>JACCDL010515316.1_pt1 | contig 10473 bp, 9 predicted proteins | sample 7441931 | NCBI WGS metagenome assembly JACCDL01 (sample SAMN15323437, study PRJNA562643) | freshwater metagenome | isolation source: river surface water | place: USA:Blue River Watershed | collected 2017-08-16 | reverse complement strand
TGTTGGCTTCGTCATAAAGGTGGGTTCCCACCACAAGGGAGTTCTTCTTAAATGCCTCGGACGGCACGAAAGTGCGCACTTCCCATTGCAGAGCGTCGATGGTCTCGTGATTCTCGGTCATGTGTGGCCCCCTGTTGACATACAGAACACTAGTGAAAAGAAGCGTTGTAGCCGTAGGGCGACCGACAAGACTGTTCCCTATGAATTCCCCCGTCTTGGGTCGTGATACCGACCAGCACTTTGGCCCCACCGAATGGGGCATGAGCGCCATGGTCGCACTCTCATGGGGCGCTTCGTTCCTCTTTATTGCAATCGCAATTGACCACGTGGCAACAGGTGTGGTGCCTTTTGCGCGTCTTGCATTCGGAGCGATGGCACTCGCGTGCTTCCCTGCCGCGCGTAAAAGAATTGACCGCAGTGACCTGAAGCGTGTCGCCATGCTTGGTCTCGTTGCGATGACAATTCCCTTCTATCTCTACCCCTTAGCGGAACAGTCGGTGTCATCATCGATTACCGGAATGATCAATGGCTCCATTCCCATCACCACCGTTCTTGCCGCTGCAATCCTCACCCGTCGTGCGCCATCCGGAAAGCGAATCATTGCCGTGTTGATTGGCTTCTTCGGTATCGCACTTATTTCTTTGGGAAGCGTTGGCGACGGTAAGGGTGGCTCGGTTCACGGAGTTCTCTTTTTGCTCGCTGCTACCTGTTGTTACGCATTCACCAGCATCATGTCGCGAGAGATGCAAGTGAAGTACGGAACTCTCACTGTGTTGTTGTGGCAAGAACTCTTTGCCTTGTTGTTCTCACTGCCACTTGCTATTCCTGCATTGCTCAGCGATGACACTTACTTTGCGTGGCCTGCATTCTTCTCGTTGATGGTGCTCGGAACAGTCGGAACAGGGTTTGCCTATGTCGTGTACGGCATGTTGATGGTGCGCGCCGGTGCAGTACGCGGAGTAATCGGCGTGTTCTTCACACCCATCGTTGCAACAATTCTTGGTCTCGTGTTCCGCGATGAATCCGTCACCATTGTCTCAGTGATCGGAATGTGCATTGTGATTTGCGGTGCGTACCTTACGAGTCGCCCCGACAAAGTTTCTGCTTAAGCATCTCGCTTCTGAAATGCAGAAGCACCTGCAACAACAAACACTACGACAAAAACCAAGAAATAGAACATGGAAATATTCCATGTGTTGTTGTCTTCCATGCGGAATTCAGACACCAATTGGAAACCATTTTGAATAGGTGCCCAGCGGAAGAAATTCTCCTGTGTTGCAGCTGAGAGAAGTCCAAAGACCATTCCTTCAGCAATCGTTGGCCACAGAAGTACAGCAGAAATCGCTCCCGGACCACTCTTGAAGATCAGGCCTAGCGATAATCCAAAAAGTGAGAGAAGCATCGTCATCACAAAAAACGACACAAGTACTCGGACATCATTGCCAACAAGTTCAAAAGAGACTCCACGGATTGAAAAAATAATTTGAGTCGCTACAAGACACAGAAGATTCAGCAAAGCGGTGGCTATGACTGCAATAATCACTGCAGTCATAGCCTTGGCAAGATAAACCTTCTGCCGATTGGGAGTAGCAACCAACGTAATGCGGATGGTTCCCTGTGAATACTCCTGAGTTGCACACAAAACGCCAAGTACACCAAGCAAAAGTGCAACTAGTGGTGCAGCGGACGCAATATTCACCACCGCAGGTGAATCCATGACGCCACCATCAAAGCCGTACACCAGGGTGAGCGTGAAGATGACGACCGGCAGAAAAACAGCAAAGCCCAACAGAACCTTTGTGGCACGAGTTGTCGTCATCTTGAATAACTCAGAACGGAATGTACCCAACATCACTGGCCTCCGTCTGTTGTAGGACTTGTCGATTCTCCACGGAATTCCACTGAGGCATCTGTTGCATCAAGGAAGGCTTCTTCGAGAGAGCCTGTTTGAGGAGACAGCTCGTGCAACACGATGTTGTTTGCTGCTGCAATCTCTCCCACTTGTATCGCAGTGACCGAATGGAAATCCCCACCGTCATTGGTGCGTTCCACGGTTCCACCTTGTGCAATTACCAACGAAGCCAATGCATCAAACTGTGGCGAAACGACTCGAACCCATGACTTCGCATGTTGTGTCATGAATTGAGAAATAGGCCCTGCAGAAATAAGTTTTCCCTGACCAATGACAATGAGATCATCGGCAACCAGTGAGAGCTCTACCAACTGATGACTACTCACCAACACAGATCGGCCCGCATCAGCCAAGCTGCGCATCACCTCACGTGTCCACCGAATACCTTCGGGGTCAAGACCATTCGCGGGTTCATCAAGAATGACAGTTTGTGGATTGCCAAGGAGGGCAACTGCAAGACCAAGACGTTGACGCATGCCGAGGGAGAACTTGCCGACCTTTGTTTTTGCAACATCTGACATTCCGACTTGTTGCAGAACTTCATCCACTCGACTCTCAGGGAACCCATGAGTCATTGCAATCCATCGCAAGTGATTCCGAGCACTACGACCCTTATGAGCATCGCCTGCGTCCAATAGTGAGCCCACATGTGTGAGTGGCTGATTCAGTTCGCTGTACTTTTTGCCATCGAAGGTGACTGAACCAGTATCCGCAACATCCAGACCCAACATGCAACGCATGGTGGTGCTCTTTCCTGAACCATTTGGCCCAAGGAAACCCGTGACTCGTCCTGGGGTCACAGTAAACGAGAGGTCATCAACCGCTTTCTTGGACCCGTATGTCTTCGTGAGTCGGTCAACAACAATCATGTTGTCAACCTAGTTCGCCGTCGCTCAGCGATTATCCCACTGCAATACGGTGAAATTGCCCAAGCCGGCCGGGTCCAGCAGAGCTTCTGCCTCACTAACCCGGCTGCGCATCTTCATCGCAACAAGGGTGGGGGCCGCAGCTGATTCTGCCCACACACGACGCCCTTCTTGGACTAGTTCATCGATTCCCCAGAGCTGAAGAAATTGAGACTGGCTGCGGGCTGCATCAGGTTCACGCACGGCAGCCAATTGGTCAATGCACACCTGGGTGGTGATGTCCTGCTCCCCTGCATCACGAAGGTAGTGAGCTCCGCGTTCATGACCGGCATACGTACGCAGCCATTCACGCCACGGCATCGATGCCACTTCTGCCGTCAACGGAGTGCAGTAATCAAACGCAATAAGACTTCCGTGCTGCAGCCGTGCCAGTGCGTCAGTGAGCCAAGAAACAGCAGTTGAGTGCACGGGTGCACGAGAGCCGTGCGGAACTCGAGAAGGCAAACAACGGGGAACTTCGCTTGATCGAAGAATCTCTGCGAATCCATCTCCTTGTTCAATAATGTGCGACTGACGCCAACCGTCATCGAAGACCCACAACTCAAAGGGCAAGTTGTCAAACAACTCATTCGCAATAATCACGCCATGTTCAATGACAGATGGCATGACATCAGTACTGGTGATGCCGTCAGGATGAGATTCACGCTGCGATGCAGAGACTTCCACTGCGATGTATTCACCGTGTTCAAGACACTGAGGTTTCGCAGCGAGAATGGAGCGGGCCAATGTGCCAGGGCCCGCACCCACTTCAACAATGCAAAAGTCATTGGGTGAACCAAGTTTGGTCCACACCGCATCAATTGCGTTTGCCAAGACCTGTCCGAAGAGCGGACCGACTTCAGGAGATGTAAGGAAATCTCCACGACGACCAGCGCGACCAGAGCCGGAATAAAAACCACCTTCTCCATACAACGCTTGTTGCATGAACTGAGAGAAAGGCAATGAACCTCCCGACGCAGCAATCGCTGCGCGAATGGAATTACTTGCCGAAGGCACCGGTGAGACCGGCGATGTCACCGAAGTGCAACACGATGCCCGGGAGAACACCCAGCAACAATGTTGAGACACTGGTGATGAGAAGTGCAACCTTCAATGACGAGAACACAGGCACTGGCGATGTATCACCATCGAGAACTGGTTTCATCCACATTTCGCGAAGGATCTTGCCGTAGTAACCGAAGGCAACTGCGGAGTTCACACCACCGATGATGGCAAGGACATACGACCAGGTGGTTCCTGCAGACACAAGAGCATGGAACGCATTGAACTTGCCGAACCATCCACCAAATGGAGGGATACCCGCAAGCGAGGCCATGAACATTGTCATGAGGGCTGCGAGACCAGGAGCGTAGGAGAACAAGCCACCGAACGATGCAATCTCACCGCTGCGTGTCTTGCGAGCGACCACCATCACGATGGCGAAGACACCGAGGTTCGTTGCTGCATAAACCAAGAGGTATGTAACAACAGCGCGCAACGCCGAGTTGGCAACGCCATCAATACCTGCGACCGCAAGTGGCATGAGAATGAAACCACCCTGTGCAACTGACGAGTACGCCAACATACGAACGATGTTTGTCTGCTTGAGTGCCAGCACGTTGCCAACAGTCATGGTGAGTGCGGAAAGAATCCAGAACACTGGCTGCCACACTTCGTGCGAGCCAGGGAATGCAACGTAGACCACTGTTACGAGAGCAACGAATCCGGCTGCCTTTGAAGCAACGGACAAGAACGCAGTGACCGGAGTTGGTGCACCTTCGTAAGTATCAGGCGCCCATGTATGGAATGGAACAGCGGAGACCTTGAATGCGAATCCGACCACGATGAAGAACACCGCGAGCGAACGGAGTGAAGTGAGATCTGAGCCAATGTACGAAGCAATTTCGACCAACTTGGTGGAACCAGAGATGCCGTACAACAACGACATGCCATACAACATAAGCGCAGAAGCGAAAACGCCCAGCAAGTAGTACTTCACGCCCGCTTCATTGCTACGAAGATCGCGCTTACGCCATGCGGCCATCATGTATGCAGGAATTGACAGCAATTCAAGTGACACGAAGATGGACACCATGTCACGGCTCGATGTCATCATCACCATGCCCAAGAGGCTGGTGAGAAGCAAGAACCAGTATTCGCCTTGGTAGTAGTCGCCTTCACGCAAGTAATCAGCAGTGAGCAACACAACGACATAGCCAGCAAGAAGGAAGAGGCCCTTCATCACAAGACTGAAATCGTCGACGACATAGCGACCGTCGAAAAGACTGCGAACGCCGTCGTCACTCAACGCAAGAGTAAGAACCGGAATGAATGCACCCAGCACTGTGAAAGACGCAAGCGGTGTTAACACCCACTTCTTTGCATCCGCCAAGAACAGGTCAAGGAGAAGGAGCAGCACGATGCCACCCGCGAGAATGATCTCGGGAGCCAGCGCGTGGTAATCGATTGACGGCGAAGTCCACGCCGTGGCCAGTGCGCTCAACACAGGTCAGCCTCCGAAAGCCTTGAGGGTCACGCCGACTGCAGGGTCGAGAACCTTGAACATGAGTTGTGGGTACACACCGAACACAACGATTGCGATGAGCAATGGTGTCCATGCGATCCACTCAAACTTGTTGACATCGTGGATGTCTTCATCATGACCATGACCAGCTGCGAACTCTGCCGTTGGCTCACCGAATGCGGTGCGCTGGTAGAGCCACAAGAGGTAGCCCGCTGCAAGAACGGTTCCGATTGCAGCAATCACCATGTAGACGCGGAAGACATTGACGTTCAGGCCAGCTGCTGGTTGGTAGGCCGACAAGATTGCGGGGAATTCGCCCCAGAAACCTGCGAGGCCGGGAAGACCAAGCGACGCCATTGCACAGAAGCCAAGAATCCAGCCGAGCTTTGGCATTTGCACCAACATGCCCGAAAGACGCTTGATTTCAAGTGTGTGGTAGCGCTCTTTCACAGAGCCTGCCAAGAAGAACAACATGCCGGTGATGAGACCATGAGCAACCATTCCGAACATCGCTGCGTTCATACCGAACGACGTGAGTGTTGAAATACCAAGCATGACGTAACCCATGTGAGCAACAGATGAGAAAGCGATGAGACGCTTCATGTCGGTCTGTGCGAGACATCCGAGTGCACCGTAAATGATTCCGATGACTGCAAGGAGACCAATCCATGGAGCCCACTCAACGGCGGCATCAGGAAGAGTTGGGATTGCAATACGAACGAAACCATACGTACCAAGCTTCAACAAGATGGCAGCCAAGATGACGGAGCCCTGTGTTGGTGCTTGTGTGTGTGCGTCAGGCAACCAGGTGTGGAATGGGAACATCGGCACCTTGACGGCGAAACCAACGAACATTCCAGCAAAGATCCAGATCTGAGTGTTCTTTGCAATCGCGCCACCATTCTCAATGAGATATGGAATCGCGAAGCTCTCTGCACCTGTCTTGAAGAACAATGCGAGGAAGGCAACCAACATGAGCGCCGAACCAAACATTGTGTAGAGGAAGAACTTGAGCGATGCGTACTGACGGTTCTCGCCGCCCCACACACCAATCATGAAATACATCGGCAACAACACGAGTTCGAAGAACACGAAGAACAGGATGAGGTCTCGTGCGATGAATGTTCCTGCCATACCTGTCTGAAGAACAAGCATGAGGATGAAGAACGCCTTCGCATTGCCCGGCGATGGAACGTGGTTCCAGCTGTAGATCATGACGAGCAACGTGATGACCATGGAGAGGAAGTAGAGCGGCAAGCTAATGCCGTCGAGTCCGATGTAGTACGTGGACTTGATGACTGAAATCCAGTCATGCTGTGCAACGAACTGCATTTCTCCGGCTTTATCGAAGTTGAACTGCATCAGCGTGTACACGCCGACCAGCAGTGTTGCCGCTGCGGTGCCGATGGCGACTGCCTTCGACAACGCCTCGTCTGCCTTCGGAATGAAGAGCATGATGAGGACACCAACAAGCGGCAAGAACGTGCCGACTGTCAGTAACCAATTGTGGTCGCTGAGGACTTCCATGCTGTGTGACTCCCTTAGAAGTTGATGATGACGAGTACGAGTGCACCGATGGCGGCAGCGCCGAACAACAATGCACCGTATTGGTTGACTTTTCCGGACTGAACGGGCTGCAAAGCACCGCCAGCATTTTCTGCTGTCGTGCCTGCTCCGTTCACCGCTCCGTCAACCAATTTCTGGTCGACGTTGCGGTAGACCCAACCGGCAACAGTCTTGGTGCAGATACCTGCGCCATTCACGATGCCGTCGAGGACGTTCTGATTGAACCAATACGCACCGCGAGAAATTGGATGCGCAATGGAACGGACGATGATTTTTTCGTAGAGAGTGTCGAGGTAGTACTTGTTCTCCAAGAACGAGTAACCAGCACCAAGAAGTTTGTTGCGCTGGGTGAGACCAACGAACTTCTTGTTCTTACGGTCGTACAACTGCACGCACAGCAGCCAACTGAGAAGCATGCCGGCGAACACGATGATCATTGACAAGCCTGCCTTTGACCACTTAAACGGTGCATGGTGCAACTGCGGTGCGTAGCAGACGCCACCTTCTGGTGTTTCTGAACCACAGGGTGATTCATGATGTGCTTCGCCTTCGGCCGACTTTGTGCTGTGACCTGCAGCCGCTTCTTCACCGGCTACGGCAGTATCTTCACCGTGTGCAACGGTGTCCTCTGTTGCGGTTTCGCTATCAGACATCACTGCTTCGTCAGCAGGCGTGGAGTGATCTTCAGGGATCGTGGTGTCTGTAGAACCTGCAGCAATACGAACTTCACCTGCACCACCTGTGGTGTGCGCGACATCAGTGACTGCAACAACCTCAGGACGAGGCTCAACCCACTTCTTGAAGTTTTCCCAGCTATGTCCGAATGGAGCTGCGTTTAAGAAACCAGATCCAATGGCCAATGTTGCAAGGATGACAAGAGGAACCGTGATGATGAGACCTGACTCACGTGGTCCATGAGAACCATGATCATCATGTGCGTGAGCATCATGCGAATCATGACCGTGATCATCATGGCCATGGTCATCGTGTGCTGCGTGCGCATCGTGGCCATGCTCTTCTTCATGGTGTTCGCCAGCAGCTGCGCCGCGTGGTTCACCAAAGAATGTGAGGTAGGTCGCGCGTGTCATATACGCAGCGGTGAGGAATGCACCCGACAAACCGATGATCATGAAGAACGTGTAACCGTTGTGGCCGACGTTGTCGATGATTTCGTCCTTCGAGAAGAAACCAGAAAATGGGAACACACCGCACAAAGCGAGTGTCGAAATAATCCAGGTGCTGAAGGTGACGGGCATGAACTTGCGCAAGCCGCCCATGTCCTTCTTCATGTCGAATGAGTGATGAGATGCACTGTGGCTAATGGAGCCCGCACCAAGGAACAAACAAGCCTTAAAGAATGCGTGCGTGAAGATGTGGAAGACAGCGGGCAACCATGCGCCTGCGCCAAGGCCCATCATCATGTATCCCAACTGCGAAACAGTTGAGTACGCGAGCACCTTCTTGATGTCCGTCTGAACAAATGCCAACGCTGCAGCGATGACGATGGTGACGCCACCAATCAGAACAATGAAGTTGAGGCTGGTACCGAGAATGTTCATTCCCTCGAAGAACACTGGGTAGAGACGTGCTACCAAGAACACACCGGCGACCACCATGGTGGACGAGTGCAAGAGCGAGCTCACAGGTGTTGGACCAGCCATGGCGTCGGGCAACCAAGTGTGTAGTGGGAACTGACCCGACTTACCAATGGCAGCGATGAAGAGTGCGACTGCACCAACAGTGATTGCCGCATGTCCTGGATCGCCAGAAAGGGCCCAAGCAGACAAACCGCGAATGCTGAAACCGGAAACGCCGAGAGTCTTCTGTGTCCACTCGTTAGCGGAGAAGAACAACACCGAAGTACCAACAAGAAGGCCAATGTCACCTGTACGTGTAGTGAAGAATGCCTTGAGAGCTGCGCGGCTGTTCGCGCCTTCTTCCCACCAGTGACCAATGAGCATGAATGAGCACAAGCCCATGAGTTCCCATCCGAGGATGAGTTGAATCATGTTTTCTGCAATGACCATGTTGAGCATGCCGGCAGAGAACAACGTGAGCGATGCGAAGAAATGCGTGTATCGACGGTCGCCGTGCAAATACTCGGTGGAGTAAATCTGCACGAGTGACGAGATGAATGCGACGACGACGAGAATCGCTATGGAAAGACCATCGATGTGCTGGCCAATTCCTAATGAGATGCCATCGTTCTGCCACCACGTCCACGTCTTGATGACGGGCTTGATGAATGCTTCTTCCGGTGCGCCATTGACGCGCTGAATCCACTGGTACGCAGCACCGGCAGACATTGCCAATGCACCGAACATGGAAAGGATGCCGAACTCGGAACCCTTGAGAGGCATCTTCTTGCCGAAGAAAATGATGAGCGCAAACGCCACCGCTGGGATCAACGGAATGATGTACGCGTGCTCGAGGAACCAACCTGACGAGAGGACGACCTCGGCGGCTTCAGTAGATGCAGAGAACATGGATTAACCCTTCATCTCTGAGAGTTCGTCGAGGCCAACGGAACGACGGTTGCGGTACATGAGCAACACCATTGCAAGACCGACGCCAACTTCGGCGGCGGCAACGGCAATGACGTAAAGAGCAAATGTGTGTCCATCAGCGTTGCCATTGCGCAACGAGAACGCCAACAAGTTGATGTTGACGGAGTTGAGAATGAGCTCAATGGACATAAGAACAAGGACAGCGTTCTTACGAACGATGACGCCATAGACACCGATGCAGAAGAGAACTGCACCAAGCATGAGGAACTGGTTCAGCAACATTATTAGTCCCTCCTCGCGAGCACGATGGCTCCGATGGCTGCAGCGAGAAGCACGAACGACAATGCCCAGAATGGCAAGAGATAGGGCCCAAAGATTTGGTCGGAAACCTGCTGCGTGGTGACGAGCGGTGCGTCAGCCGGCAGTTTTTCTGCCTTGAAGCCATCATTGAGCGCAATCAACATCGTGGCCAACAACAAAACAGCAATGGGCAAACCAATGAACCAGTTCTTGTTGTTGAGATCTTTCTCTGCACCAATGCGTGCGCGAGTGAGCATGGTTCCGAAGAGGAACAACACCATGACTGCGCCGATGTACACCATGACTTGTGTGATTGCTACGAATTCAGCAGCAAGCAACACGTACTGAGCTGCTGCGCCGGCGAGAACAACAACAAGCCACAGCGCTGCGTGCACCACGTTCTTGGTTGTTACGACGCGCAATGCACCAATCACCATGATTGCGGCGATGATCGCAAAGCCCACGTTCTGGGCGACGAGTACGTCGGAAGCGATCATCACTTCTTGCCCTTCTTCTCTGCGCCGGCCTCAAGCTCTGGAGCTTCAGGAACGGTCTGCATCCACTCGCCCAACTTCGCCTTGTCATGCAACAAATCAGCAATACGTGGTTCGGAGTATTCGTATTCAGGGCTCCAGAAGAGCGCGTCGAACGGACATACCTCGACACAGATACCGCAGTACATGCAGAGTGCATAGTCAATATCGAAACGATCGAGCTTGTTCACCTTGCGAGGTGCACCACCGGCACGACGTGGTGGAG
>JACCDL010060780.1_pt1 | contig 10473 bp, 9 predicted proteins | sample 7441931 | NCBI WGS metagenome assembly JACCDL01 (sample SAMN15323437, study PRJNA562643) | freshwater metagenome | isolation source: river surface water | place: USA:Blue River Watershed | collected 2017-08-16 | reverse complement strand
GAGAGTAATGTCCTTGCCCATAACTGAAGGTGGAAGTGCCTTGGTGAGCTTCTCGCCAATTGCATATGGATAACCAAGTACTCGAGTGGAATCTTTCAGCGCCTGCTTCGACTTAATAGTTCCGTAGGTAATGATCTGTGCAACGCGGTCTTCACCATATTTTTCAGTTGCATAGCGAATCATTTCGGAGCGTCGACGTTCATCGAAGTCGAGGTCAATATCAGGCATCGAGATACGTTCTGGATTAAGGAATCGCTCAAACAAGAGTCCGTGTTCGATGGGATCAAGACCAGTGATGCCAAGTGCATAAGCAACCAATGAACCTGCGGCAGATCCACGACCAGGTCCAACACGGATGCCAACCCTCTTTGCATGATTAACCAAGTCAGCAACAACGAGGAAGTAACCCGGAAAGCCCATCTTAATCATGACATCAAGCTCGTAATTAAGTCTCTCGGTATGAGCAGGAGTTAAGCGTTCGCCTAATTTCTCTGCCAAGCCACGAGTAGATTCTGAACGAAGCCAAGAATCTTCCGTTTCTCCCTTTGGCACATCAAAGCGCGGCATCAAGTTCTCGCCCTCGCGCAAGGTGACATTGCAGCGTTCGGCAATCAGCAAGGTGTTATCGCATGCCTCTGGCACATCCTTAAAGAGTTCACGCATTTGAGCTGCGGTCTTCACGTAAAACTCTGAGTTATCAAATTTAAATCGCTTGGGATCAGCCAAGGTAGAGCCGGATTGAACGCAGAGCAGCGCTTCATGCGCTGGCGCATCGTCATGGAATGTGTAGTGGAGATCGTTTGTCGCAAGGAGCGGAAGTTTGAGCTCCTTGCCGAGTTTCATGAGATCTGCTTTTACTCGATTTTCGATCTCAATATCGTGATCCATGAGTTCAAGGAAGAAGTTATCTTTTCCGAAGATATCTCGATAATCACTGGCAGCACGCATCGCCTCTTTATATTTACCCATACGAAGTCGAGTTTGAATCTCGCCACCGGGGCAACCAGTTGTTGCAATCAAACCATCGGCATATTTACTGAGGAGCTCTCGATCCATACGAGGCTTGTAGTAATAGCCTTCCAGCGAGGCAAGGGATGAGAGACGGAAGAGGTTTGCTAGGCCTTCATTGTTCTCCGCCAGAATTGTCATGTGGGTATACGCGCCACCACCTGATACATCGTCTTCGCCACCATCGCCCCATTGGATGCGCTTCTTGTCATGGCGTGATTCAGGAGCGACATAGGCTTCAATTCCGATGATTGGCTTTACGCCAACTTTCTTCGCCTGCTTATAGAAATCAAAAGCTCCGAAGACATTTCCATGATCTGTCATTGCGATCGCCGGCATCTCTTGGCGCGCTACCTCTTTAACAAGGTCACCTACACGCGCGGCACCGTCGAGCATCGAGTACTCCGTATGCACATGGAGATGTACAAACGAATCTTTCGTCGATGCCCGTGAAGCTGAGAGATCTTCAGATGACATGGTGGCGCAAGAGTAGCCGGTTACGGCAGAACTGCCTCCGAAAGCAACGCCAGAGAACCCTGAAGGTCAGGTGGATATGGAGCGCTCAGAACGAGCGGTTCGCCGCTGACCGGGTGATTAAATCGAAGCTCCAGGGCATGAAGCCATGGACGACGCATCGCAAGTGACTTTCCTAAAACTGGATCTGCGCCATATGTCGTATCGCCGACAAGTGGATGTCCGAGCGCTGAGAAGTGCACGCGAATCTGGTGAGTGCGTCCAGTTTCAAGTTCGACCTCTACCATCGAGACGGAGCGGTAATACTCAATCACCTTGTAAGGAGTGATGCTCTCTTTTCCGTCGGCTACAACTGCAAAGCGATGATCTTGTGTGGGATGGCGATCGATAGGTGCATCGATTGTTCCTTCAGCCGGATCCATATGTCCCTGCACGAGTGCATGGTAAGTCTTCTCTACATCATGATCGCGGAACATCTCTTTTAACTTTAAATATGCGCGGTCTGTCTTTGCCACAATCATTAAACCTGATGTGCCAGCATCGAGTCGGTGGACAATGCCTGCTCGCTCTGCCGGTCCACTCGTTGAAATTGTGTAGCCAGCAGCAATCAGCGCGCCAATAACTGTTGGACCTGTCCAACCTGGAGCAGGGTGCGCTGCACAACCAACCGGCTTATCAACAACGACAATCTCTTCATCGTTATAGACAATCGATAATCCATCGAGCGGTGTTAAAGGAATCGGATCAGCGTTAATTTGTTCTGGCATTAAGACATCTAGCATCTGACCTGCTACTACTCGCTCTGATTTCGAGAGTGCCTTTCCATCAGATCGGATATCGCCATCTTCCAATAGCTTCACAATCGAGGTACGTGAGAGACCAAGGACGCGGGTAAGAGCGCTATCAATACGCTCTCCGGCGACACCCTCCGGCACGATTAAAGTGCGGTGTTCTCTACTCATTCTTTCCTGACTGTGCAATCGGAGAAATATTCTTGAATGTAAGAAGGATAGCGATACCGGCGGCGACAAAAATCGCAGAATCAGCGATATTAAAGACTGGCCAGTGCGGTAGTTCGATCCAATCAATCACATGGCCGTAGAGAAAACCAGGCTCGCGGAAGATGCGATCGGTGAGATTTCCCAAGACTCCCCCAAGTACCAAACCTGCGACCACTGCCCACCACTTCGAGGTAATACGAGGCGAAGTGCGGAGAATAAAGATCACAACTGCAATCGATAGCGATGTAAAGATGATGGTGAATCCAGTCGCCAGACTAAATGCAGCGCCAGGATTACGAAGAAGGGTCAATTGAAGAAATGAGCCAATGAGCTTGCGCGGCGATGATGATAAATTTTCAATCGCCCAGTTCTTGGTGAGAAAGTCGAGCGCCCAGACCAGGCAGGCGAGAGAGAAGAGGCGCTGAACTAAAGAAGTTCGGCGCACTTTAGCGCCGCTCTTCTTTCTGCTTGCAAATCATGCAGAGAGTTGCGCGAGGAAATACCTGAAGACGGGCCTTACCAATTGGTGAGCCACATACTTCGCAATTTCCATAAGTCTTATTATCGATACGGCTTAATGCGCGCTCAGTCTGGAGAACCATGTCACGAGCATTGATGACGAGTGACATCTCGTGCTCGCGCTCAAAAGTCTTTGTTCCAGAATCTGCTTGATCATCTCCAGCACCGTCACCGGCATCTGCGATCAATTCATCCATCTCTGCTTCAACAGATGCGAGCTCTGCCTGCAGACGGATCAAATCTTTTGCGAGCTCTGCACGAATCGACTTGAGCTCTGCTGCGCTCCACGCCGCTTCACCTTCAGCTGCTGTTACTGGTGTAGGTGCAGCCTTGAGCGGCTTGAGTGGTGCAACTTTCTTTCCACTCTTTACCGGACGCGGTGGAGGTGGCATTACTAAACGACGCTCTTCAACGACTGGTGCAGCAGTTGGTGCGACAACGGTTGCTACTGAAACTGTCTGCGACTTCTCATCAACGGTAAGAGTTGTCTTACCGACCTTTGATGGAAATGGGCGACCAGGCGCCTTCTTTACTTCGGTAATCTTCTTGGCAGCTGCCTTTTTAACTGGAGCAGCCTTCTTGGCAGGGGCTGTCTTCTTCGCTACCGCTTTCTTAGCAGGCGCCGCTTTCTTTGCAGGGGCTGCCTTCTTCGCTACAGCTTTCTTCGCCACCGCTTTCTTCGCCGGAGCAGCCTTCTTTGCAGCAGGCTTCGCCTTCTTCAGGAGCTTCTGGGCAATCTTCTTTGCTGGCACGCCGCGCACCTTATGCCTTTTCTCTCGCCGCTGCCAACTGCGCCACGCATAGAAAGTGGTCATCGCGCTGGGATGGTTTAGACTTACGCACAGAGTTCGCATGAGAACGGCTATGAAGAGGCAATCACCTCGGAGCCAGCGGAAGAGACTCCCACTGGGAGGGTAGAACCGCAGAAGCGAGAGTTAAGTGGCAGCGCCAGTGGTGCTGCAAGGCGGGTGGTACCGCGAGCTTCGGCTCGTCCCTCCATTTCAATAGAGGTGGAGAGATTAATAATGGCCAACAACGATAAGTTCAATGCAATCGCACCGCAGATTGATCTGCCAGCGATGGAGCACTCCATCCTTGATTTTTGGAAGCGCGAAAATATCTTCGAGAAGAGCTTAGAAGCTCGCGCGCAAGGTGAGCCATGGACATTCTATGAAGGTCCACCTACTGCAAATGGAATGCCCGGCACTCACCACATTGAAGCGCGCGTATTTAAAGATGTCTTCCCTCGCTATCAAACGATGAAGGGAAAGTACGTCTCTCGTAAAGCGGGTTGGGATTGTCACGGACTTCCAGTGGAAATTGCCGTTGAGAAGGAACTTGGTTTTTCAGGAAAGGGCGACATCGAAAAGTTTGGTATCGCGGAGTTCAACGACAAGTGCAAGACATCAGTGACACGTCACGTTGATGCATTTACCAAGATGACTGAGCGCATGGGCTTTTGGGTTGATTTCGATCAGGCATATTGGACGATGGCGCCTGAATACGTAGAAAGCGTCTGGTGGTCACTTTCAGAAATTTGGAAGAAGGGACTACTAGTTCAAGACCATCGCGTTGCACCATATTGCCCTCGTTGCGGAACTGGTCTTTCAGATCACGAGCTAGCACAAGGCTATGAAACAGTTGTGGATCCATCTGTCTTTGTACGTTTCCCTGTCACAAGTGGTGAGCTCGCAGAATTAAACGCATCACTTCTTGTCTGGACAACAACTCCATGGACATTAGTTTCCAATACCGCAGTTGCTGCGCACCCTGATGTTGATTATGTAGCCGTTCGTGCCACAGTTGAGAAGGATGATGTTAAGAGTTCAGAGGTTCTCGTTGTCGCTGAGCCACTTTTAAGTGCGGTTGCAGGAGAGCATGAAATTTTGAAGCGCTTCAAGGGTTCTGAACTTGAGCGCGTCACCTACACGCGCCCATTTGATTACATTGATATTCCTGACTCTCACTTTGTTGTGCTTGCTACCTATGTAACGACTGAAGATGGTTCCGGCCTTGTTCACCAGGCGCCTGCATTTGGCGCTGATGACTTACAGGTCTGCCGCTCTTATGGATTGCCAGTTGTAAATCCAGTTGCTGCAGATGGACACTTCCTTGCTGATGTTCCAGTTGTTGGCGGACTCTTCTTTAAAGATGCCGATAAGCCACTGGTAAAGGAGCTCAAAGCAAATGGTGCGCTCTACAAGAACCAGCCATATGAGCACTCATATCCACACTGCTGGCGCTGCCACACTGCCTTGATTTATTACGCACAACCATCGTGGTACATCCGCACTACTTCTATTAAGGATGCACTCCTTCGTGAAAACGAGAAGACCAATTGGTATCCAGAGACCATTAAGACCGGTCGTTATGGTGATTGGCTTACAAACAATATTGACTGGGCGCTCTCTCGCAATCGTTATTGGGGTACACCACTTCCAATCTGGCGCTGCGAAAACAAGCATGAAATCTGTATCTCCTCTCTTAAAGAGCTAGGCGCACTTGCTGGACAAGAACTCTCGAACCTTGATCCACACCGACCATTTGTCGATGACATTTCATTTGCATGTAAGGAATGTTCTGCGACGATGAACCGCGTTCCAGAGGTGATCGACTGCTGGTATGACTCAGGATCCATGCCATTTGCGCAGTGGGGCTATCCACATAAGGAAGGTTCGGTCGAGAAATTTAAGGCGGCCTACCCTGCCGACTTTATCTGTGAGGCGATTGATCAGACTCGTGGCTGGTTCTACACCCTGATGACTATTGGAACGCTCGTCTTTGATGAAAGTTCCTACGAGAACGTTCTCTGCTTGGGCCACATCCTCGATAAGGATGGGCGCAAGATGAGTAAGCACCTCGGCAATGTTCTTGAACCAATGGCGTTGATGGATCAACATGGCGCTGACGCAGTTCGTTGGTACATGTTGGCAGCTGGTTCTCCATGGGCATCACGCCGTGTAGGACACGATGCAATCTCAGACGTGATCCGCAAGACGCTTCTTACTTACTGGAACACCATTTCCTTCCATGCCCTCTATGCAAAGGCATCTGACTTCACACTCAGCCAAAGCCCAACAGTTGAATCACGTTCGACGATGGATAAGTGGATTCTTAGCGAGCTCAATAGCTTGATCGTCGAAGTTGATAAGGCATATAGCGAGTTCGATTCGCAAGCAGCTGGAAAGGTTCTCGCTGCCTTTATCGATGACCTCTCTAATTGGTATGTGCGTCGTTCACGTCGCCGCTTCTGGGATGGCGATGTAGCAGCTCTGGCAACTCTCCACGAATGCTTGGAGACGCTGACGCAGCTTTTAGCACCGATGGTTCCATTTATTACTGAGCAGACCTGGCAAGAACTCATCCGAGTAGCAAATCCAGATGCAGCTCCATCGGTTCACTTGACTAACTTCCCTGTTGCAAAGATGGCACTGATTAATCGTGAACTCAACAAGCAAGTTGCAATGACTCGTCGCGTTGTTGAACTAGGACGTTCTGCTCGCGCAGAATCTGGCGTCAAGATTCGTCAGCCGCTACAGCGTGCATTGATCTCTGCAACAGGTTGGGCTGGACTGCCTTTAGAGATGAAGGAACAGATTTCAGATGAGCTCAATGTGATTGATCTAGCAGATATCGCCGATGCAGATGGTGATCTAGTCGATGTCTCCATTAAGGCGAACTTCAAGTCGCTTGGAGCAAAGTATGGAAAGTCAGTACAGGATGTGGCGAAGTTAATCGCTACTGCAGATGCAGTTGCTTTGGTGAAGACTCTTCGCTCTAGCGCATCGACCACTCTCGGTGAGTATGAAATTGCTCTTGATGACCTTGTGGTGACTGAAGTTCCTAAGAGCGGTTGGATGGTTGCCAGCCACGATGGTGAGAGCGTTGCGCTCGATCTTGAACTCACTCCAGAGCTCATCGCCGCTGGAAATGTCCGTGAAGTAATTAGAGCGATTCAGGAGCGACGCAAGAGCGACGGTTTTGATATCTCTGATCGCATCTCAATCAGCTGGAATGCCAATGACGAGCTCGCGCCAACTATTGAAGGTGCAATGGGGCATATCTCTGATGAGGTGCTGGCGACGTCTTCACAGCGCAAGAGCGACATTGCAATTACGGATGCAGAACTTGGTTTTGCTTTCGAAATCTCTCAAGCGTAATTACTTGATAAAGGCGATGATGACGCCTTGAAGCAAGTTGATCGCAATCAAGAGCACGATAAATGAGAGGTCGAGCGCTACTCCACCAAGACGTAGCGGCGGAATAAATCGACGAACGAATGCCATTGGTCGCTCTGTGATTGCATAAATGACTTCGAAGAGTCCGATCAGCAAGGTATTTGGTCGCCAGTTGCGTGCAAACATCCGAACGTAATCAATGATGATGCGCGCAAAGAGCGCAATCTTGAAGAGATTGAGAAGCTGAAGAAGTGTGTTACGAAGAAGCATCTTCGTTATCAGCTCTGGTTATAGAAAGTTGCTTGAGCAGCTGTGCGATCTTCATTGCTTACATTCACATTTGCAGGTGAGAGTAAGAAGACCTTCAAGCTGATGCGCTCGATACGGCCGTGGAGACCGAAGACCAGACCTGATGCGAAGTCAACGAGGCGCTTGCGCTCTGACTCTTCCATGTCATCGAGGTTGATGATGACCGGATTTCCCTCACGGTAGTACTCGCCAACTTTGCGAGCCTCAGAATATGAACGTGGCTGCAATGTAACAATGTTGTAAGAAGAGCTCTCTTCAATAAATGGCTGCTCAATTGGTGTTGCTACACGGCTACCAACAACTGTGACACCAGTGCGATCTGCGACGCGTGGTGTGATCTGGCGAGGCTCTTCGCGCTTTGCCTGAACCGGTGCTGCTGCTTCGTGGAGCTCTTCGTCGGTATCGACTAGGCCAAGGAAGCCCATCATCTTATTGAGTGCTGACATAGGCTCAAGGTTACTAGTGGTACTGGCGCGGACCGAGGATTTTGCTACCTACCCGGATATGTGTCGCACCATGGTCGAGGGCGATCATGTAGTCGCCACTCATTCCGGCAGAGAGGTACTTTCCATCAGGAAATGCGCTCTGAAATCTTTGGTGGATTACTGAGATTTCTGAGAAAGCATCCGCAGGATTCATCTCCACCGGTGGCACACACATCAGCCCAATTACAGAAATCGAATCAAGGCCTGCAATTGAATCAGCGAGAGCGTTGAGCTCGGTCTCAATGACTCCTCCGCGCTCTGGATCTCCATCGAGAGAGAGTTGGAGAAATGCATCGATGCGTCGACCATCTTCAGCCAAGACCCGGTCAATCTTCTCTGCATGTCCTAGGTCATCCAAAGAATGTATGCAATGTGCCCAACTGAGAATCTCGCGAATCTTCTTACTTTGAATCGCACCTTGATAATGCCACCTGCCCTCAACCGCGGCAGACTTAGCCAACCCTTCATCACTGCGATTCTCACCGAAATTGCGAACTCCTAAACTGCAAAGAATTTCGGCATCGCTTACTGGGTAGGTCTTAGTGACCGCGATCAAGGTTGGAGAAAAGGGAGCTATCTCAGCCTCTACAGCTCGAAGGTTTGCCTCGAGTTCCTCACGGCGGTTGCTCATAGCGAGATTAACCCTGCTTGACGACCGGTAATTCCGTCACGGCGATAAGAGAAATACTCACTACTTTCGACAGTGCACTCAAACTTATTGAGAACAGGAATTCCTTCATCGCTCAATACAGAGCGAAGTGCTGCTGGAAGATCAAGTGCAAGTGTTCCGGTGGGTGTATGCGATTGCGCGAATGGGTGCGCGCTCACAACTTCTTGATAAACATCTTCTGATACTTCATAACAACTGCCACAGATTGCCGGTCCGATGATTGCGGTTATCTGAGAAGCGCCCATTTCTCGCATCACCGAGAGAGTTTTTCTAGTGATCTCGTTAACCAATCCCCTACGACCTACATGAACAGCAGCAACAGATTCTTTCGACTTCAAGAGAAGTGGAATGCAGTCGGCAACCATCACCGCAAGTGTTATTCCAGGAATACCAGTAACAAGCGCATCGGCAGTTGGGGCTTCATCAGTTACTTCTTCAATCAGCGCGATGCGATCGCCATGCACTTGATTCATGTACTGCGTTGGTCCTACCTTGCTGGCGAGAATCTCACGGTTGGCGAGCACATCTGCCAACTCATCCCCCACATGAGTTCCGAGGTTGAGAGATGCAAACGCACCGTGGCTTACGCCTCCGGTGCGTTTGGTAAAGCGAGATGTCATCTTTATTTCATAAAGTCTGGAACATCGATCTCATCTTCAGAGACCAGTTCCTCAAATGTGATGCGCTTGCGTGGAGCAGATGCATCCAGGTCGAGTGCCACTGAGAGTGGGTCATTCGCCGGGATTGGATCTGCAACTCCTGAGAGGGTTGCAGCATTGATGCTTGGCATCTCAACCTTCTTAGGTTCGCCACCAGCAAAGCCAGCTGCAATCACAGTAATGCGAACTTCATCACCGAGAGCATCATCGATTGTTGTTCCGAAGATAATGCGAGCATCTGGGTGAGCTGCAGCCTGAACCAATTCACAAGCCTCGTTGATTTCAAAGAGGCCAAGATCTGAGCCACCAGCAACTGAGAGCAGAACACCCATTGCGCCATCGATAGATGCCTCAAGAAGTGGGCTAGAGATTGCAAGCTCGGCAGCACGTGAAGCGCGGTTCTCTCCGCGAGCAGATCCAATTCCCATAAGTGCTGAACCTGCATCTGTCATCACTGTCTTCACATCTGCGAAGTCGAGGTTAATCAAACCTGGCTGTGTGATGATTTCGGTAATTCCCTGTACACCAGAGAGGAGAACCTGATCTGCACTCTTAAATGCATCCATCGCAGTAATGTTGCGATCAGAGATAGCAAGAAGTCGATCATTTGGAATAACAATAAGTGTGTCGACGTGTTCGCGGAGAGCTTCGATTCCCTCTTCTGCTTGACGTGTACGAATCTTTCCTTCAAATGAGAATGGACGTGTAACAACGCCGATAGTGAGAGCGCCGAGATCGCGTGCAATCTTTGCAACGATTGGTGCACCGCCTGTACCAGTTCCACCACCTTCACCTGCAGTTACAAAGACCATATCTGCACCGCGAAGAATTTCTTCAATCTCTTCAGTGTGATCGATTGCTGCTTGTCGACCCTTTTCTGGTGCAGCACCTGCACCGAGACCCTTTGTAGATGCACGACCAATATCAAGCTTTACATCTGCATCACTCATCAAGAGATGTTGTGCATCTGTATTGATTGCAATGAACTCAACGCCTTTGAGTCCAACTTCAATCATGCGATTGATCGCATTAACTCCGCCACCGCCGATACCGACGACCTTAATTACGGCGAGATAATTCTGTGGTGCAGCCACCCTGAGCCTCCTTAAGAACTGTAAACCCCCTCTTGAGAGTTACATTTCTATTCACTTTGATGGTGGCAAGGTATGT
>JACCDL011351758.1_pt1 | contig 10474 bp, 8 predicted proteins | sample 7441931 | NCBI WGS metagenome assembly JACCDL01 (sample SAMN15323437, study PRJNA562643) | freshwater metagenome | isolation source: river surface water | place: USA:Blue River Watershed | collected 2017-08-16 | reverse complement strand
CCCACTGCCACCGGGATGGGCGTGTGTTGGCGCAGATGTCTGTGGCCCGATACGTCTTCGGCGGGTAAGGGCTCTTCTAGCCACGCCAAATCTAGCCCTTCAAACGCTTTGGCCCTTCTAACCACCTCTGCACGATGGAAGCCTTGATTGGCGTCGGTCATGATTTCAAAGCCTGCGCCGACTGCATCGCGCACGGCAGCCAAACGCGCTACATCTTCACTGACATGCGGCCGTCCAATTTTTATTTTGGCACCCTTGAACCCGTCCTCTTTGGCTTTAAGAGTTTGTTCCACCAAGACCTCGGGCGAGAGTTGCAACCAACCGCCTTCGGTGGTGTAAAGCGGCACCTTGCTTTGCGCACCGCCCAACAATTGCCACAAAGGCAATTGCTGACTTTGCGCGCGCCAGTCCCACAAGGCAGTGTCGACGCAGGCCAAAGCCAAACTGGTGATGGCGCCGACTGCCGTGGCGTGGGTGTGAAAAAACAAATCTTTCCAAATGGCTTCAACCCGAACCGGGTTCTGCCCCAACAAGCGAGGGGCCAAATGGTCTTTGAGCAAAGCCATGACCGAACTGCCGCCCGTTCCAATGGTGTACGCGTAGCCGGTGGCTTGAATGCCATCACTGCAAACCAAAGTGAGCAAGATGGTTTCTTGTGTGACGAAGGCTTGGATGGCGTCTGTGCGCTCGACCTTGGGGGGTAAGTTGACCTGACGCAAATGAACGCGTTCGATGGTGACAGAAGTCATGCTGAAAAATGTTGTGAAGAGTTCGGGTTTATGCGTATCAAAACTGGCTTGACCCTTGCGCAGGTTCCATGTGAAGATTGTGCAACTGGTCTGACCAATTGTCCAATCCTCGTATTCCCTGAGCTTTGAAATCTCAAGAACCCCAAAGGCTGTACCGCCAAATTGCCAAACAAATTCAAGGATTGATCTCCTCGGGTGAATTTGCAGTGGGCTCACGCTTGCCAGCCGAGCGCGACTTGGCCACACAAATGGGATTCAGCCGTCCCTCCGTTCGCGAAGCACTCATTGCTTTGGAAGTTGAGGGGGTCATTGAAGTGCGCACGGGCTCTGGCATTTATGTCAAACACTTGGGCAAAAAAAAGAACGGCAAATCAAACGCTCTGAACACGCCAGCCGAATGGGGCCCCCTCGAAGTGATGCGGGCAAGGTCATTGATTGAGGCCGAAATGGCCGCGTTGGCCGCAGAATTTGCCAACGCGCAAGACATCAAGGCCATGACCACCGCACTCAAGGGCATGCAGAAAGATGCCAAGGCAGGTCGCATTCCTCGCGACAGCGACATCGCCTTTCACATGGCCGTTGCCAATGCCTGCGCCAACAGCGTGATGCAAGACACGCTCGCACTTTATTTGGAAGCCAGGAATGGTCCATTGTTTGAGCGCTTGGGCGATTATTTTGAATCGCCGGCTTCGTGGACTGCGGCCATTGCAGAACACCAAGAAGTTTTAGAAGCCATTGAATCGCGGGACCCGCAGCGAGCCCGCAAAACCATGCAAAAACATTTGAACCAAGCTCACAAACGATTCAGCGCTAGCTGGCGAAGCGCACCTTCTCGAATTTAGTTATTTCGCCAGCAATTCAACATTCAATCCAACCACAAGGAGACATCGCAATGACAAAAAGAAACACCCTGAAAACCCTGGCCAGCGCCAGCTTGGTGGCATTGGGCTTGGTGGGCGTTTTGGGCAGCACGGCTGCGCAAGCGCAAACCAAACTCAAATGGGCGCACGTTTATGAAACATCAGAGGCCTATCACACCGAGTCCGTTTGGGCGGCCGATGAAATCAAAAAACGCACCAACGGCAAATTTGAAATTCAAGTGTTTCCAGCCTCCACTTTAGGCAAAGAAACCGACATCAACCAAGGTCTGACTTTGGGCACGGTCGACATGATCATCAGCGGTCCTTCATTTGCGGCCCGTGCCTACCCCCGCTTCGGCATTGCCTACTACCCCTTCATCTTCCGTGACGGCGATCACCTCATTGCTTATTCCAAGAGCCCTGTGTTTGCCGAAATGGTGAATGAATTCCGCGCCAAAACGGGCATTCAAGTGACGGCCTACACCTACTACGGTGCACGTCACACCACGGCGCAAAAAGCTTTCACCAATTGCGCTGGCATGAAGGGCATCAAAATTCGCGTGCCAGACGTCCCAGCCTACCGCGCCACACCTGAAGCTTGCGGCGCCAACCCCACTCCCATTGCTTTTGCCGAAGTTTATTTGGCCCTGCAAAACGGTACAGTGGAAGCACAAGAAAATCCTTTGACCACCATCGAAGCCAAGAAATTCTTTGAAGTGCAAAAAGCCATCATGCTGACCGGTCACATCGTCGACGGCCTGACCACCCAAATCGCACCTCACGTCTGGAACAAACTGTCCGATGCAGAAAAGAAAATCTTCACGGATGTAACGCAAGAGGCAGCCGTTCGCGCCACCGCGAAAATCAAAACGCGTGAAGCCGAGTTGGTAGAGGAGTTCAAGAAAAAAGGCCTGCAAGTTGTGCAAGTCGATCGCAAGTCTTTCCAAGACGCTGTCTTGAAAAACAAACCGCTCGAGTCCATGGGCTTTACAAAAGCTGACTTCGACAAGATTCAAGCAGCCAAGTAATCGCATCACACTTTGATGCGGGTGTGTCAAAGCACACCTCTCACAGGTTGAGCATTTTGCTCAACCTGTGATTTGTTTCACTAGGAAATCAACATGAGCAACCTCCCCGACCTCGACGCAATGCCCAAAGTCATGGGCGACGATGGCCAGTTTCACGCCACGGACGAAGAAGTTGATTTGTCCGGAACACCCATAGAAGCTTGGGTCGCCTTGGGTTTCTTTTGGCTATTGGGTGCCACTGTTTTTTACCAATTCTTCACACGCTATGTGCTTAACAACTCAGCCTCATGGACGGAAGAAATTGCTCGTTACTTGTTGATTGCCTCAGTGTTTACTGGCGCCACCATCGGCGTGGCCAAAAACAACCACATTCAAGTGGATTTCTTTTACAAGTTCATGCCGCAGTGGTTGTCCAAATTCATGAATACCTTGGTGGACATCCTGCGCATTGGATTTTTTGGCGCAGCCACATTTCTAACCTATCAAATGATGGAAAAGTTGGGCAACTACAAAATGACCATCGTCGACTTGCCCATGAACTTGGTCTACGGTGTCGTGTTGGTGGGCTTTGCTGCCATGTGCATCCGTGCCATTTGGGTCATGAAAATTCATTTGCAACGCGGCTATACCGTGTTGCAGCGACCCGGTACTGAAATGACCGATCGCTAAGCCACTCATTCAAGATCTGAAAGAAATTCGATGTTAAAAATTTTGTTCTTGTTGCTCATGAGTGGTGGCATTCCCGTGGCCATTGCCATGGCAGGCGCTTCGCTCATTTATTTATTCTGGACACAAAGCTCGCCCCCCTTCGTGGTCATTCACCGCATGGTGTCTGGCATCGACAGTTTTCCGTTGTTGGCCGTGCCCTTCTTCATTTTGGCCGGCAACCTCATGAACAATGCTGGCATCACCAACCGGATCTACAACTTCGCCTTGGCTTTGGTGGGTTGGATGAAAGGTGGCTTGGGCCATGTCAATGTGGTGGGCTCCGTGGTGTTTGCAGGCATGAGCGGCACCGCCATTGCCGACGCTGCAGGCCTTGGCACCATCGAAATTAAAGCCATGAAAGACCATGGCTACAGCACCGAGTTTGCTGTGGGCGTGACAGCCGCATCAGCCACACTGGGCCCGATCATTCCACCGAGTTTGCCCTTTGTGATTTACGGCATGATGGCCAATGTGTCAGTGGGCTCGCTGTTTTTAGCAGGCATCTTGCCGGGTGTCTTGATGGCCCTGCTCATGATGGTGACGGTGGCCTACTTCGCGCATAAAAACAATTGGGGTGCAGACGTCAAATTCGAATGGCCACGCGTTTTCAAAGCATTGGCCGAAACGGGCGTGGTCATTGGTTGGCCCATTGGTGTTTGGGGCTTGGTCACTTGGTTTGAAACGCCCCCCCAATTGACGGTATTCATTGCGCTTGGATTTTTGTTCATTGCCGACAAGCTGTTCAAGTTCCAAGCTGTTTTGCCCATCATGACACCCGTCTTGCTCATTGGCGGTATGACCACTGGCGTTTTCACACCCACTGAAGGTGCCATTGCCGCTTGTGTCTGGGCCATCATTTTGGGCTTCTTCTGGTATCGCACACTCAACTTAAAGATGTTTGTGAAGATTTGTCTTGATACCGTCGAAACCACAGCCACGGTCATGTTCATTGTGGCGGCCGCCAGTATCTTCGGTTGGATGCTCACAGCCACTGGCGTGACTGCGGCCATCAGCGACTGGGTGCTAGGTGTCACGCAAGAGCCTTGGAAATTTTTGCTCTTGGCCAATTTGCTCATGCTGTTTGTAGGTTGCTTCTTGGAGCCTACAGCGGCCATCACCATTTTGGTTCCCATCTTGGTTCCCATCTGCCAAAAGTTGGGCATTGACTTGGTGCACTTTGGCTTGGTCATGGTCTTGAACCTCATGATTGGTTTGCTACACCCCCCCATGGGCATGGTCTTGTTTGTCTTGGCCCGAGTGGCCAAGCTCAGCGTTGAACGCACCACGGCCGCCATCTTGCCTTGGTTATTCCCCTTGCTGGGCAGTTTGGTGGTCATTACGTATTTCCCCAGCCTTGTGCTGTGGTTGCCAAAACAGTTTTATTGAGTTCTGTCTATGAGTCTTTTCATTCGCCTCCACCCCGCCGATGACGTGGTCATTGCGCGTGAGCAACTCATGAGCGGCAGCAGTGTCGATGGCGTGGCCGTGCGCGGCTTGGTACCGCCAGGTCATAAAGTTGCCACACGTGCCATTCAAGTGGGCCAACCCGTGCGCCGCTACAACCAAATCATTGGGTTTGCCAGCGCCAACATCCAGCCCGGCGAACATGTGCACACGCACAACCTCAACATGGGGCCCGAGAAAGGCAACTTTGAGCGCGACTATGCCATTGGCCAAGATGTGAAACCGGAAGCGCCGCGCAAACAAGCCACTTTCATGGGTATCAAGCGCTCTGATGGACGTGTGGCCACGCGCAACTACATCGGGGTGCTGTCCAGCGTCAATTGTTCGGCCACTGCAGCACGCGCCATTGCCGATCATTTTTCCAAGCGCAACAACCCAGCCGCCTTGGCCAACTTTCCCAACGTCGATGGCGTCGTTGCACTCACACACGGCACAGGCTGCGGCATGGACACAGAAGGCCTTGGCATGAAACTGTTAGAGCGCACTTTGGCAGGGTATGCCACTCACGCCAATTTTTGGGGCGTGGTGGTGGTGGGCTTGGGTTGCGAAACCAATCAACTCAACACATGGCTTGCGCACAGCAGTTTGCGTGAAGGCGACACCCTCAAGGTGTTCAACATCCAAGACACCGGCGGTACCCGACTGACGGTAGAAAAAGGCATCGCGCTCATTCAAGAAATGCTACCCCGTGCCAATCAAGTCAAGCGCGAGCCTTGCAGCGCAGAGCACATTACCGTGGGCTTGCAATGCGGCGGCTCGGATGGTTACTCAGGCATCAGCGCCAACCCTGCTTTGGGTGCGGCCGTCGATTTGTTGGTGCAGCACGGCGGCACAGCCATCCTCAGTGAAACACCTGAAATTTATGGCGCCGAACACTTGCTCACACGCCGCGCTGTCAAACCTGAAGTGGCCCAAAAACTCATTGACCGCATTCATTGGTGGGAGAAATACACCGAGATCAATGGCGGCGAGATGAACAACAACCCCTCGCCGGGCAACAAAGCGGGCGGCCTCACCACCATCCTTGAAAAATCGCTGGGCGCGGTGGCCAAAGGTGGCACCAGCAACTTGCAAGCGGTCTTCGAATATGCCGAACCGGTCAACACGCATGGCTTTGTGTACATGGACACGCCGGGCTATGACCCCGTCAGTGCCACGGGCCAAGTGGCTGGCGGTGCCAATCTGATTTGTTTCACCACCGGTCGTGGCAGTGCCTATGGCTGTGCGCCCTCACCCAGCTTGAAGTTCTCTACCAACTCGGCCTTGTGGAAAAAACAAGAAGAAGACATGGACCTCAACTGTGGCGAAATTGTGGATGGCGGTGTCAGCATTGCCGACATGGGCCAACGCATTTTTGAGATGATTTTGAAAGCGGCATCGGGTGAACCCACAAAGAGTGAGTTGCATGGTTATGGCCAAAATGAATTTGTGCCTTGGCAAGTTGGCGCGGTGATGTAACTGGAAGAAAAATCATGAGCCAATGCATTCCTGCCGCACAACTGCGACAACAAATTTCCAACATCATTCGAATGGCGGGCAGCGACATCGCTGAGGCCGACCAAGTGGCCGCCAACTTGGTCATGGCCAACTTGAGTGGTCACGACTCGCATGGTGTGGGCATGGTGCCGCGCTATGTCGATGCTGTTTTAGAAGGCGGCCTCAGCCCCAACACGGGCGTGAATGTGTTGCTAGATACAGGTCCCTTGCTGAATTTAGACGGCCAACGCGGCTATGGCCAGATCACGGGCGTCCAAGCCATGCAAATGGGCATTGAACGCGCCAAGCAGTATGGCGTTTGCACGGTAGCCCTAAGTCGTTCACATCACTTGGGACGGATTGGTCACTTTGCCGAAATGGCTGTAGCGCAAGGTCTGGTGTCTGTGCATTTTGTCAACGTGTTGTCGCGCCCTGTGGTTGCGCCCTTCGGTGGCGGTGACGGCCGTTTTGGCACCAACCCTTGCTGCATTGGCGTGCCCATGGGCCATCGCCAGCCATTTGTGCTCGACTTTGCCACCAGCCGCGTAGCGCAGGGCAAGATGCGTGTGGCTCACAACAAAGGGGAGCAAGTCCCTGACGGCTATTTGATCGATGAAAAGGGTCACCCCACCAACAATCCTGGGGTGGTCGTCGTGCCGCAATCCAATGGCTTGTTTGGTGCACTCATGACCTTCGGCGAACACAAAGGCTTTGGCATGGCCATGGCCTGCGAACTTTTGGGTGGCGCACTCACCGGCAGCGGCACATGGCATCGCCAGGCCGACGACAAACGTGCTGTGCTCAATGGCATGCTCACCATGATCATTGACCCCGTTCGCTTAGGCACGCAGGCCAGTTTCGAAAAAGAAGCTTTGGCCTTTGAAGATTGGCTGCGCCAAAGCCCCGATGCACCGGGCACTGAAGGCGTGCTCATGGCTGGCGAACCTGAACGCAAAGCCCGCGCAGATCGAGAAAAAAATGGCATCTGGATTGACGACGCGACATGGGCAGAAATTCAAGCCTCTGAAGCCAAATTGAAATAACGACATGTCTCAACACAAGCTCTCGCGCGCCACACTTTCTGAAGTTTCTGCTTCTGTCAAAACACCCAAATACACGCCCAACCCCACAGAAACAGGCGTTGTGCATTTGGGCTTGGGTGCATTTCATCGGGCCCATCAAGCCATGGTGTTTGATCAACTGCTGCGCGAAGGTGACGGACGCTGGGGCGTCCATGGTGTGGGCATGACACAACCCGGCTTGGTCAACAAACTGCGCGCACAAGATGGCTTGTATGCGGTACGCATTGCGGGTGCCAATGGCGTGGAATGGCAAGTGCCTGGGGCATTGTGGCAAACCAGTGTGGCAACCACAGAAAGACCCAGCGTTTTAAACGCCATCGCCGCGCCAAGTACACGTTGGATCACGCTGACCGTGACAGAAAAAGGCTACACCCCTGCTCTGGCGCAATTGCTGATCGATGGTCTGCGTTTGCGTCATGCGGCAGGTCATGCTGGTCTGACCATTGCCTCTTGTGACAACCTGCAAGGCAATGGCCACAAACTCAAAGCCTTGATTCACGCCACGGCCACCAAGGAAGATATGGCCCTCATGCAATGGATGGATGCCCGTTGTGCGTTTCCCTGCAGCATGGTCGATCGCATCGTGCCAGCGGCAACTGCCGAAATTGCCGAGGCCGCCAAAACTGCACTGGGACTCGAAGACGATTGCGCTCTCAGCACTGAAACATTTTGGGAATGGGTCATCGAAGACCATTTTGTTGACCCCGCCGATGCGGCCTTGTTAGCGAAGTGCGGTGTGCGCGTCACTTCTCAGGTGCACAGTTACGAAGAAGCCAAATTGCGCATGCTCAATGGCAGCCATTCCGCCATGGCCTTGATGGGCGCCATCACAGGTCGTGCGCACATCGCCGATTGCATCGGTGCAGACCATATTCGTGAGTTTGTGTATCGCTTAATGAGCCGAGAAGTGGCGCCTCATTTAAGCCGAACCGATTGGGCCGAGTATCGCGATGCGCTCATTCAGCGCTTTGGCAATCCGTATCTGAAACACAGTGTGCATCAGATTGCCACCGACAGCTCACAAAAAATTCCACAGCGTTGGCCGCCATCGATCTTGGGCCAGATGGCCAAGGGGCAATCGTTTGAGCACCATGCTTTGGCCGCAGCAATTTTGATGCGCTATACCCTGGCAGTCGATGAACAAGGACACGCGTACACATTGAACGACCCTCAAGCAGATCGTTTGTTGGCCATGGGTCAAAACCAAGTGGCCGATGCTGCCGGCTGTTTAAAGGCACTGCTTGGGCAACAAGACCTCTGGGGCTCTGAGTTGCCACTCAACACACAATGGGCCGAACGCGTGGCCTATTGGCACGATCAGGTGGTACATCAAGGTGTTGATGCCACTGTGAAGTTTGCCATCACTTTAGACACCTGAGCCTTTCACCCATTACCAATCTACGTCATGAAAATTACTGCTGCCCGCGTCATTGTTTGCTGCCCTGGCCGAAATTTTGTCACGCTCAAAATTGAAACCGATGAAGGACTGACGGGCGTTGGTGATGCCACACTCAATGGCCGTGAATTGTCGGTCGTCAGTTATTTAGAAGAACATGTCATTCCGTGTTTGATAGGCCGCGATCCACAGCAAATCGAAGACATTTGGCAGTATCTGTACAAGGGCGCCTATTGGCGCCGTGGCCCTGTCACCATGACCGCCATTGCCGCAGTCGATACAGCGCTGTGGGACATCAAAGCCAAAATTGCAGGGCTACCCTTGTACCAAATACTTGGTGGACGCAGTCGCACGGCCATCATGTCCTATGCGCACGCCACAGGACGCGATACGGCTGAAACAGTTGACGAAGTTTTGCGCCACAAAGAAATGGGCTACTTGGCCATTCGTGCACAAAGTGGTATTCCGGGGTTGAATAAAGTTTATGGTGTCAGTGGCAACGGCCGCATGTACGAACCCGCCGATGGCCCGCTACCAGGCGAGCACGATTGGAGCACCGAAAAGTATTTGCGTCACACGCCAGGCTTGTTTCAGGCTGTGCGTGAAGCGGTCGGTCCAGATACGCATTTGTTGCACGATGCACACCATCGCCTGACTCCCATTGAAGCCGGTCGACTGGGCAAAGAACTCGAGCCCTTTCACTTGTTCTGGCTGGAAGATCCTACACCAGCAGAAAATCAAGAGGCCTTCAAACTCATCCGTCACCACACCACCACGCCATTGGCAGTTGGCGAGATTTTTAACACGGTGTGGGACTGTAAAGATTTGATTGAGCAGCAGCTGATCGATTACATCCGGACCACCGTCACGCATGCAGGAGGCATCACGCATTTGCGAGTCATTGCCAACTTGGCCAGCCTCTACCAAGTGCGCACGGGTTGCCACGGCGCCACCGACATGTCACCCGTTTGCATGGGCGCTGCATTGCACTTTGACACGTGGGTGCCCAACTTTGGCATTCAAGAACACATGGCGCACAGCGAAGAAATGCTGTCAGTTTTTCCGCACGATTGGCGCTTTGAAAAAGGCATGCTGTATTGCGGCGAGTCACCCGGACACGGCGTCGACATCGATGAAAAACTGGCGGCCAAATATCCGTACCAGCGTGCCTATTTGCCTGTGAACAGGCTGCAACACGATGGCACTTTGTGGAGTTGGTAAATTAAAGAATGCGGGCCAAAGAGGCCTGTAAATTCTCGGAAGGCAAACGCTTAAAGCCTGAGCGTGCAAAACGCTGCATGCGGCCCATCATGAAGGCCACCAACAAAGAGGCCATCACTTGCGCATCGACTGTGGGTGTGTCGCTTTGAATGCCACCGTCACGCAAAGACTGCTTGAAGGCGCTTTCCAATTTGTCGAACAACAGGTTCATGCGCTCTTGCAATCGCTCATTTTCAAACACCAGCGCATCGCCAGTCATGACGCGGGCCATGCCAGGGTTCTTTTCTGCAAATTGCAAAATGAGCGCCACTGTGCGCGCCACTTGTGCAGGACCCGCGGGTTCACGGTCGGCAATTTGCCGAACAAACGCAAACACCGACTGCTCGACAAAATCGATCAGGCCTTCAAACATTTGCGCTTTACTGGCAAAGTGACGGTACAAAGCGGCCTCACTGACACCCAACTTGGCCGATAAAGCTGCCGTGGTGAT
>JACCDL010417514.1_pt1 | contig 10482 bp, 9 predicted proteins | sample 7441931 | NCBI WGS metagenome assembly JACCDL01 (sample SAMN15323437, study PRJNA562643) | freshwater metagenome | isolation source: river surface water | place: USA:Blue River Watershed | collected 2017-08-16 | reverse complement strand
GTGCGGACGCGCTGGATATTTGGATTCCTACGACGACGTGTCTTCACCTGTGAGGGAGAAACATTGTTTCCGAAGCTGGGCCCCTTGCCACAGATATCGCATGTTGATGCCACAGCGGTACTCCTTTGAAAATCGACTAGTTCCAATGGGAACAGGGCGTAAGGGTACCCCGTGAGCGTGGTTTGATGCCAATTGCCGCTGGGGCGGAGGGGAGCCAGGCGTGAGTTGGGCAACATGAGGGGTAGCCCCTCCAAATTCCATAGTGGCCACATGTGTAGGCGCGGAAGATTGCCCTAGAGCCGGTAGAGCGGTTCGGAATCGGAGAACGAGTTCCATGAACTCATTGGATCTTGCACGGTGGCAGTTCGCCATCACAACTGTTTATCACTTCATTTTTGTGCCAATCACGATCGGAATGGCATTTGTAGTTGCAGGCCTTCAGACCGCATGGTTTCGCACCAATAAGGTCAAGTACCTTCGTGCGACAAAGTTTTTCGGCAAGTTGTTCTTAATCAACTTTGCGATCGGTGTTGTCACCGGAATCGTTCAAGAGTTCCAATTTGGAATGAACTGGTCTTCGTACAGCCGATTTGTGGGAGATGTGTTTGGTGCACCTCTTGCTATGGAAGGTTTACTTGCCTTCTTCCTTGAGAGCACATTTCTTGGCCTGTGGATCTTTGGCTGGGATCGATTGCCGAAGAAAATTCACCTTGCAACAATTTGGCTGGCAGCAACCGGAACTTTGCTATCGGCATACTTTATTTTGGCGGCAAATGCTTGGATGCAACACCCAGTGGGTTATGTCATCAATGAAGCTAAGGGTCGTGCTGAGCTTGTAGACATTAAAGCGGTGCTTACTCAGAACACCGCACTTGCAACCTTTTTTCACACAATTCCTTCAGCGGCATTCACCGCTGGCGCATTTGTTGCTGGTATCTCTGCGTACCTGATCATTAAGCGCAAGGATTTAGAAATGGCTCGTGGCACCTTCAAACTTGGTGCAATTACCATGCTAATTAGCTTTGTACTTGTTTCAGTTTCTGGCGATCTCACAGCTCGCATCATGACAGAGCAGCAGCCAATGAAGATGGCAGCTGCCGAAGCGTTGTATGACACTCAAGCAAGCGCTCCATTTTCAGTATTTACAGTGGGAACACTCGATGGCTCCAAATCTGTCTTTCAAATTGGAATTCCATCTGTTCTCTCATTCATGTCAACAGGTGATTTCAATGGTGTTGTAGAGGGAGTCAATGACCTCGAAGCAAAGTACGACGAGAAGTACGGCCCAGGGGATTACACACCCAATGTGCCCCTTGCATACTGGTCATTCCGCCTCATGATTGGCTTTGGCGCGATCGCATCTCTATTTGTCTTTTTAGCGTTATGGCAGATGCGTCGTGGCGGAACTCCTAAGGGAAAGTGGTTTGGTCCTGCGATGTACTCCCTTCCATTTCTACCAATCCTTGCCAACTCATTTGGTTGGATCTTTACCGAAACCGCGCGTCAACCATGGGCGGTCTTTGGATTGATTAGAACTGCTGATGGAGTAAGCGCAGTTGTTTCTGCTGGGGCGGTTCTATTCACAATGATTACCTTCACCATCTTGTACGGACTCTTAGCCTTCATTGAGTTTGGTCTAATTCTGAAGGTCATTAAGAACGGTCCAGCAGAAGAGCTTGATTATGAGGATCCAAAGCTGGGCGGTTCTGAAGACAAACAACTAGTGATGGCTTACTAAGAAAGGAGTATGGAAATGACATTTCAAACAACATGGTTTTTACTCATTGCAGTTCTATGGGTTGGATACTTCGTCCTTGAAGGTTTCGACTTTGGCGTCGGCATGCTCCTTCGCTTTGTATCTCGTAACGAGGCTGATCGTCGCGCAGTTCTAACAACTTTAGGACCTGTGTGGGATGGCAACGAGGTGTGGTTACTAGTTGCAGGTGGTGCAACCTTTGCAGCATTCCCTGAGTGGTATGCAACTTTGTTTAGTGGTTTTTATCTGCCACTCTTTTTAATTCTTGTTTCATTAATTGTCCGCGGTGTGGCATTTGAATACCGTAGCAAGTATGGAAAAGCTCAATGGAGACAGCGTTGGGATATTGCAATTCTAGTAAGTAGCACTATTCCTGCTTTGCTATGGGGAGTTGCTTTTGCAAATATCGTTCGCGGTGTACCTATCGAGAGAGCTGACAGCGGTTCGCTTGAGTATGTTGGAGGTTTCTTCAATCTTCTCAACCCTTACGCCCTACTAGGTGGAGTTGTCACACTCTCCGTATTCCTTACACACGGAGCTGTATTTCTCTCCTTGAAGACAACAGGAACTATCCGTGATCGAGCTCATGAGATCGCAAAACTTTCAGGCTTGGTGGCTGCGGTAGCAGCGGTTGGATTCCTCGTGTGGACGAATCTCATGCTTCCTGAAATTGATTCCGTGGTCCTTGGTCTATCTACCGCAGTTGCACTGTTGTGGGTGGCGGGAATCTTTGCCAATCTCAAGCGTCGCGAAGGTTGGGCATTCATCTTCTCCGCCGCAACGATTGCGACCTTTGTCTCAACCTTGTTCTTTGCCTTGTATCCACGTGTAATGCCAAGTTCACTTGGTGCACAGTTTGATCTCACGATCACTAATGCATCGAGCACTGATTACACGCTCAAGGTAATGACAGTTGTTGCATTAGTCATGACACCGTTGGTTTTGGTGTATCAGGGCTGGACGTACTGGGTATTCCGAAAGCGTGTCAGCGCATCGCAGATTCCAAATGCCGAACATGGTGTTTTGGACTCAGTAAGCCATACGCTACATAAGTGAAATCGACTCATCTGCGGCTACTTCTCCAACGGGGCGGTAGCCGCAGACTTTTCATTGCCTCAATTCTTTCAGCCTTTATCTGGGTCGGAATAATTGTTGTAAGTGCAATTGTTCTGGCTCGAGTAATTGTTGCAATAATTAATAGGGACTCATCTGCTTTTTCCTTGATCGCGATACTCGCTGCCATATGGAGCTTTCGGGCGTTATTTCAAGCAACCTTTGAAGGTTGGTGCTCACTTCAGGCGGTATCAATCAAGCAGGGGATTCGCTCAGAGGTAACATCTCATTTAGATACTTATTCCCATTTGCCACCATCTGTAATAACAACCCTTTTGGTTAAAGGTTTGAACTCATTGGATGTCTATCTGGGTCGATTTGTTCCACAACTATTTTTCGCATCAGTGGTTCCAATCGTGGTCATTGCAACCCTCTTTATTCTGGATCCTTTATCTTCTTTGATCGCTGTGTTGACGCTTCCTTTAATTCCTTTATTTGGCGCACTTATCGGCCGTTACACCGCTGACTCGGTATCCAAGAAATGGCGCACCCTGGGCTCATTGTCCTCATACTTCGAGGACTCGCTTCGTGGCTTTATAACCCTCAAGATATTTGGACGTCACACAACCCAGAGCGCGCGCATTGAAGAGATGGGCGACAAATACACCCGAGAAACTATGAAGGTGTTAACGGTTTCATTTTTGTCGGCGTTGGCTTTGGAATTAGCTGCGACTATTTCCGTCGCTCTGATCGCTGTAACAATTGGTATCCGCTTAGTAAATGATTCAATTGATTTCACAAGCGCATTGACGGTATTGATTCTTGCTCCCGAGGTATATTTTCCGGTTCGTAACGCAGCTTCGCTTTTTCACGCGTCAGCAGATGGAACTCACGCACTAGAGCAACTTCAAGAGGTTCAGAAAAAGCGTCAAGAGGTAATTGAAGAGGTTGATTGTGATTTCTCTGCAGTCAATCAAATTTCGTGGAAGCAGTGGGGTCTCACGATTCCAGGGCGTCCACTTTCTGTTCTGCATGAGCACACGGTTAAACGCGGGGATGTGCATTTTATTCTTGGAGAATCCGGTGCAGGTAAAAGTACCTTTGCATTAAATCTTCTAGGCATCACTCATGATGCAAAGCTAGAGATTGAGACCCCACAGGGAGTTCTATCTCTGCGGCCAGAACTGAGCACTTCATGGTTTAAGCATCTTGGTTGGGTGCCACAGTTTCCGCAACTTGCTCACGGATCGGTCCGTGATCAGTTCACCTTGATTTCAAGGGGCGTAAGCGATCTGGAGATTGAGAAAATACTTCTACGGTGCGCCTTAGATGTTCGCGATTTACCTCAAGGCCTTGACTCGATCGTAGGTGGGGCAGGAGAAGGAACTAATTCAGCATCTGGCGGACAAATCAGAAAAATTGCGGTTGCGAGGGCTTTGTTTTCTCAGCCGCAAGTTTTGATCGCCGATGAACCAACGGCAGATCTTGATTCAAAAAGTTCAGAGATCGTGATGAAGGCGCTTCGTGATTATGCGGCAACTGGAGTGATTGTTGTCTGCATAACCCATGATCTATCAATCGTTAGGTCAGATGATTCACGACAAGGCTTCGAAACTGTGGTGCCATCATGATGGTGATTGCATATCTCTTAGGTGCTTTTGCATTTATAGGTGGAATTGGGCTCACCGTTTCAAGCGGCTGGCTCATCACAATGGCATCTAGTCATCCACCGATTTTGACTTTAGGTGTTGCGATCGTATTGGTGCGCTTTTTCGGAATCTTTAGGTCGGTAGCGCGGTACTTTGAAAGAATAATTAGCCATAGGGCGGTTTTTGATCGGTTAACCTCGCTAAGGGTAGCAATCTACTCAAACCTAGTTAAGAAAAGTATCTCTGTCTCATCAATTGTTAATTCTGGAAATGCAGTGAAGAGCTTGGTCGATGACGTTGAGCGAGCTCAGGAGTATCAACTTCGGATAAAACTCCCTGGAATCTCAGCGGCTTTCACCTTACTTTTTGGAGTCCTCTTGGGGTGGTGGGTCAGGGTTGAGTCGCTCTTAATCACCGTGCCTGCATCTATTGCATTGCTTTTCATTCTTCCTGCTGCGATATCTCGCACAACCGTAAAAGCGGCAAAAGGAATTGAAGAGCAGGAAAATAGTTACATCAACGCCGTGGAAGCTGCCGCTCATGGTGTCATCGAAGCACGAATCTATGGATACTTAGAGCAAACATTTTCTCCTGTACAAAACAGAGAAATCACAATTTCCAATCAAGAGTCGGCACTGATCAAGAGAAGCGCTAATTTTTCTGTGATTACCAATTTGATAGTCGCTGGCTCGATTGTCGGGAGCGCCTATGCGGCTTATGTGATTTCGGAAAGCTCAGAGATTGCAGCAGTTCAAATTGCCATGCTGATCTTTCTACCCCTAGTCATGTTTGAAGCGATCACTGCGTGGTATCCAAATCTCTTCGGTTCGGGAAAATTAATTGCTTCACAAGAGGCTGTGGATGAGCTGCTTGAAGTTAATGAAGAAGCAATTGCCAAGACAGATTTCCATCAAGAGGTTCAGATGATTGAATGTAAGGAGGTTCAGGTCTCTTGGGGCAGTGATTTCATGCTCCCAATCTCATGCCGAGCAAGAACCGGCGAAATTTTACTTATTCGAGGAAACTCCGGAGTTGGAAAATCAACCTTCGCTATGGGAGTACTCGGATTGTTGCCCTATAAAGGCTCGATCACCATCAACGGAGTCGAACTGTCGAGTATCTCTAATCTCAATCAGTTCGTAGTAGGCACGGTACAAAAATCTCATATTTTCAATACCTCGGTCAGAGAAAATTTGAAGATCGGAAATCCAGCGGCTAGCGATCAAGAGATTATGAATGTCCTGACAGCGCTCGATCTTCATACCTTGATTCAAGAAATGCCTGAAGGCCTAGATACGATCCTGGGAGATTTTGGCCGAAGCTTGTCGGGTGGCGAAGCCAAGAGATTAGCCATTGCAAGAGTCTTATTAGCCAACGCTCCCATTGTGATCCTCGATGAGCCAACGGAGCACCTCAATGAGCAGTTGTCCACGAAAGTTATAGATGCGGTAGCTAAATACTGCGAAAGCAAGATCGTCATAGTGATTACCCATTCAGCATGGGTAAATGACAATAAAACGCTGATGGTGCAGCGATAACCTCTTTTTGACCCTCGACACGAGAGAATGCCCGTGTGGCCACATTAGAGAGCAAGGTTTCTGCGGTAGTTGGTGATCGCACCGCAAAAGTACTCTCTACGGTCTTTGGGATCTCCACTGTGGGTGATCTGATGCGTCATTACCCCCGCAGGTACATGGTGCGCGGAGAGCTGTCAGATATTTCAGAGTTACGTGAAGGTGATGAAACAACAATCCTTGCGCAGATCTACTCCACAACTAATCGTCCACTCAGGGGCCGGAAGGGGAGCATTCTTGAAGTTGTGGTTACCGATGGAACAGACAAATTATCGCTAACTTTTTTCAATCAGGCGTGGCGTGAAAAGGATTTAAAGGTTGGACGTCAAGGTTTGTTTGCGGGCAAAGTTGGAGTATTCAATAACAAAAAGCAGCTTGCTCACCCTGATTACGAATTGATTCCAGATGGATCTGATGTTGATTCCGCGGTCGAAGGATTTGCCGGAAAGTTTTTACCCGTTTACCCGGCTTCTTCGAAACTTCCTTCGTGGAAGGTATCTCAATGTGCTCAATTGGCTATTGGCGCACTGGATGAAGTTGAAGATTTCCTGCCTGAAGAGATCAGGAGTAAACATCAATATCCGAACTTGCACCAGGCGCTTGTTCAGCTGCATCAACCTGCAGATCTTGATCATGCAGAGATCTCACGTGAGCGACTTACTTATGATGAAGCGTTTTTACTTCAATCGCTGCTGGTGATGCGACGGATTCAACTTAAGAAGTTGAACTCAACATCTAGAAAACGGATCTCGGGCGGATTGTTAGATCAATTTGATAAAGCCTTACCTTTTGAATTAACCGCAGGTCAGCTTGCAGTGTGCAAAGAAATTGAAAGTGATCTCGCGCAACCTCATCCCATGCACCGTTTGCTTCAAGGAGAAGTAGGTTCCGGTAAAACGATTGTTGCCTTGCGTGCGATGTTGGCAGTTGTTGATAGCGGGGGACAAGCTGCTTTGCTAGCTCCAACTGAAGTCCTTGCGGCACAACATCTTCGAACTATTGAGCGTCAATTAGGAAAGCTTGCACAAGGTGGAATGTTGGGTGGTTCAGAGTCTGGAACGCAAGTAACACTGATTACTGGTTCTCAATCAGCACAAGCACGACGCGAAGCTCTTGCAAAGGCAGCAGATGGCACCGCAGGAATAGTTATTGGAACCCATGCTTTGCTCGGAGATACGGTTGCCTTTAAAGATCTTGGATTAATTGTTGTCGATGAGCAACATAGATTTGGTGTTGAGCAGCGGGATGCTTTAAAGGAGAAGGCGATTCTTCCTCCCCACTTACTTGTCATGACTGCAACTCCGATTCCGCGCACCGTTGCAATGACGGTATTTGGAGATTTAGATGTTTCAACCCTTCGCGAATTACCGTTGGGTCGTCAGCCGATAACAACGCACGTCATTCCGGTGAAGGAGAAACCGAATTACCTTGAGCGCGCGTGGGAACGAATTCGTGAAGAGGTATCGCAAGGACATCAGGCATACATAGTTGCACCGCGAATTTCGGCGGATCCAGATGCAGGAGCAGATGCGGACTTAGATTTCCTATTTGGTGAAGAGTCGGATGAAATTACATCGGTAGAAGAGCTCGCGCCGAAGCTGCATTCAGGAGCGCTACAAGGGTTAAAAATTGCTATTTTGCATGGACGGCTCTCATCTGAAGAAAAAGATGCGACCATGCAAGCCTTCTCCAAGGGCGAGATCGATGTTTTAGTCTCGACAACAGTGATCGAAGTTGGCGTAGATGTTCCCAATGCAACCATCATGGTAATAATGGATGCAGATAGATTTGGTGTTTCACAGTTGCATCAGCTCAGAGGCCGAGTTGGTCGAGGAACGTCACCTGGATTGTGTTTGCTTGTGACAACTTGCGACGATCAAACCCCTGCCCGTGAAAGGCTAACCGCCGTTGCAGGCACAGTTGATGGCTTTGAACTATCAAGGATTGACCTTGAACAACGGCGTGAAGGTGATGTGTTGGGAAGAAATCAATCTGGTACTCAATCGCATCTACGTCTATTGCGCGTCCTACGAGATGAAGCGTTGATTGAAATAGCGCGAGAAGATGCCGAACTATTGATTGCGAAAGATAATGAACTAAAGGGCTATCCTGCGCTTAGGAAAGAGCTTGCTCAGCTTCAGCGAGATCAAGCGGTCGATTACCTAGATAAGGGTTAGAACAGTGAGAATTATTGCAGGCGTTGCACGAGGTAGGACTTTGGGCTCAGTTGCGGGTGCAACTCGACCAACTTCTGATCGCGCACGTGAAGGACTTTTTTCATCACTGACATCTGAATTTGGAAGCTTTGAGGGTTTGCACATCCTTGATCTTTTCGGTGGGTCAGGCGCGATTGCATTGGAATCCCTTTCTCGCGGTGCAACTTTGGTTCATGTTGTAGAAAAAGATGATGAAGCACAGAGGACAATCGAAACAAATTATGAATTAGTGAAGAAATCACATCCTGCTGGAAAGTTACAACTTTTTGGAATGAGCGCAGAAAGATTTTTGAAGGATCTACCTAAAACAAAGTATCACCTTGTGTATATTGATCCACCATACGATTTCAGTAATCAAGCTGTTGAAGATGTTTTATCAGCATTACATGATGGTGAGTTCTTAAGTAGTGATGCCTTTATCGCCGTCGAGCGCACTGCGCGAGGGACCCAATTCATTTGGCCAGATGCCTTCGCGCCTGCACGTGAGCGAAATTATGGGCAGGCGACCATTTATTACGCCAATTATCAGCCGTAAGAATGGATTACTTGGCATCATCTTGCTAGCGTTTACGTCATGAAGCGCGCGGTTTGCCCAGGATCCTTTGATCCGATCACCTACGGGCACTTAGACATTATTGAGCGTGCAGCTCAGCAGTTTGATCATGTGGTTGTCGCGGTTCTTGAAAACCGAACCAAATCAAGTTTATTTACGGTTGCAGAGCGAATCTCTATGATCTCTGAGGTTACAGCTAAGTTTTCAAATGTTTCTGTGGATTCATGGAGCGGTCTTCTGGTTGATTATTGCAAGAGCAATTCAATTCAGGCGATCGTAAAGGGTTTGCGAGCGGTTTCGGATTTTGATTATGAACTGCAAATGGCTCAAGTTAATTTACAGGGTTCTGGAGTTGAAACCATGTTCATGGCCACTGCTCCATCTCATTCATTCCTGTCATCTTCATTAGTCAAAGAGTTAGCCCACTACAACGGAGATGTTTCTACGATGGTTCCACCATCGATCAATGAGGCGCTCAAGTTACGAATAGCAGGGAAGTAGCCATGGAATCAGTAGAGAAGTTAACCGCAGCAATCACAATGGTCGAAGAGGCCAGAAGCGTTCCACTGTCTGCAAGTTGCGTAGTACATCGCGCCGAAATGCTTGAGGTTCTAGATGAGGCTCGCGAATCACTTCCAGCTGATTTTGAATCTGCACAAAAGATCATTGAAGCTCGCGACGCGATTATTGAAGAAGCCCGCGTAAGCGCCGAGCAAATGATCGCTCTAGCTCGCGAAGAGGTAGCGCAAATGGTTGAGCAGACTTCGATTGTCCAAATCGCACGCGATGAGGCTCGCAAGATTCTTGATGATGCGCGCGAAACTGCTGAGATCGAAAAAGCCGAGGTCGAAGAATATATTGATGGTCGCCTTGCAACCCTTGAAGTAATTCTGAATAAGACTATGGATGCGGTTTCTCGTGGTCGCGATCGCTTGGCCGGGGCAAATGATAAGGATGTTTTGTCTCAGCTAGCTGATGAAAATTAAGCTCTAAAGGATTGTCATGAGCAAACAAGTAGATACCTTTCAGCTCAATACATTTGAGCTACCTCGTCGCGCAGGCGAGATGAAGGAGTACGAACTCGATATAGTCGTAAAAGAGAAGTTTGGCGTTGAACTAATTGCAGTTCCCGCTGGAGATTTCATCGAAGTAGATGCTCGTTTAGAGTCGGTGACCGAAGGTATTTTGCTAAGCGCAGATGTTTATGCGGTAGCTAAAGGCGAATGCATTCGCTGCCTAGATCCCGTCGAGATAGTTATTGATCGAAAAATCCAAGAGCTCTATAACTACGAACCTACCAATGAGCGTGGAAAACGTAAGAAGAAGCAAGAGGAAAGCCTTGAGGATTTAGATATTGAGGATGAGCTCATGATGGATGGCGAGATCATGGATCTTGAGACCCCCATTAGAGATGCGATAGTTCTTTCTCTGCCCATCAATCCAGCCTGTAGCGAGGATTGCCTTGGGCTATGCCCTGAATGCGGGGGAAAATGGGCCGATCTGCCTGAAGATCACGCCCACCAAGCGATCGATGCCCGCTGGGCGAGCCTCCAAGGGCTTACCCTCGAGGATCCCGATTTCAAGATTTAGCCCTTTTGAGGGATACTTTCCCTCTGCAGCCTTGGCTGCCGCCAAATGATTGAGAAGAGGTTAGAACAGTGCCAGTACCAAAGCGAAAGAT
>JACCDL011323347.1_pt1 | contig 10483 bp, 10 predicted proteins | sample 7441931 | NCBI WGS metagenome assembly JACCDL01 (sample SAMN15323437, study PRJNA562643) | freshwater metagenome | isolation source: river surface water | place: USA:Blue River Watershed | collected 2017-08-16 | reverse complement strand
GAGAGAAATAGATGACATTCTCAGTAACGATGCCAGCACTTGGCGAGAGCGTTAGCGAAGGCACAGTCACTCGTTGGTTAAAGGCCGAAGGTGATCATGTAAATGTTGATGAGCCACTTCTAGAAGTATCAACCGACAAAGTTGATACAGAGATCCCTTCACCAGTTTCAGGAACTCTTCAGAAGATAGTTGTGCAGATTGATCAAACCGTTCCGGTCGGAGCAGAGCTTGCAATCATTGCTGATGGTGCTACCGCTTCCGCACCAGCACCTGCACTTGCAGCACCCGTTGCTGCTGCACCTGTAACTCCACCTCCAGCGCCAGCAGCACCCGTTGCTGCTGCACCTGTAACTCCACCTCCAGCACCAGCAGCACCAACGCCAACTGGTGCGGGAACTGTCATCACGATGCCAGCACTTGGTGAGAGTGTCTCTGAAGGAACTGTTACACGTTGGCTTAAGAATGTTGGCGATTCGGTTGCAGTTGATGAAGCGCTACTCGAAGTTTCTACAGACAAGGTTGATACGGAGATTCCTTCACCAGTTGCAGGAACTCTTCTAGCAATCGATGTTGCAGTTGATACAACTGTTCCAGTCGGTGCGCGTCTTGGATTGATCGGTGCTGCAAGTGGAGCGGTCTCTGCTCCGGCGACTCCACCACCTGCTGCACCTGTAGTTGCGGTTTCTGCGCCAACTCCACCGCCTGCACCCGTTGTTGCTGTACCAGTAGTTCCAGCACCAGTAACACCACCGCCTGCTGCACCTGTTGCTCCAGCAGCAGCGGTTACACAACCTGCAGATGCGTATGTCACTCCCCTTGTTCGTAAACTTGCATCCGAGCTTGGTGTCAATCTTGCTCAGGTAAAGGGAACAGGAATCGGCGGAAGAATTCGTCGCGAAGATGTTGAGGCATTAGCTCGACCAGCAGCACCAGCAGCACCAGCAGCGGTTGCATCAACTCCATCTGCGGTAAAGCCACCTACTGTCGCGGTTTCACCTCTACGCGGAACAACTGTGACTATGTCTCGACTTCGCAAAGTTATTGCAGCAAGAATGATCGAATCGCTTCAGGTAAGCGCTCAGCTCACCACCGTTGTAGAAGTTGATGTAACTAAAATTTCTAGACTTCGCGATCGCGCAAAGGCAAGTTTTGAAGCACGTGAAGGTGTAAAGCTTTCATTCCTTCCATTCTTTGCGGTTGCAGTATGCGAAGCGCTGAAGCAACATCCAGTCCTTAACTCCTCAGTTGAAGGTGATCAAATTACCTATCACGGAGCTGAGCACCTAGGTATCGCTGTTGATACAGAACGAGGATTACTAGTACCTGTTATCGCAAACGCTGGTGATCTCAATATGGGCGGGATTGCTCGCAAGATATCTGATCTTGCAGCTCGCACCCGAGACAATAAGGTCACACCAAATGAACTTGGTGGCGGAACATTTACGATCACAAATACAGGAAGCCGTGGCGCTTTGTTTGATACTCCAATTATCAATCAGCCACAGGTTGCAATTCTTGGACTTGGCGCGGTCGTTAAGCGCCCAATGGTCGTACGGGGCGAAGATGGTGGAGAAACCATCGCTATCCGTTCGATGGTCTACCTCGGCTTGTCATACGACCACCGTGTTGTAGATGGTGCCGATGCAGCGCGCTTCTTGGTCACCTTGAAGGAACGCCTAGAAGGCGGCGCTTTCGAATCTGATCTGGGCCTCTAACAGTCCATGTCAGTTCCACAACGCATTGCGATAACTGGCGCCTCCGGCTTAATTGGTACCGCCTTGGTTGGTCATCTCAAAGCAGAAGGCCACACCGTTCAGCGTTTAGTACGTAGAACTCCTGTTGGTGCCGATGAGGTTCAGTGGGATCCACACACTGGTTTTGTAGATCTAGAACCTTTACGTGGTGTCGATGCGATCATTCACTTGGCTGGAGTCGGTGTCGGAGACAAGCGTTGGAGCAAGAAGTACAAAAGTGAAATTCTAAATTCGCGTTTATTGGGCACGACCGCTATCGCCAAAGCAGTTGCGGAGTTAAAGCCACAGGTTTTCATTTCAGCATCTGCAATCGGGTGGTATGGCGAGAGCGGCAATAGAGCTGTCGTAGAAAGTGACCGCGCAGGCGATGATTTCTTGGCTGCAGTGTGTCGCGAATGGGAAGCTGCCGCTGATTTAGCTGGTGATGTTCGCACGGTAAAGATTCGTACAGGACTTGTTTTGGATCCGACAGGAGGCGCACTCGGTAAAATGTTGCCTCTGTTCAGATTAGGCCTTGGTGGAAAATTAGGAAATGGCAAGCAATGGTGGTCTTGGATTACCTTGCATGATCAAATCCGGGCAATTGATTTCGCTCTCGAAAATCCAATTTCAGGGCCCGTCAATTTAACTGCACCAAATCCTGTAACTAATCAAGAGTTCACCGCTGCATTGGCCCGAGCGATGCATCGTCCAGCACTATTTCCGGCCCCTGCGATCGCTTTAAAGATTGCATTAGGTGGTTTTTCTTCTGAAATTTTGGGATCTAAGCGAGTCATCCCACATGTTCTGCAGGAGGCTGGCTTTACCTGGGATTACCCGCACATTTCTGAAGCGCTATCTGCGCTCATTGAGGATTAATTCCGCCGCTAGTCTTCCAGAAAACAACGCGCCTTGTTGTGAAGGAACAGCACGATGGTCCCCAATAACGTAAACATTTTTTGCAACTTTTATGCTTTGCGTTAAATCTCTACCAATGGATTGAATAGGTAGTGCAGCAGGAATCTCATACTTTGCAATTAACTGCCAATCATGGGTGGATGCACCCCACAGGATCGATAAATGTCTTCGTACGTCGGATTCTGTTGCACCCAGATCTGTTGTTGTAGAAACCAAATGCTGACCAACAGGTGCGTAGGAAGATGACACATCTGAAATAACTATCGAGTTAATTACAGGTCCCCGACCTTGCCCATCAACAACTAAGCGACCATTCCCAGATGGATTTTCCTGGGTTGCGTGATACCAAGTAATGCACCCAGCCATTCTAGGAACCTCATTTAATCCAAGAAGTTGAGTTGCAGTTGTTGCATCGGTGGCGATGATGATGTTCTCTGCATCATAAATACCGGCTGATGTATGAACCGTGGATCCCTCAACTCGATCTACCTGAATGCTGTAACTAATCCTCTTAACCCTCGATGCAAGTGCATTGGAAAGTTCTGCAACTCCTTTACGAGGTAAGCCCGGAGTTCCTGAAACAAAACTCTTGATAATCGATAGGCCATATCTAGCATCAACATTTTTTGGATCTGTCAGAAAAACGCCGTGCAAGAAAGGCTGCAAAACCCGTGTGTAAACAGTGCCTAAAGCCTGAAGGAGCTCTTCAACTGATTGATCTTTTCTAGGGTGACTCATTAAAAAGCGCAACAGGGCTAACTTTTCGGGAATTGTTCCAGTTGTTCGATCGAGCGCAGTCCAAGGTGCTACTCGAGGATCCCCCAACGCCCTGCGTTCATTACCAAATGCAACCTCGATAACTCTTGGGGCTGGCAAAAAATCAATCTCGGAAATCACATTTAACTCTTGAAGAGCAGGGTATTTAGAATTGATGAGCTGAAATCCTCGATCGCAAATGAAGCCATCAATGAGATCTGAAGTAACGCGACCACCTGGACGATCCGAAGCTTCAAGGAGAACAACTTCTAAGCCAGCATCTTGCAACGCTATTGCTGCATTCAAGCCCGCAAGGCCTGCCCCAACAACAATGGCCTCTGCTTTACTTGGCATCGGTATTTAACTTTCGTGCTTGATCAATAATGCGAGCAACTAGCAATGCGTCTTCGTTCGTAACCGGCCAACTCTTTCCATCAAGAATTGCTTTGCTAACAGCAGAGTAAAAGAGAGCGTAATTTCCTGAAACGCTCTCAACTGATTCGATTTCCGATCCTCGATAGATATGTGCGATTGAATGTGTTGGCTCTGACCAGCTTCCGCCTTCAGGATACTTTCCCTGTCGTAACAAGGCTTCTTGTGGATCTAGATCATTGATTACAAGGGCGCCTTTACTGCCGAGAATTCTGATTCGTGGACCAGGAGCTCCGACAACTGCGCTTGCCGACAGATATGAGATCACTCCATTGGCATGACGAAGCACTAAGACTGAATCATCATCCGCCGATCCACGAATAGAACGGACCGATGCAGTGACAAGCTCCGCGTTGCCGAACCAATCAATCGCAGTTGAGATTAAATGTGGTTGAAGATCGAGCAACTGTCCCCCGCCATCTTCCGGACTCATGTTTTCCCGCCAAGATTCAGGATTTAATTCAGGGCGAAATCTCTCGAAACGAGAATCCATTCTATGAACTTCACCCAATACACCGCTGGCAAGAACCTTCTTAATGGTCAACGCATCGCTATCCCAGCGACGGTTAAAAAAAGTTGTTACAGGAACACCAACTGCATTTGAGGTATCAATGATGTGCTGCGTTTCCTCAAGATTGCGACCCATTGGCTTGTCTACGACTACGGGAATTCCCGCTTTCAGTGCTGCAATCGCTTGCTCGGCGTGAGCAATATTTGCCGAAGCGACTACGACTAAATCCAAATCAATTGAAAGAAGTTCTTCGATGCTTGTCACTATCGTTGTATGTGGAAAATCCTCAAGGGCATGGGCTTTCCGAACCTCGTTTGATGTCAGAATCGCAGTTACTTCATACCCGCAGCCCTTAAGTAAGGGAGCGTGGAAGTACCGGCCGGCTAGCCCATACCCTGCGATTCCAACCCTCAAAGCCATAGTTACGAGTTCTGCAACTTCGATGGCCACCAGACTTTTCCACCAATGTCATGAACTAAAGCTGGCACCAAGATTGTTCGAACGATCAAGGTATCCAGTAGGACACCAAAAGCGACAGCGAAGCCAAGCTCTGCAAGGAATACCAATGGAAGAACTCCCAGAACGGCAAAGGTCGCAGCTAAAACAATTCCTGCTGACGTAATGACTCCCCCGGTCACCGTTAATCCCTTGATGACACCGGCACGTGTACCGATCTTTGCACTTTCTTCTCGTACACGTGTCATAAGGAAGATGTTGTAATCAATTCCTAACGCCACCAAGAAGATAAAGGCAAACAATGGGAAGGAGGTATCTGCACCCTTGAAACCAAAAATGTGTTCAAACACCAGTTGGCAAGCTCCAAGAGTTGCAAAGAATGAGAGCACAACGGTTCCCAAAAGTAATGCTGCGGAAAGAATGCTTCGCAAAAGCAATCCCAGAATTAAGGTGATGAGAACTAGAACGATTGGAATAATTGTTCTGTTGTCATGTGCTGCTGACACGTCTGTGTCAAAGGCAACTGCGGTGCTTCCACCTACCAAAATGCTTGGATCGATTGCATGAACAGCATCTCGAATAACAGGGATCACGTCGCGAGCCTCGACTGAGTCTGGATTCAGTGCCAAGGTTGCATTCAGAATAACTTTACCTTCGACAACCTTTACCGCCGACAGTGGTTGACCTGGGATAGCTTGAGTCACGCGAGTTGGTTCTACAGATGAAACACCCTCGACGTTCATAAGGGCGGCAGTTACTGGATTGATTAACTCTTCGCGAACAACCACCTCGGTAGGTTGACCGGAACCACCAGGAAAATGCTCACCCAGTAATTCAAGTCCCACAACTGAATCTGGTCGCTGTGTAAATGCATCCGCGGTCGAAAGACCTCTTGCATTTAATGTGGTTGAGAAACCTGCAAGAACAATCAAAACACCAGCTGTGACGATCCATAGTTTGCGCGGGCGCTTTTCAACGGTCGAACCGATCTTGGCCCAGACGCCCGTTAGCTGCGTATTTACATCATCATTACGTGGAATTCGTGGCCAGAAGATCCAGCGACCAAAGGCCACAAGAAGGGCTGGAAGTAAAGTAAGAATGGTGACCATTGCTGCAGCGATACCAATTGCACCGACAGGTCCAAGACCGCGGTTGCCAGATAGATCGCTGAGCAATAGAACTAATAGCGCTGAAATTACCGTCGCACCAGATGCAACGATTGGTTCAAAGACGCCCTTGTATGCGGCCTTCATGGCTTGCGCAGGATGATCGTGGTGATGCAGCTCTTCTCGATAGCGAGAAATGAGTAACAACGCATAATCTGTTGCGGCACCTAAGACCAGTACCGACAAAATACCTTGCGACTGACCGTTCAGATCAATGAAGTCATTCTTTGTTAATAGATACACCAAACCGCCAGCAGTTGATAAAGCGATGACCGCAGAAAATAGCGGAAGAATCCAAAGCACTGGAGATCGGTACACAACGATCAAAATAAGTGCAACAACTCCCAAAGTGGTTAGTAGCAATGAAGAGTCGATTCCTTCAAAAGCACCAAATAGATCTCCCAGCAATGCACCGATTCCCGTTACATTGGAAACCAATCCAACGCTCTTAGCGAATTCAGCTGAATCTTCTCGAAGCGTTTCGATGACTTCAGGAAGTGCCGGCTTGTTGTTGGGAAGTAAATCGGTAGCAATCTCTGATTTGAAAGGGATGTTTACAAGTAGAGCTTTGCCATCTTCGGAAGGAAAAGCGAAAATTTGTTCACCTTCAGTCAAGTACTTCGAAATAGGAACATCAGTACCGATGATTTCTTGAGAACCTAACTTAGCTAAATGTGCATTTAGCGCTGCGATCTTGTCGCCATTAACTTCGCCAACATACAAAACCAAAGTTGGAAGGTTTTGATTCTGATCTTGGTTGAATTTTTCAATAATTTTGGCTGCTTGCGTCGATTCAGCGCTATCAGGCAAGAAGGCGGAGTTATCATTTTCCTGAACTGTTGATAGCTTTCCAAAAAGTGGCCCGAAGACGCCGCTCGCGCCAAACCATAGAAAAATCACTAGCAACGCATACGCCATGGGGCGACGGCTCTTCTTCATAGTTGTAGCGGACACGTGGGCCGACCTTTCAGCGTTCTAGTGGCCTCTCAGCCTTCAGTTGGTATGAGGGCAAGCCTACCTTTAGGCTATGGGCGTGCCCCTATTGGAAAGTGCCTCGGATTCTGCAATCGCCTTGTCACGCCATGGGCTAGTTGATTATGTGAAAGCGTGGGAGTCCCAGAAGGCGATCCACCAAGAAGTCGTAGATGGTAAACGTCCCAACACATTGCTTCTCCTAGAACACCCATCGGTATTCACCGCTGGGCGTCGCACAGAAGAATCTGAAAAACCCTCTGACGGAACTCCTGTTATTGATGTTGATCGTGGAGGACGTATTACCTGGCATGGTCCTGGTCAGTTGGTCGGTTATCCGATCGTTAAGTTGGCAAATCCCACAGAGCTCGTTGGTTTTGTTCGCGAAATTGAAGCAGGGTTGATGTCGATCTGCGCCGACTTGGGGCTTAAAACCGAGAGAATTGATGGGCGATCAGGCGTCTGGGTGAGAGACTCAGCTGGAGATCGAAAAATTGCTGCAATCGGCGTCAGGGTGTCACAAGGCGTCACGATGCACGGATTCGCCCTTAATGTGAATCCAGATCTCTCTTCCTTTAAAACAATCATTCCTTGCGGAATTGTCGATGCAGGGGTTACATCCTTAGAAATCGAATTGAATCGTTCAATTACAATAGATGAGGTCGCTCCATTGGCGGAACGGCACATCTTTGAATCTCTGAAAAGGGTGAGCGCATGACAATGGCACCAGAGGGTCGCAAGCTACTCCGAATCGAAGCACGCAACGCGCTAACACCGATCGAACGCAAACCTGAATGGATTAAAACCCGAGCAAACATGGGGCCCGAATACACACGACTGCGTTCGTTGGTTAAAAGCGAAGGCCTGCACACTGTTTGCCAAGAAGCAGCCTGCCCAAATATTTTTGAGTGTTGGGAAGATAAGGAAGCAACCTTCTTAATCGGTGGCGATCGTTGTACCCGACGTTGCGATTTTTGCAATATTGATACTGGAAAGCCTTTGCCAATAGATCGCGACGAGCCAAGAAAAGTAGCTGAGTCAGTCAAATCGATGGGTCTTCGTTATGCAACCATCACTGGAGTAACGCGCGATGATCTTGAAGATGAAGGCTCATGGTTATATGCCGAAACAATTCGGGCTGTGCATGAATTAAATCCAGGCACAGGTGTGGAGATGCTTGCGCCTGATTTCAATGCAAAACCTGAGTTACTTAATCCAATCTTTGAGACACGTCCAGAGGTCTTTGCCCATAACCTAGAAACAGTTCCACGTATCTTTAAGCAGATTCGCCCCGCATTTACCTATGAAAAGTCCCTCAAGGTTATCGGCATGGCCCAAGAGTTTGGTTTAATTACAAAATCCAATCTGATCTTAGGCCTCGGAGAAACCCGCGAAGAGATTTCGCAAGCATTGGTGGATCTACATAATGCGGGCTGCGACTTGATCACAATCACTCAATATCTCCGTCCTACTAACAAGCACCACCCAGTTGAGCGCTGGGTAAAGCCTGAAGAGTTTGTTGAATTAGCTCAGGAAGCTGAACAAGTTGGTTTCTTAGGTGTTATGAGCGGTCCTCTTGTTCGCTCCTCTTATCGTGCAGGACGTTTGTACAAGCAGGCCATGGAAAAGAAATCAGCACGTGGCTGATCTTGTCTATCCCCCAGTTATTTCTCTGGTCAAAGGATTTTGGAAGTATTTAGGTTTTCAATTTACATGTGAAGGTGATGAGAACATCCCACATAAGGGTGGAGCCATACTTGCGATCAATCACGTGAGCTACTTAGATTTCGCAATTGCCGGTACCGCTGCTTTACCAGTCAAAAGATATGTGCGCTTTATGGCTAAGAAGGAAATCTTCGACAACAAGATTGCAGGGCCCTTGATGCGCGGGATGCATCACATTTGCGTTGACCGAGGGAATGGTTCTGCTTCATTTGTTGCAGCACTACGTGCTTTAAAGTCAGGTGAAATTATTGGTATTTTTCCGGAAGCGACTATTTCTACCAGCTTTGAAATAAAAGGACTCAAATCAGGAGCGGTACGACTTGCTGCTGGCGCTGGAGTTCCCATCATTCCGACAATTGTCTGGGGCGGGCAACGGGTCTATACCAAAGGGGTGAAACCTAATTTCAAAAGAGGAAAAACCCCTGTGACAGTTTCATTTGGAGAAGCAATTAATTACGCGCCAGATGTAGATATTGAGGCCGCGGAACTTCACCTACGACAGGTGATGATCTCCATGCTCAACACAGTCCAAGAAAATTACCCCGATAGCCATGTCGGCCAGCGTTGGGCCCCTGCTCGTCTTGGTGGAACAGCACCCGCGCCCCTAAACTAGCCACATGTTTAAGAGAAAAGCTAAAGAAAAGAAGATCAAGACCCCTCGCTTTCAGACCTTCCGAGATGCTTACAAGGTAACAAAGCAGGTAAAGCCATGGATAACGATCGCTTTACTCGCGATCTTCCTATCTTCCTGGGGAATCGGTATCGGAATTGGTGCATCACTAGGTCATCCAATTTACTTCGCGTTTATCTTCTTTCCTTTGGCACTTCTCATCACGCTTTTCTTCTTTACTCGCCAAGCAGGCACAGCTGCTTATGCTTCAATTGAAGGTCAGATTGGTGCAGGCGCAAGTGTTTTGATGGCAATTCGTAAGGGCTGGACAACAACACCTGCCGTTGCGGTTGCACGCAATCAAGACATGGTCCACCGAAGTGTTGGACGTGCCGGAATCGTTCTCACTGGTGAAGGCTCTAACGCTGTTCGCCAAATGATGTCTGATGAGAAGAAGAAGACTGAACGTTTTGCTCCAGGAGTTCCAATTACAGAGATACTTGTTGGAAGCGAAGATGGGCGAGTTCCAATTCAAAAACTACAAAAGCAACTACGTCGCCTACCGAAGAAGTTAACTGCACATCAGATGCGTGAAGTACGAGCTCGCCTGAAGGCGGTTGGTGGAATGTCTATGCCAATTCCAAAGGGTCCGATGCCAACTCGTGCACCAAAAATCCGCTAACTTCTAGTAAGTACCGTTCCGCTAAATCTCTCATGGAGACCTCTGCCATTTTCATCAAAGGTGATGGCAAAAATAACAGTGATGAGAAGAGCTGACCGAATCAATGCCTGAACAGGTGTAATCGCTCCCCCATCAGCAAAGCGGATTATCTTGATTCCAAAGATTCGATGACCCAAGCTTGCGCCTTGTAATGCTGAAAGTATTGCGATCTCGGCAAAAAATAGAGCTAAAACCGTCCATGATCGATTGGGGGCCATCTGCCCAATTCCACCAGCGGAGGCTGCCACGATGAAGTAACAGGCAAGCCAATCAACCATCAGCGCTGACATTCGGCGACCAAGGCTAACCCTGGTGAATTGGATGCTCATATCCCAAGCCTAACGCTGAACCCCTCTAGACGTAACATGAATTTAACAAGCGGGTTATGCCAATTTCACCCTGTGGACCTAGGGTTCAACTACGTAAAAGCGCCAGAAACTCAATGATGAGGGGTCTGCGCATCACATGTGAAATTGGGAGAAG
>JACCDL010876380.1_pt1 | contig 10484 bp, 6 predicted proteins | sample 7441931 | NCBI WGS metagenome assembly JACCDL01 (sample SAMN15323437, study PRJNA562643) | freshwater metagenome | isolation source: river surface water | place: USA:Blue River Watershed | collected 2017-08-16 | reverse complement strand
CATTATTGAATTGCTTTGGTTTTTGAGAGGTGATTCCAATATCAAGTGGTTGAAGGAAAATGGGTGTTCGATTTGGGACGAATGGGCGGATGAAAATGGAGATCTGGGTCCGGTTTATGGGTACCAATGGAGACATTGGCCCGATGGAAAAGGAGGAGAAATCGATCAGATCAAAAACCTAATCCACCAAATCAAAACCAAACCCGATAGCAGAAGACATATAGTTAGCGCCTGGAATGTGGCCAATGTGGATGAAATGGCCCTCCCTCCCTGCCATACACTTTTCCAATTTTATGTGGCAGATGGCAAACTTTCCTGCCAACTCTATCAACGAAGTGCCGATGTATTCCTTGGCGTTCCTTTTAACATTGCCTCTTATGCGCTCTTCACGATGATGGTGGCGCAAGTTTGTGATCTGGAGCCTGGGGAGTTTGTACACACCTTTGGTGATGCGCACTTATATCTGAATCACTTGGAGCAAACCGAATTGCAACTGAGCAGGGAGTGCAGACCACTGCCTACCATGAAGATTAATCCTGCGGTAAAAGACATCTTTGCCTTTACCTACGAAGATTTTGAATTGCTCAACTACGATCCACATCCGCATATCAAGGCACCTGTAGCAGTTTAATTTAAACCACTAGGATACTCTATTAATTTAAAAAGTATATACAAAAGCGCCTCTAGAATTTCTAGAGGCGCTTTTGTATGCATAGAACTGGAAAATTTAGTTACCCAATTCGTACTTGAGCGTCCGTCCCTTTTCCACTGCAGGAAGCCCTTCGGTCATCCAAAGCGGAGCGGGAGCCCCCTTCAAGTAATGGTCAAAGAACTGACTCAAACGGATGGAAAGGTCTTTGGCATTTTTGCGCTGCACCAAGTTGTGATCTTCTCCATTGTACTGAAGTAGCCAAGCAGGCTTATTGAGTCGCTTGAGACCCATAAACATTTCGATACCTTGGTACCAAGGCACGGCACCATCTGCATCGTTGTGCATGATCAAGACGGGAGTATTCACACGGTCCAAGGTAAATAATGGGGAATTTTCAAGGTAGTACAGCGGCTTCTCCCAAAGGGTGCCACCGATTCGAGCCTGGGTTTGCTCGTATTGAAACATGCGACTCATGCCTGTTCCCCAACGGATTCCCCCGTAAGCGGAAGTCATGTTGACCACGGGAGCACCGGCCCCTGCAGCTTTGAAAAGGTTGGTTCGGGTGATCAAGTAAGCCACCTGGTATCCGCCCCAACTTTGGCCTTGGATGGCCATGTTTGCAGCATCCACTCCCCCTTGGGCAAGTACTGCCTGTACACCCGGAAGGATACAGTCGTAAGCACTTGGTCCAGGAAGGCCTAAGTCGTACTTGATGTCTGGGACAAAAACTACGTAATCATTGCTCACGAAATAAGGGATATTGATCGTAGATCGGCTAGGTGCAGGAGCACGGTAATTGTGCAATGTTTCGCTATTCCGCTCGTAGAAATACACCATCATGGGGAATTTTTTGACCCCATCAAATCCTTCTGGAGTAAATAAGAGTCCTTGTAAGGGCGTGCCATCCTGTGCCAAGTAGGATACTAGTTTGACATTTCCCCACTTGACATTGGCCTGCTGAGGGTTTAAGGAAGAGGCTTTCACCAAGGAAGCAAAACTCAAGTCACCCAAGTAAAGGTCTGGATTCTCCACATAAGTCGACCTTCTCAAAAGGACCTGATTGGAATTTTCGGCCTTCTTCAGTCCAGCATAACGGTGATCCGTGAATAGCAATTGCTTGGGTAGTTTTTTGCCAGAATAATCTCCAATGAAATAACCGCTCTTCTTAGTTTTCTCATCGAAAGCAGAGAGCACTAAGGCTTCTTTGGAATCAATCTCCACCTCATCTACCTTCAATCGCTCCCTGCGGAAAGTGATTTGTTGTTTTCTGCCCTCCCCTAAAGTTATGTTTTGGGCGGCACTTGGATTTCGAGGATCAATCTTCCAAATATCAAAACGATCATTCACCAACAAGGCCACATCTCCCGCAAACCATCCCTCTACTCCATAACTGCTCGGTAAAGAAGGGGAATCATTCAATTCATCGTAGAAGGGTACGGGCAAGGTCTTGGTCAAATTAATTTTGGTTTTTGACTTGAGGTCATAAGCCACCCAAGCGCTATCTTTTGCTGCATACCAATAGGCATATTGCCCCGATGGAGAAAGTCTTGCAGATCCTGAGGCACTTTTTTCAATCAATTCCATCTTGCCCGTTGCCAAATCCAAGAGATACAAGTCTCTGCCCAACTGGATGTCCCAACTGTAATTCCGTCTGTAAGGAGCATCTGTCCAAGCCAGAGCGATGCTTTTGGTAATTTTGTTTTCTAACTGCACCTCATCCACCTCAGGTGTTGTCAATTGAACAACCTGCTGGTCTTTTAGGGAAAGTACCGCCAAGTAACTCTTCTTTTCTTCCTGGGACTTGTTTTTCAATTGCATGGGTTGAATCTCTGCATCTTGCCAGCCCCAGATATCAAGACTTACGCGATCCTCATCGAGCAGCGTAGTATCATTTTCATAGGCATAGTCTTGGTATTCCTTGGTGACCCCGAAAAATAAGCGGGATTCATCTTCAGAAAATCGGAGTGATGCGTCGGGACTAATTCGGCTATTCTCGAGTTTCACGGCTGATTTATCGATTTCAACGGCCATAGACTGTTTCTTGACGTCGTATACCAACAGTTTGTGGCTAGGCTTCTTGGCTTTTAGGGAGTCGTCACTGGCTACGAATGATAAGTAAGCCGACTGGGGAGAAAATGCCATGCGGGTGTAGGTAGTCATCTTTTCGTGCACCAAACGCTGCGCTCCAGATGCCAATTCAAGTACATGCAAGGCTGCATTGTCCTGTTTTTCTTCTTCAGCAAGCAAATAATACAAGTAATCCCCATTTGGCGAGAAGCTAAATGACTTTACCCGATTCAGTTCCCAAGAAACCGCCCCATCCAAGGATCGAACGAGTAGTTTGGTTCCATCAGTTTTCTTAGGCTTTTCTACTTTCTTGGTCGAATCCGAAGCAGTAGCACCCTTTGGACTTTCCTTTGGGGCTATTTCCTTTTCAAAGTGGATGGCAATCCAACTGCCTTTTTCCGTAGGGGTGGCAAAAGACTTCACTCGAGCCAATTTCTCCAACTTCCCAGAAGCCAAATGCAGAATAAAGAGACTGTCCTTGGGAAGATCGTCTGCCTTCTTTTTCTTCAATTTCAAGGCATAAACCGAATCCTTTTGCGCAGCAATTTTTCCTACTGCATAGGCATCGTCAGGGGTAAATAGGAACCCATTTCCGCGTGGAATTACGGTCTTTTTGGTGGGAGTCTTGTAGGGAAATATCTCCAATCGACCATCCCCATCTTGAGGGGAGATCTGGTAGCCTACAAAGAGTCCATTCTTCGTGATTTTATCTGAAGAAAGGCTCTCCCAACCGTCGTAATCGGCATGGGTTAGGGATCGTTTTTGCTGTGCAATCAGGGATTGGGAGATAAGCAGAAGGGCAAATGCCCATCCGAAAGCACTTCGTAAATTTCTCATGCGAGGGTTTAATTGGATAACGTAAATTCTTTTTCGATAAATCCTCCTCGGGTGGAGGATAGTTTAATTTTTCCTTTGACAGGGGCATCCCCCTTCACCCTGACCACAAAAGTGGCAGTTTTCTTCTCTCCCACTCCGGTGTAGCCCGAGTAGATGGTTTTGTCGTAGAGGCTCGGCGTAACGATGCGAACAGTAGCATCTTGATCTCCTTTCAGCAAGTCCTTATCAAAATCCAAGGATACGCGATCCTCTTGCACGATTTTTACCAATTTGGCTTGTTCCAAGGCCACAGGCAACTTGCCAGAATTGGTCCAGGTTAGCGTCACTTGGAATTCACCAGCAGCTAGTTTTTTTACTTTCAAATCATTAACAGTGAGCTGAGGAAGTCTTTTTGCCATGGCAAGGTTGAAGAGCGCTTGTTTCTTTGCCCAACTTTCCAATTGCCAAGGAGGACCATTTTGTCCAAAGAATTTGGGATGGAAACCGCCCAATTCTACCTCACCCAATTCAGGATGGGTAAAGGCAGTCCAAACCTTGAAACCTTTGCTTCCATTGGCCTCGTCATCCCACATCAGACCGTCGTAATCGTCATAGATACCATCGTTGTCGTAGTCTTTCATCGCACCATTGTTCCACAATTCATCCCCGTACCAAATGCTGCCATAGTAAAAGTAACCGAAGTCTGGGCCGTGACCGAAAAGCGGTTCCGGCTTTAGGGGGTCTCCTGTCAGGGAATTCACCTTGTAGCGGGTGGCATAGGTTTCGTACACATCCCCAGCCCAAGGATAGGCGGTAAAGGAAAGTCCCAGTTGGTCCATCTCCTTGTAAATCGCCAAATCCTGTGGGTACATGCGTTCCTCACTTTTGGAAGTGGAAGGTGGACGAAGGTGCATAGGTACTCGGGTATCCATGGAGTTGACCACCGAAATATTGGGGTGACTCATCATCCACAAGACTGTGGCTCTGGATTCAATTTCGCTGAGCGGGTATTCCCCTGCGCCAAACTGAGTGTATCCCCTTCCCGTGAGGTCTCCTCCCGTATTGGGTCTCCAGTTTTCAGGATAGTTGCGGTGAAGGTCCAATCCTCCAATTCCATCTTCGTTGTATCGCCCATCTCCGTCGTTATCTATCCCTTCGCTGTACATCAAGTATTCACCTTTTCCTGGAAAAGTTTGCTTCATCAAACGCCCTTTAGGATCTCGAGGATCGAGAATGTAGTTTGCCTTTTCTTTTTCCTCTGGAGTGACAGCCTTTTTACGTACCTGGTAGAGGATGCCATCACCATCCAAATCCTCCTCTGGATCTTCATCCAACATTCCGTCTCGATCCGTATCCTGCGGCTTTACCGTACTACGATTGCGCTGAGCGGTATACAAGTACATGTTGGATCCATCTGGATTGTTCTGTGGGCGTAGGTAAATTACCTTGGAATCCAATAGGGCAGTGATTTCAGGGTCTTTTCCATAATTCTCCAACAGGTGCTGGGTCAACCATAGAATGGACTCACTCGAGGTGATTTCCCCGGAATGCCGTCCTCCTTCAAAATAAGCCGCCGGCTTGTCGGTATCCTTACCTGTTTTTTTATTGGTCAGCGTCATTTGGTAAATGGGCCTTCCTTCAAAAGATTTTTCAACTACGTAGAGATCCACCAATTCGGGATACTGCTTAGCCCAGGTCTCGTACCAATGGTACATCACATCAACAGTGTGGTATTTCGTAAAGTCGAGGGTGGTACCAGGACGATACTCTACTTCCGGAAATTCGAACTTCTTGAAAAAAGAAGTGCCGTGGCGTTCTCCTGAAACAAGGTAGTGCTTGCTTTTTGTGTTTTTCTCAGGAAACACTTGTTCGGGTAAAAAAGGCCTTACTTGTGCTATCACCACAGTTGAAAGGAAGAAAGCAGATAAAAAGAAGAGTTGTTTTTTCATGGATAGGATCGTTGACTAGCGAAAAATAAGGAAGAGTACGAGAGATTTGCTTGCCGCTCAAAAAAAAATATGGTTGCAAAAACCTCCAAAACAAAAAGGTCTCGTCATAGACAAGACCCTTTTCAGAATATAAACCCAAATATAACTTTAGAGATTAAAAGTTCTTTTTCAAATTCAATTCTTCGGCTTAATTCAGTTGGACTATTATTTTTTGAATTAGTAATTCAATTTCCCAAAATTAAATTTGGCTTTAGAATTGATTCCCAAAGGAAATAGATTTTGAACAAAATTGCAAATTGAAAAAATAATTTTGTAATATTTTAAACAATCAATAATTTTATACGTTCTTTATTAAAAATCATTTAAATCACACCCCGAAAAATGGACAAAATTTTAGATATCGATAATGTTGATCTAAAGATTATTTCTTTACTTAACGAAGATGCGAAGACGCCATACACGGAAATAGCTAAAAAAGTATTCGTTTCTTCAGGAACAGTCCATGTGCGAATGAAGAAATTGGAGGACATGGGTGTAGTAAAAAGTGCTACGCTAAATATTGATTTTTCAAAACTAGGCTATGATATCTCTGCTTTTTTAGGAATTTACTTGGAGAAGAGTTCCTTGTACGATACAGTCATCGAAAAACTGAAAGGAATCGCAGAAGTAGTCAGTGCTTACTATACAACAGGCAACTACTCTATTTTTGCCAAAATCATATGTAGAGACACCAATCACCTACGACTCGTGCTAGACAAAATCCAAAAAGTGGATGGAATCGATCGTACGGAGACACTCATCGTGCTTGAAGAAAGCATCAACAGACCTATCCAGTTTTTTGACAAATAGAAATAAATCTATTTAGATTAAATCTAGATAAATAAGAGGGCAAATGAACTCATTACTACATTAGAATGTGAAGATTTTTCTTCACATTTTTTTTTAGAACCATATTATACTGTTTATCAGAGTTTTGAATTCAATTGCCAAAAAAATACTAATGGTAAATCAGGATTTTTAATGGAGTCATGAACATATTTTTTTGTTTGAATGTTGTACTTTTGCGACCAAACTATAATTAGTCTAAACAACTCAGTTCATGAGCAAAGACAACCAAATTTTAGAAGACCTTAACTCTAAAGAATACGAGCACGGTTGGTCTGTTGAATTCGAAACAGATGAAGCTCCGCTTGGCTTAAATGAAGATATTATTCGCTGGATATCTACCAAAAAAGAGGAGCCATCCTGGCTGCTTGACTGGCGTTTAAAGGCCTTTAAAATCTGGCAATCCATGAGCGAACCCGAATGGGCCAATGTCAATTATCCGAAAATGGATTTGCAGGCCTTAAGGTATTATTCTGCTCCTAAGCAAAGTAAAAAGCCGAAAAACATAAACGAGGTAGATCCTGAATTAATCGCCATTTACGAAAGACTGGGGATTTCGCTCAATGAACAAAAGCGGCTTCAAGGAATAGCGATTGATGTAGTGCTTGACTCTGTGTCGGTAGCCACTACTTTTAAAGAAACATTGGGCAAACTTGGAATTATTTTTTGTTCCTTCAGTGAGGCAGTAAAAGAGCATCCTGAATTGATTCAAAAATATTTGGGCTCAGTAGTTCCTATGACAGACAACTACTACGCTGCCCTAAATTCGGCCGTATTTTCAGACGGTTCTTTTTGCTACATCCCCAAAGGGGTGCGCTGCCCCATGGAATTGTCCACCTATTTCCGAATCAATGCTGCCAACACGGGCCAATTTGAACGGACATTAATTGTAGCAGATGACTCTTCTTATGTGTCTTACCTAGAAGGCTGTACTGCACCTCAGCGTGATGAAAATCAATTGCATGCTGCTGTGGTAGAAATCTATGCCGGAACTCATGCAGAGGTTAAATATTCCACCGTTCAAAACTGGTTCCCTGGAGACAAAGAAGGGAAAGGGGGAATTTACAATTTCGTGACCAAGCGAGGTATTTGCGCAGGTGACCATTCCAAAATTTCCTGGACCCAAGTGGAAACTGGCTCGGCCGTCACTTGGAAATATCCATCGTGCATACTTAAAGGAGATCATTCTATCGGGGAATTTTACTCGGTAGCGGTCACCAACAACTACCAGCAAGCCGATACGGGAACCAAAATGATCCACATCGGTAAAAACACCAAGTCTAGGATTGTTTCCAAAGGAATATCTGCTGGCAAATCTCAAAACTCCTACCGAGGCCAGGTGCAGGTGATGAAGCGTGCACACAATGCGCGCAACTTCTCCCAATGCGACTCTCTATTGATGGGTAACCAATGTGGAGCCCATACCTTTCCCTACATAGACATTGCCAATCCTTCCGCGAAAGTGGAGCACGAAGCCACTACCTCAAAAATCGGTGAAGATCAAATCTTCTATTGCAACCAACGTGGCATTGCCACTGAAGATGCTGTAGCCTTGATTGTCAACGGTTATGCCAAAGAAGTATTGAACCAACTCCCTATGGAGTTTGCAGTAGAGGCTCAGAAATTATTAGCACTTACCCTTGAGGGTTCAGTGGGTTAACCTACCGCGATAGGTTGTCCTCACCGAAAATCAAACGCGTACCATAGAATAACTAGACCATGCTTTCTATAAAAAATCTACATGCCTCCATTGAAGGCACTCCTATCCTTAGAGGAATCAACCTGGAAGTAAAAGCAGGCGAAGTTCATGCCATCATGGGCCCAAATGGCTCAGGCAAATCTACGCTAGCCTCCGTACTTGCGGGACGTGAAGAATATGAAGTTACCGAAGGAGAAGTAATCTTTCAGGGAAAAGAACTTCTTGAACTATCTCCTGAGGATCGCGCGCGTGAAGGTGTATTTTTGGCATTTCAATACCCCATTGAAATCCCAGGCGTTTCCACCACTAATTTTCTAAGAACAGCACTCAACCAAGTACGCGAATACAGAGGACTAGAGCCTTTGGACGCGGTTAAGTTTCTTTCCTTGATGAAAGAAAAAATGGCCTTGGTAGAAATTGACCAGAAACTTTTGAGCAGATCTTTGAATGAAGGCTTCTCTGGTGGAGAAAAAAAGCGAAATGAAATCTTCCAAATGGCGATGCTAGAGCCAGTACTTTCCATTTTGGATGAAACTGACTCAGGTCTTGACATCGATGCACTACGCATTGTGTCCAATGGAGTCAATAAATTGAAGTCTGAAAAGACTGCCACCATCGTGGTGACCCACTACCAGAGATTGCTTGACTACATTGTGCCAGATTTTGTCCATGTTTTGTACAAAGGAAGAATCGTGAAGTCTGGTACCAAAGAACTTGCTCTTGAACTAGAAGAAAAAGGCTACGATTGGATCAAAGAAGAAGTTGATTCTACTGCCACTGTCTGATCCCAACCGCTACACCCATGAGTACCTTGACCCAAAAGGAATTCGTTCTTGGCCTTTTCGAAGCAGCACCCGCTACTCACACCTCTTTGCGTCAATTGGGCAAAGAAAGTTTCTATGCACAGGGATTGCCTGCCTTAAAAGCCGAAGAATACAAATTTACCCCGATTGCAAAGAAACTGGAGACTAGTCTGAATGATTTTTCTCCGGCAAAACCGGTGAAAATTAGCGCTGAACTAGTGAAGTCGGCTGTGTTTGCTGGTTTTGAAGGAGTAGTATTGGTTTTTTCCAATGGACAGTATTTGCCAGAACATTCCACTTCTGTGGAGGGTATTTCAGTGCGTTTACTTTCTGAAAATGAATCTACTCCTCTAGGAAGCATTGCCAAAGCAGGCAAAGATCCCTTTGTAGCCTTAAATCAGGCTACATTTTCGGATGGTCTTCACATTTCCCTTGAGAAAAATACGAAGGTTGACAGTCCAATTTTATTACTCCAATTTCACCAAGCACAGGGAGGCCAAGTGATTTCTCCACGTATTTGGATTGAAGCAGGTGATTTTTCCAAAGCAACCTTCATCGATTACCACATCTCCTTGGATGTTGCCCCCTACTTTGTGAATAAGGTAGTGGAAATCAAAGGGGGAAACAATACTGACTTAACTTACCATAGTCTCCAAAAAGAGCACAACCAAGTTATTGAGGTGAGCAACTTGGTGACGGATATCCAAAAAGATTCGCAGTTTACCTCTACCCAAATCACCCTTTCGGGCGACATGGTTCGAAATAACCTGACGCTCAATCTTTTGGGAAGTAATTCTGTGGGTAATATGTTTGGCATCTACTTGCTCAACGGCAAAACCCATGTCGACAACCACACCAACGTAGACCACACCATTCCGCATGCGGAATCCAATGAACTCTACAAAGGCATTCTTGCAGATCAAAGCCGCGGGGTATTTAACGGTAAGATTTTCGTTCGCCAAATCGCACAAAAGACGAATGCCTTTCAGCAAAACAATAACATCCTTCTTTCGGAAGATGCAATCATCAACACCAAGCCTCAACTTGAGATTTGGGCGGATGACGTAAAGTGCTCTCACGGATGTACCGTTGGGCAATTAGACGAAGAGGCCCAATTCTACCTCCAAGCTAGAGGTATTGACAAAACCACCGCGAAAGGCTTGTTGCTTTATGCTTTTGCAGGTGAGGTTTTGGACAAAATCGAAGTAGATTCCCTCCGCAATTATATCGTAGCACAGATCCAAGAGCGACTCGGAAGTAAATTCTAATCCATGGCCATCCCAGTCAATTCAATCAGGAGAGAATTTCCCATACTTCATCAAGAGGTAAACGGAAATCCCTTGATTTATTTTGACAATGCCGCGACCACGCAAAAGCCAAAAGCGGTTCTGGATGCCATTCAGCAGTATTACGAAGTAGATAACTCCAATATTCACCGTGGCGCGCACACCCTGGCGGATCGTGCTACTCGACAGTTTGAAGAGACCCGGGAAAGCGTACGCGCATTTATCGGAGCCAGAGAATCAGCAGAGATCATTTTTACTCGAGGCACTACCGAAAGTATCAACTTGGTAGCTAAAACTTTCGGGTCGGCATTCATTCAAAAGGGCGAT
>JACCDL010202371.1_pt1 | contig 10485 bp, 10 predicted proteins | sample 7441931 | NCBI WGS metagenome assembly JACCDL01 (sample SAMN15323437, study PRJNA562643) | freshwater metagenome | isolation source: river surface water | place: USA:Blue River Watershed | collected 2017-08-16 | reverse complement strand
TCAATGAAAAGATGCAGATGTTTTATAATGAAGCCCAATTGATTCGTTTTAAATAATTTAATTTAAGGAATAGATAGACCATGTTAAAACGTTTTTTTTATATATACCTACTTCAATTATTTATCGTAACGGGTTTAGTCGCAAAGGAACTTCCAGACTTTACTGAGCTTGCTGAAAAACAAAGTGCAGTGGTTGTGAATATCAGTTCGATTCAAAAAAATCGTCAGAACACGATGATGCAGGGATCTCCTGAAGATGAACAGATGCAAGAATTCTTTAAGCGTTTTGGTATTCCAGTCCCTCCAGGCATGCCGCCTCATAATGGTCGTGGTCAACAAGGAGCTCCAGAAAAGCAAGTATATGCCACAGGATCCGGATTTATTGTGACGGGGGATGGTTATATTTTAACGAATGCGCATGTGGTGAAAGATGCAGATGAAGTGATGGTGAAATTGAATGATAAGCGTGAATTTAAAGCCAAAGTGATCGGCATTGATTTGAGAACCGATGTCGCCGTTCTAAAATTGAATGCGACTAATCTACCCAAAGTCACCATTGGTAACCCTGATACGATTAAAGTGGGTGAATGGGTCGCAGCGATTGGTGCGCCTTTTGGTTTAGAAAATACCATGACCGTAGGTATTGTGAGCGCTAAAGGTCGTGCACTCCCGCAAGAAAATTTTGTGCCGTTTATTCAAACGGATGTCGCCATTAATCCAGGTAACTCAGGTGGCCCTTTATTTAATTTAAAGGGAGAAGTGATTGGTATTAATTCACAAATCTATAGCCGTACCGGTGGCTATATGGGTCTCTCATTTGCGATTCCCATTAATGTGGCGATGGATGTCATGAACCAACTTAAAGCGAATGGTAAAGTCATTCGTGGTTGGTTAGGGATTGCAATTCAAGAAGTGACCAAAGAACTTTCTGAATCATTCGGTATGAAAAATACCAATGGTGCATTAGTCGCAGGCATTGAAAAGGGTGCGCCTGCAGATAAAGGCGGTCTCCAACCCGGCGACGTCATTACTAAATTTGATGGCAAGATCATTGAATCTTCTTCCGATTTACCCAAAGCTGTGGGAAACACAAAACCAGGCAAAACGGTGGTGGCAGAAGTATTCAGAAAAGGAAGTGTTAAAACACTTAACTTAACGGTAGGTGAGATGCCATCTGATCAAGCAGAAGTGATTGCAAATAATAAGACCCCTGAAAAAGCCGAAGTGAATCGTCTAGGCTTGGTCTTAAAAGAAGCACCTCCACAACAACGTAAAAAAATGAATGGTAAAAAAGGCTTACTCGTGGTGGATGCGCAAGGTTCAGCTGCAGCCGCAGGTATTCGACGTGGCGATATTGTCCTAGCCCTCAATAATAGCGAAGTCGAAAGTGCAGATGCTTTCGCAAAAGAAGTCGCAACTATCCCGAATGGTAAGACCGTGGCGCTCCTCATTTTAAGAAATGATGAGACACTTTATGTGCCGGTTAAGATCACGAATGATCGATAAATTAAGCTAGGTATAAAAGCTTTGTTGTAAAATACATGCTTTCAATCAAAGGCGCTTAAAGAGTTTTAAGCGCCTTTGTTATTAGGTAACCTAAGGCTTCATTATTCTTGATGGATAACATTAGAAACTTTTCAATCATCGCACATATCGATCACGGTAAATCGACCTTGGCTGATCGTATTATTCAAACCTGCGGTGGTTTATCTGATCGTGAGATGGAAGCGCAAGTCTTAGATTCCATGGATCTTGAACGCGAGCGAGGCATTACCATCAAAGCGCAAACCGCAGCGCTTCAATACAAAGCTTTAGACGGTAAAATCTATAACCTCAACCTGATTGATACACCAGGGCATGTCGACTTCACTTACGAGGTCAGTCGTTCTTTAGCGGCCTGCGAAGGTGCGCTTTTAGTGGTGGATGCAAGTCAAGGGGTTGAAGCACAAACAGTTGCCAATTGTTATACCGCGATCGATCAAGGGGTTGAAGTCACTCCTGTGTTAAATAAAATTGATTTACCCTCCGCAGATCCTGATCGTGTGATTGAGGAAATTGGCGATGTCATTGGCATTGATGCCACCGATGCGATTCGGTGCTCTGCTAAAACTGGAGAAGGTATTCAAGATGTATTAGAAACTATTGTTTCTAAAGTACCGCCGCCAAAGGGGGATGTAAGTAAACCTTTAAAAGCTTTAATTATTGATGCATGGTTTGATAACTACGTCGGTGTCGTGATGTTGGTTCGAGTAGTTGATGGCGTTTTAAAACCTAAGGATAAAATTAAATTGATGGCCACAGGTGATCAATATTTATGTGAGCAAGTCGGTGTCTTCACCCCAAAATCTAGAAGTAAAGAATCTCTTTCCGCAGGCGAGGTAGGGTTTATCATTGCGGGTATTAAAGAATTGGCGAGTGCTAAAGTAGGCGACACTGTGACGATCGCAGATAAGCCTGCCTCTGAGCCTCTGGGTGGATTTAAAGAAGTGAAGCCACAAGTGTTTGCGGGGCTTTATCCTGTGGAGTCGAATCAATTCGAAGCATTAAGAACCGCTTTAGAGAAATTAAGTTTGAATGATTCATCACTTCGTTTCGAACCGGAAAATTCAACAGCGTTAGGTTTTGGATTCCGTTGCGGATTCTTAGGCCTTCTTCATATGGACATCGTGCAAGAGCGTCTAGAGCGCGAGTATGATATGGATCTCATTACAACCGCACCAACTGTAGTCTATGAACTTTTAAAACGAGATGGTGAGGTGATACAAATTGAAAACCCATCTAAACTACCTGATACTTCTCGCATCGAAGAAATAAGAGAGCCCATTATTCTCATTAATTTACTGATGCCGCAAGATTATGTAGGTCCTGTCATGACCTTATGTAATGGCAAGCGCGGCATTCAAAAAAATATGCAGTACTTAGGTCGTCAAGTCATGCTCACTTATGAAATGCCGCTTAATGAAGTGGTGCTTGATTTCTTTGATCGATTGAAATCGATTTCAAAAGGTTATGCGTCGATGGATTATGAATTCTTAGAATTTAGAGCGGCTGATCTAGTGAAGCTTGATATCATGGTGAATGGTGACAGAGTAGATGCGCTTTCTTTGATTGTGCATCGTTCGAATAGTGTTTATCGTGGGCGTGAAGTGGCTGCCAAAATGCGTGAATTGATTCCACGACAAATGTTTGATGTGGCGATTCAAGCCTCTATTGGGGCTAATATCATTGCGCGTGAAACAGTCAAAGCCATGAGGAAAAACGTGCTCGCTAAATGTTATGGTGGCGACATTACACGTAAGAAGAAATTATTAGAAAAACAAAAAGAGGGTAAGAAGCGCATGAAGCAAGTAGGCAATGTTGAAATTCCTCAAGAAGCGTTCTTGGCTATTTTAAGGGTGGAAGAAAAATGATTTTTGCATTGATCATGGTTATTGTTTTAATAATCACAGGAGTCATTTGGCTCCTCGATATTTTTGTTTTAAGTAAAAAAAGACCGAGGAATACAAAAGAACCTATTCTTGTTGAATATTCTAAAAGTTTTTTCCCAGTCATTTTTTTAGTATTCTTTATTCGCTCATTTATTGTAGAGCCTTTTAAAATTCCTTCAGGCTCGATGATGCCCACCCTTTTAGCAGGCGACTTTATTCTCGTGAATAAATTTACTTATGGTATTCGTTTACCTATCCTGAATTACACGATGATAGAGGTAGGTTCACCTAAACGTGGAGACGTCTTTGTATTTCAATATCCACCAAAACCTTCCATTGATTATATTAAGCGTGTGGTCGGTCTTCCAGGCGATGTGATCGAATACAAAAGTAAAACGCTTTTTATTAATGGAAAAAAAATAGAACAAACATTTATCGATAAATATCCTTACACGATGAATGAGATTCATCATATTGAAGCCAAAGAATTTAAAGAGGCTTTAGGCGATGTGAATCATTCCATTCTGATTCATGATTTACCGGGGGACGATTTTAAATTTGAAGTGCCTCAAGGCCATTACTTAGCGTTTGGTGATAACCGTGATAATAGTGCTGATAGCCGAGTCTGGGGTTTTGTGCCTGAACATCATTTAGTGGGTCGCGCTTTTTTTATTTGGTTTAACTTCAGTGAATTTAAACGTATTGGGTCCATCATTCATTAATGGATAAAGAACGCCAAGCTTCATTAAGCAGGATCATTCATTACACATTTAATGATCCTTCATTTATGATGATGGCGCTCACGCATCGCAGCTTCTCAGCTCAACATAATGAACGTCTCGAATTCTTAGGCGATAGCATATTAAGCTTTCTAATTGCAAATGAACTCTACAAAAGATTTCCACGTATCGATGAGGGAGATCTGAGTCGCTTACGGGCACAACTCGTGAAAGAAAGTTCATTGAGTGCTATTGCGACATCGATGGGCTTGGGTGACTTTATTCGATTGGGCGAAGGTGAACTTAAAAGTGCAGGATGGCGACGCCCATCTATTCTGGCAGATACTTTTGAATCCATCATTGGCGCTATCTATTTAGACGGTGGTATTGAACCTACCCATCAATTTGTTTCACGATGCTTTGAAACACAATTGAATGAAATTGATCCGAAATTAATTCAAAAAGATTCTAAAACATTACTGCAAGAATTATTACAAAGTAAGAAAAATGATTTACCGATCTATACGGTGATTTCAATTGAAGGTGAAGCGCATAGCCAAACGTTTACGATTGAATGTCATATCAGGCAATCAAACATTAAAACACAAGGTGTAGGAAACAGCCGCCGTATTGCAGAGCAAGAGGCAGCTTCTAAAGCTTATCAGCTGATGCAGGAGTCTCATTCGTGAGTGCACATCAAATCACACGCTGCGGCACGATTGCTATCGTAGGACGACCCAATGTGGGTAAATCGACACTTCTTAATTATTTGGTCGGTAGTAAAATCAGTATCACCTCCAAAAAAGCACAGACCACACGTTATCAATTGTTAGGTATTCAAACAATTGATGACACGCAATTTCTTTTCATAGATACACCCGGATTTCAACTTAAACATTTAAACCTTATGAATAAGGGTTTAAATAAAACAGTGCATCAAGTGTTAAGTGATGTGGATGTAGTCCTTTTTGTGATTGAGTCTCACGGTATGACTGAAGAAGATCAAGCAGTGATGAAACTGATTCCAAAAGATCGCCCAACGATTTTAGTGATGAATAAAGTGGATTTAATGAAAGATAAAAATGCACTTTTAAAAGAAATTAAAATGATGAGTGAATCTTATAGTTTTAAAGCGATGGTGCCTGTATCTGCTAAAAAAAATAAACACCTCGACCATTTATTATCGACGGTGCGTGATTTTTTACCTGAACAACCTTTCATTTATGGTGAAGATGAAATTACGGATAAGAGCGAGCGCTTTTTAGCCTCTGAAATTATTCGTGAAAAAATATTTCGTTTAACGGGACAAGAAGTCCCTTATGCCATTGCGGTCGAAATTGAAAAATTTGAAGTGGAAGGTAATTTGCGTCGTATCTTTGCTGCCATCATTGTCGATAAAGAAAGTCAGAAGCCTATGTTGATCGGTCGAGACGGCGAAAAATTAAAACAGATTTCAACTGAATCGAGACAAGACATGGAAGAACTCTTTGGTGGCAAGGTATGGCTTGAAACTTGGGTGAAAGTCAAAAGTGGCTGGTCCACAGATCAGCGTGTTTTGAAATCATTAGGCTTATAATTTTTTAAATGGCAACGCCTAGTCATCGTCAAGAAAATCAGCGTGTGTATATTTTGCACACCTATCCTTTTAAAGAGACAAGTTTAATCGCAGAAATTTTCTCAGAAAAATTTGGCCGTATTCCAGTAGTTGCGAAAGGTGCGCGTCGTCCGCGATCCTCTATTCGCGGCATGCTTCAATCTTTTCAAGTGCTCCTTGCAAATTGGTCAGGAAAATCTGAACTTAAAAGTCTAAACGGATTGGAATGGTGCGAAAAACTCACCATTTTAGAAGGTGATGCATTGATGTGTGGCTTTTATTTGAATGAATTGATGATTCGTTTATTGCCAAGAGAAGAGCCTCATACCGAACTCTTTCATTTTTATCATGAAACGATTTTAGCCTTAAGTGAAGGTCGAGAACTCACCATCACATTAAGACGATTTGAGTTAAAACTTTTACAAGCTTTAGGCTATGCGGTCACTTTAGATTACGATGAAGATTCAAACCCGATTATCCCTGATAAAATATATCGTTATGAAGCCGAATATGGTGCATGTGATTTAACGAAGACCGATCGCGGCATAAAAGTTTTAGGTAAAACCCTTCTTGATATGGCAAGTAACCAATATCTGGATAAAGAGACGCAGCAACAAAGTAAGCAATTGATGCGCTATTTGTTAGGTTTTTATTTAGGTGACAAACCCCTTCATTCAAAACAGCTCTTTGTCGACTTACAAGGATAAGATAATTTTATGATTAAGCTCGGTATTAACATTGATCACGTAGCCACACTTCGGCAAGCCAGAGGGACAAAGTACCCCAGTGTGGTTGAGGCTGCCCTCCGAGCTGAACAAGCGGGTGCTGATAGTATTACACTTCATCTTCGTGAAGATCGTCGTCATATGCAAGATGAAGATATCTTTGCTATTCGACCACTCCTTCAAACGAAAATGAATTTGGAATTAGCGGCAACCGACGAAATGATTGCCATTGCATCTAAAGTTAAACCTCAAGATGTATGTATTGTGCCTGAAAGACGTGAAGAGCGAACTACAGAAGGCGGATTAAATATTAAAGAATCATACGATCATCTTTATCGCGCAACACAAACGCTCACAACACAGGGTAGTCGAGTCTCCCTTTTTATTGCACCTGATTTAAAAGATATCGATCTCGCAAAAAAAATGGGCGCGCCCGTCATTGAAATTCATACCGGAAGTTATGCGGATGCCGAAGATGAAGCCACCAAACAAAAAGAATTAAAACGTGTTCAAGATGCGGTAAAACATGCCTTATCATTAGGCCTTGTTGTGAATGCAGGCCATGGTCTTCATTATCATAATGTAAATTTAATCGCTGGCATTCCCGGTATTGAAGAACTTAATATTGGTCACGCAATTGTAGCGCATGCATTATTTGTAGGATGGGATAATGCAGTACGTGAAATGAAATTATTATTACGTACCTATTCGAAATAGTTTTTAAAAAGATAGCCCTATTATGATTTTTGGTATTGGTACTGACGTTGTTGAGGTTTCTCGCATTCATGACTCCATTAAAAAATTTGGCGATACATTTGCGCGTCGAATCTTAAGTGACTCCGAATTTGAGAGTTATTTAAAGTCATCTACACAATCTCGTTTTTTGGCGAAACGTTTTGCCGCTAAAGAAGCTTTTGCAAAAGCGCTAGGGACTGGTTTTCGATCACCGGTTCGCTTTCAAAATATTATTGTAGGTCATGACGACTTAGGAAAACCTATTTTAGAATTTGATGAAGCATTAAAAAGTTATTTAAAAGAAAAAAATATCTTAAGTCAGCATATTTCAATTTCAGATGAAAAGAATATTGCGACTGCCTTTGTGGTTCTCGAAACTTAAAACATCCTATGGAAGACATTGATTTTAATCGACGCTTTGGTGGAGTCGAACGTCTTTATGGAAGAAAAGCGTTAGATCGTTTTAAGAATTCACATGTTTGTGTGATTGGTATTGGCGGTGTAGGTTCTTGGGCCGCTGAAGCATTAGCTCGAAACGCAGTAGGACAAATTACCCTCATTGATCTAGACCATATTGCTGAGTCGAATATCAATCGCCAAATTCATGCGCTTAGCAGCACGCTTGGAAAATCTAAAGTGTTAGCGATGAAAGAAAGAATTTTAGAAATTAATCCTATGTGTCAAGTTGATATCATTGATGACTTTATTTCGAATGACAATATTGAGATATTTATTAAGCCGCACTTCAATGTGGTCATCGATGCCATTGATCAGGCAACAATTAAAACAACTCTAGCATTACATACTTTAAGAGAAAAAATCTCACTCGTGATGACGGGTGGAGCCGGCGGTCGTATTGACCCATCATGCATCAAAATTGCTGATTTAAGTTTAACGCATGGCGATAGGCTGATCGCCAAGATTAGACATGACGTTAAAAAAACTTTGCAATTAAAAGAATCGCAAAAGGTTGGGATTGATGTCGTCTTTTCAGATGAGGCCATGATGAAACCAGATGAGGCTTGTGAAAATGATCAAGCGCTTACTGGCCTTCATTGTGGCGGATATGGTTCTAGTGTGATGGTGACAGCCACCTTTGGTTTTATGACAGCATCAAGAGCTTTAAAAAAATTGCTATAAAATTTTTTAATATCTCTTGAAATTTACATGTTTATCCCCATTTTAATGACCATCCCATATTAATTTTTTAAAGGTAATTCATCATGGCAACAAAAGAAAATGCATCTGAAAAATTAGTCTTCCAAGCAGAAGTTAAACAACTGCTCCATCTCATGATTCACTCTTTATATAGTAATAAAGAGATTGTGATTCGGGAGCTTATTTCAAATGCAAGCGATGCCGCAGACAAATTACGTTTCGAAGCGCTTAAAGATGCGAGCCTTTATGAAAAAGATTCTGAATTAAAAATTAGATTAAGTTTTGATAAGAAGAAACGCACCCTAACGATTTCCGATAACGGTATTGGTATGAGCCGAGACGAGGTAATTAATAATATCGGTACGATCGCGAGATCAGGTACGAAAGAATTCTTGAATAACTTAACAGGCGATCAGGCTAAGGACGCTAATTTAATTGGCCAATTTGGTGTAGGTTTCTATTCTTCTTTCATCATTGCTGACAAAGTGACTGTCCTCACAAGACGCGCAGGAACTTCTCAAGGCGTTCAGTGGGAATCCAAAGGTGAGGGTGAGTATACTATCAGTGAGATTGAAAAAGATTCACGAGGTACGGACATCATTTTGCATCTTAAAAAAGATGAGGATGAGTTCTTAAGCGACTGGACGCTCAAAAGTATTATCAAGAAGTATTCAGATCACATCACACTTCCGATCGTCATGAAAAAATCGGAATGGAAAGATGGCGAAGAAGTGCCTACCGATGAAGATGAAACAGTGAATGCAGCTTCAGCACTCTGGGCGCGAAATAAAAATGAGATTAAAGAAGAGGAATATAACGAGTTTTATAAAAATCTTTCTTATGATCAAGAACCTCCGCTTACCTATGCACATAATCGTATCGAAGGTAAGCAAGAATATATTTCACTTCTATATATACCAGCAAAGGCTCCATTCGATTTATTCGATCGCGAACGTCATCATGGCGTGAAGCTTTACGTGAAGCGTATCTTCATCATGGAGGCTTCAGAAAAACTCATGCCGAATTATTTACGCTTTATTAAAGGAGTGATTGATAGCGCAGATCTTCCTTTAAATGTATCACGAGAAATTTTACAAGACAGTAAAGAGGTGGAAGCAATCCGCGCAGGTTCCACTAAAAAGATTTTAGATCTTCTCGAAGAGATGAGTGAGAAAAAGCCAGATGACTATAAAAAATTCTGGAAAGAATTTGGTGTAGTGATGAAGGAAGGTCATAGTGAAGATTTTGCGAATCGAGAAAAAATCGCAAAACTTTTCCGCTTTAATTCCACACACGAAGCGTCTGATGCGCAAGTCGTTTCTTTAAAAGACTATGTGGCTCGCATGAAAGATGGACAAGAAGCGATTTATTACATCACAGCTGATTCCTATGAAGCAGCGAAGCATAGCCCGCATCTAGAAATTTTTAAGAAGAAAGGTATTGAAGTTTTATTAATGAGTGATCGTGTCGACGAGTGGTTACTTTCTACGTTTAATGTATTTGAAGGTAAGAAATTACAATCGATTGCAAAAGGCGATCTTGATCTAGGAAAACTCGAAGACGAAAAAGAAAAAGAAGAAAAAAAGAAAATCGAGAAGGATGCGAAATCCCTCATTGAAAAAATTCAAAAAGCGTTAGGTGATAAAGTGAAGGAAGTAAAAGTCACCCATCGTTTAACGGATTCACCGGCATGCCTAGTCGCGGGAGAGCATGATTTATCAGGCAATCTAGAGCGCCTACTTAAAGCCGCAGGACAAAAGACACCGGACACCAAACCGATTTTAGAAATTAATCCGACGCATAAGCTTATTCAAAAACTTGAGAGTACAAGTGACTCAAAACGTTTCAATGATTTTGCTGAAGTGATTTTTGATCAAGCGTTGATTTCTGAAGGCGGCCAGCTCAAAGACCCGGTTGCCTTTGTCAAGAAAATTAACCAATTTTTAGTCGAATAGCCTCTATTTTAGGGCTAGATATGTTTGACAGCCCTTCAAAAAAGATGCTATAGTCTCACCTCTCTGCGTCATGTATGCAGATCGATCGCGGGGTGGAGCAGTCTGGCAGCTCGTCGGGCTCATAACCCGAAGGTCACAGGTTCAAATCCTGTCCCCGCAACCAAGATCAAAT
>JACCDL011113474.1_pt1 | contig 10492 bp, 11 predicted proteins | sample 7441931 | NCBI WGS metagenome assembly JACCDL01 (sample SAMN15323437, study PRJNA562643) | freshwater metagenome | isolation source: river surface water | place: USA:Blue River Watershed | collected 2017-08-16 | reverse complement strand
TCCGTCTACCTATGTGAAAGGGCTTGGCAAAGCGGATATTTTAGGGGTTGAGGCGCCGCTTTGGTCTGAGACTGTGACCAATCGAGAAGACATCAATTACCTGGCATTTCCACGCTTGGCTGCTTTGGCAGAGGTGGCTTGGACCACCAAGGAGAATCGGAGTTGGGAAGGGTTTGCATCACGGATTCCGATTCAAGGGGATCGCTGGATCATTCAAGGGGTAGATTTTTACAAATCACCCAAAGTCACCTGGGAAACCAAGAAAAAGAGCGCATTCGAAGAACTCATCATCACTTTTAGCAATTGGATTTGGGGTCCACCTATTTTGATTGTGTTATTGGGAGGGGGTACTTTCTTTTTTATCCATTCTGGCTTTGTTCCGCTCACCAAAATGGGGCATGCGATCGAATTGTTGAAAGGGAAATACGAGGATAAATTGGCTCCAGGAGAAATCACCTCCAAACAAGCCTTGATGTCAGCCATTGCCTCTACAGTGGGTTTAGGTAACATTTCAGGGGTAGCCATTGCCATCAATATGGGAGGCCCAGGAGCTCTTTTTTGGATGTGGGTAGCTGCTTTTGTGGGAATGGCAACCAAGTTCTACACTTGCAGTCTATCCATCATGTATCGGGGCAAAGATACTGCAGGGGTAATCCAAGGAGGTCCCATGTATATCATCGAGCACGGGATGGGTAAGAAATGGAAATTTCTATCCTATATTTTTTGCATCGCCGGCATCGTCGGTCTATTGTCCGTATTTACTTCCAACCAGTTGGCGGCCGTAGTGCAGGCAGTGCTATTGGAACCTGAAACTGCTGCGGAGACCACCCGGAATAATTGGATCATTGGGACTGTCATGATGTTGATGACGGCAGTGGTGATTTTGGGGGGTATTCAGCGGATCGCCTCTGCTGCATCGAAAATGGTACCATTTATGGTGGGGATCTATTTTATCTCTGTATTGATCATTATCATTCAGTATTTTGGAAATATACCGGAGGTATTTCAACTCATTTTTGTGGACGCTTTTACGGGGAATGCAGTGATGGGAGGAGCTGTGGGTTCGGTGATCATTATTGGTGCAAGAAGATCCTTATTTTCCAATGAGGCAGGTTTGGGCACAGCTCCTATGGTGCACGGCCAATCCAAGACCAAGGAGCCCATTCGAGAGGGTCTAATCGCCATGTTGGGACCTTTCATCGATACGGTGGTGGTTTGTTCGCTTACCGCGTTTGCCATCTTGTTGACAGGAGTCTGGCAAAATTCTGAAAATGATGGGGTTAAATTGACTCTTGAGGCTTTTGAACTGGGGATTCCTGTGATTGGCAAATACCTATTGATGTTTTCAGCACTGGTTTTTGCGCTCTCCACGATGTTTACCTATTCCTATTATGGTCAAAAATGTGCCAGTTACCTCTTCGGAGCAAAGTTTGCAGGATACTACAACTACATTTACTTGGTTACAATCGTAATAGGTGCTGTTGCTTCCTTGGATTTGGTTGTGAGTTTGGTGGATGGAATGTATGCGGTGATGGCCTTTCCCAACATGATTGCAGCGTTGTATTTAGCACCTAAAGTAAAAGCCGCAGCGAAGGATTACTTTGCTCGGATGAAGCAAAATCCGGCATGAGATTTTTGATTGCTCCCAACGCCTACAAAGGAACGTTTACCGCGTTAGAAGCAGTTGCTCTGATAGAAGAAGTTTTGATTCATGCGTATCCATTCTCTCAATTCATAAGCCAAGCCTTGGCGGATGGGGGGGATGGAACCTGTGCCTTGCTGGCGGATTCTTTGGGTTTGGAGCGGATAGATTGCCCCTCTTTAAATGCGATTGGGCAACCCATACCTGGGTTTTATGCTTGGGAGGAATCTTCTAAAACGGCTTTTTTGGATGTTTCTACCTGTTCAGGATTGGGTATTTTACCTACCCATGCAAGAGAACCAAATTTGACTTCTACCTATGGAACGGGACTACTCATTCAGCATGCAATTCAAAAAGGAGCCAAGCACCTGATTTTAGGATTGGGAGGATCTGCGACCATTGATCTGGGTGCGGGGATCTTGCAGGCCTTGGGTTTTTTGTTTTTGGATCAAAATGGAAGAGAGATTTCCGCTTTTTCTCCTGAGTTTTTGAAACGATGCCGGCATATCCAACGGCCCTTGCGACTTCCTGAGGTATACTTCACTTGTCTTTGTGACGTGCGAAACCCGTTTTTTGGCCCTAATGGCGCTGTCCCTGTTTTTGGTCCTCAAAAAGGGCTGAAGGATGAAGAAATAGAAGGTACAGAGAATAGCACTGCAGCCATGGTGGACTTGCTCCAGCGGAGATCTCCTCGTCCGGTTTTGGATCAGCCTGGCTTTGGAGCAGCAGGAGGGATAGCCTTCGGATTAGCACAATTTTTTTCTTGCCAACTCGAGTTTGGAGCGCCTTACTTTTTTACGCAGGTAGGCCTCGAAGATAAAGTAAAACAAGTAGATTGGATTTTCACGGGTGAGGGGCAATACGACCGTCAAAGTGCGGAGGGTAAGGCTTGCTTTGAGTTGAAGGAACTCGCACACAAACACGGTAAAAAAATTGCATTGATCGCTTCAGGAAAAGAAGGATACATTTCTGGATTTGATGCAGTCCTGGAATTGCCTCCGCTTGATTTTTTGGATCCTGATTACAAAAAGAAAGCCCAAGAAGGATTTCAAGGGCTTTTGAGGAAAGCAATTTTGACTAAAGTCTTCGACTAATTACACACGAATGTAGTCGCCTCTCCAGTTTTTGATCTGCTGCTTAATTTCTTTTGCCTTTAATTTTTCTGCGATAGCGCGGTCCATCAATTCTAGGAGTTCTTCATCGCTTGCAAAGCGAAGCGCAATAATTTGACCCAATCTCAAGTTTTGCTCTTTCTCCTCAAAGGTTTTTCCAGTCAAGTGGAAGTAGCGGTTTCTCATCTCATTGATGATGATCCGGTTTTGAAGTGTAAGCGCATACATGCGAGCGATTAATGGGAGTGAAACCAATACAAATGCGCCAATAAAGAGATAGACACTTTCTAGGATTGTCTCTTGGGAGGAGAAATCCATTTTAGCGATAGTCCAACCAAAATAAACAGTAGTGAGTGGAGTGAGAATGAAATGGTGAAACGGGTTGTACCGGGTATGGTTCCCGTAGTTTTGATTTTTCATGATTAGAGATAAAAAAAGGAGGCTTGAGGCCTCCTTAGGTATAACTTATTAATGTTCGCTTTTCTTCTTCTTGGCAAAGGTACTTCGTGCATCCATCAAGGAAATACCTGCTCCAAGCCCAATTAGGGTGCAAACAATCAATAAAAACAACTGTGCTCCAGGCATAATGGGAGAACTAAAGATATCTACTAGGATCATACAAGTTTAATTTCTCTGTGAATAGGTCGTAAAGATAGACTAGAGGGCTCAAATTAGCAAACCAAAAAGCGTATCCCTTGGCTTAGCAATTAATCCAAATCGTCGTCAAATTCTTCCTCGTCCTCGAAGTCATCGAAATCATCGTCAGCCTCTTCTTCATCAAAGTCGACAATGTTGTCATCCAAAAATTCGTTGTCTTCATCGAGGTCGTAGCCGTCCTCAAAATCGTCTTCAAACTCATCCTCCTCCTCAAACTCATCCATTTCTTCGAATTCTTCTTCAAAATCCTCCATAACTTTCTTTAAAAGGGTTTTTATGATTCAACGATACGAAATAAACCAAAAAATTAATTAGACCAATAGCGGTGTCTTTAATTTTTTTTCAATTTCCGATACTTCTAAATTCGGCTGCGATGCAATCCACTTTTCTCTCAATAAGTTAGCCCAAACTTGCAAGTAAAAAATCACATCTTCTCGTGAATTTTTATTTAGAGAATCTCTTCTTCCTTTTTCCATTTGAGCCAAAATTTCAGGATCTGACAAGCGTTCCAGGTGGCCCAAATCATTCAAACTAACTCCTTTTTCTAGCATTTTGGTTACAATCAAATCGATGGGATAGCCACTAGTAGGGCAGTAATCGATCAATTGCTCATTCCAATCTCCATGTCGCTGCATTGCATATTGATGGATCTCCGCCCGTGAAAAAGGAGTAAGCTCCTGGGCTAAATTTCCACAATTGCATGCACCCATATGTCCCCACTGGTAAGAGGCTCCTTGCTGAAGTTTGGAAGCGGTTCGCTCTAATGCTGCAATTAATTCTGGATTTGCTGTTGCCATGTTTTACTTTTTCGGTTTAACCCAATTTAATCGAGATGGTTTTCTTTTCTGCTACCAATTATTATTTCTCAACTAATTTACATTGGAATTTAAATAAATAGAAGACAGAAAAGGCTTCTCAGGAAAATTTTTCTTTACCACGAAGCAAATCAAAAAACAGGATAAAATCTGAGGCCAGACTGTAGAAAGGATAAGTGAACGTAGCCGGCTTATTTTTCTCAAAAAAGAAATGCCCAACCCAAGCAAAACCATAACCAATTACTGGTATTGCTGCTAGCCAGATGTATTGTGCCATTGCAATAGCCAACCCAAGCACCACCAAGACTAATCCTGTACCAATAAAATGAAGCACACGGGAGGTAGGGTTTTGATGCTCTGTTAAATAATAAGGGTAAAATTCTTTTAAAGAGGTGTATTTCTTTTCCATGGCTAGTTCTTTTGGGTAAAATTAATTTCAAGAAATGTATTTGTAGTTTTCTCTAATGCCTTTAACGTAATTTTTGCTTTGCTTTTGGGTGTGGATACCTCGGTAACCCCCGTCAGCGTCATCAAGGATTTTTCTTGATTTGGGTCAATGATATCCAGAATAACTTGAAGCAATTCGTACTTGGTGGTGGTGACTTGTGGGCGGAAATTACCCATCATGGGATTAAATAACCAAGGATCATACATCCGCATCCCCCAGAAGGGATAGGGATTCATGGTATTCACCCGTTCCCGCTGCCTCGGATCTTCATTGGAGTGGTATCGGATGACCAAATCAGGCTTCTTGGCATCATATACAAGCCCCGCAGCAAGTAATTGGGCATCTAGTGCTTCTTGCACTTGCTGGTCCAATTTGGGGTCTGAAAAGCCTAGAATGCCTAGTTCCTTATTGACCAAAACAAAACTCTGATACCTTTTTTGGAAAGGAATCTCTCTATTTTCCACGAATATCTCAGCCGAGTTGCAGGAAAACAGCAAGACAACTAGAAAAAAAACATAATTGGAAGCAATTTTCATGGTCGAAAATGATGGATATTTCATTTGATTACCAGCCAAAGGTGAAGTTAATTTATCTTTTTCAGAAAAAAATACGAGGATTCTGAAGAATGTATTTCCGTCTACCGCTTTGAATGTTATTTTTGACAAATTGTACCCATGAGTAGACCTGATTTTGACGATATCTATATGGAATTGGCGGTAAATCTCGCCAAACGATCTCATTGTATTAAAAAACATGTGGGAGCCGTATTGACTAAGGATACCCGAATCATTTCAATTGGCTACAATGGTCCTCCTGCAGGCACGCACAATTGTGACGTGGAATTTCCAGGTGAGGGTTGTGCACGCGACTCTAAAGGAAGTTGTTCCTTGGCTTTGCATGCAGAGCAAAATGCCATTCTCTATGCGGTAAAAAACAATACTTCTGTAGAAGGGTCTACACTCTATGTGACCTTGGCACCTTGTTTGGCCTGCGCTCGCATTATTTTTTCCATGGGGATTTCCAAAGTGGTCTACCTTTTTTCCTATGCTGAATACAAGGGGATAGGCTCAGATGAGGGTGTTGACTTCTTGGTCAAGTTTGGGGTGAATGTGCAGCGCTACAGCAAATCGCTGGAAGTAAGCGATCAGCTGATTTAAATGAAGTTGACCTCAGGGTGTAGGTGAATTCCGAATTTTTCCAAGACGGAACCCTGAATCTGTTGGGATAGGCTTTTTATTTCTTCCCCAGATCCACCCCCATAGTTGACTAGCACCAGGGCTTGTTTGTCGTGTACCCCGACGTCGCCAATTCGTTTGCCTTTCCATCCGGCTTGTTCGATTAGCCAACCTGCGGCTACCTTAACTCCCTCTGCACTTGGATAGCCAGGAATATTGGGATAGGAGGCTTTTAGAGAGTCAAATTGGTTGGTTGGGATGGTGGGATTCTTGAAAAATGAGCCTGCATTACCAATCTCCTTTGGATCTGGAAGTTTGGACTTTCGAATTTGGATAACTGCATTACTAATGGCTCGAATGCTAGGTTGATCGATTCCATTGGCGGCGAGCACCTCTCGAATGGCCCCGTATTCCAGATGGAACTTAGGTGTCTTGGTCAAGCGAAAAGTAACTGAGGTAATGACGTATTGGTCTTTCAGGGTTTGTTTGAATACACTTTCTCGGTACCCAAACTGGCATGCTTCCGCATCAAAGGAGTGTATTTCTAAGGTTTCCCGATGTAGGGCCTGAAGGCTATCAAAAACGTCCTTGATCTCCACGCCATAGGCTCCGATATTTTGCATGGGAGAAGCGCCAACAGTTCCAGGGATCAAGGAGAGGTTTTCTAGTCCTGCCCAATCTTGGGCGATGCTATACAGAACCAACTCATGCCACATTTCTCCAGCGCCTACTTCCACCCAAAGTTGATCATCCTCCTCTTTGACTAGGTGGATGCCTTTGATTTCTAGTTTGATCACTAACCCGTCTATATCACGAGTCAATAAAATATTACTCCCTCCACCCAAGATGAAAACAGGTAGCTTCTTTTCTTTTGCTGTAAGCAAGGCTGCTTTTAATTCGTCTAATGTCTCAACTGTCGTAAAAAATTTGGCCTTTTGGTCGATACCAAAGGTGGTAAAGGGTTTCAAAGAAATGTTTTCTTGTAGGTTCATTGGCCAAAACTTATTTTGCGAAGTAAAGAAGTTTTTGCGCCATTGTGAAATGGAATTGTAGAAGGTTTGAACCATTCGGTAAGAATAAGTTCTTCAATGCAAATCTGAAGGGCTTAGATGAAAAGCCTCTTCTCGGCTGTCTATTCTTCTAAGTTGGAATGCCTTCACCAGTTTCTTTGGTGCATAAAAAAGGCCCCATTCATACGGGGCCTTTTTTGCTTAACTGAAGTAGGTTTTTAATCCCTCTAATTTTTCAAGTAATACTTTTTCTACTTTTCTATAATCACTTGTATTTGAAAGACTTGTGTTTACAGAAAAGTAGTATTTTATCTTCGGTTCGGTACCGGAGGGTCGTGCAGAAATCTTGCTTCCATCCGCTAGGTAGAATTGCATCACATTGGATTTATCCAGGTCCAAAACTTCTGTTTTTTTGGTTTTGGGATAGTGGATGCTCGCGTTCTTCACATCGAAAATCTTCTCAACAGCCGATCCATTCATTTCCAACGGTGGATTGGTCCGGAACTGGTTCATCAACGATTGAATTTGCTCCGCACCGTCTTTCCCTTTTTTAGTTACGGAAATGAGGGCTTCCTTGTAAAATCCAAATTGCTGGTAAACTTCTGCCAACACGGCAAACACATTTTTGCCTTGAGTTTTGTAGTAGGCTACCGCTTCCGCAACGAGCGCACATGCGCTAACGCCATCCTTATCCCGAACGAAGTCACCGACCAAGAAACCGAAGGATTCTTCTCCACCGGCAAGGAACTTTTCCTTGCCTTCTTTTTGAAGGATGATGGAAGCAATATTCTTAAATCCAGTAAGGACATTGTAACAAGGAATTCCGAAGCCTTCAGCAATTTTATTGATTAACTCGGTCGTAACGATCGTATTCACCATAAAGTCTTTACCAGTCAATAGACCCAACTCTTTCTTTCGAGATAGTAAGTAGTAGACTAGGAGAGTACCTGTTTGATTTCCATTCAGCAATTCGTATTCCCCAGCTTCGTTGGGTACTACCGCAGCATACCGATCTCCATCTGGATCACAGGCTAGGACAAGGGCTGCCCCCGTCTTTTTACCCAGGGCCACAGCTAGCGTAAGCGCTTCAGGCTCTTCTGGATTGGGATAAATTACCGTAGGGAAGTTTCCATCTGGTTCGGCTTGCTCCTTGACCACTTGGATATTTTCAAATCCAAAGGCCTTTAGCGCAGCAGGAACCATTTTTCCGGAGGCACCATGGATAGGAGAAAATACAATTGGCATGGACTTCTGTGCCTGAATTGCCTCCTTAGAAAGGCTTAATTCCTTTACTTTTTCCAAATAAATGGCATCGAAATCTTCCTCAATGTAATGGATGAGGTCATCCTGCTTGTTCCAGTTGACTTGCTCAAAAGAGGTGATCTTTTGAACCTCTTTGATGATGTTGGTATCGTGTGGGGCCACTACTTGTGCGCCATCTTCCCAGTAGGCCTTGTAGCCGTTGTATTCTTTGGGATTGTGTGAGGCAGTAATCATGACCCCGGATTTGCAGCCAAAGTGCCTTACCGCAAAAGAAAGCATAGGAGTAGGACGCATCTCTCTGAAGTACATCACCTGGATGCCATTTGCGGTAAATACGTCAGCTGTAGTCTTCGCAAATAGCGTATTGTTGATTCTGCTATCGTGAGTGATGGCTACCTTTATTTTCTCTCCTGGGAAGCAGGCGATTAAGTAATTGGCCAATCCTTGAGTAGCCATAGCTACGGTATACACGTTCATCCGGTTGGTACCAACGCCCATCAGTCCACGCAATCCTCCTGTACCGAATTCGAGATCTTGGTAGAAGGAATCGATCAGCTCTGTAGGATTCGTGGCAATCAATTGCCGAATACTTGCCTTACTGGTCTCGTCAATGGAACTAGCCAACCAGCCTTCTGCCTTTTTTAAAATCGAAGAATCTATGGAACTCATGGGACGTAAAAATTAGGTTAAGTACTCAATTTAGGAAAATATCAGAAATCGCAATCTTCCAAAAAAGGCTTGTGATCTCGATTACAAACAGGTTTTAGAGGTTTCCTCTCAATTGTTGCTCACGCTCAATCGCCTCAAACAAGGCTTTGAAATTACCTTTTCCGAAAGAAGTGGCTCCTTTTCGTTGAATGATTTCAAAGAACAGGGTAGGGCGATCCTGAACGGGTTTGGTAAAGATTTGAAGCAGGTAGCCTTCTTCATCTCGATCTACTAGAATGTTAAGCTCTTTGAGTGGCTGAAGGTCCTCGTCAATTTTTCCTACACGATCTAGTAGGTCATCGTAGTAGGAACTAGGAACCTCCAAAAACTCTACACCTCGCTTACGAAGTTCCCCCACGGTATGGATGATGTCGTAGGTGGCGATAGCGATGTGTTGCACACCAGGACCTCCATAGAAGTCTAGGTATTCCTCAATTTGAGACTTTTTCTTGCCTTCAGCAGGTTCGTTGATGGGGAACTTGATGTATCCGTTTCCATTGGACACCACCTTGGACATCAAGGCAGAGTACTCCGTGGAGATGTCTTTGTCGTCAAAGGTCAAGAGCAACTTAAATCCCATGACTTCTTCGTAAAAGTTGACCCAGCGATTCATCTGGCCTAGTTCCACATTTCCTACACAGTGGTCAATGTATTTCAATCCGATGGATTGGGAAGAATAGGTGCTTTTTCGTGCCTTATAGCCCGGGAGGAAGACTCCTTGGTAATTTTTGCGTTCGACGAAGGTGTGAATGGTATCGCCGTAGGTTTGGATACTTGCTACCCGAACTTCTCCATTCTCATCCTGAAATGTCTTTGGTGCCTCTACCGACGCTGCTCCTCGACTTGTAGTTTCTTTCCAGGATTTTTCCGCATCATCTACCCAAAGTGCCAATACCTTGACCCCATCGCCATGCTGGCGGATGTGGTCGTTTATGGGATGGTTAGCAGTAAGGGGAGAAGTGAGCACCAATCGAATTTTTTCTTGCTTGAGCACGTAAGAAGCGCGGTCCTTCATTCCCGTCTCAGGGCCAGCGTAGGCAATCAATTCAAACCCGAAGGCATATTGGTAAAAAAGTGCACTCTGCTTGGCATTACCAACGTAGAGTTCTACATAATCGGTACCATTGATTGGTAGAAAGTCTTCAGTCATGGGCTGTATTTGGGTTAAATCTTGAGTCAAAGGTAAAAAAGTCCACCCATATTTCTGCTTGCTAAGGTCTATTCCTGAGAATTTTGATTAGCCCAAAGGCTAATCCATGCCATGAGTAAAAAAGAAATGGCCCAAGTGCCGTATTCCGGATGGAAGCAGCACAGGACGATCAAGAAGTAATAAATCGGCGCTAGCACAAACCCAATTAAAAACTTCCAGGTACTGGTAAATACTTCATCTTCCATTTTAGGAGCGATGCCAAACAACCAAATCCAGTATAAGGGCAGGTGGAAAATCTTCATCAGTTTGTTTCTGAGAGACCCGAAAGATTTCACTTGATAGGAAGTAAGCTTGCCAGAAAGAAAATTCTCAACTTCCTGTTTATTCGTCACATCTACATGATTTTCTAGTAGGTTGGCTAAGGTTTCGGGATAGTCCGCATCTGGAATATTTACCACCAAAGTTTTCAATGCTTGCTCTACCTGTTTGGTCAGTTTGAGGGCCTGGGTAGG
>JACCDL010424033.1_pt1 | contig 10496 bp, 8 predicted proteins | sample 7441931 | NCBI WGS metagenome assembly JACCDL01 (sample SAMN15323437, study PRJNA562643) | freshwater metagenome | isolation source: river surface water | place: USA:Blue River Watershed | collected 2017-08-16 | reverse complement strand
GGGCAAAACCACACTCACCGAAGCAGTGGCGCGCAACTTGTTCAAGTTGATGGCGTACAAAGACGAATACGAAGTGGCGCGTCTGCACACCGACGAGAAGTTTTTGCAAAACATCGACAAGCTGTTTGAAGGCAACTACACCGTCAACTACCACTTGGCCCCACCCCTCATTGCCAAAACCAATGCCAAGGGCGAATTGCAAAAGCAAAAATTTGGGCCACACATGTTGATGGGGTTCAAGCTGTTGAAGCAATTCAAAGCTTTGCGTGGCACCGCACTCGATGTGTTTGGCTACACCGAAGAACGCCGCATGGAGCGCGCGTTGATCGAAGAGTACCAAGCCACCATCGACAAAGTGTTGGCGCAATTGCAAGCAGGCAATGTGAGCGCTGAGCGATATGCGCTGGCGCTTGAGTTGGCGCGCTTGCCTGAGAGCATGAAAGGCTTTGGCCATGTGAAGGCCCGCAATGTCGATGCGGCGCGGCGCAAGTGGGCGGATTTAGAAGCCAAGTGGCTTTGCTGATCGCAGTTAAAAACTCAGCGCGCAAATTTGAGTCTTAAAGTATTCTTATCGGCACAGTGCTGACGCTTAATCACGCCACACGTCTAATACAAGCCTGTGATTTGCGCACCAATCTGGGTATCATAAATATTCCCCATATTTATAAGGGAATAACCAATGCCCAAGTGTTTTTTTGCTAATGCCAAGCGCGGCTTGTTATTGCTATGCCTCAGTGCGGGTTTCGCGCACGCGCAGATTGATGCGGATGGCCCCAGTGGCATGTCTGATGCTGAACGTCAAAAATGGCAAGCCATCTTGGCGCAACCGATCGATGCCAACGCACTCAACACCACGCGTACCAATGTGTATCGGCAAAAAGATTTGGCCGCCTTCAAGTTAGGTGATGCCGTGGCACGTGAAGCCTTATTGCGCGAGTGGTCTCAGTTTGATGAAGAAGGGCGTTGGAGTTTGCGCGGGTTTTTATCGGGCACTGAAAAGCGCGAAGAAGCTTATGTGATTGGCAAAAACCTGATTCAAACTATCAAATGGCCACCCAGCGCGGCACGCATTCGCTTGCAAGTGGCGTCAGATTATTTGGACGACAGCAACATCAAAGAGACTGCGCGTTTGTTGGCCGAAGTGGAAAACATCGTGCGCCACGAATTGCCACGAATGCCCAACCGCCCGGAAACGCAGTATTGGATTGCGCGCACAGAGTTGGAGTTTTTAACCCTCAAAGCACGTTACGCGGTGCGCACTGGCAAATGGCAAGAAGGCATTGAAGGTGCCAAGTTGGCCATGCAAAAAGGCCGCGACTTGACCAAACTCGTTCAGTACGCTCCCACCGAGAACGCCAAACAATGGGGCATGTTCAACGCTTTGATGGCGGCCGCAGAGTTGGCCAGCCAACAAACCAACGCGGGCTTGTTCGCTGATGCGGAATGGACCTTGCGTGACACCTTGAAAATGGGCAAAGAAATTGGGCTCAATGAAAATGGTTTGATTGGCATCTACAACCGCATCGCTGATTTGTACTTGGCCACCGGGCAGTTTCAATTGGCCATGCAATACGCAGCACGCAGCGAAAAGATTTTGTTAGACCAAGGTTATGTGAAAGGCTCGCGCAATTGGGTGTGGACCCAAACCCGACAAAACGCGGCTTATGCAGGCACCAAACAATGGCAAGCCACAGTGCAAAATTTTCAACGGGTAGATGAAGCCGTGCAGCGTGCTGGTGCACGTAGCTCGGGCCCCGCACGACAAACTGTGTTGCGTGCGTATGTGTTTTTGAATGCAGACCGCCACAGCGACGCCTTGCGTTTGATGAACGCGCAAATGAAATGGTCCGTCGAGAATTTTGGCGAGGACCATTACTACACCTCTCGCAGCCGGGGCTTGTGGGCGGTGGCGCTCTGGAAAAACGGAGAGTTCACCCAAGCCAAAGAAAATTTTGCACGCGCTTTCAAGGGCATGACAAACCCCGAAAGCTTGAGCGGCGACTTCACCGAAAAAGCCATCGACAAACAGGTCAATCGCTTTGTGTTGCAAAGCTACATGACCTTGTTGTCACAAACGGCCGCCACCGATGCGCAAGATGCTGAAACGATTTTTGTCATCTCCGATCAACTCAACACCTCCACCGTGCAACAAGCGCTCAACGAAGCAGCGGTGCGTGCGGGTGCGACGGCGCCCGGTTTGTCCGATTTGATTCGCAAAGAGCAAGACGCCAAAAATGAAATCGCCACCTTGACGGGTTACATCACAGGCCAAGCCGGTGAAGAGGAAAAGCGACGCAACCCGCAGGTGGTGACGACGATGCGTCAACGCATGGCGGAGTTGGCGGCTGAGCGCAAAGGCTACAAACAAAAAATTCAGAAAGACTTTCCTGAATATTTTCAGCTGCTGCAACCGAGCTCACCCAAGCCACAAGAGCTGGCCAAATTTTTGCAACCAGATGAAGTTTTTGTGGCTGTCACGCCTTTGTCAGATGCGACATATGTGTGGCTGATCGATGCGCAAGGCAAAGTCAACTTCCACAAAGCAGCACTCAACGAAGATCAAATCAAGAGCTTGGTCGACAACATCCGCAAAACACTCGATGTGGCCGAGCTTGGGCCCAAAGCCCCTGCGTTTGATTACGCCAGTTCACACACTTTGTACAAAGAGTTGTTGGGCCCTCTGGAGGCGTCTATCAAAGACAAACAACATTTGGTGTTGTCCACCTCGGGCCATTTGGCACGCATGCCTTTGGCCGTGTTGACGCGCCAAGCTTATAGAGGGGCCCCTGCGCAAGCGCCTTGGTTGATCAAAGATGTGGCTGTCAGTCATGTGCCCTCAGCCAATGGTTGGTTGGCCTTGAAAAAACTCTCAGCAACACAGTCAGCCAAGCAAACCCTCATGGCATGGGGCGACCCCATCTTTGACGCTGCTGCACCTCAGCAAGTGGCAGCGGCCACGCAAACACGACAAGCCAGACCAGCATTGCCCACCCGTTCGCTCGATGCGATGTCACGCAGTGTGATCGAGGCCAATCAGATGCTCACCTACAGCAAGATTCCGCCCTTGCCTGAGACCCGCGACGAGGTGTTGCAACTCGCGACCATCTTGAAAGCTGACCCCGCGCGTGATTTGAAACTCGGCGCACAAGCCACGCGCCAATCGGTGCTTGACAGCAGCAAAGCGGGCAGCTTGGCGCAGCGACGCGTGGTGGTGTTTGCCACGCATGGTTTGTTGGCGGGCGACTTGCCTTACCTCAACCAACCGGCCCTCGCCATGGCGGCCACGCCCGACCCTGCGCAATCACCTTTGCTCACGTTGGAAGATGTGTTGGGTCTCAAGCTCAATGCAGATTGGGTGGTGCTGTCAGCTTGTAACACCGCCGGTGCAGATGGCCGCGCGGAAGAAGCCTTGAGCGGTTTGGCACGCGGCTTCTTCTATGCAGGCAGCCGCAGTTTGTTGGTCACCCACTGGGCGGTGGAAAGCCAAAGCGCGATGTTGCTGACCACGCGCACATTTGAGTCTTACATCAACAATGCCAAAGTCGGTCGCTCACAAGCCTTGCAGCAAGCCATGTTGCACGTCATGCAAAACCCACAATTTGCTCACCCCACCTACTGGGCGCCTTATGCGCTGGTGGGTGAAGGTGGGCGTTGATTCACTTGAGAAGGAACACACATGAAACGCGTATCGCTTTGGGCCACTCTGTGTGTGGCGTTGCATTTGCTGGCCGCGTGTGACACCACAGGCACGGGCAATTTGGCAGGCATATCATCACAGGTGAAAAAAGCCAATCCAGATGAACTCGGCTTTGTAGACATCGCGCGCTTTGACCGCGACTTGCATGACGCGCTGTTGAGCGAGCCGAGCAACGTCACAGTCGCCATGTTTGACAAAGTCAGCCCCAACAACACACCAGAGCGTTTGCAAAAATGGCTCAATGCGGTTGAACGCAATGGCGGGAAAGTTGAAATTCAACCCCCGCCCAATGAACTCGTACCACGCAATCCGTTGGCTCTCATCAGTTTGGTGGGAGGCTTGTGGAATGTCATCAAAGCCACCACGGCTGTTCATGATGTTCAGGTCACCAAAGCTGTGAAAGGTCGCGATGCGGTCATCAGCTTGGAGCGAAATCCACAGGGCCAAGTGGTGGTGGGCAAAATCATTTTCAAGAAAAGCCAGCCCGCTTCTTGAGTGGGCATTGGGTAAGACCGCAACGCAGCTGATTTTGTGAACGCACTGAAACAACGTTTTTCGCAGTGGCTAATGGCCTTGGCACGGGTGCGTTCGAGTCGTTTGCGATGGGTCTTGATTGGCCTCATTGGGCTGTGGGCCACGGTGCACATTGGTTGGTTTCCAGAAGCCAGTCAGCTCGACCGCAACAGTTACGACCAAATGGTCAAGCGCCGTTTGGTCACACCACCGGCAGACCCCAGCATCATCATTGTGGACATCGATGAGCGATCGCTCGAAAAAATGAAAGACGAGTTTGGCCGCTGGCCATGGCCGCGCGAAACCTTGGCCTCGGTGCTCGATTGGTTGCGTTCGCAGCAAGCGCGTGCGGTGGTGTTTGACATTTTGTTTGCCGACCCCGACACCATCAATCCCAGCTCAGACGCTGCTTTTGTGCAGTCGGTCCAAGCCAGCGACAACACTTTCTTTCCCATCTTGCGTTTGAACCCCGACAACGACGCCATCAGCCAAGTGCGCACCCACCAGCTGCCTGGTTTTGCCACGCCGCTGTCAGGCGCATCAGCCCAGGGACCAACACTTGCGGTGGTACCGCCGATGTTTGAAGCCATCGTCGCATCGGGTCGCATGGGTTATCACAATATTTATGCCGATGAAGATGGCGTCAATCGGCATTACCAACTGTGGCAAGACAAAGACAACTGGCGTTTGTGGTCCTTGCCGGCACGGCTTGCACAAACCCAGCAATGGCCTCTGCCTGAGCGTGCGCAGCAATTGATTCAATATGCACACACCAAAGACGCTTACACCCGTGTCTCGTTTGAAGAAATTTGGCAACTCAGCCAAACCCGCGCAGGGCAAGAGCGCGATCCTCGCTTTGACAATGCCATCGTCATCATTGGTGCTACAGCGACAAGTTTGTTTGACATCAAGGTCACGCCTTTGCACATCACCCATCCTGGTGTGATGGTGTTGGCCAATGTGATCGACAACCTCAAAAACCAACGCTTCTTGATCGAGGTGCCCACGGCCTGGCAACTGGTCATCACTTGGTTGATTTTGTTGCTCATGGGCTGGTCCACGTTCTATTTGCATCAAGCCCAAATGACGGCTGCTGCGGTGGCTACCCCATCGTTGCTGGTGGGGGTGGGCTACTTAAGCCTCAACAGTGGCATGAATGTCTACATAGACTTGGTGACATCAGCTTCGCATGCGGTGATTTTTTTCACAGTCTGGACGTTTTATTTGGGCTGGCGTGTGAAGTTTTTTGCAGACCCACAACAACAAGTCAAAGCCATTGCACATCTGCGTGATCGCCAGCAGCACGAGGCCTTTGCGGTGTTAGAGTTCAAAGGCAAGGCGATGGATTTGTCGCAGGTGTTTGATGCTTTGCCTGCAGACATGTCCACGGCCTGTGTGTTGCAAATGGAAGCCTTGGGCCAGCCGAAAAAAAATCCACAAGGTTTGGTGTACGTGTTGGCCAGGCACGGCGATGAAAACACCTTGCCAGCGCAATTCAAAGCGTTGCAGCAAAGCCTCAAAGGCAATCTGTCCTTTGCTTATATTTCACCCGTGCGAGCTGCGCAAACGCAAACCGCAGATGCATTACAAAGTCTCTGGACCGACGTGGTTCAGGCCAAACAAAAAGGAAGTCCATCATGACAACACCCTCACATCACAAAGTCCTGTTTGCCGCATGTGCCAGTCTTGGCATTCTCTTGTCGGGTGCTTTGGCACCAAGCGCTGTCTCGGCCACTGACATGGATGCCAAACGCATCATCGAAGCGCTTAAACCCGAGGCTGCACCCGCATTGCGCACCCGCAGTTTGCGTAATCTGCAAGTCGAGCAAACCGGTGCTGCACCCGCTGCGCCAGAGGTGCCCCCCAGTGTGTCGCTCACCATTGGTTTTCATTTCGATTCAGCCAATCTCACCAAAGAAAGTGTCAGCACCTTGAGCCAATTGGCGCAGGCGTTGAAGTCAAACGAGCTCAGTGGTTTGTCGTTCATGGTGGAGGGTCACACAGACGGCAAGGGCGCGTCTGACTACAACCTCAAGCTCTCACAAGCGCGTGCGAACGCAGTGAAAACCTATTTGGAAAAACAAGGCGTCGAGTCGGCACGGTTGGTGGCAAAGGGCAAAGGGGACTCCGAGTTGGTCAACTCACAAGACCGCTTTGCGTCTGAAAACCGCCGCGTCAAAGTCATCACCCTGACACGCTGATCCTTTCCCTATCTTTCGAGGCTTACCCATGTTCCTGTCGCGCTTTTTCTCACTCGGCCGTCACCCCGTTGCCAAGCTCAGTGTCGCCCTGTCGATGTGCGCTCTCTCAGCATGGGCGCAAGCCCAAAGCATGACGGTCATCCGTCCTGCCGAGCTCAAGGCCGATCGGTTTTTAGATGCCGCCACTTTGGCCACACTCAGCAGCGGTGCTGTGGTGGACGCTGTGCGTTCGGAGGCGGGCTGGGTGCAGGTCAAAGCCGCTGGCAAACAAGGCTGGGTGCGAGCCATGGCCCTCAAGGGAAGCGCCGCAGAAGTGGCCGGTGTGGCCCGCGTCGAGTCCGGTCGCACGGGCAACAACAACGCCATGTCCACCACCGGTATCCGTTCGGTGCCCAAAGCTTCACGTCATGCGCTCATCATTGGTGTGGGGGAGTACAAAGTCAGCGGCGTGATGTCTCTCAAGGGCGTGCCCAATGACATGCAAAGCGCCAAACAAATGGCCATGGCGATGTCTATTCCAGAGGACAACATCACCTACTTGCGCGACCACCAAGCCACCGCAGATCAAATTCGCCAAGCCATACAAGATTTGAACGCGCGCGTGCGGCCCGGTGACCGCGTGTTTGTTTATTACTCAGGGCACGGCACGCGTTGGGTCGACTCCAGGGGCAACCCAGACCATTGCACCGAAGGTTTGCTCAGCACCGATGGTCAAGCCATCACCAACACTGAGGTGGGCGAATTGCTCTCGCCCATTGCCAACAAAACCGACAAGCTGATGGTGTTTTACGACGCATGTCATTCGGGCGGCATTGCCAGTCAACCCTTGCGCACGCGCAGCATGGGTGCCGGCGCAGCGCAGCTCACACCGAAATTTGTGGGCGCACTCAGCTCGGAGGCTTGTGCCAAACCGGCCAATATGAAAACACGCGCTCTGAGCACCGAGTTGGGTGCCAAAGGCATCTTGCCGGAAAACATCGTGTCCATTGCAGCCTCTCGTCCCGACGAAGTGTCATTTGACGATGCCAAATCGGGCGGTTTGGCGACCGTGGCATGGCGCGATTGCATGTTGGGCAAAGCCAAAGACTTGGACCAAAGCGGCAGCGTGAGCGTGGCTGAAATCACCCGTTGCGCGCAAGACAGTCTTAACCTGAAGCTGGCGCAGTACCCAGACATTTTGGGTCAGCACATGACCATTGGTGGCAACAAAGAATTCATCCCCACCTTTCAAGTGGCCAGTGCCGGTGCTGTGTCTTTGCCTGTGAGTACGCCCGCCAATGCGCCTACGGCAGCACCCACCACTGCCCCCTCAGTGGCACCCAGTATGCCGCCTACACAACCCGCTGCATCGCTGGTACCCAGCGAGCCTGAGCCCAGCACACAGGCTGTGCAGCCAGCGCAGTTGTTGGCTCATATTCATGCGCAACGAGACGCTTCGCGCGTGCTCACCGTCAGCGCGCAACCGAGCGTGATGCGCATTCAACAAGACCCTTTGCGTTTGAGCATCCAATCGCCTCGCAGCGGGTATTTGTACATTGCGTTGGCGGGCTCAGATCAGAAAAGCTTGTACTTGCTGTTTCCCAACAGCCTCGATGGTGACAACTATGTGCAAGCCAATCAAACCATCGAGTTGCCCCGCACCGGATGGCGTGTCACCGCGGGTGGCCCCAAGGGTGTGAACACGGTGTTGGTGATGGTGGCTGACTCGCCGCGACATGTGGCGCAATTGGCTGGACAAAAAGCGGGCCCCTTCGTCAAACCTTTGTTGAGCTTAGAAGGCAAGAGTCAGCTCAACACGCTGTTGGGCCAATCAGAAAACAGCGATCAACTGGTGTGTCAACAAGGCGGGCGGTCGCGCAACTTAAGCGTGGAAGCCGTTTGCTCCGACGCCTTTGCCTCGGCGTTGATTCGCGTGGAAGAGGTGGACGCCCGTTGATCAGTCGGCTGGCTTTTTCTTGCTAGGCACCAGCCAACGGTAAAGCGGCGCCGATTGCACCTCACCCACCGCGGTGTCGATGTGTTGCACCAATTGGTTGGTCGACGCCATGGTTTCGCGCGATTGCGCGATCGACTTTTCTAACTCCGCCAACGTTTGCGTGGCTTGTTGCGCGGTGGGTTGCAACGCACCCATCGTCATGCGGGTTTGGTTGAGGACAGCGGGCAGGCCTTTTTCGGTGTCGCTCATCAAGCTCATGGCGGTGGTGGTTTGGTCCAGCGTTTTGTTGGTGTGTAACATGACGCTGCGCGACTGCTTCATGGTGGCTTGTATGCCGTTTTCGGGGTCAGTCATTTGCGTCAACAGCTGTTGAAAGTTTTGCAGCAAAGGCTCTAAGCGTCTTGTCAAGTCCGCGGCCAATGCGTCGCGCACCACGGGAATGCCAGCATGCGAGGGCAGTGGGGTGAGGTCTTGTTCGTTGCGTTGCAACACCAACTCAGCCGTCACAATTTTTTCTTTTGAAATTTTCAAGGCCGAGCCTTGCGTGAAAAAGTGCGCTTTGTCAGAGGCGATCTCAATTTGTCCCAACACCTCGCCTTGTGGCGTCAATTGCAAAGAGGACACGCGGCCCAATTTGAAACCTTTGTAGGTGACATGCATACCTTCAAACAAATCAGCCCCCGACGCGGTTTGCAACTGCAGGCTGTACTTGTCGTCAAATGCGCCGCGCAGTTTGGCCACATAGCCCACCGCGGCTGAAAACAACAACAAGGTGATGGCGATTTGCCATAACCAACGGGTGTTAGAAGAGGGTCGTGTCATGGAGAGAGCCTCACGTGAAAAACAATAAAAAATCAGCCAGCTCAATGCCAATCACCACCAAGCCACCCAACAACATGGCGCGCATGAAAGCGATGCTGGGCGCGATGTTTTGCGCGCCTAAAAAACGCAACTCAAAGTACGACACCCAAGCCAGCGCCATTGATTGCACCAACAGCCGCAAACCGCCTTGCCACAGGGGCGCAGCAGAGCTGTCGGTGAGCAAGTGGCCCAGCAATGATTGGGCGTGACCACCCAAGAACACTTCAACAGCTAGGCCCGTCAGCCCGGTGGCCACCAACAGCAACCACATCCAACACATGCTGGCGGTGATGACACATGCAACGCCTAAGCCCCAAGGGCTGATGTGGTGATTCAGCACCGCTTGTCCCAATTCGGGGTGAAGCACGCCATGCAAGTTCAAGCGAAACATCACAAACAAGGCCACCAAAAGAGTTGGCAAACGACCCCACAAAAAATACCCCAATATTTGGTGTGCCCATTGAGGCTGTGACATCAATGGCCCATCGAGCAACCAACAGGCCAGCGCAGCCACCGCCAAGCCCACACACAACGCAAACCAACCACAGCCGTGCAGCAGGCGCTGCGCCAAGGCGCTGCTGTTGAGTGGGCCGCTGAAGGTGTCGGTCATGGGCGTGTGGGATGGTGCGAACGATGTCATGTTCCCTCAAGTTTATACAGGCTAAACCTTGCAACATCGCGGGTGGCAGAGGCGGCCAAGAGGTGGGAGCGCATACAATGCGCGGTTGCCCTGCGGGGCACATGCAACCAACGGCGTTGGTTTGCCAAATGTCCTCTTAACTGGAGTTAAACCGTGTTGATTTCATCTGCTTACGCGCAAACTGCGCCCGCCCCCACCGCTGGTGGCGACCTCACTTCATCGCTGACGGGCATGTTGCCTTTGTTGCTGATGTTTGCGGTGTTGTATTTCGTGATGATTCGCCCTCAAATGAAACGTCAAAAAGAACATAAAGCCATGATCGATGCTTTGGCCAAAGGCGACGAAGTGGCGACCGCCGGTGGTTTGCTCGGCAAGGTCACTAAAGTGGGTGACACCACTTTGAGCATCGAAATCTCCGAGGGCGTGGAAGTGCAATTGCAACGCCACGCGGTGGTGCAAGTGTTGCCCAAAGGCACTGTGTAATCTTTAACGTTGTGGCATTGAAGAAGCGATCATGAACCGTTACCCGTTTTGGAAATACGCGATCATCGTGATCGCTTTGTTGGTGGGCGCTGTCTACACCTTGCCTAACTTTTTCGGTGAAGCACCGGCGGTGCAAATTTCCGCAGGCAAGTCGAGCGTCAAAGT
>JACCDL010854983.1_pt1 | contig 10501 bp, 9 predicted proteins | sample 7441931 | NCBI WGS metagenome assembly JACCDL01 (sample SAMN15323437, study PRJNA562643) | freshwater metagenome | isolation source: river surface water | place: USA:Blue River Watershed | collected 2017-08-16 | reverse complement strand
GAATCCCATATTCTTCTGGTTTCAAATTTTGTATACGGTCACGCACACGCATATCCCAATCCTTCACTTCATCTCCTCTTCTATTGGTAAAAGTAGTCTTGCCTAATTCACGACTTCTTGCATCCATGTTTGAATTTGGCTGAAATGCATTCCAATACATATGGAAATACACTTTGTGTAAAGTGTCTGTTGAATTGTTGGTATACAAAATTTCTTCTGTCCCTTTGATGGTGTTTTTTTGTACATCTAAGGCAGCATCAATTTTATAATTAATCTGCTGTTGCCAACGTTCTGGTTGGGCAAATAAAGAGGTACTAGTTGCCATCGCAAGCAGTGCAAAAAAAGAGTACTTTTTTAACATATTAAATTGTTTAAGGATTCAATTTAATGAAAAAAAAGGGTCTTACCAAAGTGTATTGATAAACGAAATAATTGTAAACTATTCTTTACCAGCCACCACAATCACAATCTCCCCTTTCACTTGTTTTGCAGTAAAATGGAGGATTAAATTGTCTAGGGTGTCAGTGATGTTTTCTTCAAACATTTTAGTGAGTTCTCTACTCACAGCAGCTTTACGTTGAGCGCCAAAAGTGGCTTTAAATAATTCAAGGGTTTTAACCAACCGCATTGGACTTTCATAAAAAATCATGGTACGCTCTTCATTCGCCAACGCATCCATTAATGTCTTTTTACCTTTTTTTAAAGGAATAAACCCTTCAAAAATAAAGCGATTGGTTGGCAAGCCACTATTCACAAGGGCTGGCACAAATGCTGTGGCACCTGGTAGGCTTGTGACAGGCACCCCTGCTGCTTTGCAGGCACGTACGAGTAAAAAAGCAGGATCTGAAATACCCGGTGTTCCTGCATCGGTTATGAGTGCAATATTTTTACCAGCCATCAATTGTTGCACTAAGTGCTCCACAATTTTATGTTCATTGTGTTGATGAAAAGGTGTTAAGGGCTTTTGAATTTGATAATGCTGTAATAACTTGGAGGAAGTCCTTGTATCCTCACATAAAATAAAGTCCACCAGCTGCAAGGTCTCTACTGCTCTGAAAGTAAAATCTTTTAAATTTCCAATGGGCGTAGGGACTAAATATAACATAGGATGTACTAATTGAGGTCGATTATAAGACCACTACTTCAAAATACTCCATTACTGCATTCGCTAATAATTGCTTACTTGCTTCAGTAGCGATAGCCACTGCAGCAGCTTCATCAGCCGCTTCAATTTGCAAGTTGATATTCTTTCCAACACGAACATCTTGTATACCAGTTAAACCTAAATTATGTAAACCACCTAGGACAGCTTTACCTTGAGGATCTAATAAATCCTTTAATGGCATTACTTTAATTTGAACTTGAAATAACATACGACGATTATTATTGTGTGATTGTTTTTGGATACATCAAAGATACAATGCAATAGCCCATAAAGCCAAATGGAATCGCAACCCATTTAAAAAAGAAAGCCGAAACAATTGTTTCAATAACTACAAGGCCTAGTGGAAGCATTAATTTTTTCTTTCCAGATAGGCTTTTTAGCGCCAACATCGGTCTGGTCATGACCATTAAATAACTCACTGCCAAAATGTAAATGTACCAGAAAATGGGGCTTAATATTAGTTTTGCCATCCATCCAAGGTTGGGCTGCCAATACATCAAAGGGAAAGCAGCGGTTAACAAACCAATCATGGGTATCGGCACCCCTTTAAAATAGGTGGACTGGCTTTGATCCAAATTAAACCTAGCCAATCGGTAAGCGCCTGCCATAGGGATTAAAAAAGCAGGTACAAATAACCAACTACTTGATGAAAGCGCATTGACATCATTTGCTAATGCAAGTCTTAAAAATTGATATACAATACAGGCTGGTGCCACCCCAAAACTTACTACATCCGCTAAGGAATCTAATTGCTTCCCAATCTCTGAGGATACTTTCATAAGCCTAGCCACAAATCCATCCAAGAAATCTATTACTGCAGCTATCCCAATGAATAAGCTTGCTAAGAATAATTTTTCTGGTATTTCAATGAACATTTCACCATCAGCTGAAATGGAGGCAGCAGTGCCAAATTGAAAACAGCTGACAATGGCTAAGCATCCAAAAAGCAAATTCAACAGGGTAATAATATTGGGGATTTGTTTGCGCATGTAGGAGTAAGTAATTTAATTATTTCTTTTTCTTCATTAAAGCCTCAATTTCATCTGCTTTAATTGGAATATTTTTGAATAAATCTTGATTCCCTTTTGTATTAATCCAAACATTGTTTTCGATACGCACCCCCATTTGCTCTTCTTTAATATAAATGCCTGGCTCTACTGTAAACACCATACCCGACTGGATTGGCGCCGTTCTAGTACCTAGATCGTGCACATCGATACCTAAATGATGCGAAATGCCATGGTATAAATATTTACGATAGGCTCTGTTTTCTGCATCCTCATTTTTTACATCTGCTTTAGACAATAAGCCTATTTTTAAAAATTGCTTCGTAGCTTCTTCTCCCACTTTGTCTGTATACTTTAAAATGCTAATACCTGGCTTTAAAATAGACTTTGCATAATCATGTAAATGTAAACAAGCATTGTACACTTCTTTTTGACGCTTGGTAAACTTACCATTCACAGGAACGGTTCTTGTCAAATCAGCATTGTAGCCACCATACGCTGCGCCAAAATCCATCAAAATTAACTCGCCATCCTTACATTGATTGTTGTTGTTGGTATAATGCAATGTTCTAGCATTGTCTCCACTTGCTAAAATACTATGGTATGCAACTCCTGTTGCTTTTTGACTTAAAAAAGAATGATAAATTTCTGCTTCTATTTCGTATTCGAAAACACCCGGCTTAATAAATTGTAATAACCTTCTGAAAGCAGTCTCTGTGATATCTATTGCTTTTTGTATCACCACTACTTCCTGCTTGGTCTTAATTGCCCTTAATGCTTTCATGATTTTAGCAGCGCGTAAATATTGATGCAATGGATAGCGCGATTGCATCTCATCAATGAATCTATATTCATTTGTTCTAACTAAATTATTCTTACGATCATTCTCATTAGAATCTAAATAGATCGCATCAGCTAAGTGAATCCAACCTTGCAATAAAGCGTCTAATGTATCTAACCATACAATGGTTTTCATGCTAGAAATGGCAGTGGCTTCATTTGCCCTTAATCGCTTGCCATCCCAAATTTCTTTCAATTCTTGCGGTCTAACCAACACCAATACTTCTCTATATTTTGGATCTGGATTATCTGGGAACAACACCACCATCGTGCCTTCTTGTTCGATACCCGTTAACCAGAATAAATCTGAATTTTGAACAAACCCATGCAATGCATCTCCATTACTTGGAAATTCGTCATTGCTTACAAAGACAGCAATACTATTTTTTTGCATTTGACTTACAAAACGTTTTCTGTTTTGTATGAAGATGGTTGGATCTAATGGATCGTATTTCATATAAAAAGTTGACTTTATAAAAAATGAAAGTCTTTAAAAAGACTTAGTGGAAGCAAGATACTTAAAAAGGTTGGGCTTAGGCAATCTTACCCCAGCCAATTTTGGTTTTTTGGGTCTGTAAAAAACTACGAATGGCGCTATGTTCTGGCAGGATTAAAGTGGGGTCTTTTTCACAAATAGCAGCGGCAGCTTCTTTAGCAAGCTCCATAGTTGCCCTATCGTTGATTAAACTAGCTAATTTAAAATTCAATGCCCCGCTTTGTCTTGTGCCATCTATATCACCAGGCCCCCTAATCTCTAAATCTTTTTCTGCTATCACAAAACCGTCATTGGTCGTACACATAATTTTTAAGCGCTCTCTCGCTTCCCTACTTGCTTTAACGCTGCTCAATAAAATGCAATAACTCTGCTCAGAGCCTCTACCTACCCTGCCCCTTAGCTGGTGCAATTGGGATAAGCCAAACTTTTCTGCACTCTCAATCACCATCACAGAGGCATTGGGCACATTCACCCCTACCTCTATCACTGTAGTTCCAACTAATATTTGCGTATCGCCTGATTTAAATCGATTCATATTTTCCGATTTTAAATCGTTCGGCATCTTTCCATGGACCATACTTATTTTATAAGTGGGTTCAGGAAAATAACTTTTCACCTGTTCGTAACCTTGCATTAAATCCTCGTAACTCATCTTTTCACTTTCCTCAATCAAAGGATATACATAATAGGCTTGTCGACCTTTTTGAATTTCTGATTTCACAAAATCCATCACAGAAGCCCTCGATGTTTCATAACGATGAACCGTTTTTATGGGTTGTCTACCCGGCGGCAATTCATCCATGATACTATAATCCAAATCTCCGTATGCTGTCATGGCTAAGGTTCTTGGAATGGGGGTCGCTGTCATTACTAATACATGGGGTGGTATGGATGCTTTTTTCCAAAGTTTGGCTCTTTGCTCCACTCCGAATCGATGTTGCTCGTCTATCACCGCCAAGCCTAATTTTTTAAATTGTACAGGATCTTCGATCAATGCATGCGTGCCCACTACAAAATGAATGGTATCTTCTGCCAATCCTTTTAATATCCTTCTTCGCTCTGCCGCTTTTGTACTACCCGTTAAAATGGCTACTTCAACCGGCATTTCTTTTAGCAACTCGGTTAAACTAGTAAAATGTTGTTGCGCTAAAATCTCTGTTGGTGCCATCAAACAACTTTGGAAACCATTGTCTGCTGCAATTAACATAGCCATCAATGCAATCATTGTTTTTCCACTCCCTACATCCCCTTGCAGTAAACGATTCATTTGATAACCCTTTGCTACATCCTGCCTAATTTCTTTGATCACCCTTTTTTGCGCGCCTGTTAATTCAAATGGAAGGTAATTGTTATAAAAAGTATTAAAATAGTCTCCTACTTTTTCAAATACTTGTCCCTTACTATTTTTATGTCGATCTATTTTAATCAGGTTCAATCTGATTTGCGCAATAAATAATTCTTCAAAAATTAACCTTGACAAAGCTTGTTTATAATGGGCTTGGCTAGTAGGAAAATGAATTTGGCGAAAAGCCTCCCATCTGCCCATTTTATCATTTAACAAATGCGCAGGTAAGTTTTCGGGCAAATCTCTCTCGCTAATTTGTTGAAACAATACTTGGGTTAATTTGCCAATTTGTTTTGCATTTAATCCTCTCGCTTTTAACTTTTCAGTAGACCCATAAATCGGCTCAAGCAAAGATTTACTGGCCATTACTTGTGCCACAAAAGGTTCAATTTCTGGGTGAACAACCTGAGGTTTTCCATTGAAAAAGCCCAGTCTACCAAAGACAATATAGGTTTGACCTTCTACTAAGTTCTTTTGAACATACTGAATCCCCTGAAACCAAGCCAATTCTAATTGTCCCGTTTCGTCCCTTAATTGAGCCACCATCCTTTTGGAACGCTTCTCCCCAATGGTTTGGAAACCCAATAAAACCCCTTTGACCTGGATAAAATCCATTTCAGGTGTCAATTGACTAATAGGTGTAAGTTTAGTCTTGTCCACATGACGATGCGGGAAATGCTGTAATAAATCGCCAAAAGTATAGATACTGAGCTCTTTTTTAAGCAATTCAGCCCTCATCGGGCCTACACCCTTTAAGTATTCAATTGGACTAGATAAAAGAGAAGAGAGGCTCAAACGTTTTTTTTTTAGATTCAGGACAAATATCCCAAAAAGATGGCAAAAAATGGGATTGCGATTCATTATCTTCGCACAGCTATGGAAAAGGAAATCGTATTGAGTGGAATAAGGCCTACAGGGTTCTTACATTTAGGAAATTATTTTGGCGCTATGCGCAATTATGTGCGCATGCAAGACGAATACAATTGTTACTTTTTTGTAGCCAATTGGCATAGTTTAACGACGCATCCAGATACCAAAACTTTACAAGAAAGTGTATTGCGTGTGGTGGCAGAAAATATTGCTTGCGGATTAGATCCAGAAAAAGTGTCTTTATATGTTCAAAGTGATGTGCCAGAAATTGCAGAATTGTACTTGTATTTAAATATGTTGGCTTATAAAGGGGAACTTGAAAAGACAACAACTTTCAAAGATAAAGTTAGGATGCAACCTGAAAATGTAAATGCGGGTTTATTAACTTATCCAGTTTTACAAGCAGCAGATATCTTAATTCATCGCGCTGTAAAAGTGCCTGTAGGAAAAGACCAGGAGCAGAACTTAGAAATGGCAAGAAATTTTGCAGAAAGATTCAACCACCGCTATGGGGAAACTTTCCCACTTCCTTATGCTTTCAACTACAATAGTGAATTGGTTAAAATCATGGGCTTAGATGGAAATGGCAAGATGAGCAAGAGCGAAAATCAAATGACCACCTTATTCTTAGCGGATGAAGATGATTTGATTCGTAAAAAAGTAATGAAAGCTAAAACGGATCAAGGACCATTGACACCAAATTCTACCAAACCAGATTATATTCAGAACTTATTTACTTTAATGAGTTTAGTAAGCACCCCTGATACGGTTCAAAAATTTGAGGATGATTTTAACAATAGTTCCGAGGGCAATTGTATCATTCGTTATGGTGATATGAAAAAACAATTGGCTGAGGATATGGTACAATTTATCCACCCTATTCGTACGAAGGCAGCAGACTTACAAAACAATAAAGAACTTTTATTAAAAATAATCCATCAAGGTGCAGACAAAGCAAGAGCAAGTGCTTCCGCTACCTTAACTACTGTTAGAAAAGCAGTAGGCATGGAGTATCTATAAATACCATCTAATTTCATTCAACTTCACTTATAAGATTATGGCAAAAGCAGTAACAAAAAAACCAAAACACGTAGCAATCGCTGGTAATATTGGTGTAGGTAAAACTACCCTTACCGAATTATTAAGCAAGCATTACCGCTGGATTCCTCAATTTGAGGACGTTGACCATAACCCTTATTTGATGGACTTTTACGATGACATGCCTAGATGGAGTTTCAATTTACAAATCTATTTTTTACATGGTAGATTGAATCAGATTTTAGAAATTCAAAAAGGGACTGAAACCATTATTCAAGATAGAACGATCTATGAAGACGCCAATATCTTTGCGCCGAACTTGCATGAGATGGGTTTGATGAGTAAACGTGACTTTGATAATTATTACGGCTTTTTTAATACCATTAAATCAATGGTACAACCTCCAGATTTATTGATTTATTTAAAAGCCTCTGTACCTACTTTGGTTGCTCAAATACAAAAAAGAGGCAGAGAGTACGAAGAAAATATCCGTTTAGATTATTTAAAGAGACTAAACGATTTCTATAACAAATGGATTGACAACTATACAGAAGGTCCTTTATTAGTCATAGATTGCGACAAAATTAAGTTTGGTGAATCTGAGGAAGACCTTGGTCATATCATAAGCAAAGTAGATAGTACTTTGTACGGCTTGTTTTAATCAAAGGTGGTGGATTTTAAGAATTAATTAACTCGATACCCATGCAACAAATTACTCCAGAAATAGTAGCGCAAATAAAATCTATTGTTGGTGCTGAATATGTTTTTACTGACGCAGAAAGTTTTGAGCAATATGGCAAAGACCATACAGAACGTTTACATTTTAATCCAGCAGTAGTTGTCAAGCCAAAAACACCTGAAGAAATTAGCGCGTTGATGAAATTAGCCAATGCGCATTTAATTCCAGTTACCCCTAGAGGTGCTGGCACTGGTTTAAGCGGAGGTGCACTGCCTCATTTGGGCGGATTAGTTATTGCCATGGAACGTTTTAATTCCATATTAGAAATAGACGAAAGAAATTTACAAGTTACCACAGAGCCAGGTGTGATTACAGAAATACTTCAAAATGCTGTGAAAGAAAAAGGCTTGTTTTATCCTCCAGACCCAGCAAGCAAAGGCAGTTGTTTTATTGGAGGAAATATCTCAGAAAATTCAGGCGGCCCCAAGGCGGTTAAATATGGTGTTGTGAAGGATTATGTGTTAAACCTAGAAGTGGTGCTTCCAAATGGTGAAATCATCTGGACTGGTTCGAATATTTTAAAAAATGCAACTGGCTATAATATTACCCAACTCATAGTGGGCAGTGAAGGCACCTTGGGTATTGTGACTAAAATAGTACTAAGATTGATCCCACATCCTAAGTATGATTTATTAATGCTCGCTCCTTTTAATAGTTTAGAAAAGGCAAGTGAAGCAGTGAGTGCTATTTTCAGAGCTGGTATAACCCCTAGTGCTATGGAGTTGATGGAAATTGATGCGATTACACTTGCTTCAAAAATATTAGATAGCACGGCTATCCCAATTACAGAAGGCTTAGCAGCACATTTAATTATAGAAGTAGACGGCAATAATTTAGATGTATTAATGGGTGAAATGGAAGCGATTTCAGAAGTGCTTTCCCAATTTGATGCAGGTGAATTATTTTTTGCAGACGATGCTCAACAAAAAAATGAACTTTGGAAAATAAGACGCAAAGCCAATGAAGCAGCGGTGATGGCGGGTTATACAATTGAGGAAGACACGGTAGTCCCAAGAGCAGAATTGCCTAAATTAATCAAAGGGGCCAAAGATTTAGGAGCAAAAAATGGATTTAAAGTAGTTTGTTATGGACATGCTGGAGATGGTAATTTACATATTAGAATCAACCACCCTACCATTAAGAATAGCCATGGTAACCAAGAGATGACAACTATTTTAAAAGAGTTATTTGTTTTAGTGCACAGTTTAGGTGGGACCATTAGTGGAGAGCACGGCATTGGATTGATTCAAAAACCATATATGTCCGTAGTCTTTAATCATGCTTCTTTGGAGATCATGCGCGGTATTAAAAAAACATTTGATCCTAATAATATTTTAAACGCTGGTAAAATATTTGATTTAGCCTAATGCAAAAAAAGATCCTTCTACTTACCCTATTGTTTGCCTTTAGTATGCAATTGCTTAAGGCTCAAGAGATCGTTAAAACCATCCCAACATTAAATGAACGCCCCTTCTTTGTAGGAGGTAATCTTGTATTGGGAGGAGGATCAGGCTGGTTCCAATTTGGCGTGAATCCTGAAGCTTATAAAAAAGTTAATGAATGGGTAGACCTTGGCGCAGCAGCGAACTTATTATTTTCAGCGGCTAACCCAACTCCTTTTTCTGACACAAGATCCAGAAGCTTCCAATTTGGCATGGGTGGATTCGCTAGAATATGGCCAGCAGAACGTTTCTTTTTACAAGTACAACCCGAATACAATTGGAATTGGACAGGTTTAAGAGATATGAGCACAGATAGTGAAACTTCTGGTGCCTCTAGGAAAGTTCGTTTTGGTGCAGAAAGCTTATTAGCCGGAATTGGATATGGTAGTAGATCAGAAAATGGCATGACCTATTTTTCCGTGATGATAGACCTATTGAAAAATCCAAACTCACCCTATAGAGATGGACTGAATCGCGCAGATCCATTTGTAAAAGCAGGCTTTGCTTTTCCTATTCGTTCCAAGCATTAATAGTGTCCATCACTTCGGTTGCATCTTTTGCAATCGTGATTCTGCTTCTCCAATCATCATACATGAATCCTGCTGAATGCATATGATCCATCATATCAATAAGTGGTGCATAATACCCTTCCCAATTTAATACAATGACTTTCTTTTGATGGATATTTAAATTATTCCAAGTCAACATTTCAAATAATTCATCCATCGTCCCCATACCACCCGGTAATATAATGGCTACATCGGCTTTATCGTATAATATTTTTTTTCGGTCATGCATGGTTTCAGTAACGATTAATTCTGTTAAGCCTTCATGCTGTGCTTCCCACTCTAATAAAAGTTTTGGAATAATCCCTATTACTTTGCCATGGGTTGCTAATACAGCATCGGCGATTGCACCCATAATGCCTTTGCCACCGCCACCATACACCAATTGTATTCCACCCTTACCCAATGCATTTCCTAAAAGCATAGCTTGGTCTGTGAAGCCTGGATGATTTCCTGATTTAGAACCACAAAAAACGGTTACGGAGTGTATTTTCATAAGTTAGAATTATGTAAGATCCAGCACAAAATAATCAAAAAGTCAAAGATTCTCACTACTTTGCCACATCTAAAAGACACAAATCTGCACTATGAGCGCAACGACCCTTTTTATCTTTGTAATTCTTTACTTTTTAGTATTGTTAGGTGTAGCCAAAATCACTGGCAAGAATAGTAATAATATGTCCTTTTTCATTGGCAATAAAAATAGCAATTGGATGCTGGTTGCCTTTGGTATGATTGGTACCTCATTGAGTGGGGTGACCTTTGTAAGTGTGCCTGGTGCAGTTGGTAAAGATGCATTCCAATATTTACAAATCACATTAGGTTATTTAATTGGCTATATCACCATCGCTTATGTGTTACTTCCAATTTATTATAAATTAAACCTCACTTCTATCTACAATTATTTAGAAGGCAGATTGGGATTTAGTGCTTATAAAACTGGGGCTTCTTTTTTCATACTTTCAAGAACATTGGGTGCCACCGCAAGATTGT
>JACCDL010061929.1_pt1 | contig 10509 bp, 13 predicted proteins | sample 7441931 | NCBI WGS metagenome assembly JACCDL01 (sample SAMN15323437, study PRJNA562643) | freshwater metagenome | isolation source: river surface water | place: USA:Blue River Watershed | collected 2017-08-16 | reverse complement strand
TGGATTATCGTTATTACGAATAGCATCTGTAGTTGCCTTAGCCCATACCTCTTTGTTCAGGGTAAAGGATTTACCAACCTCTTTGAAGTCAACGGTAAACCCTTCCCATGACGCATCCCCTTTGTGAGTTCCACGTCCAGAGTTCTTATGCTGTTTAGCACCTAGTCTCTTAGACTCTCCCCTCTCACTCAAGGCAGGAACACTCCTGGTCTACACACGGAACGCATATAGCCCCTTCTGGCATCCCTGGTCCACTGAACAGGTGGCAATAACAATCTGTAATGCTATGATTCATTCTCATAATCCTTCTTGGTCTTTTTAGTGTTTAGACTAACTACGGAGATGTGCCTTTCTGGACACATCCAAGTTAGCTCTTTTGTATTTGGGTAAGACCTAAGAGTCTTTACTTCAGCCTTGCAGGTGTGGCAAGTGAATGAACCTTGGTATACGCTATATTTCGCCATTAACCTTAGCCTTAATCTCGTCTTGTAGGTCTAGGTCTTCTCGTACCCTTGCTACAAACTTATCCCTACCCTGAATCTTATTGCCATCAGGAAGGATGTACCAGGCTCCTGTACGCTCTACAATGCCCATCATCTCTGCAGTGTCAACCAAGTCTCCAATGCTGTCTATGCCCACCATAGGACCTCTGAAGTAGAAGTCATACTCGCCAGACTGGAATGCTGGTGATGTTTTAGAGAACTGGACTTCCCAGCGTACCTTGCGACCTACCTTTTCTTCAATGAGCTTATCGCCCACCGCAATCTTGCCTTTGATTGCTTGATTGTCTGATTCAGACGAGAAAAGTTTAATAACAGTTGAACTGTAGAACTTAGTCGCTTGCCCACCCGTAGGCTGCTGAGACGTATACATAGCACTAATATTATTACGAGATTGACTAATGAGTACAAAAAGCGTAGGCTTGACTTTATTATTGGCATAGTTGAGCATCTTCCATGCGTTACTAAAGTCTCTAGACTCTGCTCCAATTTGCTTGGTGTTTTCAAGTTGCTTGAGTTCATCTGAATCCTTCTCAAAATAAATAGCAGGTAGTAGAGATGTGATTGAGTCAACCACGATTAGGTCTACACCAGCGTTCATCAAATTAGTACCTACATCTACCATCTCGTTAATTGTACGAGCCTGTGAGACGATTAGGTTGTCTGTATCTACCCCCAGAGACTTAGCCCAGTCCTCAGAGTATGACATCTCAGCATCAATCCATGCACAGAGCTTTCCCTCTTCTTGTGCTAGGGCAATCATCTGTAGGCATAGTGACGACTTTGCAGACGACTTACTACCCCAGATAAGAACCTGACGACCCATAGGTAGCCCACCATTTAAAGCACGGTTTAGACCGAAGCTAGGTGTAGCTTGATATGTTGTCTTAAACCCAGCACCGTTAGACAAACGCTTACGAATGCGTGGGTCTAGTGCTGCCATTGCTTCTTCAATAGTTGTCATTAAAACTTTACTCCGTGCTTCTGTGCTCGTAGCTTGTTTACGCTTGTCTTGTTTTCAAAAGCGTAGTCAAGTGATACATGGGTGTATCCGTGTTCTACTAGACCTGCGTATAGGTCAAAGGTACGAATGAGAATGTCTGCCATTTCATCTGCTACCGCCTCTGGTCCGTGAGACTTGCGAATAGCCTCCATAACCTCTGTAGCCTCTGATACAATCATCATAAGCTGCTTGGTCATAAAGATATCGACCTGCTCTTGTGTGGCTTCTTTGATTACATCCCAGAAACCTTTCTCTACTGCTAGTTCATGCAACTCTGTTGCAATATCGTCAAATGTTAAATTAGACATTAAATACATCCTCCATAATTGTTGTTCCGTCTTTGGTTTTACCCAAAGAGAATTTGTATACGTTACCTTCGTCAATCTTCATGTATGCCTTAGCATATGTAGTTGGGAAGACTGTAACGCTGTGCAGAGTCCTTGTGGCATCTGCAAGTACTAGTGAAGCCATCTTCTTACCAGCCTTGGTAATTCGTGACTTGAATGACACTACAAATAGTTCATCATCCTTGTATGGCAACTGACGGTAGTTTAGAATCTTAATCAGACCGCTAGCGTTACCCTTTACTTCATCTGCAGGGATAGCAGTTACAATCCTGTTATCGCTTGCTAGAATGATGTAGGTACGACCAGCCTCAACTGTTGACTGCTCTTCGTCGAAGATGCCAACACTACCTGTCTTATCTAGAATCTCAACTCGTGACCATCCCTTGCCACGCTTGATACCCTTGACCATTCCCATGAGAATGAACGAACCCTTTTCCTCATACTCTTCTACGTCATTGATAAATGCGTGGTAGTGCTGTGGAATAGAGACGTTGAACTCTGGTAGGTTGAGATACTCATACAGGTTCTCCTTAATCTCTTCATCGTTACGAGGGTTATCGTCAAACGTTGCAGCACCAATCAGGCGTAGTGCCTGTAGAGCACGGGAGTTAACTCCGTTACCCTTACCGAATGTGAACTCTTCTAGCTCCTTGTAGGAGTTGAATGGACGTGCTTCGATATACTTGCTTGCAATGTTATCACTAATAAACTTGATAGATGATAGACCAAATCGAATTGCCTTACCCTCAATCTTGAAGTCCATGTCGGATTCATTGATGTGTGGCAGACGGATAGGAATACCCATACGCTTTGCTTCAATCAGGTACTCTGTGCGAGCATCCTTGTCTCCCTCGTTCTTTAGTAGCGAATACATGAACTCTAGTGGGAAGTGATACTTCAGCCATGCGGTCCAGTAGGATAGCGTTGAGTAAGCGACAGCGTGAGACTTGTTGAATGAGTATCCAGCGTGAGCCTCAAAGTCGTGCCACAGCTCTTCTGCGACCTCTGGGCGTAGGAAACGTGAAGCACCCTTTACGAACTCGTTCTTAAACTGGTCGAACTCCTTGGCATCTTTCTTCTTACCAATAATCTTACGGACCTTATCAGCAGTAGCCATTGTCATACCGCCAAGTTCCACACAGGCTTGCATAACCTGTTCCTGATATAGAATACATCCGTAGGTGTCTACAGTAAACGCCTTTAGGACTTCGTGGTGGTAGGAGATGTTCTGCTTACCGTGCTTACGAGCAATGTAGTCCTTACCGATTGTGTTCATAGCACCTGGGCGTACCAGAGCGTTAGAAGCAGCCAACTCGTTAAAGTTCTTGACACCCATCTTGACTAGCAGGTTGGTGTATGGCGTAGCTTCACACTGGAACACACCCTTGGTGTATCCGTCAGATAGCATACGATAGACGTTAGCGTCCTCCATGTTGATTGCGTGTAGGTCAATCTTCTCGCCAGTACGCTCTTCAATAATCTTGGTAGTGTCCTGAATAACAGATAGGGTCTTTAGACCCAGAGCATCAATCTTAATCAGACCAATACGCTCTGCCTCTTCCATGTCTACTGCTACTACTGGAATGCGGTCCTTGCTGCCTGGAGTTGTGCGTGTCTCTAGTGGAGCATACTTGAAGATAGGCTCCTTAGAAGTTACAACACCTGCAGCGTGGATACCAGTACCACGAATGCGACCACGCAACTGCTCACCGTAGTATTCAATCTCTGGATACTTCTCACGGAACTCTGCAGTTGACTTGGATGTGCAATACTCGTCCCAGTCGTCTACAAGCTTAAGTACTTTGTTAACGTCTGGTAGTGGAATGTTTAGCACACGAGCAATGTCACGAACGATACCCTTGCCCTTGAACTCCAAGAACGTAGCAATCGAAGCAACGTGACGATACTGGCGAACCAAGTAGTCCTTTACTTCTTCACGACGAGAATCCTGAATATCTGTATCGATATCTGGGAAGTCATTACGCTCTGGGTTAATGAATCGGAAGAATAGCAGACCGTGAACAATAGGGTCAATGTCTGTAATCTCTAGGGCGTAGCATAGCAGCGAACCTGCAGCAGAACCACGACCTGGACCCACCATGATATCTTCCTTCTTAGCCCATGCAATCATGGAGCGTACAACTAGGAAGTAAGGACCAAACTTCTTATCCTTAATAATCTTAAGTTCTTCATCAAGACGGTCTAGGTATTCCTGCTTGTCAGCAAGACCCTTAGCCTTGAGACCCTCAATGGCTAGTTCGTATAGTTCCTTGTCTGGGTCCTGATACTGAACAGGCAGTAGGTCTGCGTAGTCTTGAATGTCATAGTCTTCAATCTGGTCTGCAATATCCTTGCTGTTCTGGTACATGTCCTCTCGGTCAATACCCTGAGCAAGCATGGCGTTACGCATCTCTTCGTCAGACAGTAGGTGAATGTCGAAGTCCTTGAACGACATTTGACGGTCTGCACCATACAGGTAGTCTAGCTTATCGTTAAGGTTGTCGAACTCCTGTGTGCCAGCAAATGTAGTATCTGCAACAGTCTTGTTAGAGTAAGAGTTTAGGATTAGTTTAAGTTCCTGAATCTCTTTCTGGCTAGTGTCTGCGTGGTGGCAGTCTGGAGTAATAACAGGCTTGATACCAAACTCGTCAGCAAGTTCAAGTAGCATCTTGTTTACTTCTGCTGGGTTGTGTGGCATTACCTCAATGTAGTAGTCGTCACCAAAGGTATCCTTAGCCCACTGAATGTGTTCCTTGGCTACGGCTAGATTGTCTGCCTCAATAGCCTTGCACAAGTATCCTGATAGACATCCAGAGGTTACGACTAGACCCTCTTTGTACTGCTCTAGAACCTTCCAGTCAATACGAGGCTTCTTGTAGAAACCCTCTGTCCAGCCAATCTCGTTTAGCTTGTTAAGGTTCTCTAGACCTACCTTGTTCTTGGCTAGGATGATAAGGTGATTGTAGTTTAGGTTGAGTAGGTCTGTCTTGTCCTTCTCTTCGTGGTCAAAGCGGTCTTTGCAGATGTACCCCTCAACGCCAAGGATTGGCTTGATACCTGCTGCTTTGGCAGCACGATACATCTCTCGGTGTCCTGATAGTGAACCGTGGTCTGTGATTGCGATAGAGGTCATGCCAACAGCAAGAGCACGGTCAACGTATTCTTGTGGGGTAGCAATGCCGTCAAATAGGCTGTAGTGTGTGTGAACGTGAAGTGGAGCGTAGCTCATTGTTTCCTTAGTTAGTAGTTATTGTATTACAATTATAAGTCATGCGACTGAACTTGTCAAGTGCTTTGAAGGCAGAAGTGGGGGCAGGGAACGAATCACCTACCCCCACAGCCTTAGTGGTTACCAGTCAATGTTTGAAGATGTGACTGATGGAGTGTCCATGCCGAAGTAGAACGAATCCTGCTCTGCATAAGGAACCTCACGAACGACCTTCTCAAGGTCAAAGGTTTCCAGTTCTCCCCAAGCGTATGGCTCGGTGTCTGGCTTGGTTGGAAGAAGGGTGTAGTTGGTTTCAGTTCCCTGACCATTACGCTTCATCTTCCACTCAAGGTTTGAGATTGAACCAGTCTCAATAGCGTACTCACGAATGGTGTTGAACGCTGACTGCTTGCTGATTCCCTGTGACCATACTGCAACGTATGGTGCTTCAGTTCCATCATCGATGATTACGTTACCGTACCAACGAAGACGTGAACGCCAACCTGACTTTGGCTCCTTGCGAGCCATCTCACAACCGAAGCAGCGACCCTCTGAATCGATGGTACATGCTGCCTTACGCTTGTAGTCCTTTGGATTGGTGTGCTCTGCTACAACCACGGATAGACCACGGCTTTCATTGTAGCTTGCAGAATCGCTGTCTAGCTCTTCTACGAATCGAATCTTGGCAGCCTGTCCGTCAGCTAGCTTTACCCAGCGAACCTTCTGCCCGTTACTTTCAAATTTTGGCTTGTCAACAATAGCGTTGATATCTTTAAGCCCACGAATAATACTCATGTTTATTTTCTCCTAATTTGTGTGGATTTCTATTGTAGCATACCAGCGATGGTCTTGTCAAATGTTTCTTCAAGTTTTTTGATTTCTTCATCTGGCATATCGCCAATATCCTTGTATTGCTTATTTAGTTGTATAACGCTAACACGATTACCAAGACGTTCAATAATCTTGTCTTTCATGTTACCGCCAGCTTCATCGTTATCAGCAATGACATATATCTCATTGAAGTATTTTTGAAGTAGGTCTGTTTGTGCATTGGAGACGTTTGCTCCTAGCGTTGCTACTGCAGCAAAGCCACACTGGTCAAGGCGGATTGCATCGAATGATGATTCGACAACATACACCTTGCTTGATGTCTTTACTCTGTGTAGATTGAATAGCACCTTTGCCTTTGGTAGCCCAGGTGTGTTCTTGAAGTCTTTACCCTCAACGGAGCGACCAACGAAGCCTACAGCCATTCCGTCTGGCGAGTGAACTGGAATGGTAACCATGTCCTGCTTCTCGCTATAGCCTAGGTCAAACTTCTTTACGGATGCTTCTGTAATTAATCTACCATTGTAGTATCTCATGGCACGAGGGGAATCTAGTGCTTGCTGGTTTAGCCTCTTAATCTGCAACTCGTCATACTGAACATATGTTGGCTTCTCAACGAGTGCTTGATTAATCTGGTAAGAAAGGTCAGTCTCTGTTTCCTTTGACTTGATATAACGTACCGCTTCAAAGTAGGTACGACCAGAGGTGTGCATAATAAGCTCTGTAAGACCGCAGACGTGCTGACACGAAAAGCAGAAGAAGAACCCACTACGCTTATCTACTTCACCAGCAGGTGAGCGTGAGTTATTGTGAAAAGGGCAAAAGATAATGTAGTCAGAATCTACTTCTGATTCGACGGTGATTCCTGCCCCAATGATGGTTCTTTTGATTTGTTCTTGGCTGTAAGAACTTGTGTGCCGTCTATTCCTATTGTCCATTCGCTTTTTCTTCTTCCAACATATGTTCCGTATACTGATAATTTAAATCTAAATGTTTCTGTGCTCTCTACATATTCTATCGTAAAGTCTGGGTCTATGTCAAGTCTTAATGCATATCCACTTAATCGCATCTCCGCTGTTAAGAGTCTAATGTATTCCAACCTTAACCTAGCAATGGCTGACTCATCGTGGATAGTGCCATCCAACTTAAACTGTTTAATTGGTCTATGGTGTAAATTCGCCATACTCCATTATAACGAATTTTAGTTGTCTTCGTAGTCTTTATACTTGTACCAGCCCTTGTCGAAGTCTACCTGAACTAAGAACTCTCCCATGAATCCGTTACGGTTCTTACGGAAAACACACTCAAGAATGTCAGAGTTGGTAGCACGACCAAGTGCTAGAACCCAGTCAGCATCGTATGCAATCTGACGTGACCAAGCAGTCTGTCCAAGCGTAGGAACTGTGTCCAACTTGGTAACATCGTCTGGTGTAGCAGATGAGATAGCAATGATAGGCATCTCTTCACTAATAGCCATAAGCTTTAGTTCACGAGAAAGATTCTTCATCTTAACAGTCTCATTGTCTGACTTCTGGTTAGGCGACATAAGCTGTAGGTAGTCAACGATAACTAGGTCTGGCTTATACTGGTCAATCTTTCCACGAATAACTGATGGTGTAACTTCCCCACCAGAATCGTTAGAGATGATGTGGAACTCTGGCTTGCCAGCAAGTTCCTTAGAGTGCCAACGCTTTAGGTCTTCAATCTCTACCTGACCATTGCTCAACTTGCGGTGTGACCACAGACCCTCACCCATGATAGCAAAGACACGGTTACGAACTTCTGTCTCCGACATTTCAAGTGAGATGATTAGTGGCGACTTGCCCTGCTTCCATGCCTGTACCGCCATGTAAAGGGCGAACCAAGACTTACCGATACCTGGGTAGGCTAGGAACACTCCGAGCTGACCTGGAGTGATACCAGCAGGTAGGTAGTTGTCAAATCCTGGAAGACCAGTCTTGATACCAACAGAGCCTAGCTCACTCTGAATCTTTAGGTTCTCAAAGTATGCCACAGCAGAATCAATATCAGTAGCATCAATGTCACGGATAACCGCTGTGTTCTTCTTTAGTTCCGAGGTCTTGGTGATTAGGTCTTCTAGTGCCTTCGTACCCTGACCAGCCTGAACCTCAGCAGCAGTTGTGCGAAGAACATCCTTGAGACTATCGTTTAGAAACTCTGCCTGTAGTTCTTCTAGGTGATACTTGGTAGCACCAATTCCATCTACTGGAGCAAAGTCACGGAACTTATCGACGACGAGAGAGACAGGCGGAACTGTTCCATTCGTTTCAGAATAGTTACGAATGAATGTCCAGATATCATTGTGAGTACGAAGAATGTTCTCCACGTTTGCTTGAAGCAGGACGTGTACCTGCTTATCTGCCAATACTGCAGAAATTAGTTTAGATTCAGTATTACTCATTTAGCCACTCCTTAGCCCTTTGACGGCGTTCGGCTCTCTCCTTAAGGTCTTGTTCTACCGATGCTTTACCATCGATAATCTTGTCTGCGTAATTTGCAAAGTACTTCCATGTTGGGGTTGAGGCAACACTAAAGTAATATTCTAGTAGGTCGTAGCACTCTGGCAATCCGTAAGATTCAATCAGAGCATCTGCTGACCATTGTTCAACATTGAGATTAAGCGTTACTCGTTCTTCGTAATGCTTGGTGTGTAACTTAGCATATCGACTGAGCAAAGCCATACGGTCTTTGCGGTCTGCCATTACTTGCTCTCAGTCTCTTCTACAGATTCCTTTACCTTTTCTGCAAGCTTTGCCTCAACAAAGTTGTACACACGCTCAAAGGCTTCTGATGTAGTTTCGCCCTCACGCTTGTTGTCTGCTACGCTAAGGTCAATGCGTAGGGACTGGAAGTTGCCTAGGTTTAGCGTATAGCCAAGACCTACTGTTACTTTAGTTTCATCGTTATTCATTCTCATACCCTTTCAAGGTTTAAATTGATTCTGACCAAACAGGTATGTACCTGCCGTCTTCTGTTCTCGTATATGTAAGTATACCATCTCCCATACGCCTTGTCAACTCCTGTTTTGTAGGAGTTACATCATTGGTGATTAGTCCATCATTACGAGGTCTACCGTGGTGGTAGGATGCTAGTATATCACGAAGTTCACGAACTAGCGACTCCGAATAATAACTTCTTACCTGCCACGCTCTAGCTCCGCCTGGCTGTGCTCCCATAGGTTCTGGAATGATTCCACGCTTGACTAGGTTTGGCATATACTTCTTGTGACGATTTACAAGTGCTGCTGTTTCGCCAACCGTATATGCTCTCTGTCTATTCTTTTTAAAATCAGAAATGAGACAGCTTTCGATTCTATCTTTAGTTATGTTATAAACTGACATGATTCCGTTGGAACGGTTTAAGTGGTGTACTCTCACTAGGTCCCCGTTTAAGAACCAAACTTTCTTGCTACCAGGAATTACTGGCAATGAATTATATTCTTCTCTACTTACAGCAGCCATAGATATCTCCTAAAGGTTAGTTTAGGTTCGATAGACCGACAGCAATCAGGCTAAGACTTAGAAGGATTGGTCCAGACTTTGTAAAGTGTACCCTGATTTCCGCAGTGCTAATAGAAACCTTTGAGATTGAAACGTATGCTGTATTTCCCACTACTGATTCATTCAGTGGGTCGCTAATAATGGTTGCAGTGACCACTGGTGGCGTTTTAAAGGCAACATCTTTGATGTCCCCGATGTTCCATGTAAAGGTTTGTGAGGCATTCTCAACAGCAGTTCCATTAATTGCCATAGTCTCTGCAACAATAACAACGTCATTTGTTCTTGCAATTTCTCGGTTGATTGCAGAGTTGCCAGACTTTAGGTTAACCTGAGTGTTTAGCTCGTTCACCGTTGTCACCAACTTCTGAACTGTTGGATAATCAATCGGCTGGTTTTTTGAGATTGGGAAAGTTGTCATGGTTATAGTATAGCATAGTCCTAAGACATTATACGATACTTCCTCCATCGATACTTGTTATCGCTAGGTTAGTCAGTGCTGTTGACATTGCAGCAGTCTCAAATAGCTTTGCTGGGTTGTTTAGAATGTGTGGGTCAGTTTCTAGCTGGACACGAACCTGAACAAAGGCACTATTGGTTGCTGGAATAGTTAGTGTTGTTTGAGCACCGTCAACAGTTGGACCAACGAAAGAATAGGTTTGGCTGGATAGTCCTGGCTCTGTTGCACTCCATCTTGCGTACACATCAAACCTTGTTCTCTCAATCTCTTCTGGGACAGACCAGTTAATTCTAAATGACTCTTCATCTGAATAGTATTGGTATTCTACGGGATTGGCAGAAACGATTTCTGTTAGGTCTAATCCGTCAACAATGTTTACTGGCGAAAAGGCAGAACGTTTTGAAGAGTCTTCTGACACTATCCTAAATCTAAGATAGTATTTGCCAACATCTGTCTGGTTAAAAACAATTAGTGGCGGTAGGTTTTTTGCTAAGACCGTTACCTTTTTGATTCCTGCATCTGCCATTATGCCACATCCACTGCAAACCTAAACTCTACAAGAGTTGAGGCGTTAGCCTTTTTCTTTACGGTTTCTGCTGTAGTATTTTTAATTACAGAGTATCCGACAAGACCGTATACTGGACT
>JACCDL010301228.1_pt1 | contig 10511 bp, 4 predicted proteins | sample 7441931 | NCBI WGS metagenome assembly JACCDL01 (sample SAMN15323437, study PRJNA562643) | freshwater metagenome | isolation source: river surface water | place: USA:Blue River Watershed | collected 2017-08-16 | reverse complement strand
GAACAATGGAGGTAAAAGTCGTATTCTGGAAGAAACATTAAACCAGGGTGCTACAAAAACCTATACACTGGTTAGTTCAGGAAACGGCCCACTTAAAGCAACCATCTGCTGGACAGACCCTCCCGGAATGGCAAATACAGCAAATACGGTTGATGAACGGACACTAAAATTGGTAAATGACCTAGATATTCGTATCACGGGTGTGGGAGGCCCCTATCTTCCATGGGTTTTAGATCCCGAAATGCCTGCAAATCCTGCAACCATTGGAGATAATTTTAGAGACAATGTGGAGCAGATCGTCATTAACAACGCAACACCCGGACGAACCTATACACTTACAGTAACCCATAAAACGGGTACACTAATTGGTGCAAGTCAGGCTTTCTCGCTTATTTTGACCGGTGTTGGTGGTGGCACATATTGCAGTTCAGGTCCTACAAATTCTGCAGATTCAAAAATTACCGGTTTGACCTTAAGTAATGTTAACTACAGCGCTAACAATACTACCTGTACCACCTATACAGACAATACGAATCAAACAATCGAACTTGAAGCCGGCAAAACCTATCCTATCAATCTAAAATTGGGTACTTGCGGTGGCAACTTCGATAAAGCAGCCAAGGTATACCTGGATACTAACAGTGATGGAGACTTTACGGATGCAAATGAAGAACTTGTAACTACAGGTGTTATCAACGGAAACGGGGAATTCAATGGAAGCATTGTCATCCCCAACTCGGTAGTAATTGACGATTTCACGCTACTTAGAGTAGTTTTAGTTGAAGGAAACAATCCGGCATTGATTAGTTCTTGCGGAACGTATGCCAAAGGTGAAACCGCCGACTTTAAAGTTAAGTTCTTAAAACCGAGTATAGATGTAGGCATCAGCGGTATTACTGATCCAATTACTGGTGTGTGTGCAAATCCTGGTCAAACCGTTACAGTTAAGCTAAAAAACTTCGGTTCAGCCTCCGTTTCTAACATCCCAGTAAGTGTGGTAGTAAAAAATGGCAATACAATCGTTAAGACACTTACACAAACCTATACCAAAGCACTAACTGCTGGTGAAGAAGCAGCATTTACATTAAGTGGAAGTTTTAGTGCAGTAGCTGGGGTTAGCTACCAGTTTGAAGCTACTACTTCTTTGACTGGAGATTTAGATTCCAGAAATAATGCAAAAACAGCAAACGCAACCATTAGCTTGCCTCCAAGCTTAAGTAATGTAACCGTAAGCAATTGCTCAGAAGCTGGAACGGTAGCGCTTAACGCAACTGGTTCAGGAAATATCTTCTGGTATAAAGCTGCCAATGATCAATTACCTATTGCCTATACCATTGGATCAGGAACAACTAATTTTACCGGCACAGGCATTAACACCTACTTTGCCGGAATTAACGATTTCAGCGGCAAATTAGGTCCGGCAACAAATACTGTATTCAATGCAGGAGGTTATGTGAATGGCAACAACCCATCGGTTTTAGTAAACACCAAAGTGCCAATTGTTCTAGAAAGTGCGCAACTTTACATCGGTAACGCAGGAAAAATTACATTTACAGCAAGTAGAACAGACTCAGGTATTGAGGTATCTAAAGTAACATTAGACGTTAGCCCTCCCGGGGAAGTTTACAATCTTAACCTATTGCTTCCTGAAGCTGGAGATTATACCATATCCATTAGTTATGAGGGAGGTGCAAGTATCTGGAGAAATAATGGTGGTGTTAGTGGTTATCCGTTCACAATTGGCGGGATATTCAGTATCACAGGAAATACCGCCACTGCTGCTGCTCCGGCAACTTTCGCTGATTTCTATTATTATTTTTACGATTTAAAAGTGCGTTCAGCAGGATGTGCTGGTGATGGAACACGGGTTGCAGCAACTGCCGTAAGCATTAATCCCGTAATCACTAGAAATGGCAACACACTTACTTCTAACATTACCAATGGTGTACAATGGTTACTGAACGGACAGCCTATAACCAATGCAAGCGCTGCTACATATAGTCCTACAAGCCCTGGAAACTACAGCGTGAAGATTAGTGCAGGATCTTGTAATTTCTTTTCAAATAGTATCCTATATGGCGTAGATTTCCCCTTAGCTGCAACTAATTTCAGAGTTTCAACCACTTCGAAAAGCTGTAAAACTCAAAATGACGGCAAAATTAGCGTAACAGCTGCACTTGCATTAAATTACACCGCAACCTTAACTTTAAACACTACGAATACCACCTATAAATTTGTAAACACGCTAGACATTAGTAATCTAAATGCTGGAAACTATAAATTGTGTATTTCGGTGGATGGCAATTCAGATTACAAAGCTTGCTTTGATTTAGTGATAACCGAACCTAAAGATCTTTCTGTAAGCTCTGAAACTGATTTAGTTACAAATACGGTTAGTTTAGCATTAAACGGCGGCGATACCTATGAGGTGACTTTGAATGGCAATACCTTCAAAACGGCCAGCAACTTGCTGAGTTTACCACTCAAAAATGGTCCGAACAAACTTAGGGTTAGTACCGATAAAGAATGTCAGGGTATAATCGAAAAAACAATTTACGTTGCCGATGAGGTCATGATCTTCCCTAATCCGTTCGATAATCTGCTCAATGTTACTTTAGGTAGCAATGAATCGGGTAATCGCTTAGTTTCGATTGTAGACAGTTCAGGTCAACAGGTGTACAAACAAACCCATGAGGCTTTTAACGGCAATATGCAATTGAATTTATCCTACCTTAAGAATGGACTGTATTTTATCAAAATAGTTAACGGTAATACTGAAGTAATTAGTAAAATTTTAAAAAGATGAAAAGATTAATTTTTCTCCTGATTTGTTTAATAGGATTTTCTTGTGGTAAGGGCGGAGGATCAAGTCCCCAGCCTGCAATCAATCCACCAGCAAAAGCAATTTTAAGTTTACCCGCTCAAAATGAAGCATGTACAACAGGCACCGTAATTTCTGCTACGGAGAGCACGGTGAGTTTCACCTGGCAAACTGCTGCAAATGCCGATAGTTATGAACTTTCGATAAAGAATCTTAATACCAATGCGGTTATCAGCCGGACCACATCTTCAACCTCTGAAAATGTTATTTTGGCACGAAATACCCCTTACTCTTGGTATGTTACGTCTAAATCAACAAAAATTACAACTACAGCCCAAAGCGATACTTGGAAGTTTTACAACTCTGGGCCAGGAACAGTTGCTTACGCACCATTCCCTGCAGAAATACTTAGCCCAACCATGAACCAAGCTGTTACGGCATCGGCTGGTAAAATAACCTTAGATTGGAATGGCACAGATGTGGATAACGATATTACCACGTACGATATATACCTTGGAACAACGTCTACTCCAGCGCTTTTACAAAGCAATGTTACTGCTAGCATTCTAAGCAACGTGAGTGTTAACAATGCAACTTCTTATTACTGGAAAGTAATTACGAAAGACTCAAAAGGTAATACGTCCGATTCTGGACTATACCGGTTCAGTGTAAACTAAAACAAAAAACCCTCACCGAAATCGGTGAGGGTTTTTTGTTGAAACGCTTCAATTACCAGAATTTGGCATACAATGCTACAACCAACATCAGAATCATGGTAATTAGCGCAATGGTAGATGGCTTTAGCTGGAACATACTCTTATCCAATTCAAAAGCCTTGGCATTCACTTTCGGACCAGCCAGACTCACTACAACCATAATTAATACAGTAAAGGCAAAAGACCAACCCATGTTTACCATGAACGGAATCTCGTATTGACCGGCACTGTTTTGATAAGCCGTGTAAAGCACAGTTTCATTGCCGAACCAAGCAGGAGCAAAGTTATTGAACACTATAACGATCAGCAGACCAGAAATTAAACCCGTTATGGCTGCTGCTCCGGTGGTTCTTTTCCAGAACATACCCAAGATGAACATGGCAAACACACCCGGACTAATGAATCCGGTATACTTCTGGATAAAGGTAAATCCGCCTTCGCGGCCAATACCTAATAAATCTTCCCAACAACAAGCTATCGCGATGATAATAGCTGCCAGAATGGTCAAACGGCCAACCCAAACCAATTTCTTTTCGTCAGCAGCTTTATCAAAATATTTCTCGTAAATATCCAGCGTGAAAATGGTAGAAATACTGTTTGCCTTACCTGCCAGGGAAGCTACAATAGCAGCCGTTAAAGCGGCAACCGAAAGGCCTTTTAACCCTACCGGAAGTAAACTCAAGATGGCAGCATAGGCTCCATCTTTTTGTCCATTGAATGTAGCGGTATCGAAATAGCCATGTTTAAACAAAACATAGGCCGCAATTCCGGGCAACATTACAATAACCGGCATAAAGATTTTTAGAAAACCAGCGAACAAAATGCCGTTACGAGCAGTCTGCAGATCGGCACCTAATGCCCTTTGAGTGATGTACTGGTTACAACCCCAGTAGTTCAGGTTGGCTACCCATTGCCCGGCGAAATACATGGTAATTCCCGGAAGGGCTAAATATTTAGCAACGAAGTCGGCGCTACTGCGGGCGTTTGGCTTATCAAAAATCATGTGGAAATGATCCGGAGCCTCTGTCATCAATGTTCGAAAGCCGTTCCAGGCACTTTGACCCTGATTCACTACTTCATCCACTTTTACCAGGGCTAGCCAAACGGCTACAAAGCCACCGATAATCAATACGGCTACTTGGATTACATCGGTGTACCCAATTACTTTCATCCCGCCAAGGGCAATAACCAGAGCAAAAAGTGAAAGTAAAATCAAAATGATATGAAAATACTCCTGCCCGGCCAAACCACTAATGGCTTTAGAACCGAGGTATAAAATTGAGGTCAGGTTAACAAAAACATATAAAAAGAGCCAAAAAACAGCCATAACAATAGCTACAGTTTCATTGTAACGCTCTTTTAAGAACTGTGGCATGGTAAAAATCTTGTTTTTAAGATAAACCGGCATGAACCAAACGGCAATAATGATGAGCGATATGGCCGCAATCCACTCGTAAGCCGCTACCGCGATACCGCTAAAAAACCCTTCTCCACTCATTCCAATAAATTGTTCGGCTGAAATGTTAGAGGCGATCAGTGAGGCCCCAATGGCTACCCAAGTCAGCGATCCTTCGGCTAGAAAATAATCTTTCGTACCCGTTTTTTCTGATTTTTTACGGGTGTAGATCCACCAGCCGTAGCCGGCAACAATCAAGAAATACACCAGAAAAACGATGTAATCTGTGGTTTGTAATAGCTTATTCATGTATAATTTAGATTTGGTTTTTGGTTACGATTTCAAAATGTGTTCAATTGTACTTAGTTCTTCATTTTCAAAATGCAGGTGGTGCAAACTGTATACCGCATCGGTAATTTGTTCACTTCGACTAGCCCCAATCAGTACCGTAGTGATTCGAGAATCTTTGAGCACCCAAGCTAAAGCCATCTGCGCCAAGGTGGTGTTCCGTTTTTGAGCCAATGCATTCAACTTGTTGATCTTGTCCAGTCGCTCTGAGGTTAGGTGATTTTCAGTTAAAAAGCCTACACCTTTAGCCACTCTAGAATCGTTTGGAATGCCTTTCAAATAACGATCGGTCAATAATCCTTGCGCCAAAGGCGAGTATGGAATACAGCCAGTTCCAGTTTGTTCCAAAACATCGAGCAAACCATCTTCCACCCAACGCTCAAATAGAGAATATTTAGGCTGATGGATGAGGCAAGGTGTCCCTAAGTCTTTAAGCATTTGGATTGCCTTCCGGGCTTCTTCGGCAGGATAATTGGAAATACCTACGTACAAAGCCTTACCACTTTTTACACAATCGTGCAGGGCCATCATACTTTCTTCCAAAGGCGTTTCCGGATCTGGTCGGTGGTGGTAAAAGATATCTACATAATCTAAACCCATACGTTTCAAACTCTGGTCGAGACTAGTAATGAGGTATTTTCTCGAACCCCATTCGCCGTAGGGTCCCGGCCACATACGATAACCCGCCTTGGTCGAAATAATGAGTTCATCGCGAAGAAAACCACCAAAATCCTGACTTAAGATCTTACCAAAAGTTTCTTCGGCACTACCTGGTGGTGGACCATAATTATTGGCAAGATCGAAATGGGTAATTCCTAAATCAAAAGCCGTATGGATTAATTTACGGGCATTCGCAAAATCGTCCACATGTCCGAAATTATGCCACAAGCCTAGCGAGATGGCAGACAATACTAATCCACTGCTACCACAGCGGCGGTAGTGCATTTTTTCATAACGTTGAGGATTGGGTTGGTAAGTCATATCAATGCTGTTCCGTTTGAAGTAGTTACGATATAAGCGCTCAAGTCAAGTCCCATTTGTTTACGGTAAGCTTCAGCCAGGCGTTCGCTCAAATTAGCAATAGCCTGGTCTTGTACAATGTTAATGGTACAACCACCAAAGCCTCCTCCCATCATACGAGCACCTAAAACACCGGACTCACTTTTCACGGCTTCCACTAAAAAATCCAACTCTTTACAGCTTACTTCATAAGCGCTACTCAAACCTTGATGCGTTTGATATAATTTTTGTCCAAGGGCACTCAAATCACCTTGTTCCAGATCGCTACATGCCGCTTGCAAACGGGAAATCTCATCAACTACATATCTGCAACGCTTGTAAACTAATGCATCTTTAGGGGCTACGTGAGTATCCAGCATTGCCACACTCACATCCCGTAAGGAATTCACTTCCGGGCATGCAGCCTTCACCCAAGCTACACCTTGTTCGCATTCTTGTCGTCGGGTATTGTAGGCAGATGATGCCAGTGAATGTTTAACATTGGTATTGAATAAGACCAATTTATAGCCATCCAATTGCAAGGGTTCATAAGCATAATCCAAAGAACGGCAATCGAGACGGATGACTTGATCTTTTTTACCAAACATGCTGGCAAACATGTCCATTATTCCGCACAATACACCCGAATACGTATGCTCGGCTTTTTGGGCAATCTGCACCATCTCTAGCTTACTGATCCCCAAGCCAAACAATTCGTTGAGAGCAAAAACTACGGCACATTCTACCGCAGCAGAAGAGGACAATCCGGCACCGATGGGTACATCGCCATCCAATACTAGGTTAAATCCGCCTATCGCATAACCTCTTTTCAGCAATTGATCCACCACCCCCAATACATACGTAGGCCAATTTTTACTGGGTTGAATGTCGGTCAAAGCGAGCTCCACTTTCTCCTGATAACTGACCGAAAACAATCCAATTTGACCATCATTACGCTTGGCAACAGCCACCCACACCGCTTTATCCACGGCAGCGGGTAACACAAATCCCTCGTTGTAATCGGTATGCTCACCGATGATATTCACCCTACCGGGAGAACGAACCACAAGCGGCTCACCCTCAAAATGGGTTTTAAACTGTTTTTTGATTTCCTGTATCACGATTAGTGTTGCGAAATGTATTTCTTTATAAAAATGTCGTAGAGCTCTAGAAGTTGATTGGATTTTCCATCCTGATTAAAGATAGATTCCCAAGTATTTAATGGCTCCCAAATACAAGTGCCTTTACCCTTGCCGTCTGGGAGTTCGAAGGCAATTTTATTGACGGCCTCTTTTTCCTGTGAATATTCTACTACAATCACATCTTTGCCATAACGTTTTACCAAATCACTTAAATTTCGATTCAGATCGGCGAGGGTGCCGTGCCATTTCGGGTAATAGGACTCACCTATCACATCAAACTGAACGCCACGTGCCAGCATGTTATCGATAAAGAAAACCGATTCATCATGCTGTCCACCTAAGGCAACATGCAACATCGTTACAATTTTAGGATCTACTGTTTTAACAGCCGCATAGCCAGCACGCAGCAACTCAGAGAGGAAGGATAAATTGGCTACGCTACCCTCTGGCCAAACCATTCCGTGGTTAATCTCATTCCCTATTTGAACCATATCAGGCGTAGTGCCTTGGGCTTGCAGTTCGAGCAATACCTTGCGTGTGTACTCATACAAAGCCTCTTTCAATTGGTCGGGGGTTAAACCTTCCCACGCTTTTGGTTTAAACTGCTTACCAGGATCTGCCCAAAAATCGCTATAATGGAAATCGAGCAATAATTTCATTCCTGCAGCTTTTACCCGCTTAGCCATTTGCTTGGTATAGTTTAAGTCGCAAAAACCTTTTCCAGGGGCGTAACCCTTCTCATTAGCAGGTTCATTGAAAATACGTAAGCGCACATAATTAAATCCATGCAGTTTTAAAATCTCAATGGCATCCTTTTCTACACCTTTATCCGAAAATTTAACTCCTCGGTTTTCCAATTCAGGCAGAAAAGAAATATCGGCACCCAACATTTTGGTAGCCGATCGGGTTTTGGCCGCTTCGCCTTTCAAGTCAAATTTTGGATCTCGGGTAAAGGAAATGGTCTGATTTGGAGCAACGGTAAGAATATCGGTTGAACCTTTCCACAAGCCATCGGCGGTAGCCTCAAACTGAATCATTCCCGGATTTTTACCGGACTGAATGATTACCTGACATTTACCATTGAAGGCACTCCGTTGCCAGTTGCCGTCCAGACAAACATCTGCTTCGTGACTGCTAGGATCGCCGTTACCTACTCCTATAATTTTTGCGTCTCCCTTAAGCGTAAATTTCACCGGGTTATTCGCATTGGGAACTTCACGGCCCTCCTTATCAACAATGCTCACATTGATCACGGAAGCATCTTTACCGTCGGCCAACATGGTGGTTTTGTAGGGCGTAAGCACCACCTCAGCAGCCGGACCTGTTGTTTCCACCTTAGCCTTCAAGGTTTTGCCTTGTTTAAGAGCAATCGCTTCCAGTTTACCCGGTTCATACATAGTGCTCCACTCCAGGTGACCATTTCTCGGCATTGCTTTTTTGCCCAAGCTTTTGCCGTTTAAGAATAATTCTACTTCCTCAGCATTACTGTTTACCCAAACTGTGATCGGCTTACCAATCTTGTCGGGCCAGTTCCAGTGCGGCGAAATGTGTAATACATCTTTATCTGTCCACCAACTTTGGTAATAGTAATAGATGTTTTTGGGGAAACCGCACATGTCCATCACCCCAAAATGCGAATTGATATTTGGCCATTTGAACGGAGTTGGTTCACCGCGGTAATCCATACCTGTCCAGATAAACCCACCGGCCCAATAGTCATTATCGGCAGCCAGTTTCCACCATTCTTCGGCACGACTTGCCCACCACGGTGCCGTAATATCCTGATCAGGCAAATACGCGTTCACGGTATCTTTTTCTAAAATGCCTCGGGTAGTTACCGTACTTCCCATTTCTGTTCCTAAAATGGGCTGGCTAGGATGATCGCGATGGTAATCTGCCACTGCAAACTGACGGTAATTGAATCCTCGAACCGGGATCACTTCATTCACTCCAGTAAACACATTAGGCACATCGGCAGCATAAGTGCTGGTTCGTGAAGGATCTAACTCCAGCTGCTTAGCCAACAAGGTCTGAGCTAAACGTTTACCCACACTATTGGTTTGTATCCAGCCTTCTTCGTTGCCAATAGACCATAAAAATACGGAAGCCCGGTTGCGATCGCGTTTGAGCAAACGTTCAAACTGATCCATATATTCCGGACTGCTGTTGAGCAGGCGCTGTTCGTCCAAAACCAGCATCCCTAGGCTATCACAAGCATCTAATAGCTCAGGTGTTGGCGCATGGTGACTGGTTCGGTACGCATTGGTACCCATATCTTTCAACAATTGGATGCGATAATAGTGAAGGTAATCGGGTAAAGCACTACCCACACCAGCATGATCTTGGTGGTTGTTTACCCCTTTAATCTTTACGTGTTTGCCATTTAAGAAAAATCCTTTTTCGCCATCAAAACGAAAGGTACGGATACCAATGCGTTGCTTTAAACTATCCACCACATTACCATCGGACTTAACTACTGTGATGATTTTATAGAGATAAGGATCCTCCAAAGACCATAATCTGGGATTTCTTAAACTGAGCTCTTGGTTAACAAGCGTTGAACCATTGGCTTTGAGAACGATGGCTTGCTCAGGAGTTTTAGCCAATTTCTTACCGTTGCGGTCGGTCAAATAAGAAAAAACTATACCTTTTTTACCAAGCAGATCCTGATTTTGAATGCTGGCTTCAAGCAATATTTTAGCTTTAGTATCTTTTAATTCCGAACGGACATATACCCCATTTTCGGCCAAATGAAAGTTGTTGGATTTTTGGAGCCATGCATGGCGATATATTCCGGCACCTTCATAAAACCAGCCTTCGTATTGGGTAGCATCCACCCGAACGGTGATTACATTATCCGTATCAAAATTCAAGTAATCAGTAAGATCGTAGCTTACGCCTACATAACCGCTTTGGTTATTGCCTAAATAAAATCCGTTAACCCAGACCTGGGCATTACGAAAAATGCCATCAAATTGTATTCGAAAACGACTGCCCGAATCGGCTTTGGCCACGGTAAAATGTTTTCGGTACCAACCAATGCTTGTTTCCGGATAAAGCCCACCAACCGGTTTATACCCATGCGATTG
>JACCDL010479448.1_pt1 | contig 10517 bp, 8 predicted proteins | sample 7441931 | NCBI WGS metagenome assembly JACCDL01 (sample SAMN15323437, study PRJNA562643) | freshwater metagenome | isolation source: river surface water | place: USA:Blue River Watershed | collected 2017-08-16 | reverse complement strand
TTGATTTTACAACAAAGGTACAATTGTTTTACATTTGTGCCACATTTACAGCATTAAGATGAAGGTTCATTACGATTTAGCTTCCCTGCCCCAATTTAAAGACGCCATTGTAACAATGGGGGCTTTTGATGGTGTACATAAAGGACATCAGCAGATCATTCAAAGAATGAAAGAATTAGCGGGGAAAGTAATAGGAGAAACAATCATTATCACATTTCATCCTCATCCTAGAAAAGTGATCTCTTCGGTACCAGGAGAAATCAAACAATTGAGCAGTATCAAAGAAAGGATTCATTTATTAGAGGCAGCCGGTATAGACCACTTGGTCATTATTGACTTTAATTATAATTTCTCCAATATGACTGCAGAGCAGTATGTTGAAGATTTTTTGGTCCGCCATTTTAAGCCAAATACAGTTATTGTGGGCTATGATCATCATTTTGGGAAAGGCAGAAATGGAAATATTGCTTTATTACAAAGTATGGGTAATAGATTGAATTTTAATGTAGAAGAAATCCATGAGCAAGTAGTCCATCATGAAATAATTAGTTCCACCTTAATAAGAAACTATATTTCGGAACAACAAATTATAAAAGCGAACGATTTATTAGGTTACCCTTATCAATTTGAAGGCTTTGTTGTGAGAGGCAATCAGTTAGGCAGAACAATCGGCTACCCTACTGCAAACTTGCACATCAATGATGAAGAAAAATTGATTCCTTCAAATGGAGTGTATGCTGTAAAAGTAAAAGGCATTTGCACCAATCACGAGGCAATAGAAGGGATGATGAATATTGGCATTCGACCAACGGTAGATGGGCAAAAGAAAGTAATTGAAGTTAATATTTTCAATTTTGACCAAGATATTTACGAACAGAACTTAATTGTAATGGTCTATGAATTTATTAGAGGTGAAGTTAAATTCAATGGATTAGACGCTTTAAAAGAGCAGCTTCACCAAGATAAAATAACGGCAACTACAATACTATCAAAGCATAAATAGAACTTCCCCTTTTTTAATGAAAATCGATTGTGCAAGTCAATCATTTAGGCCATTATTTTCACAACCAATTCCTTTAATAAATCTGCATCAGAATTACTTGCGTCATTAATACCTAATACCCTAAGATTGTATTCATGTATGAGCAATAATATATGCTCCACTTTGGCCGGATTATAATGTCTTGTTGCAGCCATCGTTGTTTTTATTGAAAAGAAATTCAACCCTACTTCGGCCATGATTCTTTTTTCGTCATTCGTTCCCAAGCCATATGCTGCATATAGTTTACTAAAGAACCCATACAAAGTTGGAAGGATCAATTGAATGGGAGCAGCTTTATGATTCGACTCAAAATATTGAATCATTTGTATCGCTCTAGAGAATTTTTTATGAGCAATCGCATCTTGAAATTCAAATGAATTGAATTCTTTACTAATGCCAATGTATTTTTCAATGTCATCTTCAGTGATTTTCTTTCTATCACCTAAATTGACCATTAACTTTTCTAACTCATTCTTTATTCTACTGAGGTCATTACCTATATGATCTACGATCATTTGAACAGCCTTAGGATTCATTTGATAGCCATTATCAGCTACCCATTGATTGACCCATTCTGGCAATTTATTGTCATACATTTTTTTTGTACTGACAACTACTGCTTTTGTTTTTAAAATCTTAGCTAGTGCAGATCGCCCATCTACATTTTTATCTTTATGTGAGACAACTAAAATAGTAGATGATAAAGGGTTATCTATATATTGCCCTAATTTTTCCAAAGAATCTTTATGCATCTGTTGTGCTTCTTTTAAAATCACAACTTGCTTTTCTGCAAATACAGGATAACGCTTACAAGCATTCACCACATCTGCCCAATCTGCATCTTTACCATAAAAAACAGATAAATTAAATGCCTGTTCAGCCTCTGGCAATAATTTATGTTCAGCATATTGAACAACCTGATCGATATAAAATGATTCTTCCCCCTCCAGCCAATAGACTGCATCAAAGACATTTTTTTTCCAATTTGATAAAATTTTGGAGATTGGCATGCTCAAAGATATACAGGAATGGCGTTTTTTTTATATCTTGTGCAAAATAAATAAACACATTTTATTATGAGCAACGAAACTTCAGGCAACGGAAGCAAAATTTTAATCGCGGTATTAGGTATCGCCCTAATAGGATCATGGATTTATTTCAGTACATCAAAGACTGAAATCATTAACAACTATACGACACAAGTTACTAGTTTAGATAGTGCGAAGAATGCAATTCAAGCAGACTTTATCGCAGTATCGGCTAAAGCTGATTCACTGACTCAACAAAACACTGAATTACAAGGTGATTTGTTAGCTAAGTCAAACGATATTCAAAAGCTTAAATCTAATATCAGCGGTATTTTACGTAAAAAGAACGCTACAGATAAAGAATTAGCAGAAGCTAAATCAATGATTGCGGATTTAAACGGCAAAGTTGCTGGATTATTGACAGACTTAGCAAAAGCTCAAGAAGAAAACAAAGTATTAACAGTTAAGAATGAAAATTTGACTACTGAAAATACCAACTTGAATACAAACTAAACTGCTACAACAAAAGAAAAAGAAAGATTACAAGATTTAGGTTCAACCTTGCACGCTTCTACTTTCAGTATTCAAGCCGTAAGAGTAAAAGAAGATGGTTCTGAAAAAGTAACTAAGTCTGCAAAGCGCGCGAACACAATTCGCTTATCTTTCCAAATTGACAAAAACAAAATCACTCCATCTGGTTCTCAAGATTTATACGTTTGTATTACTGCTCCAAATGGCGCTAGTTTTACAGAAGGTGGAAAAATCAACACAAGAGAAGATGGCACTAAAGCTTATTCAAACAAAATTTCAGTACAATATGTACAAAATGCAGTTTTACCAATTAGCTATGATGTAAAGCAAGCTTCTAAATTTGTAGAAGGTGAATATTTAGTAGAAGTGTACCACAATGGATTTAAAATTGGTGAAGGAAAAACAACTTTGAAAAAAGGTGGATTATTCTAGTCCATCATAAATACTTTAAAAGCCACTCAATTGAGTGGCTTTTTTTATGCGATAACTAAAATGTTTTGCAATTTAATGGTCATTTATAAATACTTATTTTAATACAATAGCCCCAAGTGCAGGCAACTCGAGATGCAGCGTTTTCCAATCATTGGTGCCATCTACTGATACCCCTTGAACTTCTTTATTAAACAAATCCCCAACGCCCCAAAATGCCTTGTCGTCACTATTAAAAATTTCTGTCCAAGTAGCCTTACCCGCAACATGAATTGGGAATTGATGCCTAGGAACAGGGGTCATATTAAATACAACTAAGATCTCATCTTTAGGATTCTTACCTTTTCTTTTAAATGCAATCACCCCTTCTTGTCTTTTATTCGTTTCAACCCATTCAAATCCTTCTGGTTCATATTGCAACTCAAATAAAGCTGGTTGTGCTTTATACAAGGCGTTTAATTGTTGGACACAAAACTTCATGCCCCCATGACTCACATGACTTAATAAGTCCCATTGCAATTCTGATTGATAATCCCATTCCTTTGTGGCAGCAAATTCATTTCCCATGAACAATAACTTTGCACCTGGATGTGTAAACATATAAGCATACATCAATCTTAGATTTGCAAATTTTTGCCATTCATCCCCAGGCATTTTATACAACATAGGACTTTTTCCATGTACGACTTCATCATGACTTAACGGTAGCATAAAGTGCTCGTCATAATAATACATCATGGAAAAGCTGAACTTGTCTTGTGCACCAGAACGCATGATTGGATCTAATTTAAAGTAATCTAAAGTATCATGCATCCATCCCATCATCCATTTCATTCCAAATCCTAAACCATCCATGAAAACAGGTTGGCTAATTCCAGGCCAATCAGAAGCCTCTTCGGCAATTGTTTGTATGGCAGGAAAATCTCTATATAAAGTAATATTTAAATCTTTAATAAATTCTATGGCTTCGATATTCCCATTACCGCCAAATTCATTTGGCTCCCATGCTCCGGCTTCTCTACTATAGTCCAATCTTAACATAGAACTCACTGCATCAACCCTTAAAGCATCAATATGAAATTGATCACACCAAAATTTTGCAGAACTGATTAAAAAGGATTTAACCTCTCCTCTCTTATAATTAAAAATATAGGAGTTCCAGTCGGGATGATACCCTTTACGCATATCTGCATATTCATAGGTATTCGCTCCATCAAACATGAATAAACCATGACTATCATAAGGAAAATGAGAAGGAACCCAATCTAAAATCACCCCAATACCTGCCTGGTGAAATGCATCTACTAAAGCAGCAAATTCTTGTGGATTACCGAACCTGGAAGTAGGTGCAAAAAAACCAACACCTTGGTATCCCCAACTTCCATCAAAAGGATGTTCCATTACAGGCATGAATTCTACATGCGTAAAACCCATCTCCTTGACATAAGGCACCATTAAATCAATCAACTGTAAATAAGAATTATAACTATTCTCGTTTGTTTTATCTGGTCGCATCCAACTTGCCAAATGCACTTCATAGACAGAATAGGGTTGATCCGTTCTGTTCTTTATCTTTCTATCCTCTAACCATTCTGCGTCCTTCCATTGATAATTTGTTTGCCATGTAATAGATGCTGTGAGTGGTCTTAATTCCCAATAGTGGGCGTATGGATCCCCCTTGTCTAACTTCATACCTTTGTAACCGTGAATATGGTATTTATACACTTCTCCTTGTCCAATATTTGGAATAAACCCTTCCCATATTCCAGAAGATTCTAGTCTTACTTTTAAAGGATGCGCTTCATCACTCCAGTTATTAAAATTTCCTTTTACAAAAACAGCTGTGGCATTGGGCGCCCACACACTAAAATAAGTCCCATTAACACCTAATACTTCTATTTGCTTATTCCCAAATAGTTGGTATAAAGTTGAATGTGTTCCATGTTGAAATGCATGTATATCCGCCTCTGTAAACAAAGAATAATTCCAAACTGGCTGTGCAGTATCTACAAAATTTATTTCCTCGTATTTAGACATGTTTATTTTGTTAATTCTATAACCTGCATTGTCATTGCTGGTATAGAAAATTCAGACCCAACTATATTTCCAGCAATAACATCTTTACCAGTTTTAAACGAACCTGTTCTTTCGATGTATTTAGCAAAGTTCACATTCCTAGGCTTTGTATCCGTATTCATAACGCACATGACAGTTTGGTTATTGTCATACCTGAAATAGACATACAAACCATCTTCTGGAATATATTGCATCATTTGACCGGTTTTGAGCGCAGATGATCTAGTACGATAAGCGCCTAAAGCCTGAACATAATGTAAGAAATCTGCCTCGTCTTTCGTCAAGCCTGTTTCAGTAAAAGCATTCTTCTTATCACCCTCCCATCCACCTGGGAAATCTAGCCTAACCCAACCATCAGGATTAGAAATACCCTTCATAAGAATTTCAGAACCATAATATAATTGAGGAATACCACGACAAGTATACAACCAAGCATAAGCCATTTTAGTCTTTGGTATACTTTCTCCTAAAGAAGAATGAATACGTGTCATGTCATGGTTGTCCAAGAAAATAACATTGTTATTGGCTTGTTTGTATAAAAAATCAGAAGACAAAGTATTGTACAATTTAATTACCCCATTTGACCACCCATTGGCCTCGTTTAAAGCTGGCATAATACCGCCAAATAATAAACTAAAATCAGAAGTTGCTTTAAGATTGCTTTTAAATGGCAAATTATAATTATTCTCTACATAGTAAGCTTGAGAAGCTACCCCATCCACCCAGCATTCTCCAAACGTAAATATTTTTGGATACTCCTCTAACAAAGCTTTATTTAAACGATTCATCACATCCACGTTGCAATATTTATAAGTGTCCACCCTAAATGCATCAATTCCAAAAGTCTCCACAGACCAAATTGCATTTTGTGTTAAATATTTTTCTACCATGGGATTCTCATGATTGATATCTGGCATTTCAGTAGTAAACCAGCCATCTATCATGCGTTTTGCATCCGCAGAGGCGTGGTAAGGATCAAATACAGCTTGTTCTCTATAATGAGTTTGAGTATAAGTAGGCCATTGATGTACCCAATCTTTTGAAGGCGCATCTTGTACTAAAAAATGAAATCTCCCAAAATGATTGTACACAATATCTTGGATTAATTTCATTCCTCTTTTGTGTAAATTATCACTTAGTTCTAAATAAGCCTTATCTCCACCGAACCTTGTTTCTGTCTTGTAGTTATTTGTAGCCGCATATCCATGCTCAGTTCTATCTGGCATATCGTTCTCTACAACTGGTGTCATCCATAAAGTGGTCGTGCCTAGTTTTTGTAAGTAATCTAAATGATTGGAGACGCCTTGCAAATCACCACCATGTCTTAAAAAGATTTCGTTTCTATTTAAAGATTGGTCTTTTAAACCTGGCAATCGGTCATTGGTAGAATCTCCATTACTGAATCGATCGGGCATTAAAAAATAGATCAAATCTGCTGAGTTTAATCCCTGCGCGAATTCAATACCTCTATTTTTTCTTCTCTGAAGTAAAGGCCAATTGAAATTTGTTTTTTTACCATCAGATAGAATGGTAATAAAAACATTACCTGGTTTTGCAAGTGGACTAATTTCTAAATCAACTGCTATATAATGTCCATTTTCAAAATGTTTGATAGACTTTAAAACAACGCCCGGGTAAATAACTTTAACAGTCGCCTTCGAAAAATTATCATTCGTTGACCTCAATAAAACCTGCACCTTGTTGTTTTTCATATTGACAAACCAATTGCTTGGATATGCCTCTAATGCAAAAGCTTTAATTGAAACAAATGAAATAGTGATGCATAAAAAAACGATGCTTTTAAACTTTGCGTTCATCTTTGTATTTTACTTTAGATAAATTGATTAATTCTTTTCTTCTTTAATAATGATTGCGCAAACAAGACCAGCAATCATCAACAAAACACCACCAATTAACACTGCCATTAATCGATCATTGTTCAAGTAATTCTCCATTATTTTCCCAAAGAATAAAGAAGCTATAATTTCAGGCAATACAATAAAGAAATTAAAGATACCCATATAAATACCCATCTTTTGTTCTGGTATAAAGCCCGCTAACATAGAGTATGGCATTGACAAGATGGACGCCCAAGCAATACCAACAAGTCCCATACTTATATAAAGCATATTCGGTTGTTCAACAAAATAAACAGACATTAACCCAACTCCACCCAATAATAAACACAATGTATGTGTATATTTTTTACCAATCTTACTTACCCAAAAAGGCAATGTAAATGCAAAAACAAAAGTGACAAGGTTTAAAATTGCAGAAGTAGCTCCAGCATGTTCGATTCCTAAAGTATAGGCGTCTTGAATTGGCTTTATTAAACTTTTGTCATCCCCGTTAAATAATTGTCTTGCTACACCAGTACTATAATAAAACCACATTAGGAATAAACCAGGCCAAGTGATAAAATTGACTAAAGCCAACCTTTTCATTTGTACAGGCATATGTTTTATCGAATGAATAATTTCTTGAACAATACCCAACTTTGGCTCATCGTTATTTTGAACCTTATCAGGATTAGAAGGCGGATACTCTTTACTAGAAAAAATGGTGTACATCACTGAAACAAAGAAAACTGCACCACCAATATAAAATGACATTAAAATATTTTGTGGAATAGAGCCGTTTATTTTATCTCTAGAAACATCAAACCAATTGGCTAATAATTGTGGCAAGTAACCTGCAATAAAGGAAGCCAAACCAATAAACATACTCTGCATTGCAAAACCGAAAGAACGTTGTTTTTCATTTAAGTTATCTGCAACAAATGCCCTGAATGGTTCCATTGTAATATTAATGCTTGAATCTAGTACCCATAACACACCAGCAGCCATCCAAACCGTTGGAGAATTAGGCATTACAAACAACAAAGCAGAGCTAAGTATTGCACCCACTAAAAAGAAAGGACGTCTTCTTCCTAACTTTGGATGCCATGTTCGATCACTAAAGTAGCCAACAATTGGTTGAATAATTAAACCTGTCATAGGAGCTGCGAGCCATAATCCTGGTATCTCTTCTGGCTTTGCTCCTAAGAATTCATAAATCGCACTCATATTATTCATTTGCAAACTCCATCCGAATTGGATACCAAAAAAACCAAAACACATATTCCATATTTGCCAAAAACTTAATTTAACTTTTTCACCAGTGTACGCTGTATTCATTTTTCTACTTTTATATTTAATCGTTTAAATTTAAATTGTAAATCCATTAGGGATAATGGCGCCTTTTTTGATGACGATTATATTATCCTTAATAGTATATAATGGATGATCTACTTTCTCAAGATGAGGGCCACCTTTTATATGAACATCATTCCCAATAGAGCAGTTCTTATCAACAATGGCATATTCGATAGTACAACGTTCGCCAATTCCAATGATTGGTTCTCCAGCTGCGTTCTTCTTGTTAATTTGCTCAATCGTTTCGTAATAATCACAACCCATGATATAAGAATTATTAATCATGGTATCTTTACCAATTCTTGAACGAATACCAATCACCGATTTCGAAATTTCTTTAGCATGGATGATTGAACCTTCCGCAATAATTGCTTTGTTAATGATCGTTCCACTAATTTTTGCAGGGGGCAACATTCTAGACCTTGTATAAACGGTTTGTGCACTATCAAAAAGATTGAATGGTGGAATATCATCTGTTAAAGCAATATTCGCTTCAAAGAAAGAATAGATATTCCCAATATCTGTCCAGTAGCCGTCATATTGATAACTGATCACTTTATAATGTGCAATAGAATCAGGGATAATTTCTTTACCAAAATCAGTTGCATTTGCATGCACTTCATTTAAGAGTTTATATAAGATGTCTTTATTGAAAACATAGATACCCATGGAAGCTAGATAATTTCTGCCCTGTGCCTTCATCTCTTCACCAGTATCACTTGTCCATTCTGGTAGTAACTCTTTATTTGGCTTTTCAATAAAGGAAGTGATTACTTGCTCCTCGTTAGATTTTAATATACCAAATTCAGGTGCTTCTCTATCTCCTACTGGTATCGTAGCAATTGTTAACGCAGCGCCACTTTTTTTATGGGCATCAATCATCTTGCTAAAATCCATTTGATATAATTGATCCCCACTTAAGATCAACACATATTCGAAATCCATTTTATCAAGATGTCTTAAAGACTGCCTAACAGCATCGGCAGTTCCCTGAAACCAACCAGGATTATCAGGTGTTTGTTCGGCTGCCAAAATATCCACAAAACCAGAACTAAAGGCACTAAAGTGATAGGTATTTTTTATATGCTGATTTAATGAAGCTGAATTGAATTGAGTCAACACAAAAATTCGATTCAAATTACTATTGATACAGTTACTAATGGGTATGTCCACTAACCTGTATTTGCCTGCAATTGGAACAGCAGGCTTTGACCTTCTTGCAGTTAAAGGCGACAATCTTGAACCTGCACCTCCACCCAAAATAATAGAGACCGTTTCCTTAGCGTAATTAGACATATTATTTAAATTAGCGTGTTTAATAGGATTCATAAACTGATTGATAAGCATCAACAACTGATTCCCAACTATGGTCAATTGACATTGCGTGTTCAATCATTTTTTTCATCTGTATTTTATCTTGATACACAGCAATTGCACGTTCTATTGCATGTACAATATCCTGTTCGTCTGCATGCATAAAACGAATACCAAATCCACCCTCTTCCCCCATATCCTTAACAGTGTCATGTAATCCTCCAGTATCTCTTACCATAGGGATCGTTCCATACCTTAAAGCATACATTTGGTTCAATCCACAAGGCTCTACCCTACTTGGCATCAATAAAAAATCAGCACCAGCATAAGCTTCATGACCCACTTTCTCATCATACCCAATGTATGTATTATAGACACCAGGATACAATTGAACTAAAAAATTTAATGCAGATTCGACCGGGGTTTCTCCAGCACCAATCATCAAAAAATTAGCGCCACAATTTGTCTTATCTAATGCATGTTGAATTGCACCTGGCAAAACATCAGCAGCTTTTTCATGCACGAGTCTACCAATAAAAACAATTAATGGTTTATGCATATCAAGATTGAACCTATCACAAAGTAATTGTTTGTTCTTTAGCTTTTCACTAGAATAGGTATCCACATTAAAATGATACGCAATAAAAGGATCTGTATCAGGATTCCATAATTCATTATCAATCCCATTTAAAATTCCAACACATTTTCCTTGTTCATATTCAAAAAGGGATTCTAAGCCATTAGACTGGTATTTTAACTGCTGCATATAGGTTGGGCTCACCGTAGTTACCTTATCTACGCACTTTATTGCTGTAGCTAATGGATTGATACAACCATCCCACTCTAGTAAGCCTCGTTTCCAAGTGTCCCATCTCGGAATTAAGGATGATTTTTCCCACCCCA
>JACCDL010851841.1_pt1 | contig 10520 bp, 7 predicted proteins | sample 7441931 | NCBI WGS metagenome assembly JACCDL01 (sample SAMN15323437, study PRJNA562643) | freshwater metagenome | isolation source: river surface water | place: USA:Blue River Watershed | collected 2017-08-16 | reverse complement strand
CTTGCGCTTGGGCGGACCAAGCGTGAGCCAACAGGAGGGCGACCGCAATCAGGCGTCGTAGGGCCATGGAGTAGGGCATCATTAGAAGCCACAATTATACGATTTTCCGAGCGTTTCTAAACGATTTATCGAAAAACCGCGTTGGACTTTACGAACTTTGAACGCAAGATGAGCCGGTTTCGTACGTTTTTCCTCGCACTCTGCACCGCGCTACTCGGTCCAGTTGGCGGGCTTTTGGCTCAAAATTGGCCGGCGAATTCGGTGCTTAAAAGCGGACTTTGGGCTGAAGTGTACACCGAAGAAGATCAGGTGTACCGACTCAGCGGAACGGATTTGCAAAAGCTTGGACTGGGTACGGTGCCCTTTGAGTCCGCCAAATTGGGCCTGTGGGGCCGCGAGGCGGGCGTGCTGAGCGAACTTAATTCCACCACGGCGAATCCCAGCGATCTGCGCTCGGTTCCGGTTCGTATTGAGGACGGCGGCGACGGCCAGTTCGACGCCAACGACTACCTGTACTTTCTCGGTCAAAGTCCGCACAGCTGGAACTTCGACAGCACGTCAAACCGTTGGCTCCGCCCGAAACACCCGTATTCGGACACCCAAACCTACCTGGTGACTTCCACCGAGGGGGGGGCGCGCATGGCAAGCTACCCCGTTCCGCCGGCGCCGGCGCGTGCGCTCACGCGCTACGAACATGTGGCATGGCATGAAGACGACCTGGTGAACTTGGTTGGCAGCGGTCGCGCGTGGTTAGGCGAGGCACTGGACTACACCCTAACCAAGCAGGTAGATTTGGGCCTATCGCGCTTGGATGGGCAATCGATTGCGCGTTTTGTTTTGTCGGGTGCGGGGCGAACGACGGTCTTTGGACCCAAATTGGAACTCCGTACCGGTCAAGGCTTTGTCGGGAGCACAGCATTTCAAACCGTTTCGGGCATCAACGGCGACACCTATGCCCGGCAGTTTACCCAGAGCTGGACGCAGGTCTCGGTAGGGAATACCTGGGGCAACGCCGAGGTCACCCTGGAGCGCAGCGCCAATCCGGCCGCGAAGGCGTGGATCGACTACGTCGCCGTTCAGGCCGATGTGCCGTGGTCCTTTGTGCCCGGCAGCATTTCGGTGTATCGTGTGCTTCCGTCGGATTCCGCGCAGCAGTTCCCAGCGGTTCCGGCGGGTACGTGGTTGTGGCGGACCACGTCCAACGGCAGTTCCCTGAATACGGCAGAGGTGGGGGCGTCGTCGCGCCTGCTTGCCCCCCATTCAGCCCATACCCTTTGGCTGGTCACGCCGGCGGCCGCCCGAACTCCGCTGCTCGGCGCCCGAATACCCAACCAAAACCTCCACGGCATGCCTTCGGTGGACTACGTGGTGTTTACGCCCGGCGCGTTTAAGTCGGCGGCCGAAGATCTTGCCGCGCTGCACCGCGCCAAGGGGCTAAAGGTTGCCGTAGTGGACGTGGCCGACGCCTACCGAGAGTTTTCGGGCGGAGTCCCGGACATAATGGGCTTGCGCAACCTGCTTCGCATGCTGTGGTCCCGGCCCGCTGATTCGACCCTGCTTCAGTACGTGCTGCTTTTTGGCGACGCGTCCTACGACTACAAAGGGCGCCTCAGTCCGCAGCAAAATTGGGTTCCGGCCTACGAGTCGCCTTCGAGCATGAGCATTAAAACGTCCTTTGTTTCCGACGATTTTTATGGGTATTTGGACCCCGGGGAAGGCACCAACCTCGCCGCAGTTACGCTGGATCTTGGAATTGGGCGGATTCCGGTTAATTCGCTCGAGGAAGCCCAAGGTGTCGTGGCCAAAATTTACCGCTACGCCGATCCCGCGCAATCGCTGGGCCCTTGGAGGCAGCGCCTGAACTTCGTGGCCGATGACGTCGACGAAGACTGGGAGCAGATTCTCACGCTGGTCGCCGACCGAATTGCCGAGCGGGTTGACACGCAGCACGCCGAGTTCGACGTGCGCAAGCTCTTCGCCGACGGCTATGCTCAGGTTTCGAGCGCGGGCAATCAGTCCTACCCGAAACTTCGCGAGGAGTTGCTCCGATCCGTCGACGAAGGCCATTTGATTACCACCTACATCGGCCACGGCGGCGAGGTCAATTGGGCCAGCGAAGACATTTTGCAAATTGAAGACTGCCGAACCTTTAGCAACCGAGTAAAGCTGCCGCTCTTCATCACCGTGACCTGCGAGTTTTCGCGCTACGACGACCCGCTGCGGACCTCGGCCGGTGAAGAGCTGATGGTCAACCCCGACGGGGGCGCCATTGCGCTGCTTACCACGACCCGAGCCGTTTTTGTTGGAGGGGCAACCCTGCTCACCGACAGCGTATTTAATGTGGTTCTGCAGCAGGAGCAAGGTCGCTACCAAACCTTTGGCCAAATCATTAAAAAAGCCAAGAATTCGGTTACGGCGGGGGATAAGCTGCGCTTCACGCTGTTGGGCGACCCCGCGCTGCGCTTGAACGGTCCGGAACAGCGCATGGAGGTGTCCGACATCGAGGTTTTTCGTCCGACGTCCGAAGAATGGGTGGCCACGGACAGCCTGAGCGCCCTCGATCTGGTTCGCTTGCGGGGAAGCGTGCGCCGCCGCGACGGGGCCGTTGATTCGACCTTCAACGGGTCCGCTCGGATTCGACTTTTTGATAAAGTTCAGCAACGGGCCATGCTCGACAACGACAACGTGGGGTACGCCGCCTCGTATGCCTTTAGAAACCAGCTGGCCTACCAGGGCGAAGTAGACGTTCGCGACGGGCATTTTTCGGCGGAATGGCGGATGCCGTTGGATCTCGTGCTTGCCTGGGGAAAGGGTAAAATTTTGACCTACGCCCAGGGCGGACTCCGCGACGCGGCGGGATCAAATTCGGACCTGTTCCTTGGCGATCTGGCCAGTGACGCCCCGGTCGACACGACCGGACCGTTGCTCCGTGTATTTATGGACGACACCAGCTTCGTGAATGGAGGCATCACGGGCGCGGATCCCTTGGGCTTGGTGCGCTTGGCGGATCCCAACGGCATCAACGCGATCGGTGCCGGAATTGGCCACGATTTGGTTGGGTACCTTGACGAAAACTGGCGCGAGCCCTTGGTGATGAACGACCGATACCAGGCCGACCCCAATACCTACCAGCGCGGAACCGCAACCTGGCCGTTTGTGGGGCTCAGCGATGGTCCTCACCGGTTTACGGTTCGGGCTTGGGATACGTACAATAATCCCCGTCAAGCGAGCGTTGAGTTCCTGGTGATATCTCGAGACCAACTGAAACTAGGGGCCGTGCGGCTCTTCCCCAACCCAACTCCGGGCTGGACTACCTGGCAGGTTGAGCACAACGCATCCGGAGACAGCCTTCAGGTTGATTGGACCGTTACCGACGGCTCAGGCCGCGCAGTTTGGGCCCACCAATGGGTTGGCCGGGCGACGTCCTCGGTGCTTCAGGCCCCAGAGTGGCAGGCTACGACCCCCAACGGAACCCCGCTCCCGAACGGATGGTATGTGGCCAAGGTTACGGTCGTCCGCCCACGAGACGGCCAAAAGGTGCACCAAGCCGACCGCCTGATTTTGATTCGCCCCTAATCCCCAACGAGTATATTTGTCGATCTCTATGAACACGAAGCGCGCATTCCTTTTGTCGATGTCGGTTGCGGTGACCAGCGGGTCGCTGAACGGCCAAACGTTTTACGATCGCTTAAACGATTTAAACGTGGTTACGACCGCCATGCCCATGCTTAACATTGGGCCGGACGCGCGTTCGGGCGGAATGGCCAACACGGGCATCGGCTTGAGTCCGGACGCCAACGCCATCTTCTGGAACCCCGCGAAACTCGCCTTTGTAGGCCGCAACAACGTGTACGGCGGACTTTCGTACACACCCTGGCTTCGCCGCCTGGTGCCCGATGTCGAACTTATGTTTGCCAATGTGGCCGCCGGAGTCGGCGAGCGCGGTGGGGTGGGCGCAAGCCTGCGGTACTTCTCGCTCGGAGAAATCACCTTCCGCAACGAGCAGGGTGAAGAACAGGGCACCTACCGCCCCTACGAAATGTCGCTGGATGTGGCGTATGCGCTCAAGCTGTCCGACCATTTTTCGGGCGGAGTTTCGCTGCGCTACGCGCTGTCGGACCTGGCACAAGGCCAAGTGGTCGGGGGTCAGCTGACCAAAGTGGGCCAGACGGTCGCCACAGACATCAGTGTGTTTTACCAGGGCGATGAATTCAGCATGCCCGACGGCCAGCGCGGTCAGTGGGTAGGCGGATTAACGCTTTCGAACATCGGCGCAAAAATTCGCTATTCGGAGAGCGGCGAGTCCGACTTTATTCCCACCAACATGCGCTTGGGCGGAGGCTTTAACTGGAAGCTCGACAAGTACAATCGCTTGACCCTGCTGACCGACGTCAACAAATTGATGGTGCCCACCAAGCCCGAGCGGGATTTGCTGGACGCCGACAACGACGGGGACCGTAGCGAAATCATCGCGGGCAAAGACGATAAAATTGGCGTGATTCCCGGAATTATTCAGTCCTGGGATCCGACGGCTAAGCCCGATGGATTCAAGGAACTGATGCGCGAATTCATGATTAATGTGGGCGGTGAGTACTGGTACAACGACCAATTCGCGGTGCGCGCGGGCTACCAGCACGAAGACGTGACCAAGGGCAACCGCCGCTTTTTCACCATGGGGTTTGGCGTGCGCTACAACCTCATTGGGCTTGATTTCGCCTACTTATTCCCGGCGGACCAAACGGTGCGTTCCCCGCTCGAAAACACCATTCGCTTCAGTGCGCTGATCGATTTGAACCAAATCCTGAAGTAGGGGGTTAGTGTACGAACTACGGCAAGCACATAAGGCCGTCTAACCTTACTTTTGCACCGCGCATTTACGCGCGATTCGAACATGGCAAAAAAGAAGCTCACCAAAGAGGTCTACCTCAAGTGGTACGAAGACATGCTCTTCTGGCGCAAGTTTGAGGATATGACCTCGGCGCTGTACATCCAGCAAAAAATTCGCGGATTCCTTCACCTGTACAACGGTCAAGAGGCCGTGCTTGCGGGTTCGCTGCTCGCCATGGAGCCGGGCGACAAAATGATTACGGCCTACCGGAACCACGTTCAGCCCATTGGCCTTGGGGTCGATCCGCGCAAAATCATGGCCGAATTGCTGGGCAAGGTCGACGGTACCTCGCGCGGTAAGGGCGGCTCGATGCACATGTTTTCGAAGGAGCACAATTTTTACGGCGGACACGGAATCGTCGGAGGGCAGATTCCGCTCGGTGCGGGAATGGCTTTTGCCGACAAGTACTTGGGCAAACCCCACGTGACGCTCTGCTACATGGGCGACGGCGCCGTGCGCCAAGGATCGCTTCACGAAACCTTTAATATGGCGATGCTTTGGAAGCTCCCCGTAGTGTTCATCGTGGAGAACAACGGATACGCCATGGGCACCTCGGTAGAGCGCACCGCGAACCACACCGATATCTATAAGCTCGGCTTGGGCTACGAAATGCCCTGTGCCCCGGTGGAGGGAATGGATCCGGCTGTGGTGTACGATGCCGTCTACGAAGCCGTGGAACGCGCACGCCGCGGTGAAGGTCCGAGCTTCCTGGAAATTCGTACCTACCGCTACAAAGGCCACTCCATGTCGGATGCCCAGCACTACCGAACCAAGGACGAGGTGGCCGAGTACCAGTTGATTGACCCCATCCTGACGGCCAAAGACGTCCTCCTCAAAAAGAAGTGGGCATCGGCCTCCGATATTGAGGCGATCGATGCCCGAGTTAAGGACCTTGTTGCCGAGTGCGTGGATTTTGCCGAAAAGTCGCCCTACCCGGACGCCGAAGAGCTTTGGCAGCACGTGTACGTGGACGGAGATTACCCCTTTATTACCGAATAAGTTATGGCCCTAGTAATTACGATGCCGCGCTTGAGCGACACGATGACCGAAGGGGTCGTCGCAAAGTGGCATGCCAAATTGGGAGATACCGTTACCGAAGGCAAACTGCTCGCGGAGATTGAAACCGATAAGGCAACCATGGATTTTGAGGCCTTTCCGGGCCAAGAAGGCGTACTGCTTCACATTGGGGTTCAGGAAGGGCAAACGGCCCCCGTCGACAGCATTTTGGCCATTTTGGGCGCTGCGGGCGAAGACATTTCGAGTTTGATTTCGGGCGCGTCTGCGGCTCCTGCCGCTCCGGCTTCTGCTGCTCCTGCGGCTCCTGCTCCTGCCGTTCCTGCGGTTGAACCAGCTGTTGCTGCTCCGGCCGCCGCTCCGGCTCCGGTTTCCGCTCCGATGGAGGCCCATGGGCCCGCCGCATCGGCCGACGGCCGCGTTAAGGCCTCGCCGCTGGCGCGGTCGCTTGCGAACGAGCTTGGCGTAAACCTTGCTACGCTTAGCGGCACCGGCGACGGCGGACGCATCACCAAGCGCGACGTGGAACTCGCGGCGGCATCGCCGGTTTCGGCACCGACCGGGGCTGCAGCGCATTCGCCTGCGATCGCCTACCCAAGTTCGGGCTTCACCGACACGCCGATTTCGCAAATGCGCAAGACGATTGCCAAGCGCTTGGCGGAGTCGAAGTTTACCGCGCCGCACTTCTACTTGACGATTGCGGTAGATATGTCGGCAGCGGCGGCAGCCCGCGCCGAAATCAATGCCGCAGGCGACGTTAAAATTTCGTTTAACGACCTCGTAGTGAAGTCGGTAGCCAAAGCCCTTAAAAAGCACCCTGCGGTGAATTCGTCGTGGATGGGAGAAAGCGTTCGTACGAACTACGACGTCCACGTTGGGGTCGCTGTGGCTGTTGAAGATGGACTCCTGGTTCCCGTGGTGCGCCACGCCGACGCCAAAGGTTTGGCCGAAATTTCGTCGGAAGTCCGCAGTTTTGCGCAAAAAGCTAAGGACAAAAAGCTTCAACCCAGCGATTGGGCGGGCAACACCTTTACGATTTCGAACCTTGGAATGTTTGGCATTGAGGAGTTTACGGCAATCATTAACCCGCCCGACGCCGCCATCTTGGCCGTTGGCGGAATACAGGATGTTCCCGTGGTGAAGAACGGAGCCGTGGTTCCGGGTCAGGTTATGAAAATGACGCTGAGTTGCGACCACCGCGTGATCGACGGCGCGACCGGCGCAGCATTTTTGAATACGGTAAAGGGCTACCTCGAGCGCCCGCTGTCGCTGATTCTCTGAAATCGAAACGGGGCGGACCTTCCGCCCTTTTTCGGTACCCAATTTTTTAGTTAGAATGAGTCTAAATACGCGCCAATTCCGTGCGCTGCATTGTACCTTGGAAGCATGAAACTCTCGGAGCTCGGCGTCGGCCAGAAGGCCCTGATTTTGCAGGCGGCCGTGGAACTCCCGGTCAAGCTGTTTGAAATGGGGTGCCTTCCCGGAGAGGAAGTGGAACTTGTTTTTGCTGCGCCTTTTCGAGATCCCCTCTGCTTTCGCGTGCAGGGCACCTTGGTGAGCATGCGGCGCGAGCTTGCCGAACTCATTCCCATTACCGAGCCCTATGTCGCCTAAGCGCGCGCTTCGGGTAGCGCTGGTCGGCCGTCCCAATACGGGAAAGTCGTCGCTCTTCAATCGGCTCACCGGGCTGAATCAAAAGGTGGGCAACTACCCGGGTGTCACCATGGAAAAGCACGTGGGTCTGGCCAAGCTCGGTGCCAACGCCCTCGCTGAAGTCGTTGACCTTCCGGGAATTTACAGCCTGCATCCTTCATCGGACGACGAGCGCGTCGTGCTGGATGCACTGACTACCTCGGTGGATGCCGAGCGTTCCGATGTGGTGGTGGGTTTGGCCGACGGGACGAACCTGAAAACCTGCCTGTTCGTATTTACCCAAGTCCTTGATTTGGGATTTCCCGCCGTTCTCGCCGTGACCATGGTTGACGAAATGGAGCGACGCGGTGCGCAACTTGACCTGCCGGCCCTGGAAGCTGCGCTGGGAGTACGGGTTGTCCCGGTAAACAGCCGCACCGGCATGGGGTTTGACGAACTTCGCGCGGCCATTGTTGCGGCGAAACCCAGCGGGCAGACCCCGTTTTTTCAGCCTGCGGGCGCCCACCTGCCCTGGCTTCAGAAGAAGCAGGCCTGCATCGGCGCGGGGCTGACCTACCGCGCGTGGCTCGACGGCTTGCGCGATGCCGACTTTGCCGATGAGGTCCGCGAGTCGGGCCGAAGTCCCGAACGCGCCCGGGCCGATGAAGCCATACAGCGCTACCGCTGGGTGAATCAATGGTTGCGAAAAGTCTACCACTACGACCCGGTACGCGATCGCCGGGCCGCCGCGCGCTTCGACCGCGTGGTCGTCCATCCCGTTTGGGGCAGCATGCTGTTGTTCGGCGTGCTGTTCGCCCTGTTCCAGGCGTTGTTTTACGGGTCTTCGGTTCCCATGGACGCGATCGATGGCGGCATCGCGCGACTTTCCGAGTGGCTTAACCAGCAATTGCCCGCGGGTTTTGTCAACCATTTTATCACCAGCGGACTGCTGCCGGGTATTGCCGGTGTGCTGATCTTCCTGCCGCAAATCGCCCTGCTCTTTTTATTTATTGCGCTGCTGGAGGAGAGCGGCTACATGGCCCGGGTCGTGTTCATCATGGATCGCTTTATGCGGCCGTTCGGATTGAGCGGCAAATCCGTGGTTCCCCTGGTAAGCGGAACAGCCTGCGCCATACCGGCCGTCATGAGTTCGCGGAACATGGAATCGGCGCGGGAACGCTGGCTGGCCATAGCGGTGACCCCCTTAATGACCTGCAGTGCCCGGCTGCCGGTGTACGCCTTAATTATCGGGCTCGTGGTGCCCAACACGCCGTGGATGGGTATTAGCCTTCAGGGCATGACCCTGTTTGGGCTTTATGCCCTTGGGTTCTTGGCTGCGCTGCTCGGATCGGCACTGCTCAACCGCTGGGTTCCGCAGCAAAAGTCCGCCCCCTTTTTAATGGAAATGCCGCCGTACCGAATGCCCATTGGGCGCAACGTCTTCACCGCCGTATGGACGCGGTCGCGGTCGTTTGTGGTGGAAGCAGGTAAAATCATCGTCTCCATCAGTATTGTGCTTTGGTTTTTGGCGAGCAGTGGACCCAAGGGCCTTCCCAACTTTAGTGCGGAATACGAACCCATTCCCATTGAGGATAGCTACCTGGGCAGCATCGGTCGCGGAATTCAGCCCGTATTGGAGCCGCTCGGCTACGACTGGAAGATTTCGGTAGCCATTGCTTCATCCTTTGTCGCCCGCGAAGTGTTCGTGGGCACGATGGCTACCTTATATAGTGTAGACGGCGACGAAATCGCGCCGGTCCGCGAGCGGATGGCCAAGGAACTGAACCCAAATACGGGCAAGCCCTACTTCAATTTGGCTGTGGGCGTTTCGCTGCTCGTGTTTTACGCCTTTGCCCTGCAGTGCATGAGTACCCTTGCCGTGGTGGTGCGCGAGACCCGCAGCTGGCGCTTCGCGCTGATTCAGTTCGCCGCCTATGCGGCGGTTGCCTATGTGGCGGCTTGGTCGGCGTTCCGCTTCATTTCCTACCTTACTATATAGTATATGAGTGCCGTCGTTCTCTGGACCCTTTTTTGGTGGAGCGTGCTCGCCCTGGCGATGCGGCTCGTGCCTAAACCCTCGTGCGCGGACTCGTGCGGATGCAGCACCTCGAACCCAAGCTCGTTATGAAGCACGTATTAGTTACCGGCGCGTCGCGCGGAATCGGACGCGAAACTGCTCGCGCTTTGGCCGAAGCGGGCTGCGTCGTGCACGCTACCTCGCGCTCGCCCTTTGCCTTGGAAGGCTGCCGCACCTATGTTTTGGACCACCGTTCGGCGGAATCCCGCGCGAACTTGGTTGCGAGCCTCGCAGGCGTTCGCCTCGACGGCCTCGTCCTAAATGCCGGTGCGCTGGTGTCCAAACCCTTTACTGAACTCACGCAGCAGGACTTTGATTTAATGGGGCAGGTCAACTGGTCGGGGCCGGCCTTGTTGGTCCAGTCCCTTCTTCCGTTGTTCGCGCCGTCCGCCCATTGCGTGTTCATCAGCAGCATGGGGGGATTCCAGGGTGCGTCCAAATACCCGGGGCTTTTGGCCTACGCCACCAGCAAAATGGCCATGGCGGGGTTGGCCGAAAGCCTGCAAGCGGAGCTCGGTTCCGAAGGTTTTGCGTTCAATGCACTCTGCCTCGGCGCCGTCCAAACCGAGATGTTGGCCGAGGCCTTCCCCGGATATACGGCTCCAGTAACCCCCATTGCGATGGGTTCAGCCGTCGCGCATTTTGTGCTCCGCGGACACGAAACGCAGGCTGGGCAAGTGATTCCGCTTGCCAAAACCAATCCTTGAGAAATTTTTCTCGCTGCTTTTCAGCGAGTTGATGGTTTTTAACAAAAAAATTTCTGCAGGGGTATTGCAGGTTTAAAAAGTCGTTCTACATTTGCAACCCCAAACGGAAACAACGGCGCACCGACGAGGTCGCCCGACTCCGGGGGGAAGACGGAAGCAGAAGCTTCAACGTTCTTTAACATATTGTGAAATCGAAAGATTG
>JACCDL010706627.1_pt1 | contig 10520 bp, 6 predicted proteins | sample 7441931 | NCBI WGS metagenome assembly JACCDL01 (sample SAMN15323437, study PRJNA562643) | freshwater metagenome | isolation source: river surface water | place: USA:Blue River Watershed | collected 2017-08-16 | reverse complement strand
TGCCGACCGCGCCCCCCATGATGAGCGCGCCGATGAGACGCCCACCGAAGTCTGAAAAATCCATCACTGACACAAGGAGGATGAAAGCGACGGCGCCGATAAAACCTCCTCCAGCGGCGCAAAGCAAGGCCTTGATCCTCGGGATATTTGGGATGACGAATGTCATGGCGAGACCTAGACCTGCTCCGACGAGCATCCATGAAAAGGTCCGTCCCAACTCATCGGCAAGACCAGCCGAAGAGAGGACGAAAAAAACTGTCTGGCCGCAGACACCAGAGACCGCACCCAGCAGGAGCCCCATGGCCAGCAGCCTGGTCAGGCCGACCATGCTCAAAGTCTCCGTGAGCATGTAACGCTGGGCGGCGATGAGCGAAAAACCGACTCCGACGGAGACGGCCGAGAGCCATCCGCCGACCGAAACAATCTGCATAAGATAGGATTCGAACGAGTAATCCGTCTTCACGCCGACATTCGTCCTGCTCAACATGGAAGGGCCGACCACCGCCTGCGCGACACCCTGGAACAAGCGGCTGAGATTGCCTTCGGTCCGCCCGGAGGCATCGAGGACGAAGCGCCCGCCCGGGGCGGCCTCCTTAAGGAAGTCAAATTGGCCGATGACCGAGGAAGATGCGACGACATGGATGGCCTCTACACCTGTCGTTCGTAGTTCCGCGACAAGGTCATCGGTCGTTCGAATCTGTCCGTCCGGTTGATGCCAGGTTTCGTCCGTGATAAGCACCAAAACGCGCCGGGCGATAGGATTGAACGGCAGGCCCGACGCAGTTCGCAAGCCATCCAAAGAACTCTCCCCGACATTATCGCCACCACCGCCGGCCTTAAGCCCTTCCATGCCAACCGCGAATCGATCCGGATCCGAAGTGAATTCCTGCGCCAGATTGGTCTGCTGACCATAGGAAAGGTCACGGAAGGTGATCAAAGCGAAGCGCATCCGCACCGCCGTAGCCTCGGCCTGACGGGTGAATTCGTTGATGCTTGAGCGGACGCCATTGATCTCCTTCTGCATGCTGCCGGTGACATCCAAAACGAAGACAAGATCTATCGGTGCCTTGTCCTCAGAAGATGGTTTAGCGGGACGGGCGAGCCTAACCGATGGCTCGGCGAAGATCGCCAGCATAAGGCCTCCGATCATGCCGACCACTCCGAAGACCACCCATTTAGGCGAGCGATTCAGGATCGGTCGGAGCATGGCTCAGGAAAAGAGGTGCACCTCGATGACTACCTTGCCGAGGGTTAGCTTATTGCCGTTCTTCAAGGCATGCGTGGTCTTCGACATGTGATTGACCATCGTGGCCTGCCCGTTTTGAAGGCTGAAAGTCGCCACGACCGGGGGATAACCAGCGGTCGCCGACATCCGTATGGTCGACTCACGGGAGCTTCCGACGGTGACCGGCCTGGCACCCAGATTCACGCGCGTAAACTCCCCTGGGCCCCAGACGACACGAAGATGGCCCTCCTTTGCCATGGCCTCAGCCACCGCGACAGACAATCCCACGAAAAGACCGATTATGCCGGTCCCTACTAATCGCGCGCAAGTGTTCGCCACCTCCTGGAGGGCGTCTGTTTCAAAAGTGCTGAAAATCGCACGGATGACCGCATTGACCATGATAAAACCTATTCCTCCGGCGACTCCTCCCATCAATCCGAAAAAGAACGCTCGGCTTTTCTTCAGATTGGGTATCGCAAGTGAAAGCGAGACACCCAGTCCGCCTCCCGCCAGCCCCCAGACGAATGCTCTAACGATTTCGACCGTCAGCTGGGAAGAAACAGACCCCAAGACCGCCTGGAAAACGAATTCAGCCACCGAACCCGACAAGAACCCGAGGACTAATCCTACGGCCAGCGGGTTGAACAAAGATTCGAATAATTCCTCCGCACCTAGCAGAGCCCGTTGGCAAAGATAGACAATGATGACCACTCCGACGGAGGGACAGCAGAACCAAACGCCCGTCCGGAACATCCTCACCACCAGGGGGACGTCCCCTCCCATGTCATCTTCTGAAGAAAAAACGGGGTTCAGGAATTCGTAACCCGCATTGAAGAAACCCGCCCCCAGCAATCCAGCCAAGGCGAATACAAGCCATTTCGGGAATTTAGAAAGGGACCTGCGCATGACCTCAGGAGAACAACTTCACCTCGATAGTGACGGTCCCAAGCGGCAACTTATTGCCATCACGCAGCGGATGAGTCGCTCCCGTCATGTTATGGAACATGACGGCCTTGCCACCCTTCATCGTGAAAGTGGCAATGGTGGCGGGGAAGCCGCTGGACTTCGGGATTCTGACCGTAGACTCGACGCCGGTCCCGACAGTCACAGGGGTCGAGCCTAGGTTGACGGTCGTGAACTCTCCAGGTCCCCAGATGACCCTCAGGTATCCCTCGCGGGCCAACGCTTCGACGACAGCGACCGACACGCCCACCGCACCCCCGAGGATCAGGCAAGCCAGCAGACGCCCATACGTTCCAGGCAGCAGCGTAAGCACGACACCCGCAAGCACTCCACCGATCAGTCCGCCCAGCACCGCCTTACCACGGTCAAGGTTAGGAATGATGAAGGAAAAGGCAAAACCGAGCAACCCTCCGACGATCACCCATGCTACAAGCATGAGTATTTTGGCACCGTTCTCCCCTGCCCTTGAGGAGAATACCTCCAGGAGGGCCTGCCCCACGAAACTGGCGACCACCCCTGAACATAGGCTCAGCAGGACGAGTTTTCCGAATTGAGAAGGGAACCAGGCATCCGAGCCAAGCATTCGAGCCTGGATCACAGAAATCGCAAACGAGGTCCCTAAAGCGAGGAATCCGAGCGTGAGGCCGACCGTAGCGACGCCGAGCAGGAAGGCGAAAGGACTGGTCTTACGCGCGGAAGCGGGAGCCCTCTGATAATCGAACTCAAAGACGACCTTGCCATTATCTTCCGTGGAACCGGCGGACGAAAGGGACGCCGTCTTGGTGACAAGCTTATCGCCTATCTGCACCTCAAGTTTGAGAGGGACCTCGGCCAGTTTCGATCGGCGGGTGTAGAAGTAGACCTTGAACACGTATTTCCCATCGGGCGCCTTGTCCGTCGGCCAATAGATGTGCTCCACCGGATCATCGCGCAGAGGCGGAGCGACGTTCTGATCGACGTCAAGCTCGCCACCGGTGGTGGATCGACGACGCTGGAAATAGATCCGGGTACCTGAAGGATCGAAGCAATGCAGATCCAGGTCATCCTGGGTCTCCCAGCTCAGGGCGGCCATGATGTCACCCGACATGGCGGCCCCAGCGGCGGCGAGTCGTCCGCGAACGGATGAATCAAAAAGCAACGAAGGAGAAACCGCAGCTGACGTCGCATTACGGCGAAAGACTCCCGGTGAGACCTCCTCGACGAGGGGAGCGGCCGCCTTGCGTGTCGTCCTGGCGTCGATGAGTTCGCCGACCCCCCAGCCCAGCAGGGCACCGAAGGATCCGACCATGAGAAACAAGAGCGGCTTAGGGAGCGAAAGCAGTTTCACAAGGACAGCGAAAGAGAGCCTGTCCGGGGTGGCAAGCCACAACCGGAGACAGAAGAGATGAACTATAAAACAACCTCAGGCCTGCGCGCCCAACCATCCGAGGAGCCGCTCATGCTCCTCCATGTGCCGACGGCAATCAGCCATGCGTTCGGTCCGGCGCTCGGCGGAGCCGTCATCACGCAGGGATATCAGCCGGGCGCGGAAGAACCCGTGCATTCGCCGGAGATGCGCGATCTTGTCCGCAGATACGGCCAGGCCATCGACCTCAAGCCTCCTCTCGAGCTGCCGGCGATCCTCCTCGTCGGCTGACGCATGGTCGACCGTGACGACGACGGCGAGGCGATCGGACAGTTGATGGATCATGGCGTGAACGGGCGAACCGGACTTGGCGGCTGCGAAGGCTTCCCCGCAGAAATGGACCAGGTCGGCCATCTCGGCGTAAGTGGCCGATGAGGCGAACTCAGCGACGATGGCGTCGTATGCCGCGTCATCCGCCGGGACATCGCGCAGCGCTTCCGCAAGGCCTTCCCCTGCGTCGGTCAAGTCCGTCGAAACTCGCGCCGGACGGCGGGCTTCGTACCACTCCCTGAAGAGACCGATCGGGAAGCCGGTCGGATTGACCGAAGCGACATATCCTACCACGCGAGCGCAGAGGGAAAGCCTACGGGCATGCGACCTCAGGGCGGCGGCATCGTGAAGTCCCATGAGAGGCGGAGGCCGCAATCGCGGAGGCCGCGGAGCCGCCGGCCGAAAAGCGACCGCCGATGAAACCGTTTCTGCGGGCAAGAAGGCGCCAGAAGGAGACGTAGGAACCTGGATTGATCGCGCCCCCGCCCTGCTGGACTTGAGGGCGGCCCAATACTTCGAGGCCAGATACAAGGCGGCCATTACCACCAGGTAGATCAGGATGAAGACCAGCACTGCGTCGGAAAGGTCCATTCCTCAATTGTCCATCGCCTTGCGCAGCTCGCTGGCAGCCTGCTGGGCGAGGTTGTCATAGCCCGTGACGATTTCTTGGAACCGTCCGCTACCATAGATCATGACCCCGCTGCGTTCGTAGAGGGGCAATTCTCCATATTTCATCACTACGTTCTCGGCGCCGGAATGGTCGAAGGCGTTCACGAAGATGACCGGCTGGTTCATGGTGATGCTGTAACTGCCGGCGACGCCGACACCCGGAGTAACCCCTGATTCCACGAAGACTCCCGAGACATAGACGACGGAGAAAGGGTAATCCTTCGAGTCATCGGCGACGACCTTGAACCCTTGGTTCCGGAACGCCGACTCCGTCTTGGCCTTCACCAAGCCTTCGGAGAAGGCATAAGCGCCGGCGCCGGTGATATTGGTGACGACCTTCACTCGCTCTGAAAGCTTGAAAAGCCAGGCCCCTTCCTTGAGCTTATCGAAATCGTAGAACCGACGATGGAAAGTGACCGCGTCCCTCTGCTCCTTCGTCAGGACCGCCGGCACTTCGACCCTCCTGTCGATGACCTTCACGACCTCCACGGGCTTCTCCACGATTTTTTCCACCGTTCGATCGACCTGTACGACGGTGGGGAAGAAATGTGTCGTCAGCAGGCCGACGATTGCGCCCAAGAAGACCCCGGCGAACACCCACCCCCATCCGGCTAAGCCGTTCGCCACCGCGTGTGTCGCAACCGGCGCCGCGCCGGCCTGCGCTGCGCGGCGACGCCCTGCCATCGATACCGCCGGGGCAGCCGCCAGCGGCGGAAAGGCCTTCGCGGCGGCGATTTCAGAGCGAAGGCTGGCCAAAGGCGCCCACCCGGACATCCCTTGGTGCCAACATAGGTCGGTCCACATGAATTCACCCGAATCAAGCAGCTCGACGATACGGTCGATGTCGAACTCACCCATGACGTGCCCGCCGCGGGTTACCCGGTAAATCAACGTGCGATCAGGAGGATTCATTTTATTCAGTTATCTTGGGCCTTGCGCAGTTCGGCCGCAGCCATCTCTGCTGATTTCTCGAACAAGTCGGGAATCTTCGAGAGATTACTTGCGCCGTAGTTAAACGCCCCTCTCTTCTCATAGAGGGTGATATTAGCCTTCTTGATCGGCATGCTGCTGGAGCCAAACTCATCGTAGGTGCTGAAATAAACCACGGGCTGAGCGAGTGAGACGGATTGAAATCCGCACAGGCTCGTGGTCCGGCCGGTCCTGCTGTCAGTGTTATCGAGAATGACTCCGCCGACGTAGACGATGGTAAACGGATAGTCCTCTGAATCCGCCGAAAGCACCCTGAAACCATAACGCCTGAAGACGGACTCGACACGTGCGGGCACGGGGCTGAGCGCAGGATTGGATGAACCATCACCCCCAACGCGCGATATGACCTTAACTCTGTCGGATAACTTGAACAGGGAGATTCCCACCTTGGTGTCCTTGCCTTCGACGATACGATCGGCGAACGCCAGGGCATTGCGCTGATCCGACGTAAGTCTGGCCTCTTTCTCCACGGTCCTGACGACCTCAACAGGACGGTCAACGATCTTTTCGACGACACGGTCGACCGGCTTCTCGACCTGGACGACGGTGGGGAAGAAATGGGTGGTGAGCAGGCCGATGAGGGCGCCCAAGGAAATGCCGGCGACCACCCACCACCAACCGGCGAAACCAGTCGCGCTTTTCGGCGCAGCGAACGGAGCCCCGGCAGCGGGCTGTCGCGGACGACGACCTGAGGCCACGGTAGCAGGCAACGCCGCGACCGGCGGGAAAGCCTTCACGGCGGCGACCTCGGTGCGGAGGTTCGCCAAAGGCGCCCAACCGGACATTCCCTGGCACCAGCAGAGGTCCGTCCACAAGAACTCTCCGGAATCAAGCAAGTCGACGATCCGGTCGATGTCGAATTCACCCATGACGTGCCCCCCGCGGGAGACACGATAGACCAATGTCCGGTCGGGAGGATTCATGGCTTCAGTTATCCTGGGCCTTCCTCAGGTCGTTGGCACCTTGCTCGGCCAGTCTTTCGTAGACCGTGGGGATCTCATAAAGATTACTGTTCCCATATTTCAGCGTTCCCGACCTTTCATACATCCTGACATTTCCTTCCATGATCAGCCTTTTCTCCGGACCTACGTCCTCGTAAGGGTTAAATGATATCACAGGTTGATACAACTCTAGCTGATATGAGCCGGTGACGCCTACCACGCTCCCGTCAGACCATTTATTCTCTAGAAACACGCCGCCGACGCTCACGGCTGTAAAGGGAAAATCCTGTGAATCCTTGGAAAGAACCTTGAAACCCTGGCGTCGGAAGATGGATTCTACGCGTGCGACAATCACGCCCGTCGGGACAAGATGAGCGCCTGAGCCATCGAAATCTTCGTAAACCTTCACTTTGTTGGAAAGCTTGAACAAAGAAATTCCCGACTTTCTCTGCGAAGGGTCGAAAAGCCTTTGAGAGAAGGTGATGGAGGCGCTCTGCAGGGGCGTCAAAGCGGCAGGGACTTCGACGATCTTGTCGACCATCCTGACGACTTCGACCGGCTTCTCGACGGTGCGGACCACTTCGACCGGCTTCTCGACCACCTTCTCGACCACTCTTTCTACGATTTTTTCCACCGGACGGTCGACCTCGACGATCGTCGGAAAAAAATGCGTGGTGATCAGCCCCGAAAGGACTCCCACCAAAAGGGCGCCCGCGACCCACCACCAACCGGAGAACCCGGAAGCGGATGCGGGCGCTGCGACCGAGGCGCCGACGGGGGGCAACCCGCGTCGACCTGATGAGACAGGCCGGGGCGTGGCTGGCACGGGTGGGAAAGCCTTCGCCGCAAGGACTTCGGAGCGGAGATTGGTCATCGGTGCCCAAGCGGACATTCCTTGCTCCCAATAGAGGTCAGTCCAAAGGAATTCGCCTGCGTCGATGAGCTCGACGATCCGGTCGATGTCAAACTCGCCCATGACATGCCCGTTGCGGGAGACACGATAGATGACCGTGCGATCGGGGTGGTTCATAAGTCTATTAGACAGACAGACATTGGCTAATTCATGGCATGTCAAGGCTCGGAGGAGGCACCCGAGCGCTCAGTTGGACGGCCGAAGAAGCGTCCAAGACGACTTCGGGCCGTAAATCAAGTCCCAGCCCCTCAGCCTCCAGCAGGAGTGTCGCCGGGGTGACCCCCCAGATTGCCGCAAGTTCCCTAAGGACATGATGTGACGGCGCCGGAAGCGGACGGGCCGGAGGCTCCGAAACCACCGCCGGCACGACACCCCACCCCCCATCCGAGGCTTCGACGCAGGCCGCATAGAACAGATCCTTATGTTCCAATGGGAATTCACCTTCGGCGGAGTCATCAGTAGGCTGAGCAAGAATCGCCCTAGCCATCTTCACCAATTTCACCTGAGAAGCGCCTTCGAAGTAATGAGCGGCGGCTTCAATGTCCGCCGCCTTCCAGAGATCGCCAAGCTGCTGGGCCATCTTGGTTCGGGTGAAAGGCTCTGGCGTAGGCGGAAGACTGTTCCGCCTGATGCGCTCCTGCTCAAGCACGCGCACGATAAGGAGGTAGATTTCGACCTCCCGGCCGGCAGGAATCGTCATATCGCAACCGATCGTCTGATGGTCTTCCACGAGCAGCTTGCAATAATCTCCGAGCAACCCCTTAAGGGTGCGGAAACTGCACGGAATCAATTCCGCCAGCCTACCCCACGTGACCGAACCGAGGGACGCGGCCAAAGCCTGCACCGCATCGGCGTTCTCACAGGGAGGCGTGAGGATGAATTCGACCCTCCTCATCTCAGGCTCCACCTGCTTGACATATGCGTCGATCGTCGATCCTACGGCGTGCTCGAACTTCCCTCCGAGATAATTGACTCCATAGACCACGCCGAGTGCCTGAGTCGCCTTGGATCTAAGCTTGATCCCCCTAGCTTTCCCATTGGAGAAAGGCGACTCGACGATGACTTCGACCTTCTGTCCGACACGCAGAGCCTCATACGCCTCCGCCGGGATGGCAGCGCGGTCGGGAGGAATACGCAACGAAGGCAAGATGGTGGCAGACCCGTGAACGGCGGTTTTCGCCGCTTTCGAGGCCGTGCTGGCCATGGCAGGCCTGGCCGGCTGTCTTGTCTCCCTGATCTGCGCGTCGTGAGCAACCTGTTCGAGCAGGCCACGCAGACACTCCCAACCAAAAGGCTTAGCGATAGGCACCATGGGATCGGAGAGCCTCAAAGGCACGTAAAACGCCGAGCCCTTGGAAAGCTTGGGCTTGTCCGGATCCGCAAACAAAGCTGCGTTGACGCGTGCAAGATATTTGCTGTCTAGGACGAAGAAAGGCACATGCGGAGTCAGCAGGGATTCCAACGCTGATATTTCCTCGGGCGTGAAGGCGGACTTACCGGCGACAACGAAGCCGTGCAGTCGCTGCTTACCTCCGTGCACCAGGTTGCGTCGCATCTGTTCGAATTCCTTGAACTCTTGTTCGTTGGCACAGAGCTTGTGGCCGGCGAAATACTCGCCCTTCTGAAGCTGGAGTGCGTTAAGCACCTCACGCCAACGGAAGGCGACGCGGCCGGCGTCATGAAGGTCGCCAACCCTGGCGAAGGTCGTCTCGGCGATGAGTTTGTGGTGCGTCTCGTTGAACGCCTTGACGCGCAAGCTGGTATCGGAATTCGCAGCACCCGACTGCAAACTTAGGAAGCTGCGTCCCTGTTCAGTCCGGACCATGCCAGGAGGGAACACGGAAAGCGCCACCCCGAGGATATCGTCGCCGATAGGAACCAGCACGGAAAGACTTATCGTGACCGGCCTGTCCTCGATCCAGCGATCTCCGCCGCAATCGAACCAAGGGGAATACCGATAGGGACACTCTATCGCCGGAAGCGGTCCGCCATCCGAGTGCAGGCTGGCAAGACGCTCATGCAGCAGGCGCATCAGTCCGTCTCGGCTTGAGTCCTCCCCGTGCATCAGGAAGACGCGTTTCAAAGTCCTAAGCTCCTCGCTGCTTTCGCCGACGGCGTAACGGCAGACAGACGGACCATCCGCATGTCCGGAATAGAAATCCGAGACGGACGCGCAATCCGCCCTGATGTCGCTGCCAAACAGGTTCTTGGCAGGAAGGCTGCGCTTCGTGTCTTCTTTCAGGGTGAAGGTCAACGTAGCGCGTTGCTCGGCGGACGACTTGCAGATGTTGAGCAGCTTGGCGCCAGGAGAAACCGGAGGGACGTACCCTGAGATGACGAAGGTCGTACGCTCGTCCTCTACGTGATCATAAAGATAGCGCTCGATCGCCCCTTTCACGGTCATGCCGCTGCCGCAGAGAATGACAGCAGGCCCCTGCGCATTATGACGCGGAGCGCCGCAGAAGACTTCGATGACTTCGCCTTGATGATAAAGACGGACGCAAGCTCCTTTGCCCTCGAACTTCAGAAGCTTGTCGAGGGCATCGTCGATCTGAACCACGTCGCCGGCGAATTCCGAGAAGAAAGACGAGGAGGGATTAACCCATGGACTCGAACCGTCCGCGCCTTGGCGATAGACATCCCTGAAGACAGACATGAAGGAGGTGGCCAAGGTCGAGTCCAGATAGACCTTCGGCACGACGCCCGCCGAAAGCCCGGTGGCGGCACGGTTGAATGCAAGCACTTGATAGACATCCAACAGCAGATCCTGGCTTCGCTGGAGGGAGAAAGCCGGGAAGACGACCCTCGAAGCCGCACCATGTCGGAAACCACGCTCAAGAACCTCGGACATCCGCCGCAGCCTAGCCTTGGCGGAACGATCGCCCGGAGCGCGAGTCCGATCCCCATAAGTGGATTCCGTGATGACGTAATCGGATGGCCTGTCCGGGCGCATACGCGTCCGCATCATGCTGCGGGTTTCCTGCTCATCCTCGACAGTGCCCACGTCACCGGTGAAGAAAACCCGCCTGACATCGCCGGCCGCATCCATGGCCTTGAACTGAAACCCAAGGCAACCCATGATATGCGACGTCGGAAAACCGATCACGGAGAGACCAGGTTCGACAACCAATTCCTGACCCGGTG
>JACCDL010095638.1_pt1 | contig 10529 bp, 6 predicted proteins | sample 7441931 | NCBI WGS metagenome assembly JACCDL01 (sample SAMN15323437, study PRJNA562643) | freshwater metagenome | isolation source: river surface water | place: USA:Blue River Watershed | collected 2017-08-16 | reverse complement strand
GCCGCCTGCGAGAGCATCCGGCGAGGGGACGAGAAGCTGGGAGCCTTGTCGGCTCGGCTCGGCTTCTGCGATCAGAGCAGCTTCACCGCGCAGTTCCGACGCCACACCGGGGTCACGCCGACCGCCTTCGCGCGGGGGCGGAAAGCCGAGGGCTAGGTCAGAGCGGACGGAGGATGCAGCGGCAGGGGGCGCCGTCGCCCTTCGCGATGCGGATCGGCAGGCAGATCATCTCGTAGCGGCCGGGCTTGGCCTTCGCGAGGTTCAGTCCCTCGATGATCCAGACCTTCTTGCCGAGCAGGATGTGGTGGGTCGGGACGGAGTCCTTGGTGAAGCCGCCGACGCTGAAGTAGTCGATACCCACGGTGCGGATGCCTTTGTCGACGAGGTATCGGGCGGCCTTCTGGGAGATGTAGACGAAATCCTTGTCGAAGGACTTCTTCTGCCAGCTCACCCGGGAGTTGCGGGTGCGGAAGAGGATGCGTTCGCCCTTCTTGAGCTTCAGCTTCGCGAGTTCGGTCGGCTTGACCGACTCCTTGTCCTTGATCTCGACCACGCGGCAAGGGCCGATGACGGCCTCGAAGGGCAGGTCATCCATCGTGCCGAGGCCCTTCAGGAAATGCCAGGGCGAGTCCATGTGCGTGCCCGCGTGCGTGTTCAGGTTGAAGACCGAGACGTTGCAGACATCGCCCTTGGCGAGCGCGGCGTGCGGCTTGATGACTGTCGGCGGATTGCCCGGCCAGGTGTGCATCCCGTTGGCGAACGGGATGGTGACGTCGATCCACGGGGATTTCTTCGAAGGCATGATGAGAAAGATGGAGGATGAAGGATGGATGATAAAGGAGGAAGCGTCATAAGGGGACACGTGGGCACGGGGAGACACAGGGCTCAAGGGGGGCAGCATAGGGAAACCGTAATTAATGCTGTGGATACATTTTCAGGTCTCGGGTCTCGGCCATCGGGTGCCTGGTTCAGGTGGTCAGGTTCAGGTGCAGGTCCCGGGGCTGATACCTGAACCTGTTCCCGTACCCGTACCTGCAGCCGAGACCCCAGACCTGGAGATGTATTCCCAACCGCTAACCGCCAACCGTTAAGATCTACTTCCCCACCTTCACCACCGCAGGATAGGCCAAAGAATTCCAGCATGCGTCGAAGAGCTTGGCGTCGGGTTCGCCGTCGGTGACGATGAAGCGATAACGGGTGACGTAAGGATTGCCGGGTTCGATCGAGAAGGGGCCGAGCTTCTGCGGGACGATCGAGAAGTAAGGCATGTCGGGATGCAGACGCAGGGGCATCGGGAAGCGGAAGTTGTCAGGAAAGCCCAGCACGGCAGTGCCGGAGAGGCCAGCACTGGTCTTGCCGCCGAGGTAGCACCAGCGGGCGCGGGTGCCGTCGCCTTTCTTGCGGTCGGTGATCCCCTCGGAGGTCAGGAAGCGGGCGCCGTCCTTGCCGTCCCATGCCTCCGGGCCGCGGAGTCCGAAGCTACCGTAATGGTATGCAGGCAGCTCGAGCGGGTCGTTGGTCGCGCAGGCCTGTTCGGTCGTGAGATCGAAGACGACCATCGGCTTGGGAGCATCGGGGATGTCATACAGGCGCAGGCTCCAGAAGTCCCATAGGGCCGTGGACTCCTTCGGGCCGGTCAGGTCGACCATGCCGGTCATGGCATCGAGTTTCTCATAGACGGGTCCGGCTTCGCCGGGGTTAAGGTTCGCGCCCAAGCCGTAGTGGGCTAGGTCCACGCGGCCTTTCTTCTGGTGCATATTCCAGAAGTCGGTGGCGCGTCCCTGGAAGGTCGCCTTGGTGTAAGGCGTCCAGATGCCGTGGTGATGCGGATGGTTGGCCGGATAGTCGCCGGTCACGATGGCGCCGGAGGGGGAGCGTATCGGATGCAGGTAGCCGGCGCGCAGGATGTCGTCGCTGATGTCCGCACGCGGCTTCCGTTTCTTGTCCGTGCGGTAATTCAGGACCTCGCGGCCGGCGACGGACATCGTGACACCATCCTGGCCTTTGATGTTTCCCGACACCTTGCCGGGGTTGTCGTGGGCCCGTATTTCGAGGGAGACGGACTGGTTGGCGGGGACGAACCCGAGGACGAGGATCAGATGTTGGACCGGGTCCTTAGGCGTCTGTCCGGCGGCGACGGCGTCGTTTTCGATATTCAATCGCTCCAGTTCCCGGAGCATCTCCGCTTGCGGGCGAAACTGGGGATTAACCACCTCCTTTTGCAGAGGGTAGGCTTTGCCGGCGGCGTCGAAGGCGCAGAGCCGTTTCAGATCCATGACGTTCCACGGCTGACCTTTCACATGGAAAGCATATTGTGGCACGCGGACGACGAGTGCGGCGCGATCGACGGGCGCAGGGGCGACGGTGATGGTGATCGTCTGGCCGTTCAGGCCGAGCGTGAGCAGCAGCAGGGAGGCGAGGAGGCGCATTTATCGAGGACTGGAGGTATGGAGGGCCTGAGGGCCGGAGGCGAGTGCAGCGTGTGGCAGGCAGGGTCGGGACCGCGTCACGACATAGGGTTTCTAGGGCAGCACGCGGTGCTGCCCCTACCTCGCGAGCGCGTGGAACTTAGCGAGCTCCTCCGGGGTCAGGGCGCGGTCGAAGACGGCGACGCCGCCGATCCAGCCGGTGAAGCCGACGCTGCGGGAACTATGGATGACGCGTCCGATCGTGAAGGGACCGCCGGTGCCGTCGTTCTTGGGCTGGTAGAGGTCGTGCGGATACCACCAAGGGTTGAGACGTAGGGAGACGAGCTCACGGGCGGTCTCCTGGCCGTCCTTGAGCGTCACCTTGACCTTGGTGAAGGCGTATTCGCGGAGTTCGACGCGCGTGGCGTCTTTCTCGCTGACGACCGTCAGCTTGATCGGCTTATCCTCCGGCGGGTTGTAATATTGGTCGGCCGGGAACTTCGGATCTTCGCCTTCCTGCAGGCCGGGGATCTTGGCCAGGCGGCCTTGGAGCCAGGCGTTGGCGGCGTACGAGATCAGCCGGTCCTTCTGGGGGTTGTCCAGCCAGCGGTCGCCGCTCTGGCCGTTGAGCCAGCCGGTGAGCTGCTGCGTCTTGCTGTCGAAGGTCATCGCGAACGTCTGCCAGGACTTCGCCAGCACCTCGGGAGCGGCGTCGTGCGGCACCTTCGGTGACTGCTCGGCCGAATTGCACTTATGCAGGGCGTATTTGTTCGTGAAGGAGCTGGCACCGTTCTCGGAGACGTGGCCGCAGGCGGAGCCTTCCTTGTTCAGGCCGGCGAAGAGGGCGTATTGGCGCTGGCCGCGTTCGACCTTGGCGATGGTCTCCGTGGTCTTCTCCTTGAGGTCGGTGCCTTCATGCCAGATGCCGGCGAGGGCGTGGTTGCCGCTTTCGCGGATGGCCCAGACGACGACCGTGACGGCCTTGCCCGCGCCCTTGATGTCGAGCGGCGAGTCGTGCAGGCGGGAGCGCGGGACCTGCAGCACGGGACGGAAGTCCGGATTGGTCTCGGCCTTGATGCGGATCGCCTGGCCGAACGGGCCGGCGCCCAGCAGCGGGAAGTCGGCGTAAGACGCCTCAGGGCCTGCGTTCCAGAGGTCCTTCACGTAATTGCCTGCATCTAAGGCGTAGTCGTTCTTCGCGCCGGCGGGCACGTGGGCCGTGAAGCGTTTCCCCGGAGCCTCGCGCTTAGTGAAGTCCCAGAAAGCCACCAGACCGGGGGTACTGGTCACCGTCGCGACACGGTCCTGGACGGATTCGGCGGCGGTAAGGGTGAAGGGGCTCAGGATTGCGATGGCTAAAGGGCGAAGCATGTCACCTATACCTATTCAATCGCTGTGCTTTGTGAAGGATATCCTTGTCCGCACGGTTCACTTAGATTTCGGGAAAGTATCCAGGAATTCCTTGAGGCTCAGGCTACCGTCCTTGTCGAGGTCGCGGGCTTCGAAGCGTTCCTTGGCGATTTTCTTGTCGGCCATGCTGGCTTGGAACTCCTCGTAGGTGATCTTGCCGTCGTGGTCGGCGTCGCGCTCCTTGAAGCGGGCGCCGCGGGGGTCGGCTTCGGCCTTCGGCGCGGCAGTTGCTGCCTTCTTCGCGGCCTTGGCTTTCTTTCCGCCGGCCTCGCCGCCGAAAGCTTCGGTCTGTTTGACGAAGTATTCGTCGCGGGGCCCTTTGTTCGCATCGAGCACGGCTTGGAGCTTCGTGCGGGCGGCCTTGGCTTCGGCGGAGAGGTCGGCGTCCTTCAGCGGCGTCTGCTCACGGTCGTCGGCGACGGTATCGAAGAAGCGTCCGTTGGCGTAGAGTTTATAGCGGGCTTCGTGCGCGAACTCGTATTGGGCGTTGGGTCCGCCGGAAGGGTTGTACCAGACGTAGAGGGCGTCCTTCGGGTCGCCCTTTTCACCGCGGAGCTGGGGGAGAAAACTACGACCGTCGAGCTTGAGGTCGGTCGGGAGCGGCACCTGGGCGGCCTCGCAGATCGTCGGGAGCATGTCGGCGGCCTCGATCATGTCGCCGCAGACCTTGCCGGACGCCACCTGACCGGGCCAGTTGGCGATCCCAGGGACGTGCGTACCCCAGACGAGGCTGCTGCCCTTGCCGCCGGTGACGTCGCGGCCCTTGAAGCGCGAGGGCGTGCCGCCGCCCGTGCCGTTGTCGCCCATGATGACGATGAGCGTGTTCTCGCGGAGCTTCAGTTCATCGAGCTTGGCGACGAGCTTGCCGATGAGCTTGTCCGTGTAGGCCACCATGTCGGGGAAGTGGCCGATCTTCTTGGTGCCATCCTCGGACTTGGCCGTCAGATAATCGGGGCTGTCGGGCGTCGCGTCATAGGGCGAGTGCGTCAGCATCATCGGGTAATAGAGGAAGAACGGCCGGTCCTTCTGACGCGTGATGAAGTCGAGGGCGTAGTCGTTGACGATGTCGGGTCCGTATTCGTTCTGCTTGAAGTCGACCTGCTTCCCGTTGATTTCAAGACCCGGGTTACGGTAACGGCCGGGACGCCGGTTCAGCTGCCAGAGGCAGTTCTCCTGGAAGCCGAAGAGGGCGGGGCCTTCGAGTTCGTTGCCAAGCTGCCATTTGCCGACCACGCAGGTGGCGTAACCGGCCGCTTTGAAGTAATTGCCGAATGTCTGCTGTTTCGGGTCTAGGTGTCCGAAGCGGGTGTAGTTACGCTTATTGTTCAGGCCGGTCATCAGCGCCACGCGGGTCGGGGTGCACAGCGGCTGGGCGTGGACTTGGTCGAGACGGACGCCCGTCGCGGCGAGCTTGTCCATCACCGGGGTGCGGTAGCTCTCTCCGCCGTTGGCCGTGACGCACTCATAGCCGAAGTCGTCGATCAGGATGAACACTACGTTCGTCTTCGTCGGCGCGGCGAAGGCGAGTCCGGCGATGCAGGTGAGCGAGAAGAGCCGGAGCAGGTGCATGGGGGTCAGCGGTTCACTGGCGAAGGTAGGGCGCTGATGGGCTTGATGCGACCCGGATCTTGGGCGCGGGGGCGAGGGTCGTGCCAGCGGGCGCGGGGCGCCGGGGCCTGCGTGTCGAGCCAGGCGCCGAGGCGCAGGCGGAGTTCGGCCACCGAGCGGGCGGCGCCGTCGCCGAAGGCGGAGCTGCCGGCGTCGTCATCATAGGTCTTGATGGTGCCGGCGCGCAGGCCGGGCAGGGCGAGGACGGCGGCGCCGACGGCATCGCGGTCCTGGCCGGAGGCGGCGGCGTAGATGGCGAGGTATTCGGCGAGCTGCTGGCCGGCGCGGAAGGCCTTGAGGCGTAGGCTGGGTAGCGGGCCGTCGGGGCCGGGATAGAAGACCGCGAGGTCGTCGGGGTTCGTGAGCGAATCCTTCTTGCCGATCGTCTGCCAGGGCACCACGCCGTCGGCGCCCAGCGCCCAGGTCTCGGCGCACCAGGCGGCGTTGATGACGAGCGGCTGGCCGAGCTTGGTGACGCTGCCATACATGTAGGTGAGCTTGCCGTCGCGGCGATTGCGGCCGATCACGCGCTGCGGGTATTCGCGGAGGGTACCCGAGACGACGTCGACGTTCGTGACGCCGTCGAGCAGGTCGCGTTGCCATTCGGGACGTGAGATATCGATGCGGAAAGCCTTGCGCACGTCGCCATAGGCCGCCGTGGCTTTCCAGAATTCCTCGCCGAAGCGGCGGATGGCCCAGAAGTCCTGCGTGTGCTGGGGTTCGTCGTAGATCCAGGTCGCGGAGCTCGTCTTCCAGCTGCCGGGTTTCCCGTTCCGGCCGTTCTTGAAGTAGACTTTGTTGTTCAGGTAGAACTCGAACATCGTCTCATCCCAGCCCTTCTCGGAGAAGTGGCGGGCGAAGCCCGCGGCCGCGGCCGAGAACTCGTTCCAGTATTCTGGGCCGAAGGCGTGCTCGATCCAGTAGCCGCCCTTGAAGTGCTTCTCGTGGTCCATCGGCCAGTTCTCGTTGAGCGGCAGGTAGAGGGCCTCCGTCGGCACCTTGCCGCGCGGCAGGTCGGCGAAAGCCGAGCCGTCGGCGAGCGGGCCGAAGCGGGCATCCCAAGCCGTCCAGTCGAAGGTGCCGTCGGCACGAAGCTTCGGCGCGGCGGTGACGCGGCCGCTCCAGCCGTAAGTCAGGATGTTGAGCGTCAGGCGATGCTCATGGGCGAGTCGGAACCACGGACGTTCTTGGTCCATCATCCCGTAGCCATTCATCTGGGCGATGAACGAGAGACGGTCGGGGAGGGTGAAGTTCCAGACCGTGACCGAGAACGGCACGTCCTTGCCGCCGAGGCGCAGGGTGCCGCGGTGTTCGCCCGGCATGGCGTCCTTGGGAATATGGAACTCGAGCAGGCGTCCGCTCGGTGAGGCCACCAGCGGGTCTTGGTGGGGGCCGACCTTGAGGACGTCGAAGCGTCGCACCGGGAGGTCGAGCGAGACGCTCTGCGGGGCTTCCTCGAGCAGCATCGTGACGGCTTCGCCTTTGGCGGCGAAGAGCTTCAGCCCCGGAATCGGCAGACCGGCCGCATCGGTGGCTTTCACCTTCGACGCTTCGGTGGCGAGGTTAGGCAGAGGAGGAAGTTCGGCGGCTTTCGCCGGCTTGAGCGTCGCATCGAGCGGGAAGGCCGTCGCCGGGGCCGGTCCGTCTTCGAGCCAGAGCGTGAAGTAAGGCGCGGACTTCCGGTTGCTGTCCTTGCTGGCCACGTAGCGATTGGGGAAGAGCGTGTAGGTGAACTTATCGCCGTCACGCTGGTATTCGCTGCCGACATCATCCATCACCAAGAAACCATGGCTGCGGCCATCGAGACGGGCCTGCACGACGGCCGGGTCGATCGGGATCGACTGCCAGCGGTTGGCGTCGGGCGGGCTCGGGTCGCCGAAGCCCCAGATCGAACCGCCGAGGCCGAGCGTCACCGCCGTGATGTCCTTGCCGTCGCCGTTCCAGCGCTGTTCGCCGGTGCGTGCCCAACGGAAGCTGGTCGCGCCGGGTTCCTTGGCGTAGCCGGTGCCTTTGCCTTCGACCCATTCCTGCGCCACGGTCGAGACCGTCGTGCGGCCGAGCGCGAAGGAGGACTCCAGATGGAGGTGGAGCGTCGCGCGGACGACGCGCTTGCCGCGGAACTTCGCGGCGTCGAAATCGATGAGGAAGAACTCCTGCGTGCCCTTGAGCTTCAGCTTCGGCGAGCCGCCGTTGTTGCCTTCCTGCTCGGTGGGGAAGGAGGAGATCCAGGCGTCGCGGGAGACTTCGACGCGCAGCGGCTCGGCGGCCGGAAGGACGGTCGTGAGGAGGACGGCGAAGAGGCCGCAGGTCATGCCAGGGGTGAGCATGGTCGTAATCAAAACCGCCCCCGAGGGCTTTCCATCCCAATCCGAGCTTACTTCACTGGAACGAACCCGGCTGAGCGGCGTTCGTCACCGGCGACGCCCGTCAGCTTATCCCCGAGGGCTTGGCGGGCCGGGTCGGCCAAGGCGGAGAGCCGGCGGACGATGGCGGGGTTTTCGGCGGCCAAGTCGCGGATCTCGCCGGGGTCGGCGTCGAGGTCGTAAAGCGCGAGCGCTTGGCGGGCCACCTTCTGGCCGTGGCGGCTGGCGATGGCGTCCATCGACGAGTCCTTGATCGGCAGGGGGGCATAGGTGCCGAAGCCGGACGGCTTGCCGCCTTTGCCGGGCGCGCCGCGGTTCGTCAGGTAAGGGTGCGGGAAGTGCAGTTTCCACCGACCCGATCGCACGGCGTGGAATTCTTCGCCGGCGAAGTAGAACAACGCCTCATGCGGAGCGGTGTCGTCGGTCCCGCGGAAGAGGGGTAAGGCGGAGCGGCCGTCGATCTTGAGCGTCGGGGATTTACCCCCGACGACTTCGGTCAGCGTGGGCAGGAGGTCGATGGACATGAAAGGCGTCGTATTGACGCGACCCGCCGGCACCTGCCCCGGCCAGCGCACGATGAGAGGCGAGCGCATGCCGCCTTCGAAGCAGGTCAGCTTGCCTTCGCGGAAAGCGCCGTTGGAGCCGGCGTGCTCGCCGTAGCTGGTCCACGCGCCGTTGTCGGAGAAGAAGATCACCAACGTGTTCCGGTCCAGTCCGGTCGCCTGCAGTTTGGCGAGGAGCGTGCCGATCGCGTCGTCCAGCTCTTCGACCACGTCGCCATAGAGTCCGCGGGCGGAGCGGCCCTTGAACTTGTCCGAAGCGAAGATCGGCACGTGCGGCATCACGTGGGGCAGGTAGAGGAAGAACGGACGGCCCTTGTTTCGTTCGATGAAGTCGATGCTTTTGGCCGTGAAACGCGCCGTGAAGGTCGACTGGTCCGGATCGAGTTCAGCGACCTTTTCGCCGTCGAGCAGCGGGAGCGGAGGCATCTCCGGCGCGAGCGTCGGGTGATATTTCGAGTTATCGTTGGAGTAGGGCAGGCCGAAGAATTCGTCGAAGCCCTGGCGCGGCGCCGAAAGCTCCGGGACCGTGCCCAGGTGCCACTTGCCGAAGCAGGCCGTCGCATAGCCGCGGTCCTTAAGCATCTTCGGGAGCGTCCACTCGGAGGGATTGAGTCCGAAGCGGCTGGTATGATTGAGGGCGCCCTGCATCCCCACGCGGTTGGGATAGCAGCCGGTCAGGAGCGCGGCGCGGCTGGCCGTGCAGACGGCTTGGGCGACGTAGAAATCCGTGAAGCGCGTCCCTTGTTTGGCGAGGGCGTCGAGGTGCGGCGTGCGGATGTCCTTGGCGCCGAAACAACCCACGTCGCCGGTGCCCAGGTCATCGACGAGGATCAGGACGATGTTGGGGCGGGCCGGGTCGGCGAAGGCCAGGCAGACCGAAAGGCTGAGCCAGCAGAGCAGGAGGCGGAGCATTGGGTAGAGGGGGGGTAGGGGGAGGGGCGGGGGCTTTATGAGGTATGCTGAGGGGACGAAGCCAAACCACCAAGAAAACCATGCCTATTTTTATTCTTTACATCATTACCAAAGATGTAATGTTTAATTTACAACCCTACTCCCTATGCGCATCCCGCTCTCGCTCTCCCTGTTGCTCACCGCCTCGGCTGCTTTGGCCACCGACGGCTATTTCGACCACGGTTACGGCGTGAAGGCCAAGGGCCTCGGCGGCGCGGGCGTGGCCTTCGCCCAAGACTCGATGGCCCTGGCGACTAATCCGGCTGGGCTGGTCGACGTCGCGGACAGCCATCAGGTCGGCCTGACCTGGTTCGCCCCCGATCGCAGCGTCACGGTCAACGGCAACACTTTCGACGGCAACGAAGACGGCAGCTTCTATATTCCTGACTTCTCCTACAAGACCACTCTCTCCAGCGGCGCGGCTTTCGGCCTCGCCATCTTCGGCAACGGCGGGATGAACACGGGTTACCAGACGGCTCTCTTCGACGTCAATCCCGGTGTCGCCAGCTCAAATACTTCCATGGACATGTCGCAGCTCTTCATCGCGCCGACCTGGTCCTGGCGTAACGAAAGCGGTCATGCCTTCGGTGTTTCCGCGATCCTGGCCGGACAGCGTTTCAAGGCCACCGGCCTCGAAGACTTTGGCATCGCCAACGCCGGTTACGACTCGTCCTTCGGCGGCGGCGCCCGCCTGGGTTGGACCTGGCAGGCCAGCCAGAACCTGAAGGTCGGCGCGACCTACCAGTCTCGCCTGTGGATGAACAAGTTCGATAAGTATGCCGGCCTCTTCGCTGAGCAGGGCGATTTCGACATCCCCTCCAATTACGCGGTGGGCTTCGCCTGTAAGGTGGATTCGTCCCTGACCTGGGCCTTCGACGTCGAGCGCATCCACTACAGCGAAGTGAACTCGGTCGGTAATCCGGGTTCTTCGCCGGGTGGCTTCGGCGCGTCCAACGGCCCCGGCTTCGGCTGGAAGGATGTGACCGTCATCAAGACCGGCCTCGCCTACGAAGTCTCGCCGACCCTCACCGTGCGCGTCGGTTACAACCACACGACGCAGCCAATCGGCTCCTCGGAGATCTTCTTCAACCAGCTCGCTCCTGGCGTGGTCCGTCATCACGCCACCCTTGGCGCGACCTGGCAGGCGAACGCTTCGACCGAGGTCTCCTTCTTCTACGCCCATGCGTTCAATGAAACGGTCTCCGGCAACATCGGCGTCCCGGCGT
>JACCDL010154958.1_pt1 | contig 10541 bp, 10 predicted proteins | sample 7441931 | NCBI WGS metagenome assembly JACCDL01 (sample SAMN15323437, study PRJNA562643) | freshwater metagenome | isolation source: river surface water | place: USA:Blue River Watershed | collected 2017-08-16 | reverse complement strand
GTCTAACTTTTTAGAACCTTCAAAATGTTCTAATTCATTATATCCTTCAGAATAATTCTCAATATTATCAATATTTATTTTTACTTTATTATTTTTTGTATTGTTTTTTGTATTGTTTTTTGTATTGTTTTTATTATTATTTTTTCTATGACCTTTATGTCTTACCATATTTTCGTACTTTATATTTTTTGTTAGATTATTTTTTAATGAATTTTTAAATGATTCTTTTAAAACAATAGCTTCTGCAATTTGTTTTAGTTGATAAGTTTTAAAGAAATAATCATAATGAGTTTCTAAATAATCTTTAATAATAAAATATGATAACCAATTAAATAAATAATTATCAGTTTCAATTACATCTTGAAAAGTAATTAATTTATTTGGGTGTATTAATTTAAATAATTGTAAAATAAATTCACCTCCAATCGTTTTAATAATATTTGATTCTCTACCAATCATTTTACAAAATATTTGATAAAGACAAAAAGTGGCTAAATAATTGTCTGTTAATCTATTTGGAAACTCTTTAATCATTGTTTCAATAATTGGAATTAAATAATTATTATAATTAAATATTTTTACTTTATTATCTCCATCTCCTAATCCAATACTAGGTTTTTCATTAATAGCTATTAAAGATAATAAAACTTTAGATGTAATATTAACCCATTCTAAAACATTTAAAGCATCTCTTGTTTTACTTTCGTATAAATTTTTAAATTGAGATATAACTAAATCAAAATCATGGGGTTTTTTTAAGAAATAATAATTTTTATTAATATCATCAAATAAATCGGATTCATACTCTAAATTAGGTCTAAATGTATAATTAGAATAAAAATTATTACAAATTTCTAATAATGTATTACCTTTTATGTCTGAAAGGTATTTCGGAGTATTATATGGAAATTTATATTTACGATTATAAAATAAAATCATAGGGGTCAATCCACCATCATAAAAAGGGAATTTTACCGCATTTAATCTTTTATCTTCAATTCCTATAAAAGTTAATTCTAAATTTTGGATTGTATTTTTAATATAGTCTTTTGATTTTTCTATATCTTTATTGTCTTTCTCATTGTTTTTCTCATTATCTTTCTCATTATCTTTCTCATTATCTTTCTCCTTGCCTTTCTCTTTAACTTTATTGGTCTCTTTCTCAATATCTGTCATTTTATTATAATTTATTATAATAGTAATAGTCTTATTTTTTAAGAATATAAAAATATAAATATTTTAATCTTTCATAAACGTGATATAAGTCTGTAAAAAATTATGTAAAAAATTGAAATCTATTTAAGAATTATTCAATATTATTAATAAATAAATTAATTATAAATATTTTATCATGTTAAAATCATTATATACATTAACTAAACAAATTAATACTCATGTTAATAAACTACCATTAAAAAAAGATTTTAAAATTGCAGAAATTAAACCTTTATTTGAAAATTATCAAGCTAATGATTGGGAAAATTATAAAAATAATAATCCAATTCAACTTTTTGCGAGTCCTCATAATTTTAAAAGAATTCCTATTATTTTTCCAGAATTAGAAAATCATAATAATGATTTATATGATATGTATTTAGTTGAATGGGAACCTTATTGTAATACTGGACTTCAAAATCATCCTGATAGTTCATGTTTAATAAAAGTATTAGAGGGAAAAATTCAAAAACAACTATTCCATTATAATGGTGTTTTAATTAAAGATATGTCTTTAAATAAAAATGACATTGATTTAATTCAAGTAGAAAAAGAATTATATAGAATTGCAAATGAAACTAGTTATAAAGCATATTCTTTACATCTTTATTCACCACCAATTATTGATTTAGATATAGAATTCCAAGAAGAATTAAAAAATCGTAATAGACAGTTTTTCTCAAAGACTCCACATTTAGCAAAGGATTTATTAGCGAATTTATATAATAAAAAATAGATTTTGAATTTATTCTTCAAAATTTAAATTTTTTTTCCATTTTTTTTAAATTAGTTAAAAATAGAATGTTTTTACCAATTCTTAAAGTAAGGTTCAAAATAATTAGCAAAAATAATTAGAAAATGGAAAAATTAAAAAACGAGTTTGATTTATTTTTAAAATTATTTTTAGATGATAATCCTAAATTTATTGATTGTTTTGATGGTGGTAAAAGATTAAGACCTATTCTAGTGTTAGAAGTTGCTAGTTTTATAAATCCTTTATGGAGAACTGACCAAAAATTAGCCTATAAAATTCGTAGATTTGCATTAGCTTTAGAAATTATTCATAATACTTCTTTAATTATTGATGATTTACCAACGATGGATAATGATATGTATCGTAGAGGTAATTTATCTTTTCATGCAAAACACGGACAACATAGTTCTTATTTAATGGTTTATAATTTATTAGCTTTAATAAAAAAAATAATAATGGAAAATGATGATGAAAGTTTTGAATATATAGAATTTGAAGAATTAATTAATCAAGAAATGTCTAATCTGGTTTTAGGTCAACAGTATGATTTAGATGAAAAATGGCAACCTTCTGATGGTTCTAGAACTATAACAATTGCAGAATTAAAAACAGCATCATTATTTAAATTGGCACTAATAGCCCCTTATTACTTGCTTTCACCAAAAGAACAAAATGAATTTCTTAAAAAAAATAATTTTACAAAACAAGTTTTTAAAAATAATTTATTATCAATAGGTCTTAATCTAGGTATAGCTTTTCAATTAAGTGATGATTTTATAGACATTGATGAAGACAGTGATAATAAATTTAATAATTATGGTATAGAAACATCAAAAACTAATTTAATAAAAAAATATATTCATTACTGCAATTTAGTAATAAAAAAAATGGAAAAACTAAATTGGAAACAAAATTCTCCAATTTATGAAATAATCATGTTAATGAATAAAAGATTTTTAGATTAAAAAAGTTAAATTAAATGTGCTTTTAGTAATAAGAGACACACTTAGATACAAAAAATAAAAATGAAATATAATCATTCTAATATAAAAGATAATTTGGAGGATAATATAAAACACAATATAAAACAAAATAAAGAGAATAAATTGGAATATGATTTTCTAGATATACAATTAAATATGATTGAACAACATTATAAAAAAAATTCATTATATCTTGATATTAATAATCAATATTTAGAAAAATACAAAATATCTCATTATGAACTATTAAAAAAAAGATATTATGAAGACTCTGAGATTTTAAATTTTTATAATCAATATTTTAATGAACTAGAAAAATTGGAAAAAATAGGGATGTGTATTTGGAAATTATTTGGAGAACTTTGGAATGAAGAGAAACAAAATTTAATTTTACAAATACTTTCATTAATATTATTAATTGAAAAACAATCTTTAAAAATTAAAACTATGATTTTGAAAATCAGTAAAAATAAATCAAAAATGAAAACTCAGATTGATTTAAAATTCAAAGAAGATAGAGTATATTTTCTTAATTTACTCAATATCAATAAGGATTATTATATTAATAATATTGATTTTATTGATATTGAATCTAACTTTTCTGATTTAGAAAAAATACAATTAAAGAAAAAAGAAGAAAGTAGAAAGGAATTAATCAAAGAATTTGATAGAATTTACTGTGATGTAAAATTATAATCATTTTAGATTTCATTTTAGATTTTTATTCATTTATTTTTATTCATTTATTTTTATTCATTTATTTTTATTCATTTTTAGAAATAATATAAAAAGTATGTGAATAAAAATAAGTTAATTAGAAAAATGTCTGTTAAAGAAACTGAATATTATGATTTTTTAAATATATTACCAAATGCAACGGAAGATGAAATTAAAAAGGCTTATTTAAAGGTTGCTTCTAAGGTTCATCCTGATAAATGTCCTGATAAAAGTCCGGAAGGTATAAAAAAAGCCACTGAACAATTTCAGTATTTAAATAAGATAAAAGATATTTTATCTGATAAAAACAAGCGTGCTATATATGATCGTGAAGGTAAAGAAGGTCTTGAACGTTCACAAAATGAAGGTGGTTCAGATGCTCATTTTGATGTATTTAGACAAATGTTTAATGGTGGAGGTTTTCCTTTTAACATGGGTAATTTCCATGAACAAATGACTCGTGAAAAACCTAAACCTCCAACATCAAAACATAAATTACATTGTTCTTTATCTGATTTATATAATGGTAAAGAATTTAATATAACATTAAAACATCAATTGATTTGCATACAATGTCAAGGTAAAGGCACACCTAATCCAGATGCTATTAAAAGATGTGGAACATGTAATGGTAAAGGACAAGTTGCTCATTTAAGACAAATTGGTCCTGGAATGATGCAACAAATAATAAAACAATGTGATACATGTGGCGGTAAAGGGAAAATTATAGCTGATAAAAATGATATTTGTAAAGGATGTAAAGGTGATAGAATTATTAAAGAAGACAGAATTCATAAGATTAATATTAAACCAGGTATGACATTTGGTTCCGTTTTACATTTTAATAATATGGGGGATGAACATCCAGACACTGATAAAAAAGGTGATATAGAGTTTGTTTTAGTCGAAGATTTAGGTTATAATCCTTCACAATTAAAAAGAAATTGTAATGACTTACATGTTGATATTGAAATTTCTTTAATCGAAGCTTTATGTGGAATTTCTTTAACAATTCATCAATTAGATAAACGTGATTTAAGTGTTAATTATAATAATAAAGTTATTCAACCTGGTGAAGTTATGAAAATTAAAAGAGAAGGGATGCCCATTTTAAATTCTTCAAATATTAAAGGTGATTTATTTATCCATTTTACTGTTAATTTACCAAAAGTTCTTGATAATAACCGTAAAGAAATATTACAAAAAGTTCTAGGTAAAAAACAATCTACTGATTCTAATCAAGTAAAAGAAGATAAAAAAAATGAGAATGTTACCATTTGTAATCTAGAGGAAATTAAAAATTATAAACAAATATTTAATTTAGAAACAGACCATAAAACTCAATTTGAGAATGTAGAATCATTTAATATGGGTAATATGGATGATATTTTACATGAAGAAATGGATGATATGGATATGTCTAATGGTGTTAAAGGAAGCCAAGGTGTTCAATGTGCTCAACAATAATAAGTTTTAACATGAATTTTGATTTTTTTATTTTTTTTTGATATCGTTTAGAAATATATTTCTAAAAGAATTTTGCTAAAGAATTTAACAAAAACGAATCAATTAATATTAAAGGTTTTTGGAACATAACCATATAATTTATTTGTAAGTTTTTTAGGTAACATCATAAAATCGTAATTTAATAATGACAATTGTTACATTTGATACTATAGAATTAGAAACACTTGTAAAAAATGAAATAAATAAAATTAATTTTGAAATTTGTAATTATTTCAATATTAATAAACAATTAATTGATGATAATATACTTCAAAATTGGAAATTAGATTTATCTATTATTTCTGATGCAAATTTAGTCAAGGAAAAAAAGAAAAGACCCATTAATCCTGCTAATTTTTGTTTAGCTAGAAAACCTAACCTAGAAAGATGCACTAGAAATAAAAAAATAGGAAGTAATTTCTGTGCTAGTCATCAATTTAATCATCCTTATGGTAGAATTGATGATAATATTCCTTTAGATAATATTATTAATAAAAATAAAACAAAATCAAAAAATAAAGCCAAACTTAAGAAACAAAACAAAAAAAAAAGCAAAAGTAAATCAAAAAGCAAATCAAAAAATAATTATAAAAGTAAAGCTAAAACAAATATTAAAATTAATGAAAAAAAAGATAATATATCCGAACAAGAGAAAGAACCTATAAAAAAAACTAAAGAAACTAAAGAAACTAAAGAAACTAAAGAAAATATTAAACCTATAAAAAAAAATAACTCAAAAAAAATAAGATTAAAACCTATTATTATTGGTGATATTGAATATTATATAGATCAATATAAACATGTATATTTAAAACATTATATTAATGACCAGATAAAATTTAAATTTATTGGTATTTTTGATATTGAAGATAATAAAATAAATCTAAAATAAAATTGAATAAATTATTTAAGTTAATTATAAATTACTCAGATATTATAACAATATTAAATGCCACCAAAAAAAATACAAACAAAAAAAAATATTACAATTGAATCTACTACACCTGGAAAATCATTAGATACTTTTTTAGTATCTGAAAAAGAAAAAAAAGAAATAAAGGAAACAAAGGGGAAAACTTCTCAAAAAAAATCACAATCAAATAGTGTCAATTCTAGTTTATCTAAATCTAAATCAAAAAAAATAGAATATGACGAAAATGGGGTTCCTATAATTAAATTAATTTTTCAAGAAAATCTATTAAAATCTTTAAATAAAATTTATGAAAGACAAAATCATGAATTATTAAAGATTATTTCAATCGAAAAAACTATACCAATTAATGATTTAATGAATTTTATGGACGATCAGTCATCCATTTTTATCAAATCAATTGATTAATAAATAAAATATTACACATGAAAAGCATTTTCATAGTTTTTAATTTTTTAAGTTTTATTTTATTTTTTATTTTTCTTAAGGAAAAGTAAGAAAAGGTAATATAAAGGGTAATACTTATAGCAATAAAACTAATAAATCATGAAAAGTTATAAAAAAGATAAAACAGATATCATCGAACTTTCTAAAACAAATTATTTTCAATCAGAATGGCTTTTATTTGGGTTATTAATAATATTATTAATACCTACATTAAATTATAATTTTAAAATTATATTTATAATTATTATTGGTTATTTAATATTGTTTCCTGATAAAAGAACTATTTTATATAATAATTTATCTGAAAATTTAGGTCTTGATAAAAGAAAAAATGATAAAAAAGACCCCAATAAAATTGGTAATAAACTTAATATATTATTCATGGAAGGAACACAAATTATTAAAGAATTAAAACCATATAAAAAAACCAATCCACCTGTTTATTTATCAATTAAATTAGCTTGGTATAATTTTCAAAAACTATCCGAATCATTATTTATGAATGATAATATGACATATCCACATCATATTTTTTCCACTTTAGAAGAAAAAAGAAAAGTAATTTTAAATCAAATGTCAGCCATAATAGTTAACCTAGAATCATCAAATTTACATGAAACATCTATGACCATAAATAGAACTCTTCCATTAGATAATCATGTTAGAATTTTAATTAGAAAAATGACAGTTGTTTTAAATCATATTCTAGATATATTAAGTCAACAAATAAATAAAAAATGGGAAAATTCACCTTATATTGAAATTAGTCCGGTAGAATGGAATTCTCCTAAAGCTTATAATCAAGATAATCTTGATATAATAATATAATAATTTAATAATTCTGACCAGAACCATGATTATTATCATAATAAAAACATATATCTTTTACATATACACAATTTGTATGTTCTAAAGCTCTAATCCAACAATCCCAATCTTCATTTCTATTAATTAAATTAAAATTATTTATTTTATCTAAAATTTCTTTTTCGATTATGACTGAACTACAAATAATTATATTATGTATTTTGATAAATTCTTGATTAAATATATTTGGTAATTCATCATTAACTAATAAATGTGGTCCTCTTTTTCTATAAATATCAATTAATGTGTCATAATAAAAATCTCCATTATATATGTTATATTTTTTATTAATATCAAAACAACCATTACCTATTAAACCATCAGTTGATGACATTTTACATGAATTTTTTTTCATAGCTTCTATTTGTAATTCTAATTTTATAGGAAACCAAATATCATCATCATCACAGAATGCTATATATTTCCCTTTTGCAATTTTAATTCCTTCATTTCTAACATAACCTGCACAAGCAAAATTAAATTTTTTTTTGCTATTAATAACTAAATGAATAATTTTTATATCTGGATATTGTGTATTCCAATCATATGTATAATATTCTGATTCAGTTGAGCAATCATTAATAACTATAATTTCAAAGTTTTTATATGTTTGATTTTTTACAGATTCAATAGTATTTAATAAAAACTTAAATCTATTATAAGTTGGTATGATAACACTTACTAATTCCATATTAATTTTTAAATATATTAAATTATACACAATTGTATTATTTTATATTTGTTATAATATCAAATAAAAATAAGAAATATAATGTAATTATAATAATAAATAGATTTAAAAATGAGTGAAACTCAACAACAAGAAGGTCAACAATTAAATCAATCTGTTAATGACTCTGTTAATGAATCTGTTAATGAATCTGTTAATGAATCTGTTATTAATAATTTAAATAATATTAATGGAAATAATGATGGTAAAGAATTAACTAACAATGATAATACTCAAATTATTAATATTACTGATACTAATAAGCAAGGATTAGCTTTTACTTCATCTGGTTTACATAAAGTGCATGATGGTGAATTAGGTGAAAGTTCAAGAATGAAAGCTTTAATTGTTGTTAATGTTCAAAATTGTTTTTTTAAAGGTGGTGCTATGTCAATGGTATCTTCAGGTAATGTTCAAGAAGATGTTACAGATGAAATTAATCTAATTCGAAGAATCAATAATCTTATTACATTGCAAGAAAAAGACCTAGACTATTTTAAAGCTGGTTTAGCTGGTTCACCAATTTTACATGGTTCATTAGAAGAAAGCACTGATCCAAATACAGGCAATAAACATTTAAAAGGGACATATTCAAGTGGTGCTAGAAAGAAGTATTTTTTTGACCATGTTATATATACTCAAAATGCTTATCCACCTGATAGTAAAGCTTTTGCAAGTTATCATTATTTAAGAGAAAAAAAAGGTAAAATGAAATCTTTAATGACACAAGAAAATGTTTCAATTGAAGAAGCTACTAATAAAATAAAAGATGATACATTAGATAAAACATATTGGAGTTACATAGATTCATTTTTTGTTAATAGAGGTATGTTACAATTTGATGAACAAAATAATTCTAAATTATGGCCTGATCATGCTTTAATTGATGGTTCAGATGTAATAATTGAAGGTAATCATTGTTTTAGAGGTATTGATTTTCATCCTAAATTAAATTTATCACCTTTATATAGACCTAATCAAAATATAGATTCTTCAACATATATTAAAAAACCAGAATTAGATAGTAGAGGACGAATTATGTGGCTTCAAGCGGATGATAATAGCTTCCCTAGTTCTGGATTTTTTAATAGTAATAATGAATCAACTGGTTTAGCAGAGTTTTTAAAAGAAAAAGGGGTAACTGATGTTTACATTGTTGGTTTATTTCGTGATCTAATGGTTGAATCTACAGCCATAGATGCAGTTAAATCAGAATTCGAAAAGGTTAAAATAGTTTATGATGTTACATTACCTTTTAATATACCAACTAATCCAACAAAAGTAAATAATAAATTTTATTTTAAAAATAAAGATGATATTACAAAATATTTACATGCAGCAGATAAATCTAATTCTGAAACTGAATTTTTTGAGTATTTACGTGAAAATAATCAATGGGCACAAGAATTAGAATATCAAAATGTTGAAATTCTAAATTACTATAATATTGTTAGTGATTTAAATTTAGAAAATCAATATTTAAGCTGTGGTATTGACCAAAATGATATGATTAAATTATTTGATGTTTACTTAGAAACTTCAACTTTTTCAAGCAAATAAAAATAATTGATAAATATTTTAAGAATTTTTACAATTTTAGGAAATATTTAATTAAAAATATCGTATATTTTTTGTTTTTTTCTTTTAATTAAATAAATAATTAACTATTTCAAATAGATTAAAATGAGCTATATTTCAAATGGATGTAATGACTGTTCATCAGTCGATTTTAGTAATAATATGTTAGGCGGAGGATTTAGTGCTATGGGAGGTGGAATGGGTGGAGGTATGGGTGGAGGTATGGGCGGAGGTATGGGTGGAGGAATGGGTGGAGGAATGGGTAATCAACAAGTCTATGAATCACAAGGTAATCAATTCTTATACCAACCTCAAGCTCAACCAGTTCAAGTTCAAGTTCAACAAACAATGCCACAACAAGTTCCAACAATGGCTCCTCAAAAAGCTCCAATGGTTAAAGCTCAACCAATGGCTCCAGTAAATGCTACCAAATTAGCAACAACACAACAATTAAATGTAGTTGCTGGTCAACCTAGTCAAAATAATTCCTCAATACAAGGAGTTTTAGGTAATTATTTCTATGATAATGCTTTTACTATTACACTTGCATTTTTAGTTGCTAGCGCATGGCATACAACAATTAAATATTACATTGATCAAGCTATTAAATTCAGCAACGGATCACCTACATATTATGTAGCATATGCTGTTTTATCAACAATTGTAGCTATTTTTATTACAACACTTAAACACTAAACACTTTTTTTAGAAAACTAAAAATAAAAGAAGACTACACAATACCTAGAACATGACTTTTATAAAATATAGTATTCTAGTTACATGATAGTCATTTTAAACTTATTAATATTTTAT
>JACCDL010172568.1_pt1 | contig 10542 bp, 8 predicted proteins | sample 7441931 | NCBI WGS metagenome assembly JACCDL01 (sample SAMN15323437, study PRJNA562643) | freshwater metagenome | isolation source: river surface water | place: USA:Blue River Watershed | collected 2017-08-16 | reverse complement strand
TTACCAATGTCTACATCATCGAAGGCGATGCCATTGAGATTCTGCAGACCATGTTTGCAGACCACAGCATCAATGGATTCCACTTATTCTTCCCAGATCCATGGCCCAAGTTAAAGCACAACAAACGACGCATTGTTAACGCCGAATTCCTCTCGTTGATTCATCAAAAACTCATTAAGGGTGGCTATATAAACATTGCAACAGATTGGGTTCCTTACGCAGAATGGATTAAAGATGCATTTGCTAACTCAGTTCAATTCATTGGGGGAGAAGTACCACGGCCTGATTGGCGCCCCTATGCAAAATTTGAAGGAAAAGGTTTAGCGAAAGAACACCGCGTCAGCGATTTTCATTACACCGCGAAGGACTAAATAGAACCTTTAGTTTCGAAGTTCGAGACTTGACCGATACGACGGATATGTCGCTCATCATTACTAAATGGCGTGGCTAGAAAAACATCAATCAGTTCTTTGCAGACTTCGATTGGGTGCATACGCCCACCAATTGCAATCACATTGGCATCGTTATGTTCGCGAGCTAATTTTGCAGTCTCAACGCTCCAGACAAGCGCTGCGCGGATTCCTTTAACTTTATTTGCAGCCATTTGCTCGCCATTTCCAGAACCACCTAAAACAATTCCAAATGAACCTTTTTCACTTGCAACACCTTGTGCGGCAGGAATACAAAAGACTGGGTAATCATCGAGTGCGTCATAAACGTGTGGTCCATGATCAACAACATCGTGCCCTGAACTCTTGAGGTGTTCAACAAGAGCATTTTTTAGTTCGAGCCCAGCATGATCGCTTCCGATGTGTACTCGCATGGCGAAATACTCTCACGCACACTGCTACAAAACGAAAGACCCGCCACTAATTTCTTAGTAGCGGGTCTTTCTACCCGTAAGGAGGAGGTACGAATGTTTAGCTTGTTGGTGTTCCTAGCGGAGCTGGCGCTGCCTTAGGTCCACCACGTCCACTCTTGCCCTTTAGCGAGCTAATTTCTTGCGTCACGTGTGCAACGAGATTAGCTTTCAATGTTTCGGCCTGAGCAGTCGTTATTTTTCCTGCAGCAACTTTTGAATCGATTCTCTTTGAATGTTCTGCAACGAGAGCGGCAATTAATGCATCTTTCTTATCACCAGCGATTGCAACAAGTGTTTCTCCTGCCTTCAATCGCGACTGAATTGTCGCTGAATCAATTCCAAGTATTGAAGAAATCAATGCATCCATTTCTGCACGATTTGGTCTACCGTCCTTTGCAGGACGGTTTGCTTTTGCAGTTTCAGCAGCGCTCAACACGGCTGCCTTAATTGCATCTGCTTGTACCTGAGTAATAGTTCCCTTGGTTACTAAGCCGGACAAGATGCCATTTAGCGCTGCAGCTGGTCCGCCCAAACTGCGTGCATTAACACCTGGTTGCGAAACTTTTGTCACTGATTTAGTCACAACGGTTCGCGTTGATTTCGTTGCGGCATTAGCCGATCCGAAACCTCCAGCAGAAAGTGCAACCGTTGTTAGTACAACAGTTGCAATTGTTCTCTTTGACATTGACTGTCCCTTCGTCCCGTAAGAACTTTCATTAATAGCCCCACGCCATTAACTAGTCGTAATAAACCCCCTCACCTGCAGAAAGGACGGCGAGAATCCTGTGCGCTCTATGTGAATATTTCCCGCTCCTTGCGAGCGCAGTCACACTCGCTGCGTAGGGCTAGACCTATTCCTGTGAGCCATTGCAAGGGCGCACACTGAAGGTAACCAATTAGGAGCCTTGCCATGAAGAACCAACGTTCGTTCTTTCGCTTCATTTCAATCTTTTGTGCACTCTCACTTTTCGCTGTTCAGCCAGGTTTTGCAGCCACGAAATCCGTCACCAAATTAAAGTCTGCAGGCAGAACAGCGAATTCAATTCCCAACACAATTCTCAATGGTGTTAAAGCGCCACTTAAATCAATCGGTATAAATGGTGATTTCTATATTGATACAAAGAATCTGAACATCTATGGCCCAAAGAAAAATGATGCGTGGCCACTTCCAATTTCATTGCGTGGCACTGCAGGAACCGATGGTAAATCCGGCACACCAGGTGTTGCAGGAACAGATGGCAAAACAATCACAAATACTTCAACAGTTGCAGGTACAGCAGGTGCAACAGGTAGTGCTGGCGTTGCAGGTGCAACAGGCGCAAGCGGTGCAGCAGGAGAAACAGGTGCAGCGGGTGCATCTGGTAGTGCTGGTCCAGCGGGACCTCCTGGACCGGCAGGAAGTACTGGTGCGACTGGAGCTGCGGGTGCGTCTGGATCAGCCGGCGCAAGTGGAGTGACATCAGTTTCACTTGGAACTTTCACATTTCTCAACACAGTAACTGGCACGGCTGGATCATCTGCTCAATCTCAAAACTTTGGTGGAATGGCTGCGGGAAAGAAATACTTAATGCATCTCAATATTTCAGGGGTACGAAATGGTTTTGTTGAGATAGATACAACTCTTGTCCTTGAAATTTTTTCCACAGAAGGCGTCATTCCAATTACCAGCGCATATTCAGTTTCTATGGGAAAGAAGTTCACTGGGGCAGGTACGAGTTATTCAGAAAACATCCTTGCAGAACTTATAATTGATGGGTCACTGGTTACAAATCCCTTTAATTTGTTTGTAAAAGTCAGCGCTACCGATGGCATAACTTATGTAGTGACTTTGAACGGATTCTTTTCGTTAACCGAAGTTGGTTCCATTACTTAGTAAAACTATGGAGCGGGTGACCGGGATCGAACCGGCATGGCCAGCTTGGAAGGCTGGGGCTCTACCATTGAGCTACACCCGCATTTTTGATGCAGTTTTTGTGCTGGGCTTAGATTACCTCTGCCGCAGTACGGTTATCGAATCGGGGCTAACGCTATCGCCTCGGTTAGCGAGGGCGAAAATCTCGTCTAGACTCACCACTTGCGCCTCGGGGCGTAGCGTAGTGGCTAGCGCGCCTGCTTTGGGAGCAGGAGATCGGGAGTTCGAATCTCCCCGCCCCGACCATACTTTTTAACTTACTTATATAACTTATATAAAAGGAGTACTTCGTGAAGAGCACGGTAGAAACACTTTCTCCAACCCGTGTTCGTTTAGATATCGAAGTTCCTTATTCAGAGCTCACACAACATGTTTCTGATGCGTATAAGAAAGTAGCTGCACAAGTAAACATTCCTGGATTCCGTAAGGGAAAAATTCCAGCATCCATGATTGATCAACGCGTGGGTCGCGGAACCGTTTTGGATGAGGCAATCAATTCAGCTCTGCCTGAGTTTTACAGCAAGGCAGCTCGTGAGCACACAGTTCTAGTTATTGGACGTCCAACTGTTGATGTTAAAGAGTTCGTAGATAACGAGAAGTTGGTCTTTACTGTTGAAGTAGATGTGCGTCCAGAAGTTAAGTTGCCTGATTTTTCTAAGATTGAAATCAAGGTTGATGACGTTGTCGTAACAGATACAGATATCACCGAGCAGGTAGACGAACTCCGCGCTCGCTTTGGAACACTTAATACTGTTGAACGCGCAATCAAGAACGGTGACTTTCCAACACTAGATCTGACCGCGCGAATTAATGGCGAAGAAGTAGATGGCGGCGCAGCATCTGATATTTCATACGAAGTTGGCTCGAACCGCATGATTGATGGTCTAGATGATGCGCTCATCGGAATGAGTGCGGGGGATAAGAAAGATTTTGAGACACAACTAGTTGGACAAGCCGAAGGCGAAAAAGGCGTTGTAGAAGTTGTTGTTAAAGTTGTTAAGGAACGCGAATTGCCACCGATGGATGATGCGTTTGCAAAGCTTGCATCTGAGTTCGATACATTAGATGAATTAAAAGCAGATTTTGCTACTCGCTTAGAGCGCGTGAAAAAGATGGAACAAGGCGCACAGGCTCGTGATTTGCTCGTTGAGAAATTGTTGGCCGAAACAGAGATTCCTGTTCCTGACCTATTAGTAGATGAAGAAGTAAATGATCACCTCTCTGGTGAAGGTCGCCTCGAAGATGCAGAACACCGCGCAGAAGTTGATGGACAAGTTCGTTCATCACTTAAGTCAGATTTCTTACTCGATGCAATTGTTAAGGCCGAAGAAGTTCAAGTAACAGAAGTTGAACTCACTGAATACTTAGTGCGTACGTCACAGCGCTACGGAATGGCTCCAGAACAATTCGCTCAAGAGTTACAAAAAGCCGGACAGATTCAACAACTCGTTGCTGAAGTGGCACGCGCTAAAGCACTAGCTGGCGTTCTCTCACGTATTTCGATTAAGGATGCATCAGGTGCTGCAGTCGATCTCGAAGCCCTTGCTCCAAAGCCAGCAGCAACTCCAGTAGCGGAATAATCTCTGCGCTCTGAGCGAACATGGGCGCTTTCACGCTCTTAATCGAACAAATTGGGAAGCATTTCTGTGCTGACATTGTTAAGGTCACTACAGGAGATATAAATATCAGGAGGACTTCACGTGGAGCAGATGAACCCGCAATCATTGCCAGTAGTTGCGCAAGCATCACCGGCATCAATGGGTGGACTAGACGAACAGGTCTATAGCCGCTTGCTCCGTGAGCGAATTATTTTTCTAGCAGGCCAAGTTGAAGACAACATGGCTAATGCAATTTGTGCGCAGATTCTTTTACTTGCTGCCGAAGATTCAGAGAAAGATATTTACCTTTACATCAACTCACCTGGTGGATCTATCACTGCAGGTATGGCGATTTATGACACGATGCAATACGTAAAAAATGATGTTGCAACTGTTGCAATGGGAATGGCTGCGTCAATGGGTCAGTTCTTGCTTACAGCTGGTGCACCAGGGAAACGTTATGCACTTCCAAATGCGCGCATCTTGATGCACCAACCACTCGGTGGCATTGGTGGAACAGCAACAGATATTCGAATTCAAGCCGAGAACATGGCTGCAATTAAGAAGAAGATGGCAGAGCTCATCGCACACCACACTGGTCAAAGCGTTGAGAAAATTACTGCAGATTCAGATCGTGATCGCTGGTTTACAGCAGATGAAGCAAAGGAATACGGCTTCGTAGATCAGATTGCACAATCAGAGGGTCAGGTTTCAGGCAATGGAGGAAAAGCGAAATGATGAATAACATTCCAGAGATTACAAACCGCTACGTTCTTCCAACCATCGAAGAAAAGACTGCTTATGGTTTCAAGCGCTTAGATCCTTATACAAAACTATTCGAAGAGCGCATTATTTTCCTTGGTCAACCAATTGATGACACTGTTGCAAACGATGTTATGGCTCAGTTATTAACACTTGAATCAATGGATCCAGATCGCGACATCATGATTTATATCAACTCACCTGGCGGATCATTTACTGCCCTCACTGCAATTTATGACACGATGCAATTCGTTCGTCCAGATGTGATGACAATCTGTCTTGGACAAGCAGCATCTGCAGCAGCCGTGCTTCTTGCGGGTGGAGCAAAGGGCAAGCGTTACGCACTAGAGAATTCACGAATCATGATTCACCAACCTTCATCTGAAGGTGGCGGACAGGCATCTGATATTGAGATTCAAGCTCGTGAAATTCTGCGCATGCGCACACTTCTCGAGGAGTTAATTTCTCGTCACTCAACTCGTTCTCCTGCAGAAATCGCAGCTGACATCGAGCGCGACAAGATTCTTACTTCGGCAGAAGCAGTCGAGTATGGACTTATCGATCAAGTTCTAGCCAGCCGTAAAGCAAAGGCTTAACACAAACTTTTCGCTGAATTATTCTCTCGGCGAACAGAGCAAACCTTCTTTATCCCGCGTATTTGCGCGCCTTCAATCTATTCTTATCTACTAGACGTTCCCAGAAATTTCCCCCAATGGGAACAAAGGAGTGAGATGACACGCATCGGCGAGACTAGCGATCTGCTGAAATGTTCCTTCTGCGGTAAAACTCAGAAGCAAGTCAAGAAATTAATTGCCGGTCCTGGTGTTTACATCTGTGACGAGTGCATCGAACTCTGTAACGAAATCATTATTGAAGAGCTTGCAGAAGCAGGAACACTCGGACTTACTGAACTTCCAAAACCTGCTGAAATTTTTGAATTCCTAGATCAATATGTAATCGGACAAGACCGTGCAAAGAAGTCACTATCAGTCGCCGTCTATAACCATTACAAGCGCGTTCAATCAGGGGATACAAAGCGCGAAGACTCAATTGAATTAGCAAAGAGCAACATTTTGCTTCTTGGTCCAACGGGCTGTGGCAAAACCCTTATGGCACAAACTCTTGCTCGCATGCTTAACGTCCCATTTGCAATTGCAGATGCAACTGCTCTTACAGAGGCAGGCTATGTAGGCGAAGATGTAGAAAACATTTTGCTTAAGCTTTTGCAAGCTGCAGATTACGATGTGAAAAAGGCTGAAACTGGAATTATTTACATCGATGAAATCGATAAGGTCGCACGCAAATCTGAAAACCCATCGATTACTCGAGATGTTTCCGGCGAAGGTGTTCAGCAAGCACTTCTAAAAATCCTAGAAGGCACTGTTGCATCTGTTCCGCCACAAGGTGGACGCAAGCACCCACATCAAGAGTTTATTCAAATTGATACAACCAACGTTCTCTTTATTGTTGGTGGAGCATTTGCTGGCCTTGAAAAGATTATTGAAAGCCGCAGTGGATCTGCTGGTGTTGGATTTAATGCAACACTTCAGAGCGAAGCAGAGAAAAACCGCCGCGATATCTTCGCCGATGTAATGCCAGAAGATTTATTGAAATTCGGAATGATTCCCGAATTCATTGGTCGTCTTCCAGTTATTACGAGCGTCGAAAACTTAGACAAGCCGGCTTTGATGCAAATTCTCACAGAGCCAAAGAATGCATTGGTCAAGCAATACCAACGTCTATTTGATATTGATGATGTCGAATTAGAAATTACGCCAGAAGCTCTCGATGCAATCGCAGAACTCGCTCTTAAGCGCGGAACAGGCGCTCGTGGACTTCGCGCAATTCTTGAAAGCGTTCTGCTTGGTGTGATGTATGACGTACCAAGTCGCGCAGATATTGCAAAGGTGATTTTGACTCACGAATGCATTAGCGATGGCGGTGCTCCAACTTTGATTCCTCGCACAGGTGACATTCCTAAACGGGGTGCACGTCGCGATAAAGGTCAAGAAGAGAAGAGCGCATAATCTAGACTGCTCCACATGAGTCAGTCAGACCGCGAACTCGCATCGACCTTTGTACCGGCCGATATCGAAGCGCCACTATATGAAAAGTGGATGAAGGCTGGCTATTTCACGGCCGATGCAAAATCTGAAAAACCTCCGTACACAATTGTTATTCCGCCACCTAACGTAACTGGCGTACTTCACATTGGTCACGCACTCGATCACACATTGCAAGACGTACTCATTCGCATGAAGCGCATGAAAGGTTTTGAAGCGTTGTGGTTACCAGGAATGGATCACGCGGGTATTGCCACACAAAACGTTGTCGAAAAACAATTAGCCGCGCAAGGAAAATCTCGTCACGATCTTGGTCGCGAAGAATTCGTAAAGAAAGTTTGGCAGTGGAAAGCAGAATCTGGTGGAGCAATTCTTGGACAGATGAAGCGCCTGGGCGACAGCGTTGACTGGAGCCGCGAAGCTTTCACAATGGATGAAAACTTATCCAAAGCAGTTCTCACTATTTTTAAGAAACTCTACGATGCGGATCTGATTTATCGCGCCGAGCGAATCATCAACTGGTGCCCACGTTGTCTAACCGCTCTTTCAGATATAGAAGTTGAACACCAAGATATTGATGGCGAGTTTGTTCAAATCACTTACGGAGATCCTGGCGAAGTTCAAATCAGTATTGCCACAACTCGTCCAGAAACAATGCTGGGAGATGGTGCGGTTGCCGTTAACCCAGATGACCCTCGTTACAAAGATTTGGTTGGCAAGCAAGTAAAGCTTCCTTACGTAAACAGAATGATTCCAATCATTGCTGACGAACTAGTTGATCCAGAGTTTGGTACCGGCGCCGTCAAAGTAACTGCAGCCCACGATCCAAATGACTTTGAAATGGCGATGCGCCATAACGTTCCAATGGTTGTCATCATGAACGAGCACGGCGTGATGTCTGGAACAAATACACAATTTGATGGCATGGACCGTTTCGAAGCGCGCAAAGCAGTTGTTGAACAGTTGCGTAAGGATGGTCGAATTGGTTGGGAAAAGCGTCCTTATTCACACTCAGTTGGACATTGCCAACGTTGCGCAACAATTGTTGAACCACGTTTATCTTTGCAATGGTTCGTAAAAGTTGCACCACTTGCGAAAGCTGCAGCGGATGCTGTTCGCGATGGTCGCGTGAAGATAGAACCAAAAGAGATGGAACCACGTTATTTTGAGTGGGTAGATAACATGCACGATTGGTGTATCTCTAGACAATTGTGGTGGGGTCACAGAATTCCTGTTTGGTATGGACCAAATGGAGAAGTATTAGTTGTTGGCGCAGATGAAAAAGCGCCGGATGGATACACGCAAGATCCTGATGTTTTAGATACCTGGTTCTCTTCTGCACTCTGGCCATTTTCTACTCTTGGATGGCCGGCAAATAGCGATGATCTTAAAAAGTTCTATCCAACAAGTGTTCTTGTAACTGGTTATGACATTCTCTTTTTCTGGGTAGCACGCATGATGTTATTTGGTTTATTTGCAATGGATGGCAAGCAACCTTTCCACACGATTGCTCTACACGGTTTAGTACGTGATCAATTCGGAAAGAAGATGTCAAAGAGTCGTGGAAACACAATTGATCCAATTGAATTTATGGATAAGTACGGCGCGGATGCTCTTCGCTTCACATTAGCTCGCGGTGCTAACCCAGGAAAAGACCAAGCACTCGCCGAAGATTGGGTAGGTGGTTCCAGAAACTTTGCCACCAAGCTATGGAATGCAACCCGTTTTGCAATGATCAATGGCGCAACCATTGAGGGCGAACTTCCAGCAACAGCATCACTTAATGGAATTGATAAGTGGATTCTTTCAAGACTCTCAGAAACTATCTCCGAAGTTGATTCACTCCTCGAATCATATGAATTTGCTCGTGCATGCGATCGTATTTATCACTTTGCTTGGGATGATCTCTGCGACTGGTATCTCGAACTTTCAAAGGAGAGTTTCGCTTCTGGAGATGCTAAAAACTCCCAACGTGTATTGGGTTACGTGCTAGATCAACTCTTGCGACTTATGCATCCAGTTATGCCATTTCTGACTGAACAACTCTGGACAACTTTGACCGGGGGAGAGTCACTAGTTATTGCGCAATGGCCACAAGCTAATGCGGGTCATGTTGATAAGAGCAGCGAAAAAATTGTTACAAGTATTCAAGAAGTAATTACCGAAGTCCGTAGATTCAGAAACGATCAAGGGATTAAGACATCAGCAAAAATTCCTGGGCGATTCATTGCGCCAGCTGAATTTGCTCCATACGAGAGCGCAATGCGTTTCGTCTTAAAGCTTGAAGCTTCCGATTTCACGCCAAGTGCCAACTTACAAATTGGTTCCGTTAAAGCTGAATTCGATCTCACAGGAACTATTGACGTTGCAGCTGAGCGCGCACGCCTCACAAAAGATCTGGCTACTGCTAAGAAAGATCTAGAAACTGCAAATGTGAAACTCAATAACCAAGGCTTTATGGCGAAGGCACCTGCTGAAGTTGTTGTTGAAATTAAAGAACGTCTTGCCAAGACAAGTGCTGATATTGAACGAATCACTTCACAACTCAACTCATTGCCGGCGCAGTAATTAATGAGCGCAGACGATAACGCACGTGTAGATGCAATCGAGCAGGCGCTGCTTGCACGTTGGCCCGAAACACGAATCTCTCCAACACTTGATCGCATTGCCGCTCTCACAGACATTCTTGGTTCACCTCAACTCACATATCCAACAATTCATGTGGGCGGAACAAATGGAAAAACAACGACATCTCGAATGATTGATTCGCTTCTATTTGAAATGGGATTACGAACCGGACGTTTTACTAGTCCACATCTCGAAAGTTATTTAGAGAGAATTTCTATTAATGGCGAACCTATTGATCCTAAAGCCGCGATATTTGCCTACAACGATCTCTCACCATATTTGGATTTAATGGATACAAAGTTTGAAAATCCAATTTCTTTCTTTGAAGCAATCACCGCCATGGCTTTCGTTGCATTTGCCGAACATCCAGTTGATATTGGAGTCATTGAAGTAGGCATGGGCGGACAGTGGGATGCAACTAATGTTGTCGACGCAGATGTATCAGTGATCATGCCAATTGGTTTAGATCACATGGAATATCTTGGAAATACTCTGGGCGAGATTGCTCAAACACAAGCCGGAATAATTAAAACCGGTGGGTTCATCGTGATGGCAGAACAAAAGCCTGAAGCGGCAAAAGAGTTATTGCGTAGAGCTGCCGAAGTTGAAGCAGACATTGCTCGTGAGGGAATCGAATATTCACTGGACTCTCGCGCAATCGCTGTTGGTGGGCAGATGATTTCCATCAATGGCGTAAATCAAAAGTACGATGAAATT
>JACCDL010592799.1_pt1 | contig 10548 bp, 8 predicted proteins | sample 7441931 | NCBI WGS metagenome assembly JACCDL01 (sample SAMN15323437, study PRJNA562643) | freshwater metagenome | isolation source: river surface water | place: USA:Blue River Watershed | collected 2017-08-16 | reverse complement strand
TTCTGACCAGCCTCGTGGCGCTTCCGCTTTTGTTTCCGGCTCTGCCAGCACAGGCCCAGCGGTCTGAACGGGTATTGGTGATCTTTGGCAATGATCCGTGCCCCACAAATGCCAGTGGCGATGAAATCATTGTATGCGCGCGCCGCCCAGAGTCAGAACGGTATCGCATCCCGCAAGAATTGCGCCCAGGCTCACAAAATCCACAAAATAAGAGCTGGGCTGTTCGCGCACAATCCGCGATGGACACGGGGCGCACGGGCACGGGCAGCTGCTCAGCCACCGGCGCAGGCGGCTGGACCGGCTGCTGGGCCGAGCAGATGCGCCAATATAAAGATGAAAAGAAGCAAAAGCCTGAAAATTAAGGGATTTTTGCGCAGTCAGGGGATGGCTGCGGGGCAGGTAAACAAAGTATTTTGAGATAATTGGTCGGGACGACAGGATTCGAACCTGCGACCCCCACACCCCCAGTGTGATGCGCTACCAGGCTGCGCTACGTCCCGACCGGAGGCGCGGCTTTACGCTGCACCCGGCGGCTTGGCAAGGGCGGGACGTGCCAGAAAATGCATCCGCCGTCATCTCTGTCACGCTTTGGTTGCACGGCGGCCATGGATTTGGTAACCGCGCGGGCTTCTGGGCGGGCATTTCTGCCGGCCATGATCTGACAAGAGTATTCGCATGTTCGCAACCCCTGCATTTGCCCAAGCTGCCAGCGGCTCTGCCGCATCGGGCGGCACGGCCTCGACTATTTTCTTCCTTGGCCAGTTTGTTCTGATTGGCCTTATCTTTTACTTCCTCATCATTCGCCCGCAGCAAAAGCGCGCAAAAGCGCATCAAGCGCTCATTGCGGCTGTAAAGCGCGGCGATCAGGTGGTGACGGCAGGCGGCATCGTCGGCAAGGTTACCAAAGTTGAAGACAAGATGGTGGAAGTTGAAATTGCCTCGGGCGTGAAGGTTCGCGTTATCAAGGCAACGTTGACAGACGTCGATACCGGCACTGCCAAGCCTGCGAACGACTGACACCTAGATGCTTGATTTCCCCCGCTGGAAAGTCTGGCTGGTCCTCCTCGCGACGATCACGGGCATTGTTGCAGCTGTCCCCAGCCTATTGCCGCCAGAGACGCGTGACCAGCTGCCTGGCTGGCTGAAGGAAACGCACATTAATTTGGGGCTCGACTTGTCCGGCGGCAGCCATTTGCTGCTGGAAGCCGACACGGCCGATGTACGCAAGCAGCAAATTGAGCGGATGGAAGAAACCATTCGCACAGAAATGCGCCGGGCCAGCCCTCGGATTGAAATTAGTGATATTTCAACGGCAAACGGCGAATTGTCGTTCCTGCCGCGCAATTCTGCTCAGCTGGATCAAGCAGTGGAATTGGCCCGCCAGCAAACCAATGGGATTGGCATTGGTGGCGCACGGGATTGGACAGTCTCTGTCCGTGATTCGACCCGCGTTGTCATGCGGCCGACAGAGGCCGGTGTTAACTATGAAATTGATAGTGCCCTTGAAACGGCACGAAATGTGGTTGCCAAGCGGATTGACCCTGAGGGCACCAAGGAAATTACCGTTGTGCGCCAAGGTGCAGATCGCATCTTGGTGCAAGTGCCTGGCTTGCAAGACCCAGAAGGGCTGAAGCGCCTATTGGGCAAAACGGCGAAGCTGGAATTCAAGCTGGTCGATTTGAACGCAAATCCGCAAGAAGTTGCCGCTGGCCGTGCGCCTGCGGGCAGCCAGATTTTGCCAACGTTGGAAGGCGGCAAGATTGCCGTCAAGCGCCGTGTGATGGTGTCTGGTGACGAGTTGAATGACGCGCGCCAGGCCTTTGACCCGCAATCGGGTAATCCCGTTGTCTCCATTCGATTCAACAGCCAAGGCGGGCGTAAATTTGGCCGTGCGACATCAGAAAATGTAGGCAAGCCTTTTGCGATTATTCTTGATGGGGTCGTTCTGTCAGCGCCCAATATTAACGAACCCATTCTTGGTGGGAGCGCACAGATTTCAGGCAACTTCACGGTCGAGTCGGCCAATGAACTGTCCATCTCGCTGCGGTCAGGCAAATTGCCCGTGGCGCTCAAGGTTATTGAGGAATCCAGTGTCAGTGCTGAATTGGGCAAGGACTCCATTGAAAAGGGTGTTCTTGCGGGCATTCTCGCTACGCTCGCGCTCGTCGGCTATATGGTTCTCACCTATTTCCGCTTTGGGGTTTACACCACGCTCGCGCTGTTTGTGAACGGCGTGCTGGTGCTGGGCTTGATGGGTGTGTTCAATGCGACGCTCACCTTGCCCGGTATTGCCGGGTTTGTGCTGACCATTGGTGCGGCCGTGGATGCGAACGTGCTGATTAACGAGCGTATTCGCGAAGAACTTCGCCGGGGTCGACGGACAATTCAAGCCGTTGAATTTGGCTATAAAGAAGCCTCGACGGCGATTTTTGATGCCAATATCACCAACGTGATTTCCGCCCTCATCCTATTCTGGTTTGGCAGCGGGCCGATTAAGGGGTTCGCGGTTGTGCTGGCGCTTGGCATCGCGACATCCGTCTTCACTGGTGTAACCTTTACGCGTCTTCTGGTTTCGCAATATCTTGAGCGGAACCGGCCCAAGACGCTGACTTTGTGACGGAAGCTTGTGCAATGCGCCCGGTAAAACTTGTTCCTGACAACACCAACATCTCCTTCCTGCGGTATCGCTGGTGGGCTTTGGCCGTCTCGATCATTCTCCTGATTTCTTCCGTTGTGCTTGTTTCGGTTCGCGGGTTGAATTGGGGCATCGACTTTGTGGGTGGCCAGTCCATCCGCGTCACTTTCGCCAAGCCTGTTGATATGGGCGAATTGCGCGGCCGATTAGAGGCCATGGATGTTGGCGATGTCGTTCTGCAGCAAATGACGGACCCTCGCGTGGTCAGCATCCGCATTCCCTTGGAAGGGGAGGCGACGAACCCAATTGGCAAATGCATGGGTTCGGGCATCAGCAAGGATGGTCCAGCCGACCAATCGAACAAGATAGCCTCAAAAGTCCGCCTAGAACTCACTCAGGCCTATCCGGGTGTTGATATTGGCGCTGTGAACTCAGTGTCTGGCAAGGTGGGCTGCGAGCTGTTCAGCACGGGCAGCTTTGCCTTGGCGCTGGCTATGCTTGGTATTTCCCTGTTCATCTGGTTTCGCTTTGAGTGGCAATTTGGTGTTGGTGCGCTCATCACCCTGTTCCACGATGTGGTGCTGACCTTTGGCTTTTTCGCGTTGACGCGCTTGACGTTTGATCTGAACGTGATCGCCGCCATTCTCACAATTATTGGTTATTCGCTGAATGATACGATTGTTATCTACGATCGTATCCGCGAAAATCTGCGTAAATATCGCAAGATGGAAATTGAGCCGCTGCTTAATCTGTCGGTTAATGAAACGCTCTCGCGCACCGTCACCACGTCGCTGTCGCTTATCCTAACGCTGGGCATTTTGCTTGTGGTTGGCCCAGATACAATTTTTGGCTTCACTGCATCGATGTTGTTGGGGATTGTGATTGGGACATTCTCGTCCTTCTACATCTCAGCGCCAGTCTTGATCTGGCTGAATGTGACCTCAGACAGCTTTGTGCAAACCGATGTCTCGAAATCAGGCGCTGAGCGGATTGGTGAATCATTCCCTGACCAGCGCTGACAGATGATCGCGCAACGCCTGGGCATTTGTGGCCCAGGTGAAGCGCGTGGCGCGGGAACGGCATAGCTGCTGGGACGGCGGATCGCAGATCAGGCTGGATATCGCAGCTGCAATGGCCTTTGCGTCTTGCGGTACAATTTGCCCCGCTTTGTCGTCTGTAAGTAGCTCACGCGCGCCACCTACGTCTGTAATGATAATGGGCGTGCCACACGCCAAGGCTTCTACCCATGCATTGGCCAACCCTTCTGAGGCCGAGGTCAGGGCCATTACGTCTGCCGCGGCCAGCCATAAAGCGACATCGGCGGGGGGAAGCGCGCCTGGCCAGATGATCCGCTCAGCAACCCCCAATTGCTGTGCGAGGGACTTAAGGCGGGCATGCTCCGGCCCATCGCCACTGAGGGCAAGCTGGGCATCTGGCACCGCGGTGAGCGCTTCGATCACAAGGGACTGCTGCTTGCGGGGGATCAGTGCGCCGAGCGACGCAATTAATGGCCCATATATTCCCAAATGTGCCTTTGCTTGAGCGCGGTTTTGAGGGCGAAAGAGCGCCAGATCAACGCCCGTATAATGGACCTTTATGCGATCTTCGGGGAAGCCAAGTTGGACCATATCGGCCTTAAGCGCCGCAGAGACAGCCAAAAGCCCATCGGCGGCTTGTCCAGCCTTGCAAATGGCTCTGCCGGGCACAGGGCGATGGCCCCAATAGTGAATATCTGCCCCCCGCGCCTTGATTGAAACGGGCACGCCAAAATGCTTGCCGAGCGCCAGGGCTGCTGGGCCATCAGGGAAGAAATATTGCGCATCAATCACGTCAAACGGAAAATCCTGCCGTATCTTTGCCAAAAGCGGGGTCAGGGTTTGGACCAATGCTGCGACATCAAAGCGGCCATCGCTTCCCGGCCAATGGCGAAAGCGCGGCCGCCAAATTTTAAGCCCCGCCCAAATCTCGGCAGGCGCGAGATGGCTCAATGCCCGATAATGTCGTGCCAAAGACACGGGCCAAGGCGGAAGCCCTATTGGCGCAACAACCTGCACGTCTGTGTGAGGTAATGCCGCCAGAGCTTGTGTTTGGCGGGCAACGAAAAGGCCAAAAACCGGCTTTGCCGCGCTGGGAAACAGGCTGGAAAGTGTCAGCACGCGCAGTGGGGCAGGGGCAAGAGGGGCCATTCTGCCGATGGATACTCACAAAGCATTACTGAAAGCCTATCTCAGCGCTTGGCGGACGGAGCCGGGCGGGCTAAGACGCAGCCATGTCGAGCCCCCGCTTCAGGACCGCTGCTGTCCTCGCCGCCGTGATGATTGCCCTTCCGCTTGCTGGTTGCGCTGGCAACCGCACGCGGAGCAAAGCAGACACATCCTACGTCGCGCGCGATGTGGCGACGCTCTATAATGCCGCAAAATCGCGGTTGGACCGGGGACAGTATAAGCTGGCCGCCGCTTTATTTGATGAGGTAGAGCGCCAGCATCCTTATTCTGTCTGGGCGCGTCGGGCGCAGTTGATGAGTGCCTATTCCTATTATTTAGCGCGTGATTATACCGAATCGACCAGCTCTGCGCAGCGCTTCCTTTCGATCCATCCTGGTAACCGGGATGCCCCCTATGCCTATTATCTGATTGCTCTGAACTATTATGAGCAAATTTCAGATGTGACGCGGGACCAAAAGATTACCCAGCAGGCAGTGGATGCCTTTGGAGAATTGACGCGCCGCTACCCGCAATCGCGCTATGCCGCAGATGCCCGTTTGAAGATGGATTTGCTGCGCGACCATTTGGCCGGCAAAGAAATGGAAATTGGCCGTTTCTATCAGCGCCGCGGCCAATGGCTTGCCAGCACAGTGCGTTTCCGCACGGTGATTGATCAATATGAGACAACGAGCCACACGCCAGAAGCGCTGATGCGCTTAACGGAAAGCTATTTGGCCATGGGCGTGCCGCAGGAAGCCCAGAAATCAGCAGCTGTGCTGGGCAAGAATTATCCGGAGAGCGATTGGTATAAGCGCGCCTATGCGCTGATGCAGAAGCACGCTCCCAAGGGTTGATCTCGGCTGATGCTGACATCTCTCTCGATCCGCGATGTCGTGCTGATCGAGGCACTTGACCTCGACTTTGATGCCGGTCTGGGCGTGCTGACGGGCGAGACAGGTGCTGGAAAATCCATTTTGCTGGATGCCCTTGGTTTGGCGCTTGGCGACCGGGCCGATAGCGGTCTGGTCCGCCAAGGCTGCCTGCAAGCCAGTGTCACCGCCAGTTTTTCAGCCCCAGATGCTGCTATTTCTCTGCTACGCGCCAATGATTTGGAGCTTGGCGTTGGTGAAGAGCTGATTGTCCGCCGCACAGTGAAGGCCGATGGCGGCAGCAAAGCCTATGTCAATGATCAGCCTGTCTCTGCCGCACTGCTGCGTGAATTAGGCGGGCACTTGGTCGAAATTCACGGCCAGCATGATGATCGCGGTTTGATTAATCCGCGCGGCCATCGCGATTTGTTAGATAATTTTGCGCGCGCGGATGTGACGGCAGTGCGCGCGGCCCATAGTGCGTGGCGGGCGGCGGAAGCGGCATTGGAAGTGGCGCGCCAGGCGCTTGCAGATGCTGAGCGCGACCGGGAATGGCTGGCGCATTCAGTCGCTGAATTACAGGCTTTTGACCCACAGCCAGGCGAAGAAGAAGACTTGGCCGCGCGGCGCCAGATGATGCAGCGTGGCGAAAAGATTGCAGCTGAGCTTGAGGCAATTACCGCGCTGGTAGAAGGCGCGGATGGGGGCCTGTCGCAATTACGGCAAGCCGCGCGCATTTTGGACCGCATATCGGGGGACCACCCAGCCTTGGCCGAGGCACTTGCGGCGATTGATCGCGCAATTGTGGAAGGCAATGTCGTTGAAGATCGTCTGCGGGATGCAGCGATTGCGCTCTCTTTTGATCCCGCCGCTTTGGAAGCAGATGAAGCGCGTTTGTTTGATTTGCGGGCGTTGGCGCGCAAGCACCGCGTTCAGCCAGATGAGCTCGCGGCGCTGACGGCCGAGTTGTCGACTAAGCTTGAGGCGATTGAGGCCGGTGGAGAAGGCCTTGCCAAGCTAGAGCAAAGCTTGGCTGAGGCGCGCCGCCAATATGAGGCGTCCGCGCGCGCGCTGAGTGCCCAGCGTCAGGCGGCAGCTGCACGGCTTGATGCCGCGGTAGCGGGGGAACTGGCACCGTTGAAATTGGACGCTGCACGTTTCCAGACTTTAGTTGAACCACTGGAGCCCGCCCAATGGACTGGGGCGGGCATGGACCGTGTTGAATTTCTTGTTTCCACAAACCCCGGCGCGCCCTTTGCTCCGCTTATCAAAATTGCTTCAGGTGGAGAATTGTCGCGCTTCATTCTCGCGCTGAAGGTCGCTTTGGCGGAAGTGGGGGCCGCGGGCACGATGATTTTTGATGAAATTGATCGTGGCGTGGGCGGGGCTGTGGCGTCTGCTATTGGCGATAGGCTGGCCCGTTTGGCGGAACGCACCCAATTGCTGGTCGTGACGCACAGTCCGCAAGTGGCGGCGCGCGGGGCGGCGCATTTGCTGATTGCGAAGGCGTCTGAAGGCACCGTGACGCGTACCAGCGTGCGGCAATTGGATGCGCAGGAGCGGCGCGAGGAAATTGCCCGAATGCTCTCTGGCGCGCAGGTGACCGATGAGGCACGCGCACAAGCTGAACGACTGCTGGAGGCGGCATGAGCAGCCTGTTTGATCTGTCGGAAGCTGAAGCGGCAAATCGGCTGATGCGGCTGGCCCGCGAGATTGCAAAGCATAACAAGCTTTACCACACGCTCGACTCTCCCGAGATTTCGGATGCAGATTATGATGCGTTAATCCGCGAAAATACCGCATTGGAGGCGCAGTTCCCGCATTTGGTGCGGGCGGACAGCCCCAATCGTCAGGTGGGGGCAGCTCCAGCGAGCCATTTGTCAAAGGTGACGCACGCCAAGCCGATGCTTAGCCTCGACAATGCCTTTTCTGATGAAGACGTGGACGATTTTGTCGGCCGTGTGCGGCGCTTCCTCAATTTGCCAGAGGATACCCCCGTTGCGCTCACGGCGGAGCCTAAGATTGACGGCCTGTCATGTTCGCTGCGCTATGAGGCGGGTCGGTTGGTGCTTGCCGCCACGCGGGGCGATGGCCAAGTGGGCGAAGATGTAACAGCCAATGTCCGCACAATTGCTGATATCCCGCAACTGATTTCCGGCAATATTCCGCAGGTGTTTGAAGTGCGGGGCGAAGTTTATATGGCAAAAGCTGATTTTGCCGCCCTGAATGCCAAAGCCGAAGCTGAAGCAAGTAAGCTTTTTGCCAATCCACGCAATGCGGCGGCTGGATCGCTGCGCCAGAAAGATCCGGCAGTTACAGCCGCACGGCCTTTGCGTTTTTTGGCGCATGGTTGGGGCGAAACATCTGATCTGCCGGGTGAAACCCAGTTTGATGTTATTAAAGCCATTGAGAGTTGGGGCATCCCCGTTGATCCGCGCTTTGTGCGATTGACCAGTACGGCTGAAGTTCTTGCGCATTACCGAACCATTGAAGCGCTCCGTGCAGATCTGCCCTTTGATATTGATGGCGTGGTCTACAAGGTGGACCGGTTGGATTGGCAGGCGCGGCTGGGCTTTGTTGCCAAGGCGCCGCGCTGGGCGATTGCGCATAAGTTCCCCGCCGAACGGGCCGAAACCACGTTGGAAGCCATTGATATTCAAGTGGGCCGCACAGGCAAATTGACCCCGGTGGGCCGGCTGACACCCGTGACAGTGGGAGGTGTGGTCGTCTCTAACGTTACATTGCACAATCGCGATGAAATTGCCCGGTTGGGCGTGCGTCCGGGGGACCGGGTGGTTGTGCAACGCGCAGGCGATGTCATCCCGCAAATTGTCGACAACCTCACGCGTGCCGAGGCGCGCGCGGAGTATCACTTCCCCGATCATTGCCCCGAATGTCAGTCTGAAGCTGTGGCAGAAGAGGGCGAAGTTGATGTGCGCTGCACCGGTGGCCTTATCTGCCCTGCACAACGTGTTGAGCGATTGAAGCATTTTGTGAGCCGGCCAGCGCTCGACATAGATGGGTTGGGCGAAAAGACGATTGTTGAATTTTTCGGGCTAGGCTGGCTGCACAGCCCGGCTGATATCTTCCGGCTTAAGGCCCGCCGCAATGAGATTATTGGCCGGGAGGGCTGGCAGGATAAGTCTGTGGATAACCTGTTGGCAGCCATTGAGGCAAAGCGCGCGCCAGACCCGGCTCGGCTTATTTTCGCATTAGGGATCCGTCATGTAGGTGCCGTGACGGCGAAGGATTTGCTGAAGGCCTTTGGAACTGTTGAGGCTGTGCGCGCTGCCGCCACCAGTGACGACGCCATGACGGTTTTGACACAAGTGGACGGCATTGGCCCTGTTGTCGCCGAGGCTTTGGTGGAATTTTTCCACGAGCCGCACAATCAAGCTGTGTGGGATGATTTGTTGGCTGAGGTTTCACCGCCGGCTTTCGTTCATACGGTCCGGGCATCGGCTGTATCGGGCAAGATTGTTGTTTTCACGGGCAGTCTTGAAACCATGAGCCGCGATGAAGCCAAGGCGCAGGCCGAATCATTGGGTGCCAAAACGGCAGGGTCTGTCTCTGCCAAAACCGATTTGCTGGTGGCCGGGCCAGGTGCCGGATCAAAGCTAAAGAAGGCGCAGGAACTGGGCATTGAAGTCGTAGATGAGGCAGGATGGGCGGCAATTGTAGCCGCTGCTGCGGCTGACGCGGCCTAGGGCATTTCGTATCCCGCTTGACCGTTGCGAACGGCCCCGTCAAAGCAGGGACATGACCGATCAAACGGACCTTTCCGCATTAAGCTTTGAACAAGCATTGAAGCGGCTTGAAGAGATTGTCGCTCGGCTGGAATCCGGCGAAGCGGCCTTGGATGAATCCATTACGCTCTACACTCAAGGTGAAGCCTTGCGCGCCCAATGCGAAGCACGGCTCAAAGATGCGCAGGCGCGCATTGAGAAAATCACATTGGGGGCAGATAGCGTGCCGACGGGCACCACGCCCTTTGATGCAGGCTGATCCCTTAAATGGGTGGGGGTGACATCTTAAAGCCAGCCTTGGCGGATATCGCAGCGGATATTGACCGCAGCTTTGATCTGTTATTGCCAATCCCGAATGATGGCCGTGCGCGCCTTTATGAAGCCATGCGCCATGCCGCTATTGGCGGCGGCAAGCGTTTGCGTCCTTTGCTCGTTCTGGCCGCGTCCCAGCTTTTCAATGTGAGCCGAGAGTCGGCTTTGCGCGTTGGCACAGCCATTGAATGCATTCATGTCTATTCGCTGATCCATGACGATATGCCGTGCATGGATGATGATGATATGCGGCGCGGCAAACCCACAGTGCATAAGGCATTTGATGAAGCAACGGCAGTGTTGGCCGGGGATTCGCTTCATGCGCTGGCTTTTGAAATATTGGCCGATGAGGCGACTCATCCAGACCCCTTTGTTCGATCAGAATTGATTGCGGAAATTGCGCGTGCATCTGGCCCTGCTGGAATGGCGGGCGGACAGATGATGGACTTGATGGCTGGTGATATTGAGTTTGATCTTCCAGCCGTTACGCGCTTGCAGCAGTTGAAAACAGGGGCGCTGATCTCTTTCTGCCTCGAAGCGGGCGCGATTTTGGGCCGGGTGCCACCTGAAGGGCGCAATGGGCTGCGCGGCTATGCGCGGGATATTGGCCTTGCCTTTCAGATTGCCGATGATGTGCTCGATGCTGAAGGCGATGCAGACCTTGCGGGCAAAGCCCTGCAAAAAGATGCTGAAGCCGGTAAAGCGACGTTCCTGTCCTTGCTGGGCATTGATCGCGCAAAGGCGCAAATGCATCTTTTGGTCGATCAAGCGATTGCCCATCT
>JACCDL010593417.1_pt1 | contig 10556 bp, 6 predicted proteins | sample 7441931 | NCBI WGS metagenome assembly JACCDL01 (sample SAMN15323437, study PRJNA562643) | freshwater metagenome | isolation source: river surface water | place: USA:Blue River Watershed | collected 2017-08-16 | reverse complement strand
TCGTCGGTGATGAGCACCACGTTGCGCGTGAAGAACGGCCCGTGGGCGCCGCTGAGATTGAGAAGCATGCTGTCCTCGCCGGCGACCGGCACGACGCGGATGGAGCGGATGAGCTGGGTGGACATCGGGTGGGGAGATTTCAGGCGCGACGGAAGCGGACGAACAGGACCAGCGCCGCCGTGAGCAGGGACGAGGCGGCTAGGCCGTGGAGGCCCCAGGTCACGCTGCCCGTCGTCTCCTTGATCCAGCCGAAGGCCGTGGGGGCGAAGAAGCCGCCGAGATTGCCGAGCGAATTGATGAGCGCGATGCCGGCCGCCGCCACGCGCGGATCCAGCTCCTTCTGGGGGATCGGCCAGAACAGCGAGGCCGCGGACTTGAAGCCCAGCGCCGAGACGCAGATGCACACGAATCCTGCGACCGGTCCGCCGAGCGTGGCGGCGAACATGCCGAGCCCGGCGACCGTCAGCGCGACCGCCACCCAGCCCTGCTGGCCCGGACGGCGCGCGGCGGCCACCGCGAAGAGATACATCCCCGCGATGGAGATCAGCCAGGGGATCGAATTGAAAAGCCCCACCTGCATGTTCGAGAGCCCGCCCATGCCTCGGATGATCTCCGGCAGCCAGAAAGTCACCGCGTAGATCGTGAGCTGGATCGCGAAGTAGACCCAGCAGAAGAAGAGCAGCTTCGGGTCGAGCAGAAGTTCGCCCAGGCCCGCCTTGGGGCGGGTGATGGCGGCCGCGCGCTCCGACTCCACCGCCGAGGAAAGCGCCTGACGCTCCTCCGGGTTCAGCCAGCGCGCCTCCGCCGGCAGCGAATCAAGCCAGACCCAGAGGATCCCGGCCATGCCGACCGAAAAGACGCCTTCGATGAGCACCATCCACTGCCAGCCGTGCAGGCCCATCCCTTCGATGCTCATCAGTCCGGCCGAGAGCGGACCTGATATGACCGAGGCGATCGCCGAGCCGCTGAGGAAGATCGCCATGGCGCGTCCGCGTTCCGACGAGGGGAACCAGCGCGTGAAGTAGTAGACCACGCCGGGGAAGAACCCCGCCTCGGCGGCGCCGAGCAGGAAGCGCAGCGCGTAGAATTCGTCCGCGTCCCGGACGAAGGCCAGCAGCGCGGCGAGCGCGCCCCAGACCGCCGCGATGAGCGTCAGCCAGCGGCGGGCGCCGAGCCGTTCCAGCGCCATGTTGGCGGGCACCTCGAAGAGCGCGTAACCCCAGAAGAACAGCCCCGCTCCGATGCCGTAGGCCGTGGCGCCGATGCCCAGGCTGGCCTCCAGCTGCGGCTTGATGAAGCTCACGTTCACCCGGTCGACGTAGTTGACGATGAACATCACCACGAAGAGCGGGAGCAGCCGCCACTTCGCCTTGGAGACGGCCGAGGCCAGCGCGGACTGGTCGCCGGTCCGGCTCACTGCGGTCCGAGCTTGGACATCAGCGCCGCCAGCCGTTCGACCTCATCGGCCTTGAGCTCCGTGAGCGGGGCGCGGACCGGGCCGGCGTCGTGTCCGGCCAGACGGGCGCCGGCCTTGACGATGCTGACCGCGTAGCCCGCCGAGCGGTTGCGGATCTCGAGGTAGGGCAGGAAGAACGTGTCGAGCAGCCGGTTCTGCGTCGCATGGTCGTCCGCCGCCACCGCCCGGTAGAACTCCATCGCCATCTTGGGCACGAAGTTGAAGACCGCGGAGGAGTAGACCGGCACGCCCATCGCCTTGTAGGCGGCGGCGTAGACCTCGGCCGTGGGCAGGCCGCCCAGGTAGCTGAAGCGGTCGCCCATCCGGCGGCGGATTGAGACCATCAGCTCGACTTCGCCGATGCCGTCCTTGTAGCCGATGAGGTTGGGGCAGGCCTGGGCGAGACGCTCCAGGTGATGCGGCTGCAGGCGGCAGACGTTGCGGTTGTAGACCACCACGCCGATCTTGACCGACTTGCAGACCTGTTCGACGTGGACGGCCACGCCGTCCTGATTCGCCTCGGTGAGGTAGTGCGGCAGCAGCAGGATGCCCTTGGCGCCGAGCCGCTCGGCCTCCTGCGCATACTGGATGGCCAGGCGCGTGGGACCGCCGGCGCCGGCGAGGATGGGCACCTTGCCCTGACAGGTCTGGACCGCCGTGCGGATGACCTCCGAATACTCCTTCGGCTCCAAGGAGAAGAACTCACCCGTGCCGCCCGCGGCGACAAGGGCCGTCGCGCCATAGGGCGCCAGCCACTCGAGCCGCTTGGCGTAGGTAGACGGACGGAAGTCTCCGGAAGCGTCGAAATCCGTCACCGGGAAGGAGAGCAGTCCGTGCGAGATGGTCTTCTGCAGTTCAAGGGGGGACATCGGGAAGTGACTGGATGTGACGGATAAGCGAACGCGGCCATGAGGGAAGGGGAAACTCCCGTCCGGGGAACTTTCGATTGGCAGGCATCGGGCGGGCAGGTTAGCTTCCGGCATGCCCCACAAGCCGTTCGCGCTGCTTTGCGCCCTGCTGTCCTCCGTCCTCCTTTCCGCCGAGCCCGCCCCTCGGTGGTACAAGGGCAACCTGCACACGCACACCTTCTGGAGCGATGGCGACGATTTTCCGGATTCCGTCGCCCGTTGGTATAAGGACAACGGCTACCACTTCCTGGCCCTCTCCGACCACAACGTGATGCAGCAGGGTGAGAAGTGGTTCGTCCCGGCCAAACGTCGCGGCGGCAAGGAGATCGCCGAGAAGTATCTCGCCGCCTTCCCGGCCGACCGCGTGAAGGTGCGCGGCGAGGGTGACGCCCGGGAGATCCGCCTGAAGACCTTCGACGAGCTGCAGGCGGAGTTCGGCGAGGCCGGCCGATTCCTCATGATTCCCTCCATCGAGAGCACCGACCCCCGCGTGCATGTCAACGTGACCAACCTGCGTGACCCGATCCTGCCGGACAAGACGATCGACACCTCGACCTCGCAGGGGATCGTGGCGGCGATGCGTCACGCCTTCGGTGCCGTGCGGGCGCAGCGCGCCGCCACCGGGCGGCCCATGTTCGCCCACCTCAACCATCCCAACTTCAGGTGGGCCGTCACCGCGGAGGAGATCCTGCAGGTGGACCAGCAGCGTTTCTTCGAGGTCTACAACGGCCATCCCACCGTCTACAACGAAGGCGACGCCGTGCATGCCTCCACCGAGCGCATGTGGGACATCATCCTTGCCGAGCGGCGGCGCCTCGGCCAGCCCGCCCTGTTCGGCCTGGCGACCGATGATTCGCACAACTACCACATCCAGCCTGACCGCGTGAACGTGAAGTCCAGCGTGACCGGACGCGGTTGGGTCATGGTGCGCGCCGCCGAGCTCACCCCTGACGCCCTCGTGGCCGCCATCGAGAAGGGCGACTTCTACTGCTCGACCGGCGTCACGCTGAAAGACGTCGTGCGCACGGCCGATTCACTCACCGTCGAAGTCGATCCCGAGCCCGGCCTGCAGTACACCGTCGAGTTCATCGGCACCCGCAAGGGTTACGACCACCGCAGCGAACCCGTGAAGGACGACAAGGGCGAGGTCCTGCACGTCACCCGACGCTACTCCGTTGATGTCGGCCGTGTCCTCCAATCCTCCAAGGGCGTGCGAGCCACTTACAAGTTCAAGGGTGACGAACTCTACGTCCGCGCTCGCGTCACCTCCAGCCGTCACAAGTCGCCCATCGTCATCGCCGGCGAGATGGAACGCGCCTGGACCCAGCCCTGATTTCCCATGAAACACCTGCTCGCATCCCTGCTGGCCGCGGCCGCCTTCGCCGCCCCGCAGCGGCCCAACATCATCGTCATCCTGGCCGACGACCAGGGCTACGGGGACTTCGCCGCCAACAATCCGGCGTCGAAGATCGCGACGCCCGGACTTGACCGACTCGCTGCCGAAGGCATGCGCTTCACCGACGCGCACACTTCGTCGTCCGTCTGCACACCGACCCGCTACTCGCTGCTGACCGGCCGCTACCACTGGCGCACCCGTCTGCAGAGCGGCGTCCTGGGAGGATTTTCACCGCCGCTGATCGCCCCTGAGCGGCAGACCTTGGCGGACCTGCTGAAGTCGGCCGGCTACCGCACCGCCATGTTCGGAAAATGGCACCTCGGCGTGAGCTGGCCCCTCAAGGGGGGCGGTTACGCCGACGACGGCGGCAACTACGCCAAGTCCCCGGACAACGCCTCGCAGGTCGACTGGTCCGGTGAGGTGAAGGGCGGCCCCCTCGACTGCGGCTTCGACGAGTTCTTCGGCATCAGCGCCTCCCTGGACATGCCGCCCTTCGTTTGGATCGAGGGGCGCAAGGCCACCGAGGCCGCCACTGCGACCAAGACCTGGCTGCGCACCGGACCTGCCGGACCGAGCTTCGAGGCGGTCGACGTGCAGCCATCGCTCACCGCCCGCCTCATCCGTTACATCGGCGAGCGGGCTGAGGACGCCAAGGCCGGCAAGCCCTTCTTCGCCTACGTTCCCCTCGCGGCGCCGCACACCCCCGTCGTCCCCACCAAGCAGTGGGAGGGCAGCAGCGGCATCAATGCCTACGCAGACTTCGTAAAGCAGGTCGACGCGGACGTCCTGAAGATCCTCGACGCCCTCCGTCAGAACGGAATCGAGCGCGACACCCTCATCGTCTTCACCTCCGACAACGGATGCTCTCCGGCGGCGAAGATCGAGGAGCTCCAGGCCAAGGGCCACCAGCCCAACGGCGTGCTGCGCGGCCATAAGGCTGACATCTTCGAGGGCGGACATCGCGTGCCCTTCGTCCTCCGCTGGCCCGCCGCGGTGAAGGCGGGAAGCGTCGCCCCTCAGCTCGTCGGTCAGATCGACCTCTTCGCCACCTTCGCCGAGATCACCGGCGCCAAGCCGGCCGAAGGGCAGGGCGAGGACAGCTTCAGCTTCGCGCCGGTCCTTGCCGATGCCGGCGTCCCCAGTCCCCGTCGGTCCATCATCAGCCATTCCATCAACGGAAGCTTCGCCATCCGTGACGGAGCCTGGAAACTGTCCCTCTGCGCCGGTTCCGGCGGCTGGAGCGCACCCCGGCCTGGATCCAAGGAGGAGCAGGGCCTTCCGACGTTCCAGCTTTACGACCTCGCGTCCGACCTGGGTGAGACCCGTAACCTTGCCGAGCCGCAGAAGGAACGCGTCGATGCGATGAAGGCCGCATTGGAAAAGGCCGTCGCCTCCGGACGCACCACGCCCGGGCCCGACCTCAGGAACGACGCTGAGATCAGCATCATCAAGCGCCCTGCTCAGCCCAAGGCCGGCAAGAACTCCAAGAACAAGACCAAGGCCACGAAGTGACGTAGGCCGTTGACCGACGGCGGGGGCTTGGCTACACGGATGCCATGCCCCGCCTGATGCCCCTCCTGTTGGCGGCGTTCGTTTTCGCGACCGCCTCCGCCCAGTCCCCCAAGCAGACCGTTCCCGTCTCGTCGATCAAGGCGACCGCCCGTGCCGAGCGGGCTGACGCCACTTACAAGGTCGGTGAGAAGGTGACCTTCAGCCTGTCCGTCACCGACAAAGGCAAGCCGGCAGGCGGGTCCGTCGACTGGATCATCGTCAAGGACGGACTCCCGACCTCCTTCAAAGGACGCGCCCAGCTCGTCGACGGCAAGGCGAGCGTTCAAGCGTCGCTCGATGAGCCCGGTTTCCTTCAGGTGAGGATCCTCGGGTATCGTGAGCGCGATGACCTCAAGCCCGTGAGCTTGAGCGCCATGGGCGGTGCGGCGGTCGACCCTCTGAAGATTCCCGTCTCCAGTCAGGCTCCGGCCGACTTCGACGCCTTCTGGGCTTCACGCAAGGCCGAGCTCGCCAAGGTGGCAGTCGCTCCCGTGCTGACTCCCGTCAAGTCGACCATGCCTGAAGTCGAAGTGTTCGACTTGCAGGCCCCGTGCGTCGGCGCGCCCGTCTCCGGGTATCTCGCCAGGCCCAAGGGCGCCGCGGACAAGTCATTGCCCATCATCCTCACCGTGCATGGGGCCGGCGTGCGGGGCAGTTCCCTCGGAGGGGCCGTCAGCTGGGCCTCCAAGGGATTCCTCGCGATGGACATCAACGCCCACGGCCTGCCCAACGGCCGACCTGAATCCTATTATGCCGAACAGAACACCGGTGCCCTCAAGGACTACCGCTACCAGGGACGCGAGTCCCGGGAGAAGAGCTACTTCACCGGCATGTTCCTGCGGCTCGTGCGCGCGCTCGACGTCCTCGTCGCCCGTCCCGAATGGAACGGCCGTCACGTCGTCGTCTACGGGTCCAGCCAAGGCGGCTACCAGGCCATCGTCGCCTCCGGACTCGATGCGCGTGTGACCTTCTACGCCGCGGGCGTCTCAGCCGGCTGCGACCACACCGGCATGCTCGTCAACCGCATCGCCGGCTGGCCCAAGTTCGTGGCCCTCGATCCCGCCGGCAAGCCCGAGCCGGCCTCCTTGGAGACCTCGCGCTACATCGACGCCGTCAACTTCGCCTCCCGGTCCAAGGCGGCCGGCTGCGCCCTGACCGTCGGATTCATCGACACCACCTGTCCTCCGACCTCCGTCTACGCCGCCTACAACAACATCAACGTCCCCAAGGCCATCTACGACGACATTCCGGCCGGACACTCCCAGACCAAGGAAGCCAGCGCCTTCATGCAGGGAGCCGTCATGAAGCACGTGGGCAAGTGAGGCGAGGAAGCGGAGCTTCCGCGCAGGGACGGGGGCAGGGACAGGGACAGGGGCAGGGGCAGGCTTTTGAAACACAGATACTTTGATGCGCAGGTAGTGCGACAGAGTCTCAATGCTTCCATCGTCTGCTCAATCCATTCAAGAAAGGCTGGAAATCTCACAGGTCGGGCGATGGCATGGTTCCACTGCATGTTGAAGACGCCCAAGCAGAAAGCCACGCAGCCATTTCGGGAGTTGCTCGAGGTCATGCCCGACGTGATGGCTTGGTTGAAGGACCGCGATGGAAGGTACGCATGGGTCAATGCGGCGTTTCTCATGAACTATGGGTTGTCCAAGCTGAGCCAGGTGATCGGCAAGACGGATCGCGACCTTTCTCCTGACCATCTCGCCGCCCATTTCGAAGCCGGCGACCAGGCGGTGCTTTCCGGTCGCCCGGTCAACCACCGCCTTGAACTCGTCGGACGTTACGACCACTCGGCGCACTGGTGTCGGACGACCAAGTTGCCGGTGCGTGACGACCGCGGAAAGTTGGTCGGCACGGTCGGTTTCACCCGCAGGTTGACGGCCGCGGAAATCGGGCAGATGGCCGAGATCCCCCTCGGGGCCGTGATCGCCACCATGATCCGAAGGATAGGCGGCAAGATCACCAGCGCCGAGCTGGCTCGGGCGGCGGGCACGTCCGTGCGAGGCCTTGAACGGGCCTTCGACCGGGATTACGGCCTGTCACCCCGTCAGTACCTTCGTCGTCTTCGGATGCAGACCGCCTGCCAGCTGCTCGTTTCGACCCGTTCCACGTTGGCGCAGATTTCGGACCGCTGCGGCTTCTCCGACCAGAGCCATTTCAACCGCGATTTCAAAAGGATGACCGGCATGACGCCCAGGGCGTACCGACGCAAGTTCGTCGGATGACTGTCGCGATTATTCCAAATTAAGGCGGGGACTTTCTATCCCGGAGGGCCTCCTTGTGCTATGATCATCCCATGCGCCCCCTGAACCCCAGGCCAGCCATCCTGCTCATGCTCTTCGTCTTGGCTTCGGTCGGTTTCACCGATCTCAGGGCCGAGCCGATCTATGAGCTGAAGAACCTCGCGGCCTGGTGCATCGTGCCCTTCGACGACCGCAAGCGCTCCCCGGAGGAACGTGCCGAGATGGTCGCGAAGCTGGGCATCACCAAGGTCGCCTATGACTGGCGCGCCGAGCACGTGCCGGAGTTCGAACGTGAGATCGTCGCCTACAAGAAGCACGGCGTCGAATTCTTCGCCTTCTGGTCCTTCCATCCCGACGCGATCCGTCTCTGCCAGAAGCATGGCATCTCGCCTCAGTTCTGGATCATCGCTCCGAACAAGGGTGAAACGCAGGAAGCGAAGATCGCCCATGCCGCTCTTTCGATGCTCCCTGCGATCGGCGAAGCGGCCAAGGTCGGCAGCAAGGTCGCGCTTTACAATCACGGCGGATGGTCCGGCGAGCCTGAGAACATGGTGGCGATCTGCGAGCGCCTGCGGTCGGTCCACGGCGTCAAGAACGTCGGCATCGTGTACAATCTCCATCACGGCCATTCCCATCTCGAACGCCTTGACGAAGCCCTGAAGACGATGCTGCCGCATCTGCTGTGCCTGAACCTCAACGGCATGGACGTGGCCGGTGACGCCAAGGGCCGCAAGATCCTGCCCGTCGGCGCCGGGACGGAGGACCTGAAGGTGCTCCGTCAGATCCGTGCCAGCGGGTATGCCGGCGCGATCGGCATCCTGAACCACACCCAGGAGAACGCCGAACACCGCCTGCGGGACAATCTCGCCGGACTGCGCTGGCTCGTGCCGCAGATCGACGACCTGCCGCCCGGCCCCAAGCCCGTCTGGCTCAGTTTCAAGGACGCTCCGGTCCCTCCATCCAGGCCGTCGCCCGGCATGGTGACCGTGTCCGAGGAAGGCAAAGGTGAGCCGTCCCTGTCGGCGGAGTTCGGCAAGGCCCTCCGGGGCGGGCAGGTCGTGCCTGCGCACCCCGACGTCTTCCGCTGGCCCGTGACCGTCGAGGCCCGTGCGAAGCTCGATTCGAAGAAGGGTTACAACGTCATCGTGGCGGCCGGTCCCAAGAGCTCCAAACGCCACTGGGAAGCTTACACCATGGTCGGCTCCGGACATTTCAGCGTCTACATTCCCGGACGCGGGGGGAACTTCGTCTCGACCGTGGACATCTGCGACGGCAAGTGGCACGACCTCCTTGTCAGCCTCGATGATGAGACCGTGACCCTCTGGGTCGACGGCAAGGTCGTCCTTGAGCGCAAGCCTGCGCCGACCGTGGACGGGCCCGCACCGGACCAGATGGCCTTCGGACGGCTCGTCGAAGGCGGCATCGGCTGCGACGGACTCGTCGATGACGTCCGCGTCTCCCGGGGCGTGATGAAACCGCGCAAGGTCGAGGGGCCGCGTCTGCGGATGGACAACACCGTCGGACTCTGGAGTTTCGACGACCTCGGAGCCGCCGCGCCCAAGTTGCCCGTGCCGCCGATCGCGGCCTTCTCACCCGAACGTGCGCCCCTGCGTCCCGAACAGGTTCCGAGCGCCGGACATCCGGTGAACCGAGACCGCGTCTTTGATTTCTACGCCAAGCAGGCCTTGGCCTTCGTCGGCGCGAAGCCCGCCCCCGAGCTGATTCCCTCCTATCCCGGACTGGACGGCGGTCAGCAGGGCCACTGGGGCAACCAGAACGACGCCGTCACCTGGAAGGACGGACGCTGGGGCGCGGCCGACCATGGCTCGCTGTTCAGCGGCGTGCTGAGGATCGACGGCATGACCGTCCCCAAGGCCCTCTGGGTGCGCAAGGGTGAGGAGGCGGCAGCCTTTGATCCGGAGACCCTGTCCTTCCGCGCCCGTTGGCGGGGCGGCTTCGTGCGCCTCAGCGATTTCCGACACGGCTTCGCGAACGGCCCGGCCGTCGTCGGCAAGACCTTCGCCCGGGAGAAGAACCCCGTGCTCCCGAAAGGGGCGCGTTATCTTGGCCTCTACCGTCATGGGGACGAGGTCATCTTCGCCTACGAGCAGGAAGGGAAGCGTCGCCTCACTTCCGCGTGGCAGACCGATGAGGCCGCGCTCGAGCCTCTGACCAGGGGCGGACCTGCTCGCTGGACCAAGGAGCTCGCCACGCAAGTCACGCGCGGCGACCAGAAGCCCTTCGCCGTGGACACCTTCGGGGTGCCCTTTGAAAACCCCTACGGCACGCTGTTCTTCATCAGCGGCATCGACTTCCTGCCCGACGGCGCGGCGGCCGTCTGCACGATGACCGGCGAGGTGTGGATCCTCCGCGGACTTTCCGGCGACACCGTCACCTGGCGACGCTACGCCACCGGCCTGCACCATGCCCTGGGCGTGAAGGTCGTGGACGGAAAAGTGCTCGTCCTTGGACGCGACCAGATCACCCGCCTGCATGACCTCAACGGTGCCGGCGAGGCCGACTACTATGAATGCTTCTTCAACCGCTACGTCACCTCGCCGGGCGGTCACGATTTCATCGTCGGTCTCGACCGCGACGACGCCGGCAGGTTCTACGCCGCCTCGGGCAATCAGGGCGTCCTGCGACTGACCTTGCCGGACAAGGTCGAGGTCCTGGCCACCGGACTGCGCAATCCCAACGGCGTGGCCGTCTCGCCCGATGGACGATTCATCACGTCGAGCGTCCAGGAGGGTGACTGGACTCCTTCGTCGGCCGTCTGCATGGTCGAGGCCGGTTTCAGCGAGGGCGCCCACTTCGGCTGGGGCGGTCCGAAGGATGGTCGTGCCCCCACGCCGCCTCTGATCCATCTTCCCCGTGGCGAGGACAATTCCAGCGCCGGCCAGGTCTTCCTCGGAGCCGGACGTTGGCCGTCGCTGGCCGGGCAGGGCAACCTCCTTCACTTCTCCTTCGGCACCGGAAGCGCATGGACCGTCACC
>JACCDL011265677.1_pt1 | contig 10559 bp, 10 predicted proteins | sample 7441931 | NCBI WGS metagenome assembly JACCDL01 (sample SAMN15323437, study PRJNA562643) | freshwater metagenome | isolation source: river surface water | place: USA:Blue River Watershed | collected 2017-08-16 | reverse complement strand
TGAAGATGAAGGCCGTTCAACATGGGAGTCCCTCAACAACCTCGCGCGTGTTCTTAGCTCTCGCGATATTTGGGATGTTGTCGTTTCCACCGATCGCTGGCATATGCAGCGTTGCTTGCTGTCTCTTCGTGAGATGGGAATCAAGGCGAAACCTTCTGCAACGTCAACGAGTCCTTTGCAAGGCATTCAACGCGCGTGGGGTAAGTACGCAAAGGAAACAATGGGCGTTGCTATCGGCCGCATCATTGGTTTTGATCGCCTGTTATCCATTACGGGTTGAGGTAATCATCGGTGGTGACACCGAAATCGGCTCGCTATCATGGTCTCTGCACTGGGGAATGGTGTAATTGGCAACACAGCAGTTTCTGGTACTGTTATTCAGGGTTCGAGTCCTTGTTCCCCAACAAAATCAAGCGTTTCATCGTTTGAAGGCCTCCGCAATGCGGGGGTCTTTTTCATTCTCCGAGTGACTCTGAGCAGACCGCAGGTAGATTTGATTCTGCTACAGGCTCCCATCGTCTAGTGGCCTAGGACACCACCCTCTCAAGGTGGCGGCACGGGTTCGAATCCCGTTGGGAGTGCCAATCGCTTCTAACGTTTTGCTGGTTCACCTTCGCCCACCCGCAGCAACTTCGCCCGTTTGAGGGAACCGTGTGCACGTAGTTCCTCGTCGGTGAGACGGCGGCGCAATGTTCCGAACAACAGGTCGCCTAATGGTAAGAGGAAGTTCAAGTTATTTCCCAGGGCTACGTGGTGAATGTAGTGATGTTGATCTAAGAAGTTGAACCATGGCTGTGCTTCAACAATTCTGTGGCTTCCTGGCCGATGAATCGTGTCGTGTACAACGATGAATAAGTTCGATACAACGATTGAACTGATGATGATTCCGCTGAGGAACACTCCGTCATGCGTGATGAACCAAGCGGGAGTCCAAATAAAGACAATCCCAAATGCCATGTACCAGCTGAAGTGAAGAACTCGAATTATCGCATTTGCGATTGTGTCCTCGGCGTTGCTTCCCAAGTCTGATGAGAGTGAAAGGCGTCGAGCATTTCCTCCGGTGATGTATCGCCAAGGAGGGAAGTAGGCGTAGTGATGCGCTGTGTGCACGGAATAGATACGAGACAGGGCTCGTATCACTGGTTGGTGATACACGAAACGGTGTACGAGCCACTCAATGGGGGAAGCGATAAAGGGAACGATGGCCACGCCAAGAGCGAAGACCATTAATCCTTTTGGGAGGGAATCTCGATTCATGTTCGAGATCCACGTCATTGCAAGAAATGAGATGACAAGAATGACTCCCGTCCACACAATGATTCGCATGCTTCGCGCTTTGTCAACGGGCGCCGATTGTGCTCGACCGTGATGGTGTTGTTTCTCGTGTTCGTGAAGGAATTCTTGAATATGTGCATCGCTCATATGCGCAAGATATGCACCAGCATTTTTGTGTGCCATGCATGAACATACTTCCGTGCAAAAGATGAACGAATGAGGGACATTGATTCACAAAGTAGTGAGCCTTTACTTATGCGGCATATAGAGAACAGAGTGCATTCCCCGTATTGATGAAGTCGTCTCCTAGGTTCATGAAATCTCTAGGGGAGGCAAAATGTCAATTCGTACTACTGGTTATCGAGCGCTTGTATGTGGTCTGCTACTCGCAGGTGTTGTTGCAAGTTGTGGTGGAGATGGCAAAGAGTCATCTGAGCCCACAGCAGACACTGTGTTGATCAATACAGCAAACGGAAGCGTGGCCGTCGCAGCTGATGATGTTGCAACATCGGCAACCACGGTTGCAGGGTCTACTGGGGTCACTTCGCCAATTTCCAAGACAGTGAGTACCTCTCCAAACTCTCCATCGAGTGCGCAGTCTGAAGATTCGGGCTCAACAAACATCAGTACGCCCAGTTCGCCAGGAGCGGACACAACCCTTCCGTCCTATGACGACGCACCGACAATCGTTCACAAATTTACGTTGAATGCAATGACGATTCAGATGAAGAATCAAGACAACAGCATTTGTATTCAGCCATGTCGTGGTTACTACTTGGGTTGGAGTTCAAATTTCAACGACAACAATCGCCGAATCATCTACTCAAGTTCTGCAAACGGATATAAAGACATCATTGCAAACATGGTTGCTGGAGATGCTGGTGACCTTTTGGTGATGCATCAAGCCAATCAGAACGCAATTCCGCAGAGAGTTGCCCGTTATCCATTCTCTTTCACAGGAAGTGTGACTGCCTCTTACAACTCTGGTGTGAGCGAGCGCCTTGCATATTCCTATAACGGAAACGCAATCGAGATCTTGTTGAAGGGGTCGAATGGTGCAACATGCCCGCAGCCATGTAACGGTTACTACCTCGGGTGGAGTGCAGACTTCAACGACAACGATCGAACGATTACATACAGCAGTTCGGCCAATGGCTACAAAGACATCATCGGTGGGCTTCGCGTCGGTGATTCTGGTCAACTGTTGCTGATGTACAGCAGCGGTGGTGCACCTCAGGTCAGGGGTCGCGCTCCGTTTATATATCTCGGTTAAACAACTTCGTTCTTGGAGGTCCGTAATTCCCGACATTGGATCGGGGGTTGCGGACCTTTGAGCTTTTTGGGTAATGGCATTGGTCCTCTCAATCGCTGTGGCAGGCTGAGGACGTATGTTCGCTGGCTTGCTTTCCATTCCACAAGCTGTACTTCTTGGAATCATCGAAGGAATCACAGAATTCCTTCCCATCTCTTCAACGGGACATCTATTGGTCGTCGGTGATCTCATCAACTTTGGAACCGGTGCGTCAAAGACCGCGGGGGACACGTACTCCGTTGCAATTCAATTCGGCGCAATTCTCGCCGTTCTCTTTTTGTATCGCGCGCGCATCATCTCAATGTTGCGGGGCATTGTCGGGAACGATTCCGAAGGACGTTCAACGTTGTTTGCGCTGATGACGGCATTTGTTCCAGCTGCAGTCCTGGGCGTTGTGGCGGGAGATGCAATCAAAGATGCATTGTTCGGACCCGTCCCCGTGATGATTGCTTGGGCAATTGGTGGTCTTTTGATACTGCGATGGGTGCCAAACGGCGGACGACTGGGCATTCATCAGCTCACTACACGTGTGGCATTGCTTATTGGACTTGCACAAGGTGTCGCGTTATGGCCTGGTGTTAGCCGAAGTTTGGTCACATTGGTGGCAGGCATTGCAGTTGGCCTCACACTGTCTGCCGCCATCGAGTTCAGTTTCTTGTTGGGGCTTGTCACGCTGAGCGCAGCAACGTTCTACGATTTGTCGAAGCATGGCGGTGAGCTTGTCGATCAGTTCGGGATCGCAACGCCGCTCATCGGTCTTGTGTGTGCGTTCATCACAGCACTTATTGCTGTTCGATGGATGGTGAGTTATCTCAATACAAAATCGTTGGCCATCTTTGGCTGGTATCGCATCGTTGTTGCCGCCGTATGCGGTGTCCTCTTGTTGACCAACGTCTTGTGACTAGAGGTGCGGAATAATCTCCGCGCCAACTAACTCGATGTGATCAAGATCAGCGAGATCCAAGAACTGTAGGTAGAGGCGAGATACGCCTAACGCGCCCCAGTCGGCAATCTTCTGTAATGCCTCATCGGGTGTTCCGCACAAACCGTTTTGCTTTAGCTCGTCAACATCACGTCCAATTGCAGCTGCACGTCGTGCAATCTCGGCATCGTTGCGACCGATACACACCACTTGAGCAGTGGAATACACAAGGCTCTCTGGGTCGCGCCCAATAGTGGTGCATGCAGCACGGACCCGATCACGCTGTTCTGCGAATCGCTCTGGGCTTTGGAACGGCATATTGAATTCAGCCGCGAACCGTGCGGCCAGCATTGGTGTGCGCTTTGGTCCGCCGCCACCCACGATGATCGGTGGAGGCGACTGGACCGGTTTTGGTAACGCGGGGGAGTCACTTACTGAGTAGTGCTTGCCTGCAAACGAGAAGGATTGGCCCAGAGGTGTGTTCCATAATCCCGTGATGACTTCAAGCTGTTCCGTGAGAATGTCAAAGCGTTCTCCGAGAGCAGGAAACGGAATGCCATATGACGTGTGCTCAACGCCATACCAGCCGGCACCCAAACCAAGTTCCACGCGACCGTTTGACATGTCGTCAACATTTGCAACGCTGATGGCGAGAACTCCGGGGTTGCGGAATGTCGCGGAGTTCACCAGCGTGCCGAGGCGAATGGTGCTCGTTTCGCGCGCGATGCCAGCAAGGGTGATCCACGCATCGCTTGGTCCAGGTAAACCGCTGAAGTGGGTGCCCATGACTTGGTAGTGGTCACTACGAAAGAAGGCATTGAATCCTGCTCGCTCTGCACACTGTGCGACGGCAAGAAGTTGGCCATAGCTGGCACCCTGTTGAGGCTCTGTAAATACGCGTAGTTCCACGCGCACAACTTAACTGGCGACAGTGGTGGCAACGGCAACCGTAGTGGTGGTCGTTGTCGTTGTGGCTTTGGTGAAGCCCATCTTGAGGTCAAGAGCCATCTTGATGTGGCGTGCCAATTGCAGACCACCGAATTTGTTCATGTGAACACGATCTCCGGTGAACCAGTGCTTGTTCTTGCGGGCGATGAATTCCCAATCAAGCAGCGTGAACTTCAGTTTCTGACTTTCAGCCTTCACCACTGCATTAAACGCACGGTTCTTAATCTTCACATTGCCGTTTTCGCGATAGGTGAGCCATATGAGAGATGCACCTTGTGATTTCACTTCAGTATTGATTTTGCGAATGGCCTTACGGACGTATTCGGCTCCCGTGTCGTTGTAGCCCGTAGCAATGACAACAACATCGATGTTGTCATCGCGATGCTTCACAATTTGGTCGTATGCACTGAGTTTGGCTGAATCAACACAACCACTATCGAGAAGTTTCTGGCATCCCCATACCTCGAGAGTGGCGTTGTATGTGCTGCCCCACAGCGGCTTCATGCTTTCAGGTGCCCATCGAAGAACTGAAGCGACGGAATCACCAATAATCAACACGTTGATTCTTTTGGCTTGCGCGTTCGGAACAAGAAACGACGTTGATGCAAAGCACAGTGCCACGACGGAAAGAACGAATCGGTAGGCACGGCGAGGCATGCCCTGAGGTTATGCGTTTGATAGAGCGGAATCTTCGTTTTGCGGCAGTGAATGTGCACCCATATGGATCCAATCGTGATGGGCAATACGTAAGGGGTGCGGGAGGCGGGAGAGATGGCGCACCGGTAGTTGTGGCAGGACACTACGTACGGCAATGGTGCGGTGAGGCTGCACTGCAATTTGTTGTGCAGCGCCGAACATGGTGCAGCGACTAAGGGCGCGAGCAAAAGGGTTGTGACGCCCCGGCGTGTAGTTCACTCCGATGCCGCGAGCCAGGTCAACCATGTCCACGGTGTAGCCATTGGGTTCTTGCTGAAGTCCGCCAGCCAGGCGACGAATGAGCCACGTAGCAGTGGGGCCGAGAATCGGAAGCCAGAACATCTCGATGTAGGGGTCATCGATTGCATATCCCCCTTGTTCGACAAGTGAGTCTTTCCACGGAACGATGTGGATAATCGCGTCCTCTTCGGTGTGGCTTGGGTGCATAGGTTCCTCCTCTTGTTGGTGTGCAGGAGATGTGGACGGCTAGGCAAGAATGGGGGCGATGTATAGCGAAGAAGTCCCGCAAGATGTTGTGAATGAAATAGGCGAGTGGTTGCGCTCTGCTCATCGTGTTGTCGTCTTCACGGGCGCGGGCATTTCCACCGATTCTGGTATTCCCGATTTCCGTGGTCCGAACGGTTTATGGACAAAGAATCCACTGGCGGAGAAAACGTCAACGCTGAGTTACTACCTCAATGATCCTGAGGTGCGGAAAGTGGCATGGGAAGGTCGCGTACGGAACTTCAATGGGACTGCGGAACCAAATGACGGACATCGTGCGATTGTTGCAATTCAGAATGCAGGAAAACTTGCCGCGGTTGTTACGCAAAACGTTGATGGTTTGCACCAGGCATCCGGAGTAGTGGAAGACAATGTTGTCGAAGTGCATGGAACTATTCGGTTCGGGCGTTGCTGGAGCTGTGATGATCGTCGCCCGATGGGCGAGTACATCGAACGCGTGATTGCGGGCGATCCTGATCCGCATTGCGAATTGTGCGGTGGAGTCGTGAAGAGCGATGCCATCTTGTTTGAGCAGTCGCTTGTCCCCGAAGTCATCGACCGCGCCTTCACCGAAGCGGAGAAGTGCGATGTCTTGATTGCCGTGGGAAGTTCACTCGGTGTGTCGCCAGCAAATGGCGTTGTGCCGCGGGCGCGCAATAGCGGTGCCAAGGTCGTCATCGTGAACGGTGAGCCGACGCAGATGGACCACTACGCCGACCGAGTACTCCTGGGCTCCATCACCCCAATGCTGAAGGCGATTATCGACAGCGCTGAATTCCCGACTTAGTCGGTAGGGTTTTGGCATGGCATCGTTCCGTGACCTCCTCTCCCAGGCAAAGTCCGAAATCATCGAGATTGATACGGCTGAAGCACAGCAGCGCATTCAGGCGGGTGGCGTTCTCGTTCTTGACGTTCGCGAACCAGACGAGTTCGAACAGGGAGCCCTCCCTGGCGTTCTGCACATTCCGCGTGGACACCTCGAGGCACAGATTGAAGGGCGCGCTACAGATCGCGACCAAGAGATTGTTGTTTATTGCGCGGGCGGTGTTCGTAGTGCGTTTGCTGCAAAGACTCTGAAAGAACTCGGCTACACCAATGTGTTGTCAATGGCCGGTGGTTTTGGCAAGTGGAAAGACGAAGGACGCGAATGGCGACTTCCTGTCACGCTCACTCCTGACCAGCGCAATCGCTACCAGCGCCACTTGCTTCTTCCTGAAGTGGGCGTGGAAGGCCAAGCAAAGTTGTTGGGCGCAAAAGTTCTCATGTTGGGAGCAGGCGGCCTGGGCTCTCCGGCAGCGTTGTACTTAGCTGCAGCAGGTGTTGGCACCATCGGCATTGTTGACATGGATGATGTTGATGCATCGAACTTGCAGCGCCAGATTCTTCACAACATGGATCGCATTGGTGAGCGCAAAGTTGAATCTGCGCGTATGACAATCGAGAAGTTGAATCCTGATGTGAAAGTCAAGATGTACGACACACGTCTCGATGCAAGCAACATCATGGACATCATGTCGGGCTATGACGTTGTCGTTGATGGCGCTGACAACTTCCCCAGCCGTTACTTATTGAACGATGCCAGCGTGAAGCTTGGTATCCCTGTGGTGCACGGCAGCATCTTCCGTTTTGAAGGAATGGTGTCGGTGTTCCATCCAAAGCAGGGACCGACCTATCGCGACATGGTCCCAGAGCCACCTCCAGCAGAACTTGCACCATCGTGTGCAGAGGCGGGCGTGTTGGGCGTTCTCCCCGGGATCATCGGTTCCATTCAGGCTCTTGAGACCATCAAGATCATCCTTGAATTGGGCGACCCGCTGATTGGCCGCATTCTCAGCGTGGATACGACTGAGATGTCATTCCGTGTTTTCAAGCTTCGTGCCGACCCAAACAACGTGGTGACGTACGAAAACCGTGATCGCATTGAAGTGCGGGACCTCGATGGTCTCTGTGCTCCTTGGCTCACGCACTAGCGTTTCCTAGGTGCCAGCACCAATCGTCATCGTCGGAGCCGGGTTTTCGGGCGCAGTAGTTGCGCGCGAACTCGCTGAAGCCGGAATTGCCTCTTGGGTGGTGGACGGTCGTTCCCATGTTGCAGGCAATGCACACACGGAACGTCGTGACAATGGCGTGATGGTGCATGTGTACGGGCCTCACATCTTCCACACCGCATTCGAAAACGTGTGGAACTACATCAACAAATTTGGTGACATGGTTCCGTATAACCATCGCGTGAAGGCGACATCGGGTGGAGCGGTGTACTCGTTGCCCGTCAACTTGCACACCATCAATCAATTTTTTGACAAGACAATGTCGCCGACAGAAGCTCAACAATTTATTGCTGAGAAGGCAGACAGCACCATCGAAACTCCGGTGAGCTTTGAAGACCAGGCGTTGAAGTTTGTAGGACGCGATCTGTACGAAGCGTTCTTCAAGGGATATACGCAAAAGCAATGGGGGGTCTCGCCCACGGAACTCCCAGCCTCGATTCTCGCGCGACTTCCAGTGCGGTTTTCCTACGAAGACAGCTACTTCAATCATCCATACCAAGCAATTCCACGAGATGGCTACACGCCGATTGTGGAAGCGATGCTGGATCATCCTTTGATTGAAGTGACCTTGAATAAGACGGTGACTCCGCAAGATTTGGTCGATGCAGAGCATGTGTTTTGGTCGGGGCCCATTGACGAATATTTCAATGGCAAGTTCGGCAACCTGGGCTATCGCACTCTCGATTTTGTCGAGAGTGAAGAGACGGGGGACTTCCAAGGTTGTCCCGTGATGAACTACTGCGACGTCGATGTGCCGTATACGCGCATCACAGAGCACAAACATTTCGCCCCATGGGAATCACACGAAGGAACAACGGTCTACACCGAGTACAGCCGTCTGGCTGAACCAGGTGACATTGCGTATTACCCCATCCGTCAGGTGAAGGAGAAGGAGCAATTGCTCCAGTACGTGCACGCTGCCCAGGAAGCAACGGGAGTGACGTTTATGGGGCGTTTGGGCACATATCGATACCTCGACATGGATGTGACCATCAAAGAGGCCCTCGAAGTCGCTGAAATGTTCCTGAATTGCCGTCGTGACAATCGTCCAATGCCACCGTTGGTGGTCGACGCCCTGTGAAACTAGGGGGGTGAGCGTGCACCCCCTTGCCCGGATACAGATTCCGGCACCCCAGTTCTCCGAGCCCACGCTCTATGTTCGGTCAAAGGCCGGCACGATCGATTCATCTGGACTTCACCTTCCGAAGGATGACCGCGCCACATTTGATACCGCTTTTGGAGTTTTTGCGGCTGGTCGCTGGAGCCGACTGACCTCCATCACCGACATCGTTGCCACAATGCAGGTCACAGGCCGAGCGCTGGTGGAACTCATTGCCTATGCCAACGGTGTCGACACCGTGATTGCATCATCTGAGGAAAACGCGGCGTTGTCACATGAGGACATTCGTTCGCTTGGTGCCGAGTCGTTCTATGTGGCTGTCACGGCATTGGAAGATGGTGTTGTCGTCCATGGTGGCGAGTGGGGCACAACAACCGCTCCCACGCGCAATGTGCAGTTGGGCGTTGCCATCACCACGTTCAATCGCCAGGAATATGTTCTGGCCACCATTGACAAGTTGGTGGCGCTAGAAGCAAATGTGCCGTCAGTACATAACCATCTCAAAGTAATTGTTGTGGACAATGCACGGAACTTGCAGCCGAATATTCCGAGCACAGCTCCTGTGCGCGTTCTGCCAAACCCGAACCTTGGTGGAGCAGGTGGTTTTGCTCGCGGTCTGATCGAATTCCGTGAAGAAGGCTGGAGCACACACGTTGTATTTATGGATGACGACATCTCTCTTGAGCCTGAATCCATTGTTCGTACAATTTCGTTGTTGTCCTATTCCGATTCACCCGATTTGTGTGTTCATGGAGTGATGATCAGTGAAGAGCAGCCTTGGATGCAGTTCGAGGCTGGTTCTGCATACGAATTCCGCTCGGTGTATCCGTTACGTGCCCATGGCCGTGACATCGATCTTCGTCAACGTTCAGAGGTCGTGCACGATCATCTGGAAGTCGATCTCGATTACTCCGCATGGTGGTTCACCGTGTTCCCCATGCACATCGGCGTGGATAACCCATTGCCAGTCTTTGTTCGCGGAGACGACGTGGCATTTGGACTCATGCACACTGGTCAACACACAGTGACCCTGAATGGCATTGCGGTGTGGCACGCAGACTTTGCATTGAAGAACAACCCTTCGTCGTTGTATTACGAAGTTCGTAACTTTGCTTTGATTGACACGTTGGTGTTTGATGATCACACACGCTGGCATCTCGCATGGCGTTATTTAGGTTTTGGATTCCGTAATGCGTATTCACATCGATACGCCAGTGCTGAATACATGATTTGGGGAATGAAAGATTTCCTTGCTGGTCCTGACGAGTGGATGAAGATCGACCATTCGGCAAAACATGATGAGATTCGGCAAGTCAATGAAGAAAAAGCTGGACCACTTTCGGAAGAAATGAAGAGTCTCGGGTTTACGCCACCAAAGTCAAAGTTGATTCGCTTGGGTGGTTTCCTGTTGTCGCCATTGTTGGGCGGAGGTCGTTGGATTCCGAAGCCCCTTCGTTCATCGCATGTTGGCGTAGCTCAAATTGATGTGCGTGCTGTTGGTCTTGCAATCCGTCACGACAAGATTCTGTATCGTCACCCGCGATTCGAAGAGGGCTACTTGTGTGAGCGCGATTCACAGCGTTTCCGCACTGTGCAGCATGAAGTTTTCACAACAACGTGGCAGTTGCTTCGAAACTACAAAAAGTTGAAGAAGGCGTATCGCGCGAAGTATCCAGATTTGGTGAGCACCGAATCCTGGAAAGCACGCTGCGGTATTGACGCGTAATCGTTACT
>JACCDL010239028.1_pt1 | contig 10560 bp, 10 predicted proteins | sample 7441931 | NCBI WGS metagenome assembly JACCDL01 (sample SAMN15323437, study PRJNA562643) | freshwater metagenome | isolation source: river surface water | place: USA:Blue River Watershed | collected 2017-08-16 | reverse complement strand
GTATCGGGCGCGGCGAGCGCATCCTGCGCGTCTAATCCCACTCATTGAACCTGTTTATTCCTAAGGAGAACCCTGTGAAAGTTTTTTACGACAAAGATTGTGATCTGAGCGTCATCAAAGGCAAAACGGTTGCCATCATTGGTTACGGCTCACAAGGCCACGCACACGCCCAAAACCTGAACGACAGCGGCGTCAAAGTGGTGGTCGGTCTGCGTAAAGGTGGCGCATCGTGGGACAAAGTGGGCAAAGCCGGCTTGACCGTGATGGAAGTCAACGACGCGGTCAAAGCCGCCGACGTGGTCATGATCTTGTTGCCCGACGAGCAAATTGCCGAGGTCTACAACAACAACGTGGCCCCCAACATCAAGCAAGGCGCGTCTTTGGCTTTCGCCCACGGCTTCAACGTGCATTACAACCAAGTGGTTCCCCGTGACGATTTGGACGTGTGGATGGTGGCCCCCAAGGCGCCCGGCCACACCGTGCGCAACACCTACACCCAAGGTGGCGGCGTGCCTCACTTGGTGGCGATTCACCAAGACAAGAGCGGCAAGGCCCGCGCTTTGGCTTTGAGCTACGCCATGGCCAACGGCGGTGGCAAGGCCGGCATCATCGAAACCAACTTCAAAGAAGAAACCGAGACCGACTTGTTCGGCGAGCAAGCCGTTTTGTGCGGCGGTGCGGTTGAGCTCATCAAGATGGGTTACGAGACCTTGGTCGAAGCCGGTTACGCCCCTGAAATGGCTTACTTTGAGTGCTTGCACGAGCTCAAGTTGATCGTCGACTTGATCTACGAAGGCGGCATTGGCAACATGAACTACTCGATCTCGAACAATGCCGAATACGGCGAGTACGTGACCGGTCCAGAAGTCATCAACGCGCAGTCGCGTGAAGCCATGCGCAACGCCTTGAAGCGCATTCAAACCGGTGAGTACGCCAAGATGTTCATCTTGGAAGGTAAAACCAACTACCCCAGCATGACCGCTCGCCGTCGCTTGACTTCGGAGCACTCCATCGAAGTCGTGGGCGCACAATTGCGCGCCATGATGCCTTGGATTGCCAAGAACAAGCTGGTCGACAAGAGCCGCAACTGATCTCCTTTTGGGAGTTCACCAAAAGGCCACTGCGGTGGCCTTTTTTATTGGGCGCGGGTGCTGGCTTAAACTCAGCGCCAAGAGATGTGAGCCCCGCCTTTGTCAACAGGATTTGAAGATGACCAACGAACTCGAAAAAGTCGAAGAATTGGACGGCCCAGCGCCTGTGCGTAAACCCTCCAAGGGCATCTACATGCTGCCCAACATGATCACCTTGGCGGCTTTGTTTGCGGGTTTTTATGCTGTGGTCATGGCCATCAATGGCCGTTTTGACTTGGCCACCGTGGGCATTTTCAGCGCCATGGTGCTCGACAGCCTCGACGGCCGTGTGGCCCGCATGACCAATACCCAAAGCGCCTTTGGCGAGCAAATGGACTCGCTGTCTGACATGGTTTCTTTTGGCGCCGCACCCGCGCTGATTGCCTATGTTTGGACACTCAAAGAGTTGGGCCGTTGGGGCTGGATTGCGGCCTTTGTCTACTGTGCTTGCGCTGCGTTGCGCTTGGCCCGCTTCAATGTGAATACCGGTGTTGTGGACAAGCGTTACTTTCAGGGTTTGCCATCGCCCGCTGCGGCGGCATTGGTCATGGGCTTTGTCTGGATCATGTTTGAAAACGCTGTGCCTGCCAAAACGGTGGCTTGGGGCATGTTTGCCGTCTGCTTGTTTGCCGGCCTCACCATGGTGACCAATGTGCCGTTTTACAGTTTCAAAGACATGCACATGAAGAAAAGCGTGCCTTTCGCCACCTTGGTCTTGGTGGCCTTGGGGATTGCCGCGGTGAACATCGATCCTCCCACCATGCTGTTTGGCCTGTTTGTGGTGTACGGCTTGAGCGGCTATGTGCTCTACGTTTGGCGCAAGGTCAAAGGCCAGCCGACCAGCATGATCAGCACCTCCACCGACGAGCCTGAAGAGCGTGGCTTGCACCAGTGAAGCCCACGCCAGATCTGTGCATTTAAATTGTGCTAAAGTCTTTTTATGAACTTTTCTTTGTTTGCACTACTGCTACTGCCCATCGGGCGGGATGTGTAGCGCACGCAAACATTTTCCCAAAAGGCCCGTATGCCATCCGCAACGGGCCTTTTGCATTTATTGCTTGGACTTGCGGGTTAATGACCAGGAGTAAACATGACTGACAAATTGATTATTTTCGACACCACTTTGCGTGACGGTGAACAATCACCCGGTGCCTCCATGACCCGTGACGAAAAACTGCGCATTGCCCGTCAGTTGGAACGTCTGCGCGTGGATGTGATCGAAGCCGGTTTTGCAGCCAGCTCCAATGGTGATTTTGAGGCGGTCAAATCCATCGCGGACGCCATCAAAGAGTCCACCGTTTGCTCTTTGTCACGCGCCAATGACCGAGACATTGCGCGCGCCGCTGAGGCTCTGAAAGGGGCCAACAGTGGGCGCATTCACACCTTCATTGCCACGTCGCCATTGCACATGGAAAAGAAGCTGCGCATGACGCCAGACCAGGTGTTTGAACAAGCCAAACAGGCGGTGCGTTTTGCCCGCAATTTGGTGGGCGATGTCGAGTTCAGCCCCGAAGACGGTTACCGCAGCGACATGGACTTTTTGTGCCGCATTTTGGAGGCCGTCATTGCCGAAGGGGCCACCACCATTAACGTGCCCGACACCGTCGGTTATGCCGTGCCTGAGCTGTATGGCAACTTCATTCGCACCTTGCGGGAACGCATTCCCAACTCGGACAAAGCGATTTGGTCGGTGCACTGCCACAACGATTTGGGCATGGCCGTGGCCAACTCTTTGGCCGGTGTGAAAATCGGTGGCGCCCGACAAGTCGAGTGCACCATCAACGGATTGGGCGAACGCGCGGGCAACTGCTCGCTCGAAGAAGTGGTCATGGCGGTGAAGACCCGTCGCGATTACTTTGGCCTGGAGGTGGGCATTGACACCAGCCACATCGTGGCCGCCAGCCGCATGGTGAGCCAAACCACCGGCTTTGTGGTGCAACCCAACAAAGCGGTTGTGGGCGCCAATGCCTTTGCGCACGCTTCGGGCATCCACCAAGACGGCGTGTTGAAAGCCCGCGACACCTACGAAATCATGCGCGCGGAAGATGTGGGTTGGACGACCAACAAAATCGTGCTGGGCAAATTGAGTGGCCGCAACGCCTTCAAACAGCGCTTGCAAGACTTGGGCGTGACCCTCGACAGCGAAACAGAAATCAACAATGCGTTTGCCAAGTTCAAAGAATTGGCAGACCGCAAAAGTGAGATTTTTGACGAAGACATCTTGGCCTTGGTGGGCGACGAAAGCGTCACCGCTGAAAACGAGCAATACGGCTTTGTTTCCATGTCTCAGCACAGCGAAACTGGTGAGCGTCCGCACGCCTCGGTGGTGTTCACCGTGCAGGGCAAAGAAATTCGCACCGAATCGGATGGCAATGGGCCGGTCGATGCCTCTTTGAAAGCCATCGAGTCGCACATCCAAAGCGGTGCCGAAATGGTGCTGTATTCGGTGAACGCCATTAGCGGCTCCACCGAAAGCCAGGGCGAAGTCACGGTGCGACTGCAAAACAGCGGCCGTGTCGTGAACGGTGTCGGCTCAGACCCCGACATCGTGGTGGCCTCCGCCAAGGCTTACCTGAGCGCACTCAACAAGTTGCAAAGCAAAGCGGAGCGCGTTGCAGCTCAAGGCTAAAAAGAACCTATAGGTTCTAAATTTTGGCTTCAATAAAGTCACGCAAGTTGTTGTTCTTGCGTGACTTTTTTATTTTGAGTACACTCCGTCGCATCAGCGCAAATAATTATTCTCAGATGCCCCACACGCGACTCACTTCCGTATTCAATTTCACAAGCCCCGGCCGTTGGGCAAAAGCGCTGGCCAGCTCCGTGACCGTTGCTTTTTTGGGCTCCTTGTTGGCCATGCCGCTGGCCGCACAAGCGCAAAACTCCAAATCTCCTTCTAAAAAGCGCGCGCCAGTCAGCGTGTCTAAAGTCGACAAAAAGAAAAAAACCACTGCCGCCAAAACTTCTGGCAAGCGCGTCGCCGCCAAAGCCGTGCCGCAGCGTCCCTCATTCGGACAATTGGCCGGTTTGCATTCGGCCGCAGATCCTTTGGACTTGCGCTCCAGCGTGGCCCTGGTGATTGACCAAGACACGCGTGAAGTCTTGTTCCGCAAAAATGACAATGCGGTCTTGCCAATTGCCTCTTTGACCAAGCTCATGACCGGCTTGGTCATCTCTGAAGCCAATTTGTCCATGTCGGAAATGATCACCATTTCTCAAGCCGATGTGGACACCGAAAAGGGCAGTTCTTCTCGCTTGGCCGTTGGCACCGTGCTCAGCCGTGGCGACTTGCTGCACTTGGCTTTGATGTCCAGCGAAAACCGTGCCGCGCACGCCTTGGGCCGGACCTTCCCCGGTGGTCTTGATGCCTTTGTCTCGCGCATGAACGCCCGCGCACACGCCTTGGGCATGGCAGATACCCGCTATGTCGAGCCCACCGGTTTGTCGAGCCGCAACCAGTCCAGTGCCAATGACTTGGCGGTTTTGGTGGGAGCGGCTTACCAAGAGCCTGTGTTGCGCGAATTGTCGACTTCCCCAGGCCGAGAAATTGAAGTGGGCAGCCGCACGCTGCACTACAACAACACCAACCGCTTGGTCAAAAACCCCCAGTGGGACATTGGCTTGCAAAAAACCGGCTACATCTCCGAAGCCGGCCAGTGCTTGGTGATGCAAGCGCAAGTGGCCGGTCGGAAACTGATCATGGTGTTCTTGGACTCGGCAGGCAAACTCAGCCGCATTGCAGATGCCGAGCGTGTGCGCCGTTGGGTCGAAAAGTCTCCCGCCACCTCCATCATCAAACACTCTGCTTTGACTGAGCAAATGCCCAGTTAACGCGAGCCATCGCCCGTTGAAAAAAAGGCCTCAGTCGAGGCCTTTTTTGTGTCTGTGAAATGTTGCGGTGAAATGTCGCGCTGAAATGTCGCACTATGAGCGTGCGGTGCGCGTACGGGGTGAATGTCGGCGGGCGCGGGTGCCGGGCGGGGCAGGGCTCAAGCGTGCCCGTGGTAACCCAAAGTTCTGGAGATCTCCAGGGCCGTGGCTTGAAGCTTTGGCAGCCAGCCTTCATCGAGTCGATCTGCCGGGGCCGAAATGGACAGGCCGGCCAACAACTTGCCCTGGTCATCGTAGATGCCAGCGGCAATACAACGCACCCCCAGCTCTAACTCTTCGTTGTCGCGGGCAATGCCATATTGCTTGACCCGTGCCAGCTCTCTCTCGAGCACCTGCTGTTGTGTGATGCTGTTGCGGGTTTGGCCCAGCAAGCCGGTGCGCGTGGCGTATGAACGAACTCGCAAGGGGTCGTCTGCCGCCAAAAACAATTTGCCCACCGAGGTCAGGTGCAAGGGCGCGCGGCCACCAATGGCGCGGACCACCTGCATGCCCGAGCGCTCGCTGTAAGCACGCTCGATGTAGACGATCTCATCGCCTTGCCGCATGCTGAGGTTCACGGGTTGTTGGATTTGTTTGTGCAACTCGCGCATGGGCGTCAAGGCCGCATCGCGCACATTCAGGCGGCCTTTGACCAGATTTCCAAGCTCCAACAGGCGCATGCCCAAACGGTAATTGCCCGCCTCAGGGCGATCGACAAATCGGCCTGTGGCCAGGTCATTCAAGATGCGGTGAGCTGTGGAGGGGTGTAAACCTGTTTTTTCACTGATTTCTTTGAGCGAGATGGCTTCTTCACGGGAGGCCAAAACATCGATCAGAGTGAACATGCGCTCAATGACCTGAATCGTGGGGGTCTGAGAGAGGGCGGGGTCTTTTTTCATGGTGTCCGTTGGCGTTCGGTAAATTTTACACTGTGAAAAGATGAAGGCTTCAACTCAGGGCTTGCCACTGCCCTTGGACCAAGATTTCACAAGGGGAAAACCGCGCTTTGTAGGCCATTTTGGCGCTGTCTTCAATCCAGTAGCCCAGATAAACGTAGTCCAAACCCAATGCCGCCGCCTGTTCGATTTGCCAAAGCACGCCATAAGTGCCGTAGCAGGCTGCGTCATCGGGCTCAAAAAATGTGTAGACCGCCGACAAACCGTGGTCCAAGACATCCACGATGCTGACCATTTTGAGGCGGCCCTGTTGGCCCTCGGGCGCAGGGCTGCGAAATTCAACCAAGCGGGAGTTCACGCGGCTTTGCAGCAAAAACTGGTTGTATTGGTCCACGCTGTCATGGTCCATGCCCCCGCCGGGGTGGCGGCGGGTCTGGTAGCGCAAATACAGGTCGTAGTGCTCGGCATCAAATTGAAGGTCGAGCACCCTCGCTTGCAAATCTTGGTGCGTACGCCGCGCTCTGCGCTGGCTTCGGTCGGGTTTGAAGGCCTGCACCTTGACGCGCAACGCTTGGCACGCTTGGCAGCCATCGCAATAAGGCCGGTAAGTGAACACCCCACTGCGCCGAAAGCCTTGCGCCACCAAATCAGAGTACACCTCGTTTTGAATCAAGTGGCTGGGCGTGGCGACTTGCGACCGGGCCATGCGATCGGGCAAATAACTGCAGGCATAAGGTGCCGTGGCGTAGTACTGCAGCGCCTGAAATGGAAGTTCTTTGAGGTGGGTCACGAGGCAGAGTCCAAGGCCGTCAATTCGTCCCAGTATAAAGTTTGCTGTGCCCAGGGGATGACCGGTTTTTGACAGGCGAGTTGAACCCCTGCGATGAAATCAGCGCGGGGTATTTCCCTCGCACCCAGAGAAGCCAAGTGGCGGGTGTTTTGCTGGCAGTCGATCGATGCAATGCCAAATTTGCGACACACGCTGACCAAACTGGCCAAAGCCATTTTTGAGGCATCCGGGGCGGTGGTGAACATCGATTCGCCAAAAACCGCATGACCCAAAGCCACAAAGTACAGACCCGCAATCAGTTCGCCGTCGCGCCACACTTCGGCACTGTGCGCGTGACCCGCTTGGTGCAAGTCTTCGTAGGCCGTGACCATCTCGGGAACAATCCAAGTGCCATTTTGTCCGGCACGGGCAGAGCTGCTGCAGCGCTGGATGACCTGGCTGAAATCGCGGTCAAAAGTCCACTCAAAGTGCGGCTCGCGCATGTGGCGCTTGATCGATTGGCGCAGTGAGCGGTGCAAACGAAAACCGTTCACCTGCAGCACCATTCGCGGGTCGGGGCTCCACCAGAGCACCGGCTGGCCCGGGCTGAACCAGGGAAAGATGCCCTGACGGTAGGCCTCAAGCAGTCGCAGTACCGACAAATCTTGGCCCGCCGCCAGCAATCCGGGCGCAGGCGAGTCCGCGCCCCAAGCCTGGTGGGCGGGGGGCAATGCTTCGTCTGAGTCAATCCATGGGAGAGCCGGCATAGGTGCATTACACATGAAGTGATGCCATTTTCTCGCCGCAAACCATCGGCCATGTTGATTTTTTGGGTTTATCCTTGACTGCTGAGCGAGGCGCTTGGCGGCCATTTTTATTGAGTTTTTCACCTCGTCCCACCACTTTCCAGAACGTCCATGACCTTGATTCCCGAGCATTGGTTGCAACCCGATTGGCCGGCGCCCCCGCGCGTTCGGGCGGTCATGACGGACCGTCACGGCGGACTGTCCGGCGCGCCTTGGGACAGCATGAACTTGGGTGACCATGTGGGCGATGTGCCGTCGCATGTTGCCGGCAACCGCCAACGCTTGCGTGAGGCCATCGGGACGCACCCTGTGTTTCTGAAACAAGTCCATGGCGTGCAGGTGCTGCCAGTGCATGCCGGTTTGGCAGACGGTGCCGAGGCGGACGCGTGTTTCGCGCAGCAAGTCGGCGTCGCGTGCACCATCATGGTGGCCGATTGTTTGCCGGTCTTGATGTGTGACGCCGCGGGGCGTTGGGTTGCCGCTGCGCACGCCGGTTGGCGTGGTCTGGCGGGTGAAGTGGTTGCAGGCGTTAAAGCCGAAACCGAGGCTGGAACAGGAACTGGGCTCGGGGTGCTCGAGTCCTTGTTGAACACCGCACCTTTGTCCGGCACCCCTGCCCACCAGATTTTGGTGTGGCTTGGCCCCTGCATTGGCCCGCAAGCTTTCGAGGTGGGGCCTGAAGTGAAAGCGGCTTTTTGCCGTGGCTTGCCTGCCGCTGAGGTGCATTTCCAGCCCAATGGTCCCCACAAATGGTGGGCAGACTTGCCGGGCTTGGCCCGTCTTCGCTTGCAAATGCGGGGCGTGACGCAAATTTTCGGCAACAACAGCCAGCCGCAGTGGTGTACCGCCAGCCAGAGCTCAAAGTTCTTTTCGCACCGGCGCGACAGCCGGCTGTTCGGGCAGTCCGGTCGCATGGCGGCTTGCATCTGGCTCGATCACTGATTCAGCCGGTGCTGTAGCTTGCTGCAACCGGGCTTCTTCTCTTTGCCGGGCTTTGCGTCGCATGGGCGTGCCCATGAGGTAGGCCACCAGCGACATTGGCAACAAGCCATACAAAAGAAATGTGATGATGGCCCCCAAAACGGTCCCTTGGGTGCTGAAAGCTTCCGCCAGTGCCATGAGCAAGGTCACATAGAGCCATGCGATGATGATCAGGTACATTTTTTTGTCTTTGTAATTTAGGTGACATCAATTTGACAGATACTGAAGGCAGTAGACATCATCAAAGCAATTTACTCGGAGAGAACGCATGAGTGCTACAACACCTGAATTTTGGACCCAGATGTCTGAGGGTTTTCAGCAAAACCTGTCCAAAAGCTGGGGGCAGGCCATGCAGCATTTTCAAACCATCGATCTCGGGGGGCTGAAAGCCGGTGCCGAGGCGGTCCCTCCGCTCAAGTTCTCTGCCGACAAACTGCAGGCCTTGCAAGGCCAGTATTTCAAAGACGCCTCAGATTTGTGGAACCAGAGCTTGCACAACAGCTTGCAAGTCAAAGACCGACGCTTTTCGGGTGAGGCGTGGTCGTCCAACCCGGTGGCCGCCTTCAATGCCGCCACATATTTGCTGAATGCGCGCACCCTGATGGGCTTGGCCGATGCGGTCGACGCCGACGAAAAAACCCGCAACCGCATCCGTTTCGCCATCGAGCAATGGGTGGCGGCCGCAGCGCCCAGCAACTTCTTGGCCTTCAATGCCGAGGCCCAAAAGAAGGCGGTGGAAACCAAAGGCGAAAGCATTGCCAAGGGCGTCGAAAACCTGATGCACGACATTCAGCAGGGCCATGTCTCGATGACCGACGAAAGCCTGTTTGAAGTCGGTAAAAACGTCGCCACCACCGAAGGGGCCGTGGTTTTTGAAAACGAGTTTTTTCAGCTGATCGAATACAAGCCGCTCACGGCCAAGGTCTACGAAAAGCCGTTTTTGTTAATCCCTCCGTGCATCAACAAGTTTTACATCCTCGACTTGCAGCCCGAGAACTCGCTGATCCGCTACGCCGTCAGCCAGGGGCACCGCACTTTTGTGGTCAGCTGGCGCAATCCCGACGAATCAATGGCCCAAAAAACATGGGACGACTACATCGAGCACGCCGCCATCAAAGCCATCGACACGGTCAAAGCCATCACGGGAGCGCCCAAGCTCAACGCGTTGGGGTTCTGTGTGGGCGGCACCATTTTGTCCAACGCCTTGGCGGTGTTGGCTGCGCGTGGTGAAAAACCAGTGGCCAGCGCCACCTTCTTGACCACGCTGATTAACTTCACCGACACCGGCATTTTGGACGTCTTCATTGACGACAACTTCGTCAAGTTCCGTGAAATGCAAATGGGTAAGGGCGGTTTGCTGAAAGGCCAAGACTTGGCCTCGACTTTCAGCTTTTTGCGCCCCAATGACCTCGTCTGGAACTACGTGGTCGGCAATTACCTCAAAGGCGAAACCCCACCGCCTTTTGATTTGCTCTACTGGAACAGCGACTCCACCAATTTGCCCGGCCCGTTTTATGCCTGGTATTTGCGCAACACCTACCTTGAAAACAACCTGGTCAAACCGGGCAAGGTCAAGGTTTGTGGCGAGCGCATCGATCTGAGCCAAGTCGACATGCCGGTCTACATTTATGGTTCACGCGAAGACCACATCGTGCCGATTGGTGGGGCCTATGCCAGCACCCAAGTGCTGCCGGGCAAAAAGCGTTTTGTCATGGGCGCTTCGGGCCACATCGCTGGGGTGATCAACCCGCCCGCCGCAAAAAAGCGCAGCCATTGGCTGCACGACGGCACCCGGTTCCCCGCCGATGTGAACGATTGGATCGCCAACGCCAAAGAAATGCCTGGCAGCTGGTGGACCGACTGGGCGCAATGGCTGAAGGGCCATGCGGGCAAACAAATTGCCGCACCCAAGACCTACGGCAAAGGGGCCACTTACAAGGCCATCGAAGCGGCTCCGGGCCGCTACGTGAAGGCCAAAGCCTGATTTTTATTCATCAAAGGAGACTACAAAAATGCAAGACATCGTGATCGTTTCAGCCGCCCGCACTGCCGTCGGCAAGTTCGGTGGCTCATTGGCCAAAACGCCCGCTACCGAGTTGGGCAGCATCGTC
>JACCDL010428296.1_pt1 | contig 10564 bp, 6 predicted proteins | sample 7441931 | NCBI WGS metagenome assembly JACCDL01 (sample SAMN15323437, study PRJNA562643) | freshwater metagenome | isolation source: river surface water | place: USA:Blue River Watershed | collected 2017-08-16 | reverse complement strand
TTTCCACAATGTTTTTTTCGATCAACTCGATTGCTACAGGATCCTTGTTGATGCCGAGCACGCAACTCGCCTCACAGGGGGCAGGACAAATTCTTCCCGTAAATTCCGGAAAGTTGTTTGTGCTTTTCAAAATACGAATGGCCTGACTCCAATTTTGCTGATACACGGCATCATTGAATTCAGGAATTACGTTTCCAAGAGGACAGCCATGATGGCAAAAGGGGACCCCACAGTCCATGCATCGGGCAGCTTGGTTATTCAACTGCTTTTCAGAGAATGGAGTGTAGATTTCTTTGTAATCCCCCAACCGTATTTTTGGATCCCGGCTTTCGGGCGTTTCTCTGTTGTGTTTTAAAAATCCGTCTTTGGCACCCATATTAGGCTACTTTTTTTTCGTGTTGGAGTGATTTTTTTGCCAAGACAGCTTTGTAGTCTCTTGGAATCACCTTGATAAACTTGGTCTTTGATTGCTCCCAATTTTCCAAAAACTGTTGGGCAAGGGAGCTTCGTGTAAAGGCAACGTGTCGTTTGAGGTAGGTGTGCAGGGTTGCGAAATCTTGATCTTCCATTGGGTCAATGTCCACCATCTCCGGATTGATTTCGCCTTGGTACTGTTGAAGAATGTAGGCTATACCTCCACTCATCCCTGCAGCAAAATTTCTTCCGATTTCACCAAGGTTGACGAGCAATCCTCCGGTCATGTATTCACATCCATGATCACCTATTCCTTCAATAACTGCTTTGACCCCAGAATTTCGCACACAGAAGCGTTCGCCACCTTTTCCATTGATGTAGGCCTCACCCGAGGTGGCCCCATAAAAGGCCACATTCCCGATAAGGATATTTTCTTCAGCTTTGAATCGAGCATTTCTACTAGGGTAGACGATTAATCTACCTCCAGAAAGTCCTTTTCCGAAGTAATCGTTGGCTTCCCCTTCTAGTTCAAAATTTACCCCGCGGGCAAGGAATCCGCCAAAGGTCTGTCCTGCAGAACCACTGAATACAAAGTGTATGCTGTCTTCAGGAAGGCCTACACTTCCATAGATTTTGGATATTTCGTTGGAAAGCATCGCTCCCACCGACCGATCCGTATTCTTGATTTCGAAAAATCCTTGAACCGGAATGGCTTGCTCCAAAGCTGGAGTTGCAGTTGCGATTAGTTTTCTATCCAAGACTTCCTCCAAATCTACCTCTTGGTCGATTTGCTTATGGATGCCTACATGGCTAGGCACCTCTACCTTATGAAAGATTGGAGATAGGTCTAGTTTATCCCATTTCCAATGCTTTAGGTGGGTACTAGCCTGAAGGACCTGGCTTTGTCCTACCATCTCATCGATGGTACGGAAACCAAGTGAGGCCATGATTTCACGGAGATCCTGAACGATAAACCTGAAGTAATTGACTACATGGTCGGGGTCACCTGTAAATAGTTTGCGCAATTCAGAATCTTGAGTTGCAATACCTACAGGACAAGTATTGAGGTGGCACTTCCGCATCATGATGCACCCTTGGGCCACCAAGGCCCCTGTAGCAATGCCCCATTCTTCTGCTCCCAAGAGCGTTGCAATGGCTAAGTCCCGCCCTGTTCGAAGTTGTCCATCTGTCTGGAGGACCACTCTGCTCCGCAAGTTGTTTTTCACCAAAGTCTGATGCGCTTCTGCAAGACCTAATTCCCATGGAAGACCAGCATGTCGGATGGAACTTAGTGGGGAAGCGCCTGTGCCTCCGTCTGCTCCTGAAACTAAAATCACATCAGCCATGGCCTTGGCTACTCCGGCAGCCACGGTACCTACGCCTGCTTGGGAAACCAGTTTCACATTGATTCGGGCTGTTCGGTTTGCATTTTTAAGGTCGAAAATCAATTGAGCCAAATCTTCGATGGAATAGATGTCATGGTGAGGAGGCGGGGAGATTAAGCCTACGCCAGGAGTAGCATGTCGTACCCGACCAATCCAATCATCGACCTTATGCCCAGGGAGCTGTCCTCCTTCTCCTGGTTTAGCGCCTTGAGCCATCTTGATTTGAAGTTCTTCCGCATTGGTCAAGTAGTGGGAAGTGACCCCAAAGCGGCCAGAAGCTACCTGTTTGATGGCAGAACGCTCCCAATCTCCATTGGATTTCCGCTCGTAGCGCTGTTCGTCTTCCCCTCCTTCTCCAGAATTGCTTTTGGCTCCAATTCGATTCATGGCAATGGCCAAGGTGGTATGAGCCTCATGAGAGATCGACCCAAATGACATGGCGCCTGTTGCAAAGCGCTTCATGATTTGTTCTACTGGCTCTACTTCTTCGATTGGGACAGGAATTTGTTTTTTGAATTCAAACAATCCTCTAAGGGTCATCGCATCTTGGCTTTGTTCATTGATTTTTTGTGCAAATTTTTGATAAAGCACGTAGTCACCTAAACGAGTAGATTTTTGGAGGAGGTGAATGGTCTCGGGATTGAATAGGTGTTTTTCACCTCTCCGTTTCCATTGGTAAACGCCACCTGATTCTAGAACTCCTGCTTCTGAAAGGTAGGCTGCACGATGGCGAATAAGTACCTCTTCGGCTAGCTCATCAAAGGAGATGCCACTGATGCGAGAAGTGGTACCTTTGAAACAGCGATCCATCACCTCAGGACCAAGCCCAATCGCTTCGAAAATCTGGGCCCCCTGGTAAGATTGAAGTGTCGAAATTCCCATTTTGGATAGCACCTTGAGTAGTCCTTTACCAATTCCTTTCTGGTAATTGCTCAGAACCGTTTTTTCATCTTTCGCCCCAGGGAGTTCCCCTTTTCTAAAGAGATCCAAAAGAGATTCTAAGGCCAAATAGGGGTTGATGGCAGATACCCCGTATCCAATGGCTGTGGCAAAATGGTGGACTTCGCGGATATCTGCAGATTCAAGGACTAAACCTGCACGAGTACGAATTTTTTTCTTGACTAAATGCTGATGAACCGCTCCAATAGCCAAAAGGGAAGGAATGGGAGCATGGGAATCCGAACTTGAGCGATCGGATAGAATTAAAATGTTTTTCCCTTCATTCAAAATTGCATCCTCTGCTTCTTGACACAGTTGATCCAATGCAGCCAAAAGCCTTCCCGGCTGGTGATCGGCTACAAAATGTCCTAATAAGCGTTTGGAGCGATAGCCGAGGTGCTCGAGGCGAGTAATTTTTTCCAGGTCTGCATTGAGCAGCACGGGTTGTGAAATATGAATTTGTTTGGTATGCTGGGCGCTTTCTTCCAAGATATTGTGCCCTTCTCCGATGCGGGTAAACAAGGACATGACCAACCGTTCTCGGATGGGATCAATGGGGGGATTGCTGACCTGCGCAAAAAGCTGTTTGAAGTAGTTGGAAATATGCTGACTTTGTTTGGACAGTACAGCCAATGGGGTATCGGCACCCATGGAGCCTACTGCCTCTTGGCCGGAGTCTCCTAAAGGACTGAGAATTACCTTTAGCTCTTCAGAGGTATACCCAAAGATGGTTTGCTGTCTTTGAATATCATCTGTATGGTAAGGGTAGCTGAGTTCTTCTGGATCAGGAACCAATCGGAGCTTGGTCCGTTGTTCATTGACCCATTTTTCATAAGGCTGCCGTCTGCAAATCTCCCCTTTGACTTCTTCATCTAGGAGTACTCTTCCCTGTTCCAAATCAGCCCATAGCATGCGACCTGGGCTAATTCTTCCTTTTTGAGTGATGGTCGCCTCTCGAATGGGCAATGCGCCCGCCTCGGAGGAAAGGATAAGCCGCTGGTCTTTTGTGATAAAGTAGCGGAGTGGACGAAGGCCGTTGCGGTCTAGCGTAGCTCCTACCGATTTGCCATCGGTAAAGAGGAGGGCAGCCGGACCATCCCAAGGTTCGACAAGTGAGGCATGAAATTTATAGAAGGCTGACCGCTCCTTATCCATTACCTCGTTGTCTTGCCAGGCTTCTGGTACGAGCATCATTAGGGCATGTGGAAGGCTTCTACCACTAAGGGTAAGCAGCTCCACCATGGCATCTAGATTGGCCGAATCCGAATTGAGCTTGTTGGTAATGGGCATGAGCATTGCCAACTCCTCCGGGGTAAACAAAGAGGATTTCATCAATGCTTCCTTGGACTTCATTTTATTTAGATTGCCACGGATGGTATTGATTTCCCCATTGTGGGAGAGGTATCGAAAAGGTTGGGCCAGCCTCCAGTTGGGAAAGGTGTTGGTGGAAAACCGGGAGTGTACGATGGCAAATGCAGAGGCGATCCCTGGATTTTGAAGGTCTTTAAAAAATGGCAATACCTGGTCTGTTCTTAGTTGGCCTTTATAAACTATGGTCAAGGAACTGAAACTTGCAAAATAAAAGGCATGGTTGACCCCAGGGATTTCTGCGTTGATTTTGGAACTTGAATAATTTCGAAGCACATAAAGCTTCCGCTCTAAGTCAAGTCCTTGTAGCCCATCTTTATGTTGTACAAAGACCTGCTCGATGATGGGCATCACTTCCAGAGCGCTCGAACCAGGGACGGTTTCATCTACCGGAACTTTTCGGTAGCCAATCAGTACAAAGTCTAATTCTTCAATCAACTCATTGAGCAGGGCTTTTGCTTTGGTATAGAGTTGCTTGTTGTTTGGAAAAAAGGTCATCCCCAATCCAAATTGTCCGGGAGGGGGCAATTGGATTTCAGTTCTTGCGGTGACATCCTGAAGAAATTGGTGAGGGATTTGAAAGCAAATCCCTGCACCATCTCCCGTTTTGGGATCAGATCCTCGTCCTCCGCGGTGCTCCATGTTGCTTAACATATACAACGCACCGCTGATGGTTTCGTGGGTAGGTTCATTGGTTAGATCTACTACCGCACCAATACCACAGGAATCGTGTTCAAACTCCTGTCGATAGAGCCCTTGCTGCATTTTACTCAGTTTAATAGGTTGGAAAATTTTCAAAAAATAGTGATTAAAATTGAATTAAACACAATTAAAATCAATGCTAACTAAAAATAATAGTCTTGAAAACGATTGTTTTTGAAAATTAGGCAATAAATACACACGAAAAAAAACCAGGCTCAAACTTAAAAAGTTGATTATTTTAAAAAATAGGACGATTCTGGGCCGGCACCTCGAAAATCAGGAGGTAAAATTCTTGAGGGATTAAACGAATAAAAAAATAAATTTTTAGTAATTTTTTTTAACCTACTGAAACTAGGGATGGAATTCGTATATGCCAAATAAAAATGGGTCTTATCCGGGAAAGTCGAAATTACTTTGAAGTGAATATTAGTCCGTAAATGGACCCGAAAAATCCTTCTCTTCCCCAATCAAATGCACCTTTACTTTTTTGATTTTTCGTGCATCTACGGCTAGTATGGTAAATTCAAAATCCTTATAGGTGATTTTGGTTCCGTTCTTAGGCAGTTTGGAGTTCAGTTCGAGGAGTAGGCCACCCAAGGATTCACTTTCACCCTTGACCTCGTCAAATACTTGGGTGTCCAAGTCGAGTTTTTTGCAAAAATCATTGAGCGAAACTTTCCCTTCAAAGATAAAGGTGTCCACATCGAGCTCCTGAAAGAAGAGTGTGTCCGTGTCGTCAAATTCATCGTTGATTTCCCCAATGATTTCTTCAATTAAGTCTTCGAGGGTAATCAAGCCCGAGGTGCCTCCATATTCATCCACGACAATAGCCATGTGAACCCGCATTTTTTGAAAATCCTTGAGTAGGGAGTCTGCTTTTTTGTTTTCAGGAACGAAGAAACTCTTTCGAATGAGTGATTTCCAATCAAAGTTTTCGTCTTTATCGATGTGGGGAAGGAGATCCTTGATGTACAGAATGCCTAGAATATGGTCAATGGTTTCCTCATAAACAGGGATTCTGGAGTAGCCACTCTTATTGACTTTGTCCATGAGTTCATGAAAGTCAATTTCGGCATCAATTGCTGAGATTTCCATTCGGCTTTTCATCACTTGACGAACGCTAAGTGTGCCAAAATTCACGATTCCCCGAAGGATTTCTTTTTCTTCTTCAGGGGTATCTTCCGTAGTTAACTCCAAGGCTTGATTCAATTCATTTACAGAAAGTGAATAGCCTTTTTGCTCCAGTCGTTTTTCGATGATGTCGCTAAAAGCAATCAAAAAAGCAGAAAATGGCTTCAAAACTTTTGTGAAAAAAGAAATGGGGACTGCGAGGTTTAGCGCAAAGCGTGTCTTTGCCTGATTTGCATAAACTTTGGGTACAATTTCGCCAAAAAACACAATGGCAAACGTAACGCCGACGGTTTGAATGAGGATGACGATAATTCCAGTGGCATTGGTACCAAAAAGAGTCCAAGTGACAAAGGTGGTCAAGGTGACAATCCCAATATTGATTAAGTTATTTAAGATCAGTACAGTACTTAATAAAATTTTGGGAGTTGCGAGCAATGCGGTGATGACGCGTCCTTTTTCTGGATGTTTTTGATTGAGGTCTGTGAGGTCATCTTTTGTGAGGGAAAAGAAGGCAACTTCAGAACCTGAGACCAAGGCAGAGCCCACCAAGAGTAGGAGGAGCGCTAGCCCGTTGAGAAAAAAATAGGAGAATGAAAATGAGGAAACCTGGGCTATCAGTAAGTAACTCGGGTAGGGATCATCCATGTTTTTTGGTAAAATAAGTGTTCAAAGGTAATCAAATCCCCTGAATCCAAGGAACAGGGGATTTGAATTCCATTAAAAAGGAAGGTCGTCATCCCCCTCATCAAGGGACACCATTGGGGCTGCTGTAGGAGAAGTGCTGGGCATTGCCGCTGCTGCTGGTGCTGAAGGAGCACCTGACATTCCTTCTGGTTTGCCTCCCACCATGGTAAAACTCAACACGCGGATTTTCATCTTCTTCCGGTTTTGCCCTTGCTCATCGGTCCACTTATCTGACTTGATTTTGCCCTCCACATAGATTTGAGAGCCCTTTTTAAGGTATTTTTCAGCAATTTTTGCTTGTTGATCCCAGAGCTCCAAGTCGTGCCACTCGGTTTGTTCCACTCGATTGCCATTTCGATCTTGATAGGCTTCTGAGGTGGCTAGGCTTAAGTTGGCTACCACCTTATCTCCCTCTAAATATTTGACCTCTGGATCTGCACCAAGGTGACCCAATAAAATGACTTTGTTTACTCCTGCCATAACGTTTTGTTTTAAGTAGTTAAAAAGTTTAGAAGATTGAAAGTAATCAAATCTCTCGATCAGTCAAATAGCGAACAATCAATTTAGGCTTGGGTAAAGCGTCAATTTGCTGTTCATCAATCAAGTCAAATCCTTCTTTTTGGCACCATTTCCCCAGTTCAGGAAATTTATCTGAAGAAAGTTCGACTTCCCAAAAGCTGCCAAGTATCCGTAGATGCGACAAAAGATGTCGGTATTTTTTAGGAAATAAGAACGCTTCCTGCCGCAGATTTTCCTTCCAAGGGAAGTTTTCCTGTTCGAGGAGAGGAAAATCATACAGCCCTGTCCAAATATCCCCTTCCCCCCTTTTGTTCCATACAACCTGACCGCCGCAGCGAATCACTAAATATTGGATAATCCTTTCCTTGACCTTAGTTTTATTGATTTTTACAGGTAGTGAGGGCACAAGTTCTTTTTGAAAGGCGAAGCATGAACTTGACAGTGGGCAGGCTTCACAATTTGGGGTTTTTGGAGTGCAACATCGGGAACCAAAATCCATCATAGCCTGGTTGAATTCCCCTGGATAATCGTTGGGGATGAGTTGGTTGGCCAGTGCTTCAAACTCCTTTTTCCCTTTCCCGCTGGCGATATCGGTGGCGATTCCAAAGTATCGGGCAAGTACCCGAAATACATTGCCATCCACCACAGCCTGTACTTCACCAAAGGCAAAACTCGAGATGGCTGCAGCGGTATAGCTTCCCACTCCCTTAAGTTGAATCAGGCTCCTATAGGTATTGGGAAAATTTCCACCTAATTCATTCCAGATGTATTTTGCACATGAATGCAGATTCCTGGCTCTGCTGTAATAGCCTAGGCCTTGCCAAAGTCGGAGGACTTCCGCTTCTGGAGCCTCCGCTAGTGCTTGCACCGTAGGATAGGCTTTTGAAAATGCCTCGTAATAAGGCAATCCCTGCACTACACGAGTTTGCTGAAGAATGATTTCCGAGAGCCAAATTTTATAAGGGTCTTGAGTTTCTCTCCAAGGCAAATTCCTAGGATTTTCTCTGTACCAAGAAATTATCGAATTTGAAAACAATTGATTTTCAGTTACTTTACTCTTCATGGATGAAAGATTGCGGGGCTACAAACCAAGGTATTTTTTTTGAATATCTTTTTTAATTACGTTGATTATTGTACATTTGCAGTCCCAAAAATACTTGGTTAATAGCTTGTTAAGGGTATTTCGAAATTTCTAAATTTTAATCACAGTGACTAAAGCAGAAGTAATTACTAAAATTTCCGAGAAGACAGGAATTCAAAAGGACGATGTAACTCAAGCAGTTGAGGCGTTTTTCAAGGTAGTAAAAGATTCCATGGCTGATGGAGAAAACATCTATGTCAGAGGATTTGGAAGTTTCATCAACAAGAAAAGAGCAAAGAAAATTGCCCGTAACATTTCCAAGAATACGGCAATTGTAATTGACGAACATTATATCCCTGCATTTAAACCTTCCAAGGTGTTTGTAGAAAAAATCAAGAATAGCAAAAAAATCAAACAATTGGTAACTCAGGCCTAAGCCTGGGCTAAGGGCATGAAAAAACTACAGGTTGTTCTCATAGGATTTGGTATAGCAGCTGTAGCGGGGCTTTATTTGTTACCCAAAGTGGTGGTCGATAACGAGGCTACAGGTGAAAAAATGGAAGGCGGTACAGAAGCACCCGCAGCCATTTCTGAATCGCATGAGAATAAGCTATCTTCCCAAAATCGAGTTCAGGCAGATCAATTGATTGTTCAATTTCGATCTGCTCCTACTCCTGAAGAAAAAGTAGCTGCTGCACAAGTGCTAGCAGGGATCTATAAGGAAGAAGGAATATTTGATAGTGCCGCCTTTTACTGGTCTGAGGCAAGTACCCTGTGGCCAGACAATTTATTTCTTGCCGAAGAAGCTGGAAAAGCAAATTACGATGCATTTTCCTTTGCCTTAGACAAAAACAAAGTGGAGGTACTGGCAGAAAAGACCAGAAACTTCCTAACCAAGGTGTTGGAAAAAGATCCGACCCGTCTTGATTTGAAATCCAAAATAGCGATGACCTATGTGTCTTCAGCCAATCCCATGCAGGGAATCACGCTTTTGAGAGAAATCCTGGAAGCTGATCCCAAAAATGAAGATGGCCTATTTAATATGGGCGTACTCTCCATGCAGTCTGGGCAATACGATCGAGCCATTGGTCGTTTTGAAGAATTGGTAAAAGCACATCCGCAAAACATTCAGGGGCAATTCTACCTAGGGGTAAGCTACTTTGAATCCAAAGAGAAAAATAAAGCAAAAGTACAGTTTGAGCTAGTCAAGAAAATGACCGACGATCCGATGATCTTAGAGAGTATTCAAGGCTACTTGGACCAACTATAACAAATTGTAAACCATTAAATTTTAAAACTATGCCTTGCGGTAAGAAAAGAAAAAGACATAAGATCGCTACGCACAAGCGTAAGAAAAGACTTAGAAAAAACAGACACAAGAAGAAGTAATTCCTTCTTTCTGAGTTAGTGGAAGTAAAGTACGTTCATTTACATAAGTAACAAGAAAATTTGAGTACGGAATTGTTAATCGATTCTGCTCAAAATGGAAGTCGAATAGCCTTATTGCACGACAAGCAGCTGGTTGAACTTCATTCCGAAGGGATGGACAACCAGTTTAAGGTGGGTGACATATACCTGGGTACGGTCCGCAAAATTGTCAATGGACTCAATGCTGCGTTTATTGACGTAGGCTACGAGAAAGATGCCTTTCTGCATTACCAAGACCTAGGTTCAAATATCAATAGTTTGTTGAAGTTTACCAAAATGGTGCGCAACAACAACTACAGCAACCACCTCTTGAAGGGCTTTGAAAACGAACCAGAAATAGAAAAAGTCGGGAAAATCGACAAAATTCTAGCCAAGACTAACCAAGTGTTGGTGCAAGTTGTCAAAGAACCCATTTCTACAAAAGGGCCTCGATTATCCTGTGAGCTCTCTCTACCCGGACGTTACCTCGTGCTTGTTCCCTTCTCCGACACGGTCAATGTGTCCAAGAAGATTCGTAGCAACGAAGAGCGCAAAAGGCTGCTCAGACTTATCAATTCGATCAAACCTGCCAACTTTGGAGTAATCATCCGAACAGTGGCCGAAGGACAGTCCGTGACGGAACTTGACAAAGACCTTCGAAATCTTCTCACGAACTGGGAAGAGGGAATGAGCAAATTGCTGAAAGCTAAAAGTCGGGACAAAATTATTGGAGAGATGAGCATGGCTTCCTCACTTGTGAGAGATCTGCTCAACGAATCATTCGATGCAATCACCGGAGAAGAAGAGTCTACTTACGATCAGATCCGTTCCTACATCAGGTCCATAGCGCCTGAAAAAGAAAAAATTGTTAAACTTTACAACGGTAAAGTCAAGCTATTTGAAAGTTTTGGAATCGAAAAGCAAATCAAAAGCT
>JACCDL011284347.1_pt1 | contig 10570 bp, 12 predicted proteins | sample 7441931 | NCBI WGS metagenome assembly JACCDL01 (sample SAMN15323437, study PRJNA562643) | freshwater metagenome | isolation source: river surface water | place: USA:Blue River Watershed | collected 2017-08-16 | reverse complement strand
GGGTCGATGATCCAGATGTGATCGGCGTTGGGGTTGCCGTGTGTCGTGCCAGACTCTTCAGCCAAGATGCCATGATCTGGGTAAGCAGTCAGCAGGGTTTCGATGATGACGCGTTCGCTGTTTTGGTCGACTTCAGTCACAAAGTCGTTCGCTTGTTTCTGTGAAATTCGCACAGCCTCCACGTCCAGCGCAGCGCGGTTGATGATGGCGCCTGCGGCGCGTGCAGCCTTGATGGCCACGTTGAGCATGGGGTGGGTAGAAGAGGACGACATAGATTTTGTGAAGAGCTGACTCCAAACGAGCCGAAGAAAAACGCCCGGCGATGCGGGCGGCGACAATGGCATAGATTTTACGCGCTAAGACAGACCGAAGGCCCATGAAAACCCGCTTCATTCTTTTAAATACCAGCCACGCCGGTAACGTTGGCGGTACGGCCCGCGCCATGAAGGTGATGGGCTTCACCGATTTGGTGCTGGTGGCGCCGCGTTGGGACAATGTGCTGCGTCGTGAAGAGACCATTCAGCGAGCCAGTGGCGCCTTGGACGTGCTGGCCAATGCCCGCATCGTGGCGACTCTAGATGAGGCTGTGGATGGCCTGCATCATTTGTGCGCCACTGCCATGACGCCCCGCGACTTTGGGCCACCCACCCGAGAGCCGCGTCCGCACTTTGCAGCGCTGGCGGCTGAGTACCGTCAAAACAATGACTTTGGCGTGGGGTTCTTGTTTGGTTCCGAACGTTTTGGTATGCGAAATGAAGACGTCTACCGCTGCCACACATGCTTAAGCATCCCGACCGACCCACGTTTTGGATCGCTTAATTTGGCCGCGGCCGTGCAGGTGCTGGCCTATGACTGGCGTCAAGCCTTGGGCGGTTTGTCGACGATGTTGTCGAATGCGCAAACGTACCCCACGGAGACTGGCAGCGCGCCTTTGGCCGATGCCCAGCAACTGGCGGGGCTGCTGTCGCACTGGGAGCAGTCACTCACTGATATTGGTTTTTTAGACCCGAAGGCGCCTAAAAAACTCATGCCTCGCTTGAACCAGTTGCTCAACCGTGCGCAGGTCACACAAGAAGAGATTCATATTTTGCGAGGCATTGCCAAGGCCATGTCGCAAGCTATCAACAAGTTCCCTGATGGGCAACGATAATTCAAGCACTATGTTTTCACGCCTTCGCTCTGACGTTCAATGCATCTTGGACCGTGACCCTGCCGCTAGAAGCCGTTGGGAAGTGCTGACTTGCTATCCTGGCTTGCACGCCGTACTGCTGCACCGCTTGGCGCACAGCTGCTGGAACATGGGCCTTAAGTGGCTGGGGCGCTTCATTTCGCACATCTCACGCTGGTTCACTGGCATTGAAATTCACCCGGCTGCCAAGATTGGCGATCGCGTATTTTTTGACCATGCCATGGGGGTGGTGGTGGGTGAGACGGCTGAGATTGGCGACGGTTGCACCATTTACCAAGGCGTGACCTTGGGTGGCACCTCGCTGTACAAAGGTGCGAAGCGTCACCCAACCTTGGGCAAAGACGTCGTGATCGGCGCGGGCGCGAAAGTTCTGGGGGGATTCACCGTGGGGGATGGCGCCCGGGTAGGCAGCAACGCTGTGGTGACCAAGCCTGTACCGGCTGGCGCGACGGCGGTGGGTAACCCTGCACGCATCATTCAAGCCGAGACGGACGCCAAGCGTGAGGCGGCGGCCTCGAAGATGGGTTTTTCAGCCTATGGCGTGACGCAAAACGATGACCCTGTGAGCCAAGCCATGCGCGGCTTGATTGACAACGCCAGCTCGCAAGAGCATCAAATTGCGTTGTTGTGGAAGGCCATTGAACAGTTGTCTACTGAGACCTCCAAATCCGATTGCGTCCCCAGCGAGGCGGCGCGTCATGAGAACTTTGAAGCGGCACGCATCAACCAACTCTTAGACTGACGATGCGCTTTTTGCATGTCTACCCCAAACATCTGTGGGCCACGTTAAATCCCGCAGGCGCATTTGAGGGGCGGCTCACATTTGACCTGGAGCAGTATGGTTTACTGACCAAGGACATCGTCTGCGATGTGACTCTCAGTGAAACCCCGCTGCTGCCGGGACAGTGGCATCTATCGGTCCAACCTATGTTTGATGTGGAGATGCCGCACTTCAACAAGTTTGTGGACACGCTGAACCACTATGTGTTCGAGGTCTTGCAGTTCATCCCGAGTCGAAGTGCACCAGGCAAAGATTTACCGATGGTGAAACTCTTCTTTGATGGCATTTACTTTGACATGTCGGGCAAAGAGCCTGTGGTTCAGCAGATGAGTTCCTGAAATCAAATTCGTTTGGATTGGATGGCCGTTTTAGGTCGCCAGCCTTTGCAAAATTCGTCGCGCGTTTCCATGTAGGGACCGCCAATCAAATCAATGCAATAGGGCACTGCAGCAAACACACCGTCCACTACTTGTTTGCCTTCGGCGTCTTTGAGGCCACCCAAGGTCTCTTGAATCGACTTGGGTTGGCCGGGTAAATTGATGATCAAGCATTCCTCGCGAATCACAGCTACTTGGCGCGACAGAATCGCTGTTGGGACAAATTTCAAACTCACTTGGCGCATTTGCTCACCAAATCCAGGCATTTCTTTGTGTGCCACGGCCAAGGTGGCCTCAGGGGTTACATCGCGTTTGGCAGGGCCTGTGCCGCCGGTGGTGAGCACCAAGTGGCAACCGGCATCGACCAGGTCGATCAGGGTTTGGCTGATGGTGGTTTTCTCGTCGGGGATGAGCCGCTCGACGTATGCAATGGGGTTGTACAACGCATGGCCCAACCAGTCGCGCACGGCGGGGAGGACTTTGTCTTTATAGGTGCCGCTGGAGGCACGGTCGCTGATGGTCACGATGCCGACCTTGATGGTGTCGCAGCGGGCATCGGGGGTGGGTAGGGTGCTGTCTGTCATGGTTTGAGTTAAGGCTTGTAAGCGTCTTCGTCTTCTTCGGGCGTGCGCAGCACATCGTCTACGAGGTTGAACTGCTCTTTGATGAGCTGAAAAATTTCGCGGTAAGCGCGACTTTGACGCGGCAACAAACCTTTGGCAATGTCGGCTTTGGTTGTCACGTCGTCTTTGCGTGCTTGGCGTACCAGTGCGCGCAGCTGTTGGCTATCGGTGCTGGGGTACTCGTTCATCCACTCTTGCAGCGCGGTGTCTTCGGCCATCAAGCGGTCACGCCAGCTTTCGGCCAAGTGCAGCGCCAAGGTGTCTTTGGTGCTGCCCATGCGTTGTTCGTTGAGCGCGTCTTTGACCGCCTCAATCGACTCATCGCTGAGCTTGCGCATGAGCTTACCCACGTACTGCATTTGACGGCGCTTGCCCTCAAAGTTGGTGATGCGGCGAGCTTCAGCCAATGCTTCGCGCAATAGGTCGGTGATGTGGCCTTGGGTGATCAGGCGTTCCATCAGCTCAGTGCGCAGGGTGAGCAACTCGACGCCTAATTCTTGGCGATCGTCACTGTCTTTTTTGCGGTCGGTTCGGCTCAGACCCTCAGTGCCTTTGAGTTCGGCTTTGAGTTCGAGGTCGAGTTCGCTGCCTTCTGCCACAAATTGGCCTCGGACAAAGTAACCTTTTTTGGGTTTACGTGACATAAATAGGGGAGGATGTATCTGACAAGTATCATAGCCGCCGATATGACCCAAGCCTCTAAAACCCAAGCCCCTTCCCACACGCCTGCCCAAGGTTTCAGCTACAGCCGCGAGCACTTCGAGTCACTCGTCGATGCCGCCTTGAAGCATGCCAAAAAGTTAGGCGCCACCGATGCCGGAGCCGACGCTTCTGAGGGCTGCGGTTTGAGCGTGTCGGTGCGCAAAGGCGAGCTAGAAAACGTAGAGCGCAACCGCGACAAATCACTTGGCGTGACGGTGTACTTGGGCCACCGCCGAGGCAACGCCAGCACATCTGACTTTTCGCAAGCCGCCATTGAACGCACCGTGCAAGCCGCTTACGACATTGCCCGCTTCACGGCGGAAGACCCTGTGGCTGGCTTGCCCGACGAACAAGACATTGCCAAGCATCACCCCGATTTGGATTTGTTCCATCCTTGGAGCATCACCAGCGCCGATGCCGCCACGCTGGCGCTTCGCTGCGAAGCTGCTGCCATGCAAACCGACAAGCGCATCACCAACAGCGAGGGAGCTGCGGTGTCGGCTCAGCAAAGCCATTTTTTCAGTGCGCACACCCATGGTTTTCGTGGCGGTTACGCCAGTTCACGTCATACCATTTCTGTCGCCCCCATCGCAGGCAAGGGGGACGGAATGCAGCGCGACGCGTGGTACAGCTCGATGCGCGCTGCGAACGAATTGGCCTCGCCAGAGTCGGTCGGCCGCTACGCTGCCGAGCGTGCGTTGAGCCGTTTGAAGTCACGCAAGATCGCCACGGTGGAATGCCCTGTGCTATTTGAGGCGCCTGTGGCTGCTGGCTTGTTGGGTGGTTTTGTACAAGCGGTGAGTGGCGGTGCGCTGTACCGCAAGAGCACGTTCTTGCTCGACTCGTTGGGCAAAACAGTGTTCCCCAAGCACATCGACATTTCAGAAGACCCGTTTGTCATGCGGGGCAAGGGCAGCTCGCCGTTTGACGATGAAGGGGTGGCTACCCGCGCTCGCCGCGTTGTAGAGGCTGGTCGCGTGGAAGGCTATTTCTTGAGCAGTTACACCGCACGCAAATTGGGGATGCCGACAACGGGCAACTCTGGCGGCTCGCACAACTTGGTGATGTCATCGCGTCTCACACAAAGTGCAGACGACTTGGATGCCATGCTGAAAAAGTTGGGCACGGGTTTGTTTGTGATTGAGCTGATGGGCCAAGGCGTGAACTATGTGACGGGTGACTATTCACGGGGCGCGAGTGGCTTTTGGGTAGAGAACGGGCGCATTGCTTACCCCGTGCAAGAGATCACCATCGCGGGCAATATGAAAGACATGTTCAAAGGCATCGAGGCTATTGGTGCTGACGCTTACACCATGGGTGCCAAGACGATTGGTTCTGTGCTGATCAATCGCATGAAGGTGGCGGGGAGCTAAGCTTCTTTGCTTGTTGCGATTTTGGTTTTGTAGTTTGTCTCTGCGCGAATGCGGTGTGGCCTGACTGCCCTAGGCTCCTCCTCGCTGCGCTCAGAATGTCGCTACGGACAGCCACGCCACACCACATTCGCTTTAGGCGCTCTACAGAAGGCTTTATCGCTGCGCTCAAAGCCGTTACGTTGATCGTGCATTGCTGGCTAAAGAGGGTGGCAAACACGAACGCTGTTGACGGGGCGAGGCCCCGCAATCCGTAGCGACATTCTGAGCAAAGCGAAGAGGAGCCTAGGGTTGTGGGGCCTAGCCCCGTCAACAGTCAAAGAAGGGGAGTCCAACCCCCTCAAAGACAAGAAGCATCAACCCGCCAACGCTGCCTTCACAGCCGCAGACACCAATCCCATATCAGCCTTACCAGCCAACTGCGTCTTCACAGCGCCCATCACCTTGCCCATATCGCCAGGGCCGGCAGCGCCCACTTCAGCCACGATAGCCTTCACGGCGGCTGTGATTTCTTCAGCGCTCAAGCGTTGAGGCAAATACACCTCGAGCACTTTGATTTCAGCGCTTTCCACATCGGCCAAATCTTGGCGTTGCGCCGTGAGGTAGGCGGCCACAGAGTCTTTGCGCTGTTTGATGAGCTTGTCCACGATGGCGATGACCATGGCATCGTCCAACTCGACGCGTTCATCCACTTCTTTTTGTTTCATGGCTGCTTGCAGCAAGCGGATGGTGCCCAAACGCACGCTGTCTTTGGCGCGCATGGCGGTTTTCATGTCTTCGGTGATGAGGGCTTTGAGGCTCATGGTGTTGTCCTAGAAGAAAATGTCATTCAAAAAAAAAGCCCGCTGAGGCGTCCATAGCGAGCTTTTTGGGGCAGAGGCTGCTTAGTACAGCTTCTTGGGCAACTGCATGCTGCGGATGCGCTTGTAGTTGCGTTTCACGGCTGCTGCTTTTTTGCGTTTACGTTCAGCGGTGGGCTTTTCGTAGAACTCGCGAGCGCGCAAGTCGGTCAACAGACCCAATTTTTCGATGGTGCGCTTGAAGCGACGCAGGGCGACGTCAAACGGTTCGTTTTCTTTTACACGGATGGTGGTCATTACCAAAGTTTCCAAATATTTGCAGTCAGAGGGTACTTAAGAAGATCGGGCCTAAGTGCCATGCCTGCGGTGTTCCCCAACATAAAGTTGATCAGGCCGTTGGGGGTTTGCCAGCAAAGACAGGGATTATAGCGACTAAACCGCAGCTTGCAAACGTGCGCCCAAGGCTTTTGCGCAGGCATGGGCACTGGACCAGGCCCATTGAAAGTTGTAGCCCCCCAGCCAGCCCGTGATGTCCACGACTTCGCCAATGAAATACAGCCCTGGCTGCTTGGATTCCATGGTTTGTTGTGATAAGTCTCGTGTGTCAACACCGCCCACCGTGACTTCGGCCTTTTTGTAGCCCTCTGTGCCTGTGGGCGTGAGGGGCCAGCTGCTGAGGCGTTGGGCCAAGTGGTTCAGTGCCTTGTCGCTGGCCTCAATCACCGGACGCTGCCAAGTGGGGTCTTGGCTGGTCCAGGTATCGGCCAAACGCGATGGCACCCAAGCGTTCAGTTCATTGGCGATCAGCTTTTTCGAGTGTTGTTTAGCGGCCATCAAGGCGTCAGCCAGATCCACTTCGGGCGCGAGGTTGATCCGAATGTCAGTGCCTACTTGCCAATAGCTGGAGATTTGCAGCACGCCAGGGCCGGACAAACCGCGGTGGGTGAACAACAAGTCTTCATCAAAACTTTGAAGGTTTTTCTTTGTGCCGGTTTCGATGCGAACGGGCAGTGAGAGCCCCGAGAGCTGGGCATAAGGCGCCCAAGCTTGCGCATCAAAGGTTAATGGCACTAGACCTGGCCGAGGTTCGACCACGCGCAGGTTGAATTGCTTGGCCAAGTGATAGCCAACGTCAGTGGCGCCAATTTTTGGAATAGACAAACCGCCTGTGGCCACTACTACAGCGGCGGTTTGAATGGTGCCTTGGCTGGTGTCCACTTCATAGCGTTGCGTTTCAGGCGTTGCATCGGAGTAACGAATGGCGATGAGACTGCAAGGCTGCCAGCGTGTCACACGGCCGCCGGTGCCTGAGCCATGGCACTCGGCCAGCAGCATGTGAATCAGGTCCTCGGCAGAGCGGTCACAAAACAGCTGACCTTTGTGCTTTTCATGAAATGGGATGTTGTGTTTTTGTACCAGTGCTACAAAGTCTTGCGGTGTATAGCGCGACAGGGCGCTGCGGCAAAACTGCGGGTTGTCGCCCAAAAAATGTTTGTGCGGCGCCCGAACATCAAGTTCTCGGTTGGTGAAGTTGCTGCGCCCACCGCCTGAGATACGGATTTTTTCGGCCACTTTGTCGCTGTGGGCTAGCACCAGCACTTGCAAACCCTGCTGTGCCGCGACGCCTGCACAAAACAAACCGGCGGCACCGGCTCCGACAATCACTACATCAAACTGTGCCATGTTCAGCCGAGCGACGATTGCAATGCGGCGCCGCTTTGCATGGCCAACAAACCCTTGAACACATCGCCCACCACGATGACCGAGGGACTGGCCAACTGTTCTCGAATGATGGTCTCGTGCATGTGCTGCAATTCACACACCACATGGCGTTGTGTGGGGAGGCTGACGTGGTGAATCACGGCAGCAGGCGTATCCGCACGCATGCCTTGCAGCAAGGTCTCTTGCAACATCGCTGCACCGGTCATACCCATGTAAATCACCAATGTGAGTTTGGCTTGTTGGGCTGTTTGTCCCAGCCCCACCCAGTCAATGCTGTCCGCCGTCCCTTGTTTGGCATGACCCGTGATGAACACCACACCATGAGCGTGCTCTCGGTGGGTGAGGGGAATGCCCAGCGAGGTCACACCTGCCAAGCCTGAGGTGATGCCATTGATGACAGTGACTGCGATGCCTTGTTCGTGCAAGTGTGCGAGCTCTTCACCACCACGACCAAAAATGAAGGGGTCGCCGCCTTTGAGTCGTACCACCGTCTCGCCTGCCAATGCTTCTTGCACCATCAGCTTTTCAATGAAAGCTTGTGGGGTGGATTTGCAGCCACCGCGTTTGCCTACATGAATCATGCGCACATGCGCGCTGGCATGTGCGGTGACGGCGTCGCTGACCAAGTCGTCTACCAACAATACGGTGGCTGAAGCGATGGCTTTGACAGCTTTGAGTGTCAGTAACTCAGGGTCCCCTGGGCCTGCGCCGACCAAGGTGACGTGGGGCTGTGTTGGGAGGGGGTGTTTCATGGTCAAAGGCTCAAGGCTTTTCGCGCGGCTTGTACTTGCGCGATCAAGGGTGCGGGTGCGGGGCGTTTGCCCTCGAGGACGTCTTGTGTGTAGTGTGCGATGCTGATTGCATCTAGCTCGGTTGGCCAATCAGGCAGTTTCATGAGCGGACCTGTTTGTGATGCAACCAAGGGCGTCATGACGCCACGTACAAAAGCATCTATTTGTGGAGTGCGCCGCGCGTCGGCGACCACTTCACCTTCGGTACCCCGCAGCAGCAGGGCGCGTGCACCTGTGAGCTTAAATGTGGCGGCCATCGACACCGCATATTCAGGATGTGTGTAGCTGCTGATTAGCAAAGCATCAGCCAAGGTTGTTGGATTCATGAGCTTGACCAAACTGTGCGCGGGGTTGCGCAAACCCACGGTACGGCGAATGTCGAGCAAACGTTTGAGGCCTGGGCACAAGAACTCCGTCGGCACAAACACAACATCACCCGCATGGACAGGGTTTTTTGGTGCGCCTACGGGTATTCCCATCGCTTGGAGGACCTCTTGGCTGGTGATGCGTGCGGACTCTGTAGCGCTGCCATGCATGACGACTGCCAAGCCTTCACGCGCCAATAAATGAGCCAGCAAAGGCGTGAGCACCGGCAGTTTGCGTGCGCCGTTGTAGCTTGGTAGCACAACAACAGGGCCTGATGATTCAATCTGGCGCATCCGTGCATGCGTGGCGTCTAAAAACCCCGCCATCTCTTGGTCGGTTTCGCCCTTGATCCGCATGGCGATGCAAAAGGCGCCTAACTCTAAATCGCTTACATGACCATCAAGTATTTGACCCATCAAATCACGTGCCTGCGCCCGGTCAAGCGCGCGTGCGCCCTCGCGTCCACGGCCGATGGTTTTGATGTAGTGACTGATGCTCATGTGGCCATTGTCTCGCAGGCTTGATAACCTCTAGCTATAAGCCAATTGATAGGTTAAGGTCATCGCAACATATTTGTGCGACGATCCATGACGAAGATGTCATTTTGAGGTCCTAAGGAAATCGACGCAGGCATTCACAATGAAAACCAAACAAATATGCAAAGGCAGGTTGGTTTGAAGATTTTATTGATCGAGGATGAATTCAAGATCGCTGAATTTGTGGTCAAGGGCCTTACTGACGCAGGCTTTTCTGTGATGCATGTGAGTGATGGTGAGCAAGGCTTGCACACAATTTTGCAAAACCAGCATGATTTGGTTGTTTTGGATTTGATGCTGCCCAAGCTGGGTGGTTTTGATGTTTTACGCCAGGCGAGAGAGCAAGGCAATTTAACCCCTGTGATTATCTTGAGCGCCAAAATCGATTTGCAAGATCGCTTGTTAGGGTTTGATGTGGGCGCCGACGACTACTTGCCCAAGCCATTTTTTGTTGAAGAGTTGGTGGCGCGCATCAAGGCTGTCATGCACCGCAAGGCGCCTGCGGAAGTCGAACATATCAAGGTGGGCCACTTGTCCTTGGATGTGGTCAGTCACAAGGTGCAATGGTTTGATGTGACGACCGTGTTGAGCCAGCGGGAATTCAACTTGTTGGCATTTTTAATGCGGTCACCCGGGCACATTTATTCGCGACAGCAAATTCTCAAACATGTTTGGGAAATCAACTTTGATCCAGAAACGAATGTGGTGGATGTGTGTGTACGTCGCATCAAGCGCAAACTCGAAAGAGGAACGCAAAAAAAACCGTCGCCGATTGAGGCTGTGCGCGGGGTGGGCTACCGACTGAAACTTGAGGTTTGACGCATGCGGCGGTCATTTAAATTACAGATCTTCATCCGTTTATTTTTTATCACAGGCGCCATCATCGGCGCGAATCGTCTCATTGCACAGTCTTTTTTGACAGATCAATTGCGCGACCGTATTACGCATGAGATGGGTGAGGCGTTGTCTTCGTGCACCTCTGAATTTGATGATCGAACAAAGTTCTTGACTTGTTTTAAAGACAAGTACAGAGGCGGATTGATCAGCAACGTGTCGGATTTTTATGTGTTGTGCCAGCGGGGCCAACCTGCGAGAGGTTTGTCGTCATTGGAGCAATGTCCAACATCCAGTGCTGAGCCATTCAGACCCACGTCTCCGACCCTGGTTGTTGATCGGATCGAACTTTCACGGGGATCTTTCAATACGCCAGTGTTGTGGTACGCCGCTAGGTTTGAAGGTCAGGTGGATGGCCCTGAAATTTGGCTGCGTCAAAGCGATGCCGACAAAATGGTCGATCAAATGTGGGAGTTGCG
>JACCDL010576040.1_pt1 | contig 10570 bp, 8 predicted proteins | sample 7441931 | NCBI WGS metagenome assembly JACCDL01 (sample SAMN15323437, study PRJNA562643) | freshwater metagenome | isolation source: river surface water | place: USA:Blue River Watershed | collected 2017-08-16 | reverse complement strand
TGGGATATTGGGAATTGCTTTAAGCTTAACCGCTTGTAAGAAAGACCTTGATATTTCTAATACCAACGCTCCTACTCCAGAGAGTGCACAAAATGAATCAGGTGTGATTTCATTTGCTCAAGGAGGAATTTATAGAAATGGTTTCTTTGACTTGAAGTATTCTGACGGTGTGTATGGTCGTTATTGGCCAGGTGCTATGGGTTTCCAAGAATTAATGGGAGACATCATTGGTGCTGAAGCTGCGAATGCTTTCATGAATCAAATTGGTTGTCCAAACTCAGTAACATTAGATAATGGTACTGTGGTTTTGAACCCATCTAACCCAAAAACTCAATATGAGTTAGTGCGATACGCAAACCAAAATGCACAAGGTGGTAGTAATACAACTTTCTATCAGTGGGCATATTCATACAATATGATTACTTCAGCTAATACTATTTTAGACTTAGCAAGTAAAGTACAATTCTCTGGCGCTAATGCGGCTACTAAAAAAGCAACATTACAAGCTTGGGCATATTGGTGGAAAGGTTTTGCATACGGCCAAATTGGATCTATGTATTATGCAGGTATCATTCAAAATGAAACAACTGCTGCTGCAAAAACAAATGGTAACTATGTAACTAAAGAAGCAATCATTACTGAGTCAAATGCAAATTATGACAAGTGTGTGAATGCTTTAGCTGGTGTTACAGATGCTGCTACTTACAATTCAATTATGGCTAAGGTGTTACCTAACTATGTTCAAATTGGCAAAGGTGGTGTGTTATCTACTGCAGAGTGGACTCGCACTATCAATACAATGAAAGCACGTAATATTTTAGTGAATACATTAAAAGATGAAATGACTGCAACTCAGTGGTCTACTATCTTAGCATTAACATCTAATGGTGTTAAATCTACAGATAAAATCTTCACTGGTCGTTCTGATGCGAATGGTGACTTCTTAGGTACTGGTATTAGCGTTGCTGATAAAGCTTCTCAAAATGCTGCTACTGGTTCAACAAATACTTATAAAGTAAGTGAACGTTGGATTCAAGAGTTCAGAACTGGTGATAAGCGTTTTGATAATAACGTATTAAAATTAGCTTCTGTTGGTTTGTTTAACACAGACCGTGGTAATGCTTTCAATACTCGTTACACATTGAAAAATGGTGGTAATGGTATGGCTGGTGTAATCACTTATTCTAACCAAGCTGCAGGTGCTAATGAAATTTCTTTAGCTGCTACATTTGAAGAAAATGAATTGATGAAAGCAGAAGCTTCTATCATGACAGGCAAAATCGACGATGGTGTTAAAGCTATCGATGCGGTAAGAACATACCAAGGCGCTGGCTTAACTGCTTTAGCTACTGGTTTGTCTCAATCAGATGCATACGAAGAATTAAGATCTGAAAGAAGAATTGCTTTAGCATTCAAAGGTTTATCTTTCTATGACGCTCGTCGTTGGGATGTAATCAATCCAGCGAAAGGTCGTGCCAACGCAGTTGTAGTATCATTCACTGGTGCTGTAAATACTAAAGCGAAAATCGTTTATGGTTATTTAGACTATTGGGATGTTCCAGATAATGAGTTAGCATACAACCCTGCTGCTCCAGGATCTGCTCCAACTAAGAATCCTAAGTAATCGTTAAATAAGATAGATTTATAAAAACAAGACCCATTTGGGTCTTGTTTTGTTTTGGGATGTTTATCTTTATATCCTAAATAGTGTAATCATGAAAATAACATCAAGAAGAATCATACTTATTATATTAGTATTTTCATTTGTATCAGCGGTAGAAGTAAATGCCCAAGCCAATTCAATATCCACCACTGGTAAATGGGGACAGCAAATTTTTATAAGTGATGTAAATGGTCGTGCGTTTGTCAATAAATATGCAGATATCAATGGCTCTGCTTATCTGTTCCCTAATTTTAAATTTGCTACCATTGTTTTAAAAGACGGGAGAGCCTACAGAAATGTCAATGCAAGATTAAATTTGGTAGAACATGAAGTAAATTTTATTGCCTCTAATGGTGAGGAAGGATATATAGGGAAAGGCATGGTGAGCAGTATTGCGTTTAATGATACTACTAAGGAGGGAATGAAAGAATATCTTTTTCAAACCGGTTTTTCTGCCATAGACAATCAAACAGCCATACATTTTTATAAAGTAATAGTATCAGGCAAAATGAGTTTGTTAAAGTCTATCAATAAAAGTATTGATGAGAGGGTAAATGAGCTTTCTGGAGAGAAGTCAAAAGAGTTTGCTGTTAGGGAAAATTTATACATTTTAACTGGGGGGATTTTAAAACGCGTCAAAAAAGACGCCGGCTACTTTATTAGTACTATGGCAGATCAAAAAGATAAGGTGAGTCAATATATACAAACTAATAAGCTCAATTTCAAGAGTGAAGACCAGCTTAAGAAGCTATTAGAATTTTACAATGCACTGTAAATCAATTATTTAAATAAAGTTCATTTCTTAACAATTTGGTAATATTGGGACTCTTTTAATTGTAAGTAAAGAGGGAAATTTGCTGTGCATTTAAAAACCAATAAAAATCATTGTATGGACTTCAATTCAATCTTTAAAGTTTTCTTACCAAAGGACCGAGTATTTTTTCAATTGTTCGAAGATGTAGCCGAACATGTTCATCAAATGGGCGTGAAATTGAAAGAAATGGTAAACGAACCAGACGAAGATAAGAGAGCTAATTATTTAGCACAGATTGAAAACTTGGAACATATCAATGACGACTTAACGCATAATATCTTCACAGAATTAGGTAGAAACTTTATCACTCCTTTTGATAGAGAAGATATTCACTATTTAGCAACTTCATTAGATGATGTAGCTGATTATATTTACGCATCAGCTAAGAAGATTAATTTTTACAAGATTAATCCAAACGACACAGGCATACATAAATTGACTGAATTAATCCTACAAGGTACTTTAGAATCTAAAACAGCAGTTTTGGGTTTGCGTAATATGAAAAATATTAAGGCAATGACTGATGCAATGATCAAAGTAAATAGTATCGAAAACCAAGCGGATGATGTATTTGATATGAGCATTGAAAAATTATTTGAACAAGAAAATGATTTTAAAGTGATCATTAAAAAAAGAGAAATTTATCAAGTTTTGGAGATTGCTACTGATAAAATTGAAGACGTTTCAAATGTAATTGAAACAATTATTATCAAGTACGCTTAATTTAATTTACAATGACTCTATTAATAGTTATCATAGCGCTTGCGCTAATATTTGATTATATCAATGGTTTCCATGATGCAGCCAATTCTATTGCTACAGTGGTTTCTACCAAAGTATTAACCCCATTTCAAGCAGTATTATGGGCAGCATTATTTAATTCAGTAGCATTTTGGATTTTTAAAGACCATGCAGTAGCCAACTCAATTAGCAAGACGGTTTATAAAGACTTTATTACTTTACCTGTAATTTTCTCAGGTTTACTAGCTGCGATATTTTGGAATCTATTAACCTGGTGGTATGGTATTCCATCTTCTAGTTCACATACCTTAATTGGAGGATTTGCTGGTGCTGCTATCGCTCATGCCTTAATGATCAAAGGATGGGATTATTCTTGGGCAAAGATTGTGGACGCTGATACTATTATTAAAACTGTCTTATTTATTTTCTTGGCACCAATTATTGGCATCATCATCTCCGTCTTTATTACCGTGGTCACCATTATGCGAAATGTATGGTGGAGATTATTGATAATATCTCTTGTAACATTTGCTACAGTATTAATGTTTGATCAATTTGAATATTCAAAAATGACAGAGAATGTTGAGAAATTTTATGGAGTTGACAAATACAAGAAAGAAATTAAATTGATCAATGCGGAGTTAGAAGAAAACAAAGGAGATGCGACATTATTGGCTAAATTGGAATTAAATCAAGAGAAATTGGCTAAGGCTACTGAGAGTGTTACAAAGATTCAACCAATTTTAGAAAATTATGATGAATTAGGGCCTAATCAAATTGCTAAAATGGTGAAAGATAGCGGTTGGTTAACTACTCCTGCAGTAAGTAAAATAAAAGATGCTGCTAGAAACGCCAATGATTTCTTGGTTTTTGAAGCCAAAGCGCCAGAAAGCAAAGAGGCTAAAGCTATTTATGAAGCAGAAAAAGAAAAAACAGAAGGATATAAAGAACCATTGAAATTATTTTTAGCAGGAACCATTACATCAGACTCTGCAATGATTGCTTTAAATGCTATATATCCAATTGAGCCCAAAAATTATGATAAGGTAAAAGCTAAAATTATCAACTTTGATATTCAAAAATCTTTTGCAAGTGAATTAGAAAAGGCCGACAATACCGTAATCGTGAATGGAATTATTGGAGCGTCTATTTTATTCATGTTGATTTATTTGTATGTAGAGAAGTTCAAAACACCTACTGCCTATACAATTGCTAACATGTTTAAGAAATTACAATTATTTAGTTCTGCCGCATTTAGTATTGGTCATGGCGGAAACGATGCGCAAAAAGTAATGGGTATTATAGGGGCAGCTTTAATTGCTAATGGAAGTATTCAAGATTTTAGTTCATTGCCTAATTGGGTTCCGGTAGCATGTTATTTGGCTATTGGATTAGGTACGATGAGTGGTGGATGGAAGATTGTAAAAACTATGGGATCAAAAATTACCAAGGTAACTCCATTAGAAGGGGTTGCTGCTGAAACAGCGGGTGCATTTACTTTATTTTTTACAGGTCAAATGGGTATACCAGTATCAACTACACACACGATTACTGGATCTATTATTGGTGTGGGTGCTACCAAGCGATTAAGCGCTGTAAGATGGGGTGTAACGACTAATCTTTTATGGGCTTGGATTTTAACTATTCCGGTAAGTGGGGTGTTGGCCGCACTTGTATATTATATCGTTCAGTACTTTGTAAAATAAAAGATAGAGTCGCCTTTTTAGGGTCTTTAGGTGAAATACTTAAAAGAGTCTCCCTTAGGAAGACTCTTTTTTTATTATTGCTGAATAATTACTCCTTGTTTTGGAAAATATAGTTTTAGTCCAAGCGTATTTGCTTTTTGTAATTCTTCTTTGATATTTGTTTCACAGTTATCGCAAGGTTTCATATGTGTAATCATCATATTTACTTCTTTTAAAGATTCATCTGTTAATTGGTAAAGCTTATTCAATTCTTTCATTAACCAATTTGGAGTAAGGTGTCCATATAAAGAACCATCTGCTACCTTATTACTAAAAGAGACTTCAATGAAAATAGATTTTAATTGTTTTTTCTGAACAAGTGGAGCAATATGATTCCAAAGATTTGCTAATTGATTTGAATGTTCTACTTCATCCGGCCCTGTATCACCCAAATACAATAGATACTCAGCTTGATTGCGTACTAAAAAAGCAGTGCTTTCATATGGCTTAACATGACTTAAAACAAAGGGTGTAATAGATATGCCTGCAGCACTAATTGCTATTTCTTTTTCCGGTACTAGATATTGGTATTGGTATTTTCCTATGATTGGCTTATCGCCCTCATTCGCAAAATTAGACCATGATTTAGAACTGAACTGACTTGATTTCAGTACATCAATCACAGAAGGAATCGCGTAAATATTTTTCTTAAAACTATCTCCAGGCGAATTCATCACTAGTCCAGCTGTATGATCTAAATGTCCATGAGAAATAAAATAACTATGAATGTATTTTTTTTGAATCTCTGTAGCGTCTTTCAAGGGGGTGAAATAATTTGAAATAGCTACTTTTTCTAATCCTGCATAAATAGTTCCCGCATCTAAACATATGAATTGATCAGCACCATTGGCTTTTACCAAATAAGCAGATAGGTTGGATTCGTCTAGTCCACCTTTAACTCCTAAAGGAATAATGGTAAAACCTTTTTGAATTGACTGAGTATTACCCAAATTGCAAATGAAAATTCCAAAATGAAGTAGGAGTATGGTATATAATTTCATAATTAAACTGCTTGTGTAAATTTAATAGATTTACCTTTATACTGTATGACTCTTTTTAAAAATCTATTATTTGTTCTCTTAGGCTTCTTGCAAATTTCTGAATCAGCTGCACAGGTCAAAGCAAACACTCTGGAATGGACTAAACATCCACAAGCCATTCATTCGCTAGACAGTTTGATTCATCAAAGTAAACAATATGGTTTACGCCCCAATGACTATATCTTCAATAAATTAAATGATGCATCTATTCATAAAGCCGCCATACATTTTTTTACAGATTTAGCTTATGGAAATGCTTTACCAGCAATTGGTTATTATGGTGTACAATTCAAATTAAATAAGGATACTGTTGAGTACGCACTTATACAATCAGTATTCAATCATTCATTGCCTTCAATTGTTAACTGGTATAATACGAGATCTAGTGAAGTGGTGCTTTTACTGAAGGAATTAAAAAAATTGCAAGATTCAACACCAAGGCCTAATCGCTCCATACAAATTGTATCTAAAGCGATTAATGATTATCGATGGCTACATGCTGTACAACAAAATAATAAAATTATTTTAGTCAACCTGCCCTCCACTAAATTAAGGGTATGGGAAAACGGGAAGCAAGTGCTTCATATGAATTTAATTGTAGGTAAACCTGCAACACCAAGCGGTACCCTTACTGCAGTGGTGAATCAATTAGTGATTAATCCCTATTGGAATGTGCCTAGAAGTATAATGGTAAGAGAGATGTTGCCATCGATACAAAATGATATTGCTTATTTAGATAGAAATCATTTAGAAGTAAGAGATTTAAATTATAAAAAACTCAATCCTAAAAGTATTAATTGGTATGATGTAGATACGGTTAATTTTCCTTTTTTTATAAGACAGAGTACTGGTTGTGATAATTCTTTGGGTATTATTAAACTTGATTTTGATAATCCTTATGGTATTTATTTACATGATACGCCACAAAAAGAATTATTTGCCTTAAACAATCGTTTTTTTAGCCATGGCTGTATGAGAATGGAAAAGCCCATTGAAATGGCTAAGTATTTGTTAAAAAATAATATAAAAGCATTAGATAGCATTGATTTTGAAAATTGTTATAAGAACCCCAAGCCCATTAATATACAAATGACCGAAAAAGTTAATGTAATTGTTTGGTATCATTTAATTGACTTTGATGATCGTTCTAGAATCACCTATTATCGCAATATCTATAATAAGCCCTTGAATTAGTCGTACCTTTGCAGCTTCACCTTTATGAAGCAATTGGTACTATCTATATTATTCATTGTGACAAGTGCTTTTACTAGCTTTAGTCATAACAGCAAAGACATTTCAAATAATGTGGCTGATCAGGTGAGTTATATCTCCACCCAATATAATATCAATCATGAAGCAGTTCAATTGGCTTTAAATGGATATCAAAAATTACGCAGTTTAGGTAAGCTAGTGAATGTGCAATATTTAACCATCGCAGATTTTAGTAAACCTAGTAATGAAGAGCGGTTATTTATTATTGATTTGAACATCATGCAAGTAGTGGTAAAAAGTTTGGTTGCTCATGGTCGTAATTCAGGTGTAAAAATTGCCAATCAGTTTTCTAATCAATACGCTTCATTTCAAAGTAGTTTAGGTTTTTATATTACTGGTAATATTTATAAAGGGAAGCATGGTGCATCCTTAGAGTTAGAAGGGGTAGAAAAAGGAATTAACGATCAAGCAAAAGACCGTGCTATTGTAATTCATGGTGCAGATTATGTCAGCAACAAATTCATACAACAACAAGGGTATATTGGTAGAAGCCTAGGCTGTCCTGCAGTTCCTAATAATCAGGTTGCTCAAATCATTCATACGATAAAAGGGGCTTCTTGTTTATTTGTATACGCACCTACAAATCAATACCTCAATCAATCTCTATTAGTCAAAAACTAAGGCTTATTGTTTACTAATGATGGATTGAATATAGGTTTCCAATTCATCGATTTCTTTGGAACTTAATTGTTTGAAACCAGGCATAGTCCCTTTACCATTATACATTAAATTTCTAAAACTAGATTTGTCGTTTAGATAATTCGATTTAATGAGTGAGGGATATCTATTACCATCTCCTTTTAAATTAGCTTGGTGACAATTAGTACAATTGTTTTGGTAAATAATTTGACCAGCTTTGCTGTACTTAATTTGAATAATTTCTTTTACTGAATCTGGAGTTTTAATATTGGAAGCTGTATTTTTCCTTTGCTCCATTTTTACAAGAGCAGCATCACTGAATTTGGATTTATCTTCTTTATACATAACTCTCCAAATCTTTCCCTTTTTTGAATCGCTAATATATAGTGAGCCATCAGGACCTTCAGCGAGTCCCATAGGTCGGTATTGTGCATCACTTACATTTACAATAGTATCCACTCCTGCAAATCCATCAGCAAATACCTCCCACGCTCCAGATGGCTTGCCGTTCTTGAAAGGAACAAAAGCAACAATATAACCTGCTTGAGGATAAGGGCCTCTATTGGTAGAGCCATGAAAAGCAATGAATGCTCCGTTTTTATATCTAAGCGGGAATTGATCTCCTTGATAAAATAATAAATCGTTGGGTGCCCAATGAGCAGGAAAAGCTGCTAAAGGATTGCTATAAGATTGATCAGTTGCTAACTTTTTACCATCTCCCCCATATTCTGGTGCTTGTTTTTTTTGCTTTGTAATAGGATCGTAATAAGAGTATGGCCAACCATAATTCTTACCTTCTTTGATTTCAAAAAATTCTTCTGCCGGGGTGACAGCATTTTGCCAAGCAGAATAATGATTAGGCCATAATAAATGTAAATCATCACGCCCGTGTTGTACGGCGTATAATGTATTATTACTTGTATTGAAATTCATTGCAACAATACTTCTTAATCCAGTGCCCATTTGTACACCATCTTTCTGTGTTTGGTTAATCGCATTTGCTTTGAACTTCCAAATGCCTGCATGATTTACTAATTCTGGACAAGGGTATTGACCAGCTTGTTGTACAGAAGAGCCTGTTGTATTAATAAAACTAGCACATGCATTTGAAGGGGCACTATAAGGAACATACATATTCCCTTCCTTATCAAAAGCAATAGGCTTAGCTATATGCCATTGATCACTTTCGTCCATCAATACAATTTCTTGTTTGGATGTAGGAACTAATTCATTATCTATTTTCTGTCTGTAAACTACTTTCTCTGTACTATAATATAAATACCCATTATGAATACGCATACCTGTTGCAAAAATGCCATCGTTTACATATTTTCCAAAAGGTTGTATGATATCTGCCTTGCCGTCTCCATCTTCATCTCTTAATGCAACAGAGCCGGGAGCATCAGAAGTGATTTTTAATTTCACATAAATATCTCCATTCTCTTTTACTGCTAAATGTCTTGAAGGTCCAATACTATCCACCACTACTATTGCGCCAAAGCCATCGGGTAAAAATAAGCCTCCATTATTAGCATCAAATACTAAATTCTCTTTTTTAGTACCACATGCTAAAAAAATCAAGCAAGCGCAAATAAAGAAGATAAAATAGTTAATGGTGCTTTTCATTATTTATCTTTTACACATCTAACTGCTAAACCATTTCTATTTCCATAAGCGTCTTTATATACCATTGGGCTTGCATATAAAACAAATCTATACCAAGACTTTGTAGAATCCACTGCTGTAGATGACCACCAGCCACCACCTTGACCCTTATAACCAAATGCGCCCATCCCATTTCTTAAACCACCCGCTAATCCTTCAAAACCACTGCTATTGGTTCCATTACCAGAGCCTGTATTGGTATTCGTCCATCCATAGGTATATTTAAGTGATTCTCCTGCTTTTTTATCTCCCCCTAATTCTAGAACTAATAAACCCCATTCAACATCTGTTGGAATATGCCAACCTTCAGGCGCTAAACCTCTTGGATCGTTCACTGCATACCAATTATATAGTTTTCCATAATTAGCACCTTCTCCAATATCATTATTGTAATGAGACCATGCAGCTTTTTTAGACATACCATAAGCTGCCCATTCTAATTTAGTCTTTGCTTCGGGAATAGAATCCCCATTTCTAAATCTGCTAACATCTAGGTTCTTCACCATCCATGTATTCTCCCCAATTTTTACAGAGGGAATATCTGGCTCTTGTTTACATGCAACAAAAAGTATGGAAAGTGCAATTACACAGCATATATAGAATCTCATTTTTACCATTTTTGATAACCGAAGTTACTTAAACTTTAATAAACAAATGAAAGCTTATACCTCTTAAACGGCAACTGATTTAATATATGCCGAAGGCGTAATGCCTTTTCTTTCTTTAAATGCGTCAATAAATTTTGATCTAGAAGCAAATCCTGCATTGGTTGCAATAGCTTCAATAGTTAAGTTCTTGGATTCTCCAGCTTCGATCAATCTACATACATGATCAATTCTTAAGTTTCTTCTCCACTCACTAAAAGTGATTTCTAATTCTTTATTAAAATAATTAGATAAAAATCTTTCAGGTATTTTTAAATCAAAAGACATTTGTGACAATGAAAATTCTCTTTTGATATAAGGATTGTTAACCAGGTATTCTTTCAATG
>JACCDL010573108.1_pt1 | contig 10571 bp, 10 predicted proteins | sample 7441931 | NCBI WGS metagenome assembly JACCDL01 (sample SAMN15323437, study PRJNA562643) | freshwater metagenome | isolation source: river surface water | place: USA:Blue River Watershed | collected 2017-08-16 | reverse complement strand
GTTACGCCTGCGGCAATCGCCGCCTCCAGCTCATCGTCACGCTTGCCGGGCCCCGCAAAGCTGATTCGAGCGGGGGCGATCCCCGCCGCGGTGACAAGCTTCAACTCACCGGCCGAGGCAATATCGAAGCCATCGACCAGACCTGCCATGGCTTCCAGCACCGGGCCAAAGGGATTGGCCTTGACGGCATAGTGCAAGGCCACCTGATCCGGCAGCGCCCGACGCAAATCGGCCACCCGCGCGGCAATCCGTTCGGCCGAATAGACAAACAGCGGCGTGCTCCCCGCCTGGGCAACCAGGTCGCTCACCTTGCGGCCAGCAATTGCCAGTTCACCGTCAATCGCGGCGAATCCGACTGGGATTGGTCCGACCGGCTTCATCCCTGCAACTCCGCATAAAGGCGGGCCCGGTCGATCTTGCCGTTGGGTGAAAGCGGCAGGGCATCGCGCCAATGGATCTGCTTCGGCTGCATGAAATTGGGAAGCTCCTGCGTCAACCTGCGCGGCAATTCCTCTACGGCCTCGGCAAGGTCCCGCCCAGCCCTTACCACCAGATGGACCGCCTGCCCCAATCGCTGATCCGGCAGGCCAAGCGCAACCGCCTCTGCCACCAGACCGGTCGCCAGCGCGGCATCCTCTATTTCCTGCGGGCTGATCCGGTTACCCGCGCTCTTGATCATGGCGTCACGACGCCCAACGAAATAGAGCAAGCCGTCGGCTTCCCGGCGCACCCGATCGCCTGACCAAACCGCCACGCCGCCATAGATTGAGGCAGCGGGGGCCGGCCGGAAGCGTTCAGCGGTGCGCTCCGCATCCTGCCAATAGCCCTGCGCGACAAGCGGGCCGCAGTGGACCAGCTCCCCTTCCGCGCCGTCGGCGGTCACTGCCCCATCATCGCCAATCACCAGCACTTCGGCATGCGGGATAGCCCGTCCCATCGAGGTGGGGTGACTGTCGACAAGCCGGGGATCAAGGAAGGTTGAACGGAACGCCTCAGTCAGGCCGTACATCGGGAATAGCCGTGCCACGGGAAACCGATCGCGCAGGCGGCGCACAAGGTCAGTGGTAAGCGCCCCGCCGCTGTTCGTCAGCCGCCGCAACCGCGCGGCGGTTTCCAACGGCCAATCCTGTTCGACAAGCTGAACCCACAGCGGCGGGACCGCCGCCAGCGTGGTGACATCATGCTTCTCAACCGCCTTCACCACGTCGCGCGGGGTCAGGTAATCGAGCGGGACCACGCTGCCACCCACAAACCAGGTGGAAAGCAACTGGTTCTGCCCATAGTCGAAGGATAGCGGCAGCACGGCGAGGGTAACGTCTTGCGGGGTCAGCGCCAGGTATGATGCCACGCTCTCCGCCCCCAACCACATGTTGGCATGGCTGAGCATGACGCCCTTGGGCTTGCCGGTGGAGCCCGAGGTATAAAGGATGGCCGCCAGGTCATCCGGATTATGCCGCGAAGGCTCGGCTGGCGGCGAAGACCTGTAGCCTTCTGCAACCTCGGCTTCCGATTTAACCGAACAGACCGACGGCACATCGTCCGCTTCGAGCGTGGCGAGCCGGGCGCCTGTGCCGATCAGCAAGCGCGTGCCACTATCGGCAAGGATGTGTGCCACCTGCGCCCGTTTCAGCAGCGGATTGATTGGCACGTAGACCAGCCCCGCCCGCGCCGCCGCAAGCGGCAGCAAGCAGCTTAGTTCCCCTTTGGCCAACCAGCTGGCGATCCGCGCGCCGTGGTCTGGCACCTGCTCCGACAGCCATGCCGCTAGCCGGGCGACACTTTCCCTTAAGTCCTTGAAGCTAAGGGTACGGTCGCGCAGCACGAGCGCCGGAGCCGTAACCTCACCCTGCAACGCCAGGTGATCGAGCGGCTTGGGATCGATCGGCAGGCTGGCAGGCACGGGGTTGGGCTCCGGATAGTGGGAAACAGGGCAGTTGATTTCGGTCGCTTATCACGACGAACTTAAGGAAGTGCAAGGCGATGCAGTGCTTGCTGCACTGCTGCGCGCGCCTGCCGCCGCCACGCCGTTTGACCGGATCGAATGGTGGCAGGGCCTCGCTGAAAGTTGTGGCCTTTTGCCCCTGCTGGCCGTCGCCAGCGATGGCGATCACCGTGCAGTCCTGCCGCTGCTCCGCCGGGGCCGTCAGATCCATTGCCTTGCCAACTGGTATTCCTTCCGGGTCACCCCGCTGTTCACCGCCGGTGCCGACAAGGCTGCGCTCTTGTGTGCCTTGGCGCAGGATCTGGCCAGGGAATCCCCACACCTTGTCCTCTCGGCCATTCCCGATGAGGACGGCGACGCGCAAGGGCTGGTCAAGGCCCTGCGCAAAGCTGGCTGGGTGACCACGATCGAACCCTGCGACGTCAACCATGTCCTGCCGGTCAACGGTCGCAGTTTTGCCGATTACATCACTGGTCGCAGCGGCGCGCTGCGCACCACGCTTAAGCGCCGGGCCGGTAAAGTTGACGTCGCCATCGAAACCAGTTTCGATCCGGCCAGCTGGGCGATTTACGAGGCGATATATGCCAAAAGCTGGAAGGGAGCCGAGGGCGCCCCCGCCTTCCTGCGCAACTTCGCCGCCCAGGAAGGCGCAGCGGGCCGCTTGCGCCTCGCCATCGCGCGCGCTGCCGGATACCCGGTTGCAGTCCAGTTCTGGACCGTCGAAGGCGGCACGGCCTTCATCCACAAGCTGGCCCATGCCGAAGAGGCGAAGTCGCTCTCCCCTGGCACCACGCTGACCGCGGCGCTGCTGGAACATGTTATCGATCAGGATCGCGTCGATCTGGTCGACTTTGGCACGGGCAACGATCCGTACAAGCGCGACTGGATGGAGCAGGTGCGCCCGCGTTACCGGATTGAGGCCTTTCGCGCGAAGTGTCCGGGAACCTGGCCTGCCTTGGCGCGCAAAGCCTTGCAAAAGGTTGCAGGAGGCGGACGCGATGGCTAGAGGCGCGGCCATCATGGAAATCACGCTCCAAGAGGGATCGATGCGCAGCCAAACCGACCAACTCCTGCGCGGCATCCTCGCCGACGTGTTGGGCCTCAAGCCTGCACAGGTGGAAGCGTTTGACGCCGACACTGGCCTGTTCGGCCACCTGCCGGAACTCGATTCCATGGCGGTAGCCGGCCTGTTGACCGAGATCGAAGATCGCCTTGATATCGTGATCGACGATGACGAGGTCGATGGCGAACTCCTCGAAACGTTCGGCAATCTGCTTACGTTTGTCGAGGCGAAGCGCGAAGCCGCGTGATCCTGACGAGCTACCCCTGCTCCTTACCGGACGGGTCAAACGCCGCTGAATATGCGTTTGGATTTGACCGGAACGGTTCGCAGCGGTTGCTGATTGTTCCCGCGCTGTTTGATGAAGGGCACCGCATGCGGCGGCTGTGCGTCGATGTCATGCGCCGCTTGGATGGCAGCGGGATCGCTTCCTTCCTGCCCGATCTGCCTGGCACCAACGAAAGCATGGCTAACCTCTTCCGCCTCTCGCTCGACGACTGGGCCGCGGCGGTCAGCAGTGCCGCCAACCACCTTCGCGCATCGCATGTCCTGGCTATCCGGGGCGGTGGCTTGCTCGCACCGCCGGGACTGCCCGGCTGGATCTATGGGCCGGTAAAGGGCGAAAGCTTGTTGCGCACCATGGTCCGTGCCCGCGTTCTGGCGAGCCAAGAGGCCGGGCGCGAAGAGCGCGGCGAAAGCTTGCTGGTTCAGGGACAAGAGCAAGGCGTAGAGCTGGCTGGTTACCTGCTTAGTGCGGCGATGGCCCAGCAATTGCAGGTAGCTCAGCCTGCCGCCCTGCCCGAGATTGCGCAGGATCTGATCGAGGGAAGCCCGCTGTGGCTGCGCGCAGAGCCCGAAACAGACGCAGACCAAGCTGACGCGCTGGCGGCGTACATTGCCATGGCGATGCGCGCATGATCCGCAAGCACGTCTCCTTCGTTTGCGAAGGCCAGCAGCTGGTCGGGTCGCTTGACATGGCGGCGGGACACACCGGTTTGCTGATTGTCTCTGGTGGCAATGAATTGCGCTCTGGCCCCTGGTCCAGCCAGGCTCAAATCGCCGCGAAAGCGTCGCTGGCCGGATTTCCCGTCTTCCGCTTTGACCGCCGGGGGACTGGCGACAGCGAAGGCGATAACCGCGGATTCAACAATGCAGCGGCTGATATCAGCGCCGCGATCAACGCATTTCTCGCCCACCTCCCGACGCTGAAGCGAATTGTCGCCTTCGGCGATTGCGATGCGGCCAGTGCGCTGATGCTGTCCGGTGGCGAGGGATTTGCCGCGATGGTCCTGGCCAATCCCTGGACGTTCGAGCCGGAACCGGAACCCGCCGCCGAACCCGATCACGATCCCGAACCCGCGCAACCTGCCTCGCTGCCATCGGTATTGCGTCGGCATTACCGCAAGCGCCTGAGCAACCCGCGCGCCTTGTGGCGGCTGTTGACTGGCAAGGTTCAATTGCGCCCGATGGCCACATCGCTGGTCAAGGCGCTCAATCCTGAGCCGGCCCCAACCAGCCTGGCGCAGCAGATGGCCGCCGGCTTGGCGAGGTTCGACGGTCCAAGCGCGATCCTGCTCGCCGAGAATGACCGGACGGCCCAAGCCTTCCTGACCCATTGGGACCAGGCCGACCCGCGTCTGCGGATCTGCCCGGACGCATCTCACAGCTTTGTCGAGCCACAGGCCCGGATCTGGCTTCAGGGCCAGATCCTCGCGGCGCTGCGCTATCTGGATTAACCGCGCGCGGTAAATTCTCGAGTGGCAACGAACCGCTCGGCATCCAGCGCTGCCATGCAGCCGGTCCCCGCCGCCGTCACCGCCTGTCGATAGGTGTGATCCATCACATCGCCGCAGGCAAAGACCCCGGGGATTGCCGTCTTGGGCGTACCCGCCTCAACCACGATGTAGCCGCTGCTGTCGAGCTCAAGCTTGCCCTTGAACAGTTCGGTTGCCGGGGCATGACCAATGGCCACAAAAGCACCATCCGCAGGCTCGACCGAGGTTTCGCCCGTCACGGTATCCTTCAGCTCCACCCCGGTCAGGCCACCCTCACCCACGAACCGTTCGACCGCCTTGTTCCACAGCACCTTGATATTGGGATGGGCCAATAGGCGATCTTGCAGGATCTTTTCCGCCCGCAGGCTGTCGCGGCGGTGGATCAGGGTAACGTCCTGCGAATGGTTGGTGAGGTAAAGCGCCTCTTCAACGGCGGTATTGCCGCCGCCGATGACCACAACCTTTTTGCCGCGATAGAAGAAGCCGTCGCAAGTTGCACAGGCTGAAACGCCCTTGCCCGAAAACTCCTGTTCGCCCTCTGCGCCAAGCCACTTGGCCTGCGCTCCGGTGGCGATGACCAGCGTCTCACCTTCATAAACATCACCGCTATCGCCAATCGCGCGGAACGGCGGGCCAGACAGGTCAACCTCGACAATCGTATCCCACAGCATCCGCGTGCCGACATGTTCAGCCTGGGCCTGCATTTCCTGCATCAGCCACGGGCCCTGGATCACATCACGAAAGCCGGGATAGTTCTCGACATCGGTGGTGATGGTCAGCTGCCCACCAGGTTGCAGCCCCTGCACCACAATCGGCTGCATCCCGGCGCGCGCGCCATAGATGGCTGCCGAAAGGCCCGCCGGACCGGAACCGATAATCAGCATCTTGGTGGTGTGGGTGGCCATGGCAGTTCCCTGTTGATTTCTTGCGCCCATCTAGGGAGCGCAGGTGCGATCCGCAAACCCGCCACGACACCTTTGCCCACAGATTGACGCACCGCAGCGAAGCGCGCAAAGACTTGGCGCATGACGATCCACGGCCCGACCTCCAACAGCTTCATCTCGCAGCGTCTCCGCCTCCATTACGTCGACTGGGGCAATCCGGAGGCTCCGCCGTTGATCCTGCAACATGGCGGTCGTGATCACTGCCGATCGTGGGACTGGGTGGCAGAGGAACTGGCCAAGGACTGGCACGTGATCGCGCCCGACCTGCGCGGCCACGGTGACAGTGCCTGGGCGCCGGACGGCAATTACGAAACCAATGCCTTCGTTTATGACTTCGCCCAGCTGGTCCACACGCTGGGCTATGACCAGGTGACCATCGTCGCGCACTCGCTGGGCGGGAACATTGCCTCGCGCTTTACCGGGCTTTACCCGGAAAAGGTCCGCCGCTTCGTCAATATCGAAGGCCTGGGCCCTTCACCCAAGACCCGCGCCGAGCGCGAGGCTGCCGGCTATGGCAACCGCTTCCGCGAATGGATCGAAAAGCGCCGCGCCGCCGCTGGACGGATTCCTCGTCGCTATCCCAGCATCGAAGCCGCCTATGCCCGCATGAAGGAGGAAAACTCCTTCCTCACCGACGAGCAGGCCCGCCATCTGACCATCCACGGCGCAAGCCGCAACGAGGATGGCACCTGGAGCTGGAAGTTCGACCCCTATCTCAATGTCTGGCCGTTCGAGGACGTGCCCGAATATCGCACCGAAGAGCTCTGGGGGGCAATTACCTGTCCAATGCTGCTGCTCTACGGCGCCAATTCCTGGGCATCCAACCCGGAAAAGGACGGCCGCCTGGGCGTGTTCAACAACAATCCCAAGGTGATTGAGTTCGAAAACGCGGGACACTGGCTCCACCATGACCAGTTTGACCGGTTCATGGCCGAGGTCCGGGCTTTTCTCTAACTTTCTAGGTAATGTGCGCGGAGTGCTTCGCGCCGGTTCGCGTCAATACCGAGCACGGCCTCCAGATAGGTATCGAGATCGCCGTATCGGTCTTCGGTCGCCTTGAGCGCGGTGGCGATATAGTCTTCCTTCACGCCCCAAAGCGCCCGAACCGTTTCCGCATCCATGGACGCATAACGGGGCAAGTCCCGGAACGCTTCGGCGGCAATCCGCTCTTCCAGGCGGCTCGCATCATTGGTCAGCATATAATCCGCAATGATGGCGTCACGCGGCACACCCAGGGCCTGCTGGGCCATGGCGACAGCCCATCCGGTGCGGTCCTTGCCCGCCACGCAATGCACCAGGCTTGGTCCCTCAGCCCGCAAAAGCAGCTCGAAATAGAGCCGCAGCATCGGCGTCAGGTTCTCCCGAAAGGCGATGCCTTCATACAGCCGCATCATGGCTGCGCTGGCTTCAGCGGCAGTCAGCACGCCATCTGCGGCTTCGGTATGAAGCGCCAGCCCGGCGGTTTCCTCAGGGTAGGTCCAAACATTGGCCGCAAAGTCTGCGTGGCGGCGGCATGGCTTGGCATCCCGCTCGCTTGGTCCGCGCAGATCGATAATGTGGGCAATCCCCAGTTGGTGGATCGCGGCCAGATCGGCCTCGCTCGCGTCACCATGCTGGGCGGATCGCCACAGCACTCTCTGCCTGACACGCGCCCCAGACGCAGTCTCATATCCGCCAAAATCGCGGAAGTTATGGACACCTTCAAGCGGGACAACACGAGCCTTGGTCATGCCAACGGCTTGGCAGGATGGAGGGCCAGAGGCAAGCCGCTTGCGCAATCTGCGATCCTGCCGCAAGCTACCGAAAAACAACCACGAGAGGGGCTGAGCGGCTATGGGGGCTCCCAACCGCAAACTTGAAAACCAGCAACCGGCCGATGGCAATCACGGTCGGCCGATCGCCTTCACCGTGGTGCCAAGCTGAAATGGCCTCGGCAGCTTCCCCTTCCTCGCCGGAAAAGCACGCACAGCGGATTTATCTGGCGCTCTATCGCGGCGCCACGGAGCGCGAACTGCTGGAACGGCATGCGACTGGCCTGCCCGGTCGGGTCATTGCGATCGAGCGGGGCAACGCGCCCTTTTCACTGGAAGTCGCACGGCTGGTTGCCTCATTGGATGACGATGCGGTCGAACTGGCGCCGCTGCGCGTGGCCTGGTTGCCGCGCCAGGGCGAAGGGAGCGGCTGGCGGGCCCTGCTGGGCCTGGGTGATCCGCGCGAACCGTCCGAATCCGTCAAACGCCGTGAGCGTGACAGAAGCGATCCCCGCTGGCGGATTGTCGCGGCCCAGCCCGCTGCGCTGGGTATGCTGCGCGCGCGCTGGAAACAACGCACCGGCGGTCGCGGCACCGATTTTTCGGACTTCGTTGCCCGCCAGGCCGAACTCTCGCTCGAACGCGCCGAATATCCACTTTACGGATCGCGGTACAAGATGCCGCGGGTTGAACCGGCAGACATCATCGCTGCACCGGGGTTCACTGCCGGCCTTGCCCGACTGGCCACTGAAACTGGCCGATCCGAAGCTGACCTGCTTGAAGAAGCCAAGGGCTATCTTGAGGAACTGCGTACCGGCCATAACCCCTTTGCGATTGAGGGCATGCTGCGGTTCTTCCGCGCCGCTTATGAAAAGGCCTATGGCACCGTTGATGTGGTGCCAGGGGAACTGGCAAAACTTCATGCGGTCTTCGCACGCTACCCCGCTTTGATCCTCCCGGCGCATAAGGCCAACGTCGACGCCCCCGTGGTCAATACCGTGCTGGCCGATCACGGCCTGCCGCTGCCCAGCCTGTTTGCCGGGATCAACATGTCGTTCTGGCCGATGGGCCCGATCATGCGCCGCGCCGGCTATATCTTCCTGCGCCGCGACATTCGCGAAAACGCCACCTACCGCTTTGTCCTGCGTGAATACCTGGCGTACCTGATTGAGCGGCGCTTCAACCTGTCGTGGTTCCCGGAAGGTACGCGTTCGCGCACTGGCAAACTGCTCCCGCCCAAGTTGGGCCTGCTGACCTATGTGGTTGATGCCTATCGCCAGGGGCGGATCGAGGACATCATGCTGGTCCCGGTCGCGCTGGTCTATGATCAGGTCTACGAGACCAAGGATTTCGCGCGCGAGGCAAAGGGAGCCAAGAAAAAGCCCGAAAATCTGGGTTGGATGCTACGCTATCTGCGCAGCCTGCGCACCCCCTATGGCAAGGCCTACCTGCGTGTGGCCGAGCCGCTTTCCATGCGCGAGGCGCTGGGCGCGCCTGACCCGCATGCCGATTACAAGGCACCCGAGGCGCAACTCGCGCTGCAAAAGCTCTCGCTCGCGGTTTCCTGGCGGATCAACCAGGCCACGCCGATCACCGGCATCGCGCTGGCCAGCTTTGCCCTGCTGGCAACGGGCGGTCGATCCATCCCGCGCGAACGGCTTGCCGGGTTCGTGGCCATGTTGGTCGATCACGCCCGCAAGCGCGGCCAACCATTGGCCGAAAGCGCTGACTTGGGTGATCCCGCCAAGCTTGACCAGGTGCTGGCAACCTTGCTCGATTCGGGCATCGTGACGCGGTATGATGGCGGCCCTACCCCGGTCTATGGCATCGCCGAAGGCCAACACATTGGCGCGGCGTTCTATCGCAATTCGATGCTGCATTTCGTGCTCGAGCGGGCGATTGCCGAAGTCGCCGCCCTGGGTGCAATGGCCGCTCCCGCTGCCCGCCGCGAAGAGCGGTTTTTTGAAACGGCGCTGGCCCTGCGCGAATCCCTGAAATTCGAATTCTTCTTCCGTGAACGCCCCGCATTCGAGCAGGGCCTGGCGGCAGAGATGGACCTGATTGATCCCGAGTGGCGGCGCAAGCTGGCCGAGGCACGATCCGGTCGCGAATTGCTGGATTCGACATTCAACGTCGGACTGGCCCACGCAGCTTTGCGGCCGTTTCTTGAAGCCTACCGGATCGTCCTTGATGTTCTGCTGACCATGCCGGTCGATACACCAGCGCTGGAAAGCGAGGTCCTTGCCGCAGCCGATGGGCTGGGTCGCCAGTACCTGCTCGAAAAGACCATTCGCAATCCGGAGGCGATTTCGCGCCAGCTCTTCGGCACGGCCTGGCAGCTGGCGCGGAACGTCCGGTTGATCGAACCCGGGCCTGATCTTGCCGCCCGCCGCGAAAACCGCTCTAAAGTCCTGCGCGCTACGCTGTCCGCGCTCGACGAAATCGAGGTGCAGTGCCGCGAGGCATTGGGCGGTTAAACCGGCAGCCGCGCGTCAAGCCAGTCCTTCACGATCCCCAGCACTTCGAGCCGTTCGGGCTCGTTGAAGATCTCGTGATAGAGGCCGTCGAAAATGCGGACGGTCTTGTCCGGGCTGGCGATGGCATCGAACACCGGCTGGGCATCCTTGGCCAGCACCAGGCTATCGGCGCTGCCGTGCATCAGCAGGCACGGAAGCTGCATCGATCCGACACGAGCCGGATAGGTGCTGATCGCGTGCATCATCTCCCGCGCGGTCCGGGCCGGAACCTTGCCCAGGAACACCAGCGGATCGGCCTTGTAATCGGCCACCACCTGCGGATCGCGGCTCACCGCCTCGGCATCCAGCTGGATCATGCCCAAGGCGGGGGCAATCCGCGAGATGAGTGACAGCAGCAGGGCCTGCACCTTGGGCAAGCCGCCGCCGATTGCCGGACCGCTCAACACCAGGCCGGAGAGCTTCTCGGGATGGTTCAGCGCATAGTGCAGTGCCAGCGAGCCCCCCATCGAGTGGCCCACCAGCTTGATCCGCGCAAGGCCGCTCTGCCTGCGAACCCGGTCAACCAACTGGTCGATGTCAGCATCGGCATTGGCAAAACTGTCGATGACGGCACGGGTGCCTC
>JACCDL010135073.1_pt1 | contig 10575 bp, 10 predicted proteins | sample 7441931 | NCBI WGS metagenome assembly JACCDL01 (sample SAMN15323437, study PRJNA562643) | freshwater metagenome | isolation source: river surface water | place: USA:Blue River Watershed | collected 2017-08-16 | reverse complement strand
CGACCAGGGCGTTGCGCACCAGCCATCCGGCCTTGCCTTCGATCGCCGGAACCTCGACCGCGGCTAGTCCTTGGGCAACCTGTCCACTGGCCCCGCCTGCGTACATCGGCTTCAGCCCGCAGGCGGACAGCAGCAACGCCGCGGCAAGGACGACCAGATGCTTCATGCGACGAGATTGACCAACCGGTCTGGCACCACGATCACCTTCTTGATTGCCTTGCCATCCAGCGCACGCTGCACCTTGTCGCTGGCCAGCGCAAGCGCCTCCAGTTCCTCACGCGGCAGGCCCTTGGCCACGGTGATCGTGTCGCGCAACTTGCCCAGCACCTGGATCGCGATGGTCACTTCATCTTCGACCAGCAGCGCCGGATCGACCGCAGGCCAGGCGGCGTCGGCCACCAAGCCTTCACCGCCAATTGCGGCCCAGGCCTCTTCAGCAAGGTGGGGCATCATCGGCGCAACCAGCAGCAGCAGGGTGCGGATCGCGGCCGAACGGCTGGCGCTGGACGCCGCCTTTTCGGTGGCACCTGTCAGCTCGTAAATCCGCGCCACGGCCTTGTTGAAGCCCAGCGCGGCAATGTCCTGTGTCGCGGCATGGACGGTCTGGTGTGCCTTGCGATCCAGCGCCTTGTCCTCGCCGGTCGCAGACGCGTCGTACTGCCCGAACAGCCGCCACAGGCGCTGAACGAAACGGGCACAGCCCTCGATCCCGGCCTCGGACCAGGGCAGGTCGCGCTCGGGCGGGCTGTCGGAAAGCATGAACCAGCGCACTGCGTCGGCGCCGTACTGGGCAATGATGTCATCCGGATCGACGACATTTTTCTTGCTCTTCGACATCTTGATGACGCGGCCAATCTCTACCGGCTGGCCATCTGCCTTCAGGATTGCGCTGTCACCGCCGCGTTCGACTTCGCCTGGGCTGAAGTAGATGGGCTGACCATTGACCGGATCGATCCGCGAATAGGTTTCGTGCGTCACCATGCCCTGGGTGAACAGGCTGGCGAAGGGTTCCTTCACATCGATCAGGCCGATGTGGTTGAGCGCGCGGGTCCAGAAGCGGGCATAGAGCAGATGGAGGATCGCATGCTCGATCCCGCCGATATACTGTTCCACCGGCAGCCACTGCTTGATCACTTCCGGTTCGAATGGCCGGTCGCCGGGCTGGCTGGCAAAGCGCAGGAAGTACCATGAGCTGTCGACGAAGGTGTCGAGGGTGTCGGTCTCGCGCTCGGCGGGCTTGCCGCACTTGGGGCAATCAACGTGCTTCCAGGTCGGGTGACGCAGCAGCGGGTTGCCCGGCACGTCAAAGCTGACGTCTTCGGGCAGGGTCACGGGCAGCTGGCTTTTCGGCACCGGGACCACGCCGCAATCGCCGCAATGGATGAACGGGATCGGGGTGCCCCAATAGCGCTGCCGGGAAACGCCCCAATCGCGCAGGCGATATTGCGTTTCGCCCTGGCCCCAGCCGTCATGCGTGGCCTTGGCGATAACAGCCGCCTTGGCCTCATCGATGGTCATGCCGTCGAGCCACTCGGAATTCACGATCCGGCCCGGACCGGTATAGGCCTCGTTACCGGCAAACGCGGGATCGGCCTCGTCACCATCAGCGACCACCCGGGTCACGGGCAGCTCGTACTTGCGGGCGAAGTCGAGGTCGCGCTGGTCGTGAGCTGGGCAGCCAAAGACTGCGCCGGTGCCGTAATCCATCAACACGAAGTTCGCGACATAGACCGGCAGGTGCCAAGACTTCTTGAGCGGGTGTTCAACCGAATAGCCGGTGAAGAAGCCCTTCTTCTCGGCCGTTTCCAGTTCGGCTGCGGTCGTGCCGCCCTGCTTGCATTCGGCAATAAAGGCTTCCAGCTCAGGCGAATCCGCCGCCAGCTTCTGGGCGAAGGGATGGTCGGCCGCAATGGCAACGAAGCTCGCGCCAAACATGGTATCGGGCCGCGTGGTATAGACCTCGATCCCGTCGGAACTGTCGACGAAGTGGAACTTGCAGCGCAGGCCCTGGCTCTTGCCGATCCAGTTTGCCTGCATAGTGCGGACCTTCTCGGGCCAGTTTTCCAGGCCGTCGAGCCCGGCAAGCAGGTCGTCGGCGAACTCGGTGATCTTGAGGAACCACTGGTTGAGCTTGCGCTTCTCAACCAGCGCGCCGGAACGCCAGCCGCGGCCGTCGATCACCTGCTCGTTGGCCAGCACGGTCATATCAACCGGGTCCCAGTTGACCGCCGATTCCTTGCGATAGACCAGCCCGGCTTCATAGAGGTCAAGGAACAGCGCCTGTTCCTGGCCGTAATAGTCCGGTTCGCAGGTGGCGAGCTCACGGCTCCAGTCGAGCGCAAAGCCCAGGCGCTTGAGCTGGGCCTTCATGTTGGCGATGTTGTCGCGGGTCCAGCCGCCGGGGTGGACACCCTTTTCCATTGCCGCGTTTTCGGCCGGCATGCCGAAGGCATCCCAGCCCATCGGGTGCAGCACTTCAAAGCCTTGCATCCGCTTGGTCCGGGCCAGCACGTCACCCATGGTGTAATTCCGCACGTGGCCAATGTGGATCCGGCCCGAGGGGTAGGGAAACATCTCTAGCACGAAGGAGCGCGGCTTGTTGCTCGCATCGTCGGCGCGGAAGGTTTGGCGTTCGTCCCACGCCCGCTGCCAGCGCGAATCGGCGCTGGACGGATCAAAGCGTCCGGATTCTGGATTTTGGCTCGTCATGGCCTGCCCTCTAGCCGCTGTACGCGGCTTGTCGAGGGGGTCACTTACTCGGCAACGGCGCTGCGGCGCAGGTCGCGGGCCTTGGTCAGGATGATGTCTTCCAGCTTCTGGACGGTCGCGGCCTGCACCGGGGCATCAATCCACACCCCGTTCTGGGCAACCTGGCGGCTGGCGGCAACGCGCAGGGCATCGGCGCGCAGGTCCTGGTCGAGAATGGTGACAGTAACCTTCATCCGCTCACCCGCATTGTTCGGGTTGGCGTACCAATCGGTCACGATCACGCCGCCGCTGCTGTCCGTCTGGAGCAGCGGCATGAAGCTGAGCGCTTCGAGGCTGGCGCGCCAAAGGTAGCTGTTGACGCCGATCGTGGTGACCTTCGAGGCGGCGAGATCAGCCTTGGGGCGATCCCTGCCACCACAGCTGGCCAGCGCAAAGGCTGCCATGGCGACCAGGCCGGCGCGGCCGATCCGGGAAAAGGTGCTCTGTCCGGAAATGACGGTCATCATGGTCAACGTAAGATCCTGTCTAGACGGGACGATGGAGCGACCCGCGCGAAACCTGCGCAGCCTCTATAGCCAAGGCGGCCAAGGCGGCAAGTGCGCATTGGCCGCCAAGCCGGTGAACGCCCGCTGAATGTTTCATCGTAGTTTCTGGTTAACGGTCAATTCATGGGGCCAAGGCGAGATAGTGCTTGGCATTGGAGCGCGATCGCGCGAAACTTGCCGAGTCCAAATTGGGGGTAGCAGAAGCTCAAGATGACTGTCGCCAAGTCCATCGCAAGCAAGCCGGCGAAGGGGCGCAGCAGCGCCGCTTCGGCCTTGTTGCTGGCCGGGACGGTGACGGTCCTGGCCCTGCCCAGCGCGGTTCTGGCGCTGTCGGTTGGCATCGGGCCCCGGTTGTCTGCGCCGACCGAATTGGCCGATGACGGTTTTGAACCGGCACGGGTCGATCCCCGGCTGGCGCGCTCAATTTCGGTGCGCGCGCTGGGGGCGGGGCAAACCTTCCGCTTTACCCCGGGCGCTGCACCCAACCGGCTTGACCGGTCCGTAACCGTGGCCGTGCGCGTGGACGGAGCCATGGGCCGGTCGAACCGCGGCACGCTGGCGGCCAGCGACGGCGGATTCCGGATCGCTCCCACTGCCTATAGCCTGGGCGTTTCGCGCGGGTACAAGGGCTTCGCCCAGAACAGCGGTGCAGGCAATGAGCTTCGCCGGGTTGAAATTCCTGACCTTGCCAGCTTCAAGCCATCGCCTGGCGCCAAAGAGAACCCTTCGCGGTTCAGCCCCAGGATTGCCCTTGACGGACGCGAGCCCGCCGGACGTTCCCCGCGTACATTGCAAGGCCAGCCCGAGGAAGTGGTTGACCTGGGCGGGTCTTACCGCCTGACCCAAAACCTCAATGTTACCGCCGGGGTGCGCAGCACGTCAGAGCGCGACCGACTGGCCCCGCTGAGCGATGGGCGCAAGGATAACCAGGCGGTCTACGTCGGGACCCAGTTCAAGTTCTGATTGTCTACGAAAGAATAGCTATTCGCAGCCCTTGCGGCGCATGGCCTCCTTGCATAACCTGACGCTACGGTTTGGGCGGTTTGGAGAGGGTCAGATGGCACGAGTAGCAGTGGTGACCGGTGGCACGCGCGGGATTGGTGAGGCGATCTGCCAGCGGCTTAAGCGCCAGGGACACACCGTCATCGCCAACTATGCGGGCAACGAGGAAAAGGCCAAGGCCTTTACCGCCGCAACGGGCATTCCCGCCTATCGCTGGGACGTGGGTGATCACGAGGCCACGCTGGCAGGCTGCGCCCGGATCGAAGCAGAGCATGGTCCGATCGACATTGTCGTCAACAATGCCGGGATTACCCGCGACGGCACGCTGCACCGGATGAGTTTTGAGGACTGGAACGAGGTCCTGCGGGTCAATCTGGGCGGCTGTTTCAACATGGCCAAGGCTACCTTTCCCGGCATGCGCGAACGCGGCTGGGGCCGGATCGTCAATGTCGGCTCGATCAATGGCCAGGCCGGACAATATGGCCAGGTCAACTATGCGGCCGCCAAGTCCGGCATCCACGGCTTTACCAAGGCGCTGGCCCAGGAAGGCGCCAAGTTCGGCGTGACCGTCAATGCCATCGCGCCGGGCTATATCGATACCGATATGGTGGCCGCGGTGCCCGAGAATGTCCTGGAAAAGATCGTTGCCAAGATCCCGGTCGGACGGCTGGGCATGGCCGAGGAGATCGCCCGCGGCGTGGCCTTCCTGACCAGCGACAACGGCGGCTTTATGACCGGATCGACCATGAGCATCAATGGCGGCCAGCACATGTACTGATCTGTTGGGAAAAGTTGACAGAGTTGAGACTGGGTCCGCGTTTCGAAAAAGGTATTCTTCTATCGGCCCAGATGAAGGTCCTTCAGAAGCCGATAACTTCAAAGAGCCGCGCCGTAATGCAAGATTTTGCGAAGTAGAAAAACGGTTCCAGACCACGACTTTGGCGGCTACGACTAACCGATGACGACGCCGTTCCATCCGCCGGTAAAGCGATCAATCGAGATCGCCGGGCACAAGACCTCGATCAGCCTAGAGCCGCTGTTTTGGGAGCTGCTCAAGCAGGCGGCGGCGGCCGAGGAGCTGCCGATCAGCGCGCTGGTGGCGCGGATCGACAGCGAACGGATTGTTGCACCGACCCCGCCAGGGTTGGCGGGGGCGGTGCGCGTCTGGTTGGTCGGTTGGCTGGCCTCGAAACTGGGGCAGTCAAATCAGGGCGAGCGCAAGTCCGCCTAGCGCGGCGCTGCCCAGTACCGGCAGCACCCCCCAATTGAGGCGGAACAGTAACACCGCACAGATGAGACTGAGCGCTGCCGCGCGCCAGTCAAGGCTCGCCCAGACTGGCAGCCCGCCCGCATAGCTGCGGAATAGCACATGCCCGCCAAACCATAGCGCGAGACTGGCGATCACCCCGACCACCGCAGCCGTCACCGCTGCCAGCGCGCCCTTCAGCCGCACGGCTTGTTCCAACCGCTCGATCCACGGCGCGAAGGCGAAGATCCACAGGAAGCAGGGGGCAAAGGTAACCCAGGTGGTCAGTGCGGCACCCAGAATCCCGGCAACCAGGGGAGTGAATGGTTCGGGCGCGCGGAAAGCCGCGAGGTAGCCGACGAACTGGGTAACCAGGATCAGCGGTCCTGGAGTCGTTTCTGCCAGGCCCAGCCCATCGGCCATTTCGCCCGGTTGCAGCCAGTGAAAACCATTGACCGCTTGCTGCGCCATGTATGCGAGGACAGCATAGGCACCGCCGAAGGTGACGACAGCGAGCTGGGAAAAGAAGCTTCCGATCTGCCAGAGCACGTGACCGCGGCCGAGCGTGAGCAGAACAAGGGCCATCGGCAGCGCCCAGATCGTACCCCAGACCAGTACGGCCTTGAGCGAAGCCAGCCACGGACGCGATGGCAGGGCCCCGGTGTTTTCGATCGGCTTCAGCGCCAACAGGTCTGGCCGCAATGCGGCGGCAGCAAATCCGATCAGCCCGGCACCCAGGACAACGACGGGAAAGGGCAGGGCCAGCAGCGTCAGCGCCAGAAAGGCAGTGATGGCGAGCCCTTGCTTGAACCGGGTATCCAGCGCGCGTCCGGCAATGCGCAGCAGGGCCTGGATCACCAGCGCAAGGACCGCGGCCTTGATCCCCAGAAAGAGTGCGGCGAACCAGCCCAGGTTCGCGGCAGCGGCATAAAGGATCGAGAGCGCGAGGATCACCAGCGCGCCGGGAACCACGAAGAGCAACCCGGCGGCTAAGCCACCGCGCCAGCCATGCAGTTTCCAGCCGATCCACGTGGCCAGCTGCTGGGCTTCGGGCCCGGGCAGGAAGTGGCAGAAGTTCAGGGCGTGAAGATATTGCGCCTCGGTCACCCAGCCGCGCTCTTCCACCACCTCGCGGTGCATCAGCGCGATCTGCCCGGCCGGCCCGCCGAAGCTTAGGCAGCCGATCCGGGCGAAGGTCTTGACGAGTTGAGGGAAAGTCGGGGTCGGTTGTGCGGTCACGCCACGCTCCATGCCTAAAGCATCGCCGAAAGGCGACGCATTTCAGGCAACGCTTGGGCGGACTGGCGCCTGACCGGGAGGTTGCTTGGCCCCGATGCCGCAAAAATGCTACGGCAGCGGTGCGCGGTCAAGCCCATGGCATGGGCTCCCTCTGGGAGTGTGCCCCCTGCCTAAGGGGTATGACGCCGACCGGTTCCGGCGATCAAGTCAGTCCCCGCCGACCCGTTCGATCTCTGCGCCCACCAGCGCCAGTTTTTCCTCCAGCCGCTCGTAACCGCGGTCGAGGTGGTAGAGGCGGTGGACCTGGGTTTCGCCTTCGGCAGCAAGCCCGGCGATGACCAGGCTCATCGAAGCGCGCAGGTCAGTTGCCATCACTTCCGCCCCGGTCAGCTTCTTGACCCCGTGGACCACGGCGGTGCGGCCCTTGGTTTCGATATGCGCGCCCATCCGGTTCAGTTCGGGCACATGCATATAGCGGTTTTCGAAGATCGTCTCGGTCAGGACCGAGCTGCCTTCGGCCAGGCACAGCATGGCCATCAACTGGGCCTGCATGTCGGTGGCAAAGCCGGGGTAGGGGGCGGTGGAGAGCGTTACGGCCTTCATCGGGCCATCGCGCCAGACCTTGATGCCATCATCGCCGGGTTCAACGTGAACCCCGGCGTCGCGCAGGGCCTGCAGCGTGGCGTCCATCTCATCGGCCACGGCGTGCTTCAGGAACACTTCGCCCCCCGTGATCGCGGCAGCGCAGGCATAGGAGCCCGCTTCGATCCGGTCGCTCATCACGCGGTAGGTTGCGCCGTGCAGGCGGGGTACGCCATGGATCGTCAGCTCGCTTGTCCCGATCCCTTCGATTTCGGCACCCATTGCCACCAGCAGCTTGCAGAGGTCGACAATCTCGGGCTCGCGCGCGGCGTTGTGCAGCACCGTTTTGCCGGTGCAGAGCACGGCGGCCATCAGGGCATTCTCGGTTGCCCCGACCGAGACCACCGGGAAGGCATAGCGCCCGCCAGGCAGACCGCCGTCCGGCGCAATCGCGCGCACATAGCCGGCGGCCAGCTCGATCGTCGCGCCCATGGCTTCCAACACCTTGAGGTGCAGGTCAATCGGGCGGTTGCCGATGGCGCAACCGCCAGGCAGTGAAACGGTCGCCTCACCCATGCGGGCGAGCATTGGGCCGAGCACCAGGATCGAGGCGCGCATCTTGCGCACCAGTTCATAGGGCGCGACGGTCGAAGTCATCCGGGTGGCGGCGAGCGTCATCACCCGGCCGAAATCCTCGGGCCTGGAACCGGCAATCGTGGTCGAAACGCCGAACTGGTTCAGCAGGTGCTGGAACCCGTCGATGTCAGCCAGCCGTGGCAGGTTGCGCAGGGTCAACGGCTCTTCCGTCAGCAGCGCGCAGGGCAGCAGGGTGAGCGCAGAGTTCTTGGCGCCCGAAATCGGGATTGTGCCGGACAGGCGCTTGCCGCCCTGGATGATGATTTTGTCCATGACCGCCTGATTTAGCGGGATTGCGGGAACCGGCAAGCGCTCTGCAATGCTATGCACAGCCGTGGGCACATTCTGCCACAATCAGATTGCCAAGCGGCCCATGCTCGCCGTAACCCCGCTGCAACAACAGAAGGATAGCCGTCACCCTTATGTCTGACGCACCGCACCGCAAGCCGATCAAGAAGGCCGTCTTCCCTGTTGCCGGGCTTGGCACCCGGTTCCTGCCGGCCACCAAGGCCATCCCCAAGGAGATGTTGCCGATCATCGATCGCCCGCTGATCCAGTATGCGGTGGATGAAGCGCGCGAGGCCGGGATTGAGCAGCTGATCTTCGTCACCGGGCGCGGCAAGAGCGCGCTGGTTGAGCATTTCGACATGGCGTTTGAGCTGGAAACGACCATGGCTGACCGTGACAAGTCGCTTGAAGTGCTGGAGCCGACGCGGATTCAGCCGGGCAACCTGGTGGCCGTGCGCCAACAGGTGCCGATGGGGCTGGGTCATGCGATCTGGTGCGCCCGGGCGATCGTGGGGGACGAACCCTTCGCGATCTTCCTGCCCGACGAACTGATGATCGCCAACAAGGGCTCGACCGGCTGCATGAAGCAGATGGTTGAGGCCTATAACGCGCACGGCGGTAACCTGATCTCGGTGCTCGAAGTGCCCGAGGACGAGGTTCCGTCCTATGGCGTGATCGCCCCGGGGGCCAAGGTGAGCGAGCAGGTGACCGAGGTGACCGGCCTGGTCGAAAAGCCCAAGCGCGAGGATGCGCCAAGCAACCTGATCATCTCAGGCCGTTATATCCTCCAGCCCGAGGTGATGCGCGTGCTCGAAGGCCAGGCGGCGGGGGCGGGCGGAGAAATCCAGCTGACCGATGCCATGGCCCGGATGATTGGCGAGCAGCCGTTCCATGCCGTGACCTTTGCCGGGCGCCGGTTTGACTGCGGCAGCAAGCTGGGCTTTGTCGAAGCGACACTGGCCCTGGCGCTGGAGCGCGAGGACATGGCTGACGATGTGCGGGCCATGGCGCAGCGGCTGCTGGCGCAAGGCTGACAATTGCGGCAAAGGGCCGCGATGCGGATTGCCCTTTACGAGCCAGAGATTGCCGGAAACGTTGGCGCGGTGATGCGGCTGGGCGCCTGTCTGGGCGCGCGGGTCGACCTGATCGAGCCGCTGGGCTTTGCCTGGGATGACCGCCGCGTCCGCCGCACGGCGATGGACTATATCGATCATGTCGAGGTGGTCCGCCATGCCAGTTTTGCGGCCTTCCAGCAAACGCTGGGGCAAAGCCGGCTGGTGCTGTTCACCACCAAGGCGAGCGATCACGCCTATCAATTCGCCTATCGCGCCGATGATGTCCTGCTGTTCGGCAAGGAAAGCGCGGGCGTTCCGCCCGAGGTGGCCGATGCGGCGCAAGCCCGGGTCCGCCTGCCGATGCGGGCGGCGGTACGCTCGCTCAATCTCGCGACCTCAGCCGCGATCGCCCTGGGCGAAGCCCTGCGGCAAACCGGCGGCCTGCCCGAGTAGCTTATCGCCTCAGGTCGCGGCGCAGCGGGACAGAATGGCCCGGTCGATCACGGCGATCTGCCGATAGTGGCGCCGGACTGCCCCGGCCAGTTCAAGCCGCCCCAGCACCTGCCCGATCGTGACGCGCGACAGACCGACGCGATCCGCCAGCGATTGCTGCGTCACTTTAAGCAACGGACCTTCGCGATCGGCCAGATCGAGCAGCAGCCGCGCCAGCCGGGCGTCAGCGGAAAGGGTGCGATCGCGGTCGATTAGGTCAAGCGCAGCGCGGAGCTGGTTGGCCAGCGAGGCGAGCAGCCAGCGAGCGAAGTCCGGCTGTTCGGCAAGCAGGCGATCAACCTGGGCCGCGCCCACCCGCACCAGCACGGCGGCATCATCGGCCACGGCATCGACCTGGCGCGCGGTTCCGGCAAAATGGGCCAGCTCGCCAAACAGGTCGCCACTGCCCAGCACGGCAAAGGTGGTCACTCCGCCATCGGGGGCAAAGCGGCAGATCGCTACGCGCCCGGATTCGATCATCCAGAAGCCATCGCCGACATCGCCCTGCTGCTGGATCAGCTGCCCCGCGGCAAAGCTCAGCCGCTGACCCGCGCCCCGCAACACGGCCGCCAGGGCGGGATCCGCGCGGGTCGGACCAATCGCTGATAATTGATAACTACTTTGCATTCTTTCCGGTGATGCGTCGATATGACAGGCATTGCAAGCAGCGGACAGCGATCCGCTGCGCGGGAGAGGAATGCCATGACTGCTTCAAGCTGGGCGGTAATCGCGATCTACATTGGCTTTGGTTTGCTTGAGCTGCTGCGTTCGGACCTGTTTT
>JACCDL010980548.1_pt1 | contig 10581 bp, 11 predicted proteins | sample 7441931 | NCBI WGS metagenome assembly JACCDL01 (sample SAMN15323437, study PRJNA562643) | freshwater metagenome | isolation source: river surface water | place: USA:Blue River Watershed | collected 2017-08-16 | reverse complement strand
ATACCACGATTCAGTGCAAGATGCCCTCAAACTCATTAGATCTGGCTCGCTCGGCAAAATCATCAACATGCGTGGTGTTTACGGCAAATCCAAACTCATTACCTTTGATCAAGCCGATTGGCGGGCTAAACGTGAGATGGCCGGTGGCGGTGTGCTGCTGGACCAAGGCATCCACATGGTTGACCTCATGCGTTTATTCGCTGGTGAATTTACTGATGTGCACAGTTTTGTTTCAAACAGTCATTGGAACTACGACGTTGAAGACAATGCATACGCAATCATGCGAACATCAAACGGTGTCGTAGCGATGCTCAATTCATCAGCGACGCAATGGCGCCACCAGTTTTCGCTTGATATCAACCTGCAAAAAGGAAGCATCATTCTTCGCGGCATCTTGAGTGGGTCAAAAAGTTATGGCTCTGAAACAATGACCACGGTGTTTGCTAACCCTGATCGAGACAATGGTGATCCAAAAGAATCAACGCAGGAATACAGCTTTGACCCTTCGTGGACCGCAGAAATTGATGCATTTGCAGATGTTGTGCGCAACAACCTGCCAATTGAGAGCGGAACTTCACACGATGCCCTCATGACTATGCAGCTGGTACACAAGATCTACTACGCCGATCCAAAATGGCGTGACACGTATTCAATTCCTAATCCTGACTTCACCAATTAACACTGGAGCAAACATGAGCGGTGTGCAAAACAAAAAAGTTCTCATCACCGGAACATCGAGAGGCATCGGCCTTGCAATTGCCCAAGAGTTCCTCAAGCAGGGTGCTCAGGTGTACGGCACGGCAACGACAAAAGCTGCTCCACAAGAGTTTTCTGGTTTTTGCGCAGCGGATTTTTCGAAACGTGAGGGTATTCAACAGTGCGTAGATTTTGTTCATGAGGTTCGACCAGACATCGTGATCAACAACGCAGGGATCAATACACCTTCTTCGTTCGAGAGTATTGATTCTGAAAAGTTTTTAGAAATACATCAGGTGAATGTTCTTGCACCAATGGAGATTTGCCGCGCGGCGATCCCTCACATGATCAGCAATAACTGGGGCCGAATCGTCAATATTTCATCTGTTTGGAGCAAGATTTCGAAGGAGCATCGAGCCCCATATTCGGCAAGCAAGTTTGCGCTCGACGGAATGACTTTGGCCCTTGCTATCGAATATGCAAAGCACAATGTCTTAGCGAACTGTGTTGCGCCGGGTTTCGTAGATACCGACATGACACGGGGAATTCTGGGCGATGAGGGAATTAACAAGTTGATGCAAATTGTGCCGATTGGTCGGCTTGCTCAGCCTTCAGAAATCGCAACGTTTGTTGTATGGCTGGCCAGCGAATCAAACACGTACATCACTGGTCAAAACATCGCAGTAGATGGTGGATTCACTCGTGCCTAGTTCAATTTCAATTCAGTCTCACAAGGGCATTTACGAGGCTCGCTTTACCCCCGACTTATTGAATGACCCCTCCGTGCTCCTTGAAGGAGAACCGCACTTCATTGTTGATAGCAATATCGCTCGCTTGTACTCCAAGCAGCTTCATAACGTTCTCAGTCACCCGAATGTGATTCTTGTCGATGCCACCGAGCAAAACAAGAGTCTGGAGTCCGCATCGCGAATCATCACTGAATTGGTTGCTCAAAAAATGCGACGCAACCATCACCTCGTTGCCATCGGTGGTGGAATCATTCAAGATTTGGTGTGTTTCATTGCAAGCACACTCCTTCGTGGTGTTTCGTGGCAACTTGTTCCCACAACGCTCCTCGCACAAGCAGATTCATGCATCGGATCAAAGAGTTCCATCAACGTATGTGATGCAAAAAACATTGTTGGCACCTTTTATCCACCGACAAAGATTTTTATTGATCAAAACTTCCTCAGAACTTTGCATCAAAATGAAATTCGCTCGGGAATTGGTGAAATTCTCAAAGTTCATGCAATTGACTCTGCCGAATCATTCAATAAGGTCGCTGCTTCGCTTGATTCATTGACTCATGATTTAGATGCATTGCAGCCGTTTATCTATTCGGCGCTCACCATCAAGAAGCGATACATCGAAGCTGATGAGTTTGATGAGGGTGTTCGCAATATTTTTAACTTCGGCCACAGTTTCGGTCACGCAATTGAAAGTGCAACAAATTTTGGAGTTCCACACGGAGTTGCTGTGACCATGGGTATGGATGTTGCCTGCCAAATTGCCGCTTCACGCGACCTTCTGCCGATCAGCGAATCAAATCGCATGCGAGCAGCGTTGAAATTGAACTACTTGCCATTTGTTGATGTCCAAATTCCACTCGATGCATCAATGAATGCGCTGTTAAAGGATAAAAAGAACAGCACTACTGAACTTGGCCTGATTCTTCCGGTGGGTCAAGAGGCAAACATTGAAAAAGTAATGGTTCCGCCGAATGATGAGTTTGTGGAGCAATTCCGAATTGCCTTGGGTGCTCTCGCTCAATGACGAATTCTGTTCGCGTTGATGTCGCAGTAAGCCAGTCGCAAGTACGCGCAGATATTGACTACACGATTCTTTGGGATGATTATTCCTCTCAAGAAAACGTCATTTCTCTTCCGGAATATGTTGAACTCCATGCCGATCGACTGCGCTTACATTTTGCAGAGTTTGTCGACCAAGTTTCTCAAACTGCCCTAAATGGTGGCACCGTTTCTGAGCTTCTTCTCATCCGCAAAGACTTCAGCTATTGGTGGATGACACTGTTTGCTTCCACCAGGTGGGATCCAACAAGCAATATCAATCATGCAGTGAAACTCAAGGCATTTGCGGAAATTTGCGAAAAGCTTTCAGCAACACAGGTTTCAGTTCATCTACCTAACGCGCGCATTGCTTCGGCTATCCAAACATTCTGCGTGACAAAAAGAATTGCAGTTGCAGAACCTCTCGTGCTGAACAAACAACAAAAACGTCGTTTGCCCCGATTCCGAGCAATTGCCGCAGTTGGAAAATTTGCACTCACCCACCGCAGGGTGAGTGTGCTTGACAATAAGAGTCAGTCCGGCACGCTCGTCGTTGATCACTTTGTGCGTTTCAATGAATCATCCATTGACGAGGGTCGATATGACTCGCAGTATTGGAATGCCTTAGGCGGCGATTTGTCGTCGGACAAACATGGAGTTCGCTGGGTCCATCACTTTGTCCCAGGGTTTCGATCAATCAATGCAACAGAGCAACTACTCGCCAAACTCAATGCGAAATCTTCTGATAAACATGCACAGTTTGAGACTCGGCTGAGGGCTACATGTTTATTGCCGCTATTGCGTGAACTAAATCAACTGCACCGACTTGCCCGACATTCACAAAATAGTTCTTCGTTGTTTGTTGATCAACGCTCAGGACTTGATTTCACTGCCTTTTTTGAAGAGCAATGGATCGAATCACTGTGCGGAAGTACGGCCGCTCGGCATTTAATCATTCTTCGTCAGCAAGAGACGTTGCTCAAATCGCTTCCTAAACAAAGGAACGGCCTGTTTTTGTGCGAAAACCAACCATGGGAGGCAGCGTTCACCTACGCATGGCACAAACACGGACATGGCAAATTGACAGCCGTTGTTCATGCTCCAATCCGATTTTGGGATTTACGATATTTCACACTCGCACGTGCGCTCCGTGATAACAAACACAATGCAATAAATAAACCGACTCCATCTGTTGTTGCAGTGAATAGCTCAATTTCGCGCTTGTTCATGGAAGAAGCTCAGGCGCCAGGGCATCGCATTGTTGACGTTGAATCATTGATGTTCAATTACCTTGCTTCTGGCAGTTCATCACGGACAGTGCAGCAAGACGTTCTACTCATCGTGGGAGATTTTTTCCCACACCTCAATGATCGGCTCATTTCCCTGATACGGAACGCACAGCGCGTTCAGCAAACTTCTTTGGAAATCATCTTCAAGCCGCACCCAATGAATACTGAATTGCCCGACCTTTCGGGTCTTCCGCATGTTCACGTGTCGACTTCCAATTTGGGTGAATTACTTCCTCGCACATCTACAGCAATTTGCTGTAATTCAAGTACTGCAGCACTTGAGTGTTTCCTCTCTGGCGTAAAAACTGTTTCGTACGTTGACCCAGAAACTTTGAATTCGAGCCCGTTGCGTGGAGTTTCAGGTGCCGTTTTTGTGACATCGAGCGAACAGCTTGATGTTGCGCTCAACGACACATATGCAGACCATCAGCATGGCCAACCGCTCTTGATTATCGACTCAGCGACTCCTCGTTGGAAAAAACTTCTTGCTTAATCAACGCTGAGTAGTCTTTTTGTCGTGAGTGAAAATTCTGAACCTTCGCTCATCAATCCCGAGATTCTCGAAACTGAAATCAAAGCATTCCAGGCCGCACGTGCATGGCTTGTGAAAATAATCAATTCCACCATTGCTGCAAAGGGTTCGTGCGTTCTTGTACTCGCAGGGGGAAATTCGGTTAATTCAGTAATGCGCTTGGTGCTGCAAGACGACGTCAAATGGTCACACGTGCAACTTGTGCTTGCCGACGAACGTTGCGTGCCAGTGGGCCACACAGACCGCAACGATGTTGCGCTTTCGGCACTTATCGAATCTGCTTCGCTTCATCATCGCCCGGTCATGCATGGCATATCGGCAGAACTTGGACCTCAACTCGGCGCAGAGAAGTTATCTGCACAGTTAGCAATAATTGGTCAGCCCGACATTGCTCTCTTGGGTGTTGCCGATGACGGACACATAGCAAGTTTGTTCCCAAATTCGACTGCGTTGTCGGCATCTGAAGATGCTGTATCGGTTACTGACAGCGCAAAAGCCCCACGGGAGCGCGTTTCCTGTTCTTTGAAGTATCTCACCAGTGCTACTTACAGAATTGCCCTACAAACAGGGCATAATAAGAGGGATATTTTCGTGCGACTCCAGCAGGGAGAGCGACTTCCGCTTGCATTATTTTCACCGACTCACTGGTTTATGGACTACAACGCGACTCGTTGATCAGCGTTGTGCACTGAGGACTCCGTGAAAACCGTCATTTTGTGTGGAGGCCTTGGCACTCGAATTCGGGACGTCGCAGACGACATTCCAAAACCAATGATCCGTGTTGGAGGTATGCCGATCATCTGGCATCTCATGAAGTACTACGCATCATTTGGACACACAGAATTTGTGCTGTGCATGGGCTACAAAGGTGAGGTCATCCGAGATTTCTTTCTTTCTGCAATGTCTGCAGAAAGCGTGTTGACCACAGTTGATGCGAATACTGAACATGTTCAATTTGCTCCATCTGATGAGTATTCAAATTGGTCAGTAACTCTTGCCAACACTGGACAAGACGCGATGACGGGTGCGCGAATTTACAAGGTTCGTAATTATCTGAACGACGAACCCTTCATGCTCACCTATGGTGATGGTTTAAGTGACATCAATTTGGATGCACTTCTTACTTATCATCGTTCCAAAAATCTCACCGTCACGGTTACTGGCGTGCGACCTCCAGCCAGGTTCGGTGAATTACAAATTGGTTCTGACGGAATTGCAATTGGCTTTAATGAAAAGCCACAAGCCAGCGCAGGAATGATCTCTGGTGGCTTTTTTGTGTGTGAACCTACAGTGTTTGATCACATGAATAATCGCGAAGATCTTGTTTTTGAACAGGATCCAATGCAGTCTGTCGTTCGCCAAAAACATCTTGCCGTTTACCAGCACGATGGATTTTGGCAATGCATGGACACATTCCGAGATTGGCAGTTGCTCAATTCAATGATTGATCAGGAAAAGGCACCATGGAAAGTTTGGTAAGCGCTCTCGAGTCATTCCGTGGAAAACGAGTTCTCATTACAGGAGACACGGGTTTCAAAGGCTCGTGGTTGAGTTTGTGGTTGCATAATCACGGCGCAGAGGTTTTTGGATATGCACTTCCCGCGCTGCCCCACTCACACTTCAACGATTTATCGCTGGGTTCGGTAATCAATCATGTGGATGGCGATGTGCGAGATCTTGCCAGTTTGAAGCAGCGCTTTCAAGAAGTTCAACCTCATGCAGTATTTCATCTTGCAGCCCAACCGATTGTTCGCCTTTCCTATCGCGACCCGGTACAAACTTTTGAGACCAATATCGGCGGTTCAACGAATGTTCTCGAATGTGTTCGACTTACCGAATCGGTCCAAGCACTTATCTTCATCACCTCAGATAAGTGCTACCGAAATGTTGAACAAGTTGCTGGATACACCGAAGAAGATGTGCTTGGTGGCAATGATCCGTACAGCGCTTCGAAGGGTGCCGCGGAGCTTGTTTTTGCTGCATATAACGCATCATTTTTCGCACACCGCGATGGCCTAATTGCAGCATCGGCCCGTGCCGGAAACGTAATTGGTGGAGGTGACTGGGCAGAAGATCGCATCATTCCAGACTGCATTCGCTCTCTACAACAAAGCACTGCAATCGTTATTCGCAACCCCCACGCAACACGCCCTTGGCAACACGTACTCGAGCCACTGTCTGGATACATCATGCTTGGAAGCGCGATGTTGAAGGGCAATACATCAGTCTCGGGTTCATGGAACTTTGGACCCCGAGAAGACGAAGTTCGATCTGTTGACGATGTCACTCGCGAAGTCATCAAAGTGTGGGGCGAAGGCACGGTCAAACTTGACGGCAATCAAAATCACCCACATGAAGCAACTTTGTTGCAACTCGATTGTTCAAAGGCTCGTACTGAGCTTGGGTGGTTGCCTCGTTGGGACTTCCTCACAACAATGGACAAAACAGTTTCGTGGTATCAATCTGTTTATCAAGGAACTGATGCCCTGTCGGTAACGCAACAGCAGTTAAGCGAGTATGAAAAGAGCAGCCGTGATTGATGGAGTAGTTATCACACCATTACGCCAGATACTGGATGAACGTGGAAAAGTCATGCACATGCTCAGGTCTACTGATGAGCATTTCACTCAGTTCGGAGAAATTTATTTCTCCACTGTTTTCCCTGATGCCGTTAAGGCCTGGCACATCCACAAAAAAATGACGCTGAACTACGCAGTACCGGTTGGTCGAATCAAGTTTGTGTTGTTTGATGACCGCCCAGATAGCCCAACTCGTGGTGAGATTCAAGAAATCTTTATGGGTCCAGATAACTACGTTCTCGTCACCGTTCCCCCGATGGTGTGGAATGGATTTAAAGGTGTTGGTCCAGACGCTTCACTCGTTGCGAATTGTGCATCAATCCCCCACGATCCAGAGGAGATTGATCGCTGTGATCCTGCTGATACGCGCATTCCTTATGACTGGGCGCTGAAGCACAAATGAGTGCAACTGTCCTCCTAGTGGGAGGATTCGGAAATCTAGGTGGGCGAATTGCCGCTCATCTTTCACAATTTCAAGATCATCAGATCGTTCTTGCATCACGCAAGAAACAAGCAGCACCGCTTTGGGCAAAAGAGGCTCAAACCATTCAGCTTGATGTCACCGACCCAACAACATTTTCAAACATTCCAAAATCTGTGAACTGCATCGTTCAACTTGCAGCCACAAATGATGTTGATTCAGCCCAGAACCCAGAACTCGCTCGCAGCGTCACCACCGAAGGCACAGCATCGCTGTTGAATGCTGCAATACACAACGGAATTGAACGATTTGTTTACTTCTCTACTGCACATGTGTACGGCGCACCACTGCAAGGAACGTTCATCGAATCATCACCAACTCATGCAGTGCATCCATATGCCACAACCCATTTAGAGGCAGAATCCGTTGTTGCTGCCGCTCACGACAACGGCGACATTCACGGCATTCGGGTTCGATTGTCTAATGGATTTGGCCGTCCTATGGCCTACGAGGCCGCAGATTGGCGGACCTTAACCAGTGATCTCTGTAGGCAGGCGGTGGTTGAAAAGCGAATGGAGATGCGCACCGACGGTCTCCAGGAGCGAAACTTCATCACCAAAACCGATATTGCTCGAGCGGTTCAGCACCTAATTGCACTTCCAACATCTCTCATCAGTGATGGATTGTTCAATTTGGGTGGATCGCAATCACAAACTTTGCTCGCTATGGCAACGACTATTCAAGAACGGGCACAGAGCAAATACTCAACAGAAATCCCGCTTCATCGGCCCGAGTCAACCACAGCCGATATTCAGCATTTGAACTTCGACATTCACAAACTTCTGAATACTGGATTCTCGCTCACCGAGGACACGCTCGGTGAAATAGATGACTTTCTTGACATGATTGAATTGCATCATCAATCATGAATAATTCTCCAATCGTTTCTATTGTCATTCCGACTTACAACCATGCCCCCATGTTGCAACGTGCGTTAGCAACCGTGGTTGAACAGACGTATCAAAACTGGAATGCAATTGTTGTAAACAATTTTTCTACGGACAACACGCTTGAAGTAGTGGCAGCATTCAATGACCCGCGAATTCAATGCGTCAACTTTCGAAACAATGGGGTGATCGGAGCTTCGCGAAACGAAGGAATTGCACTTGCCACCGGTAAGTACGTTGCTTTTCTTGATTCAGATGACACATGGTTTCCTGCAAAGCTAGAAAAGTGCGTTGAGATTCTTGAATCTGGATCCGACCTTGTTTGCCACGCCGAATACTGGATAGATGAAAGTGGGAAATCGCGACTTGTTGCCTATGGCCCAAGCGAAGCAGCCACGCACCACAATTTGATATACAAAGGAAACCGCATCAGCACATCTGCAACGGTGGTACGCGCAGCATTGCTGAAAGAAGTACATGGGTTCGATGTCGCGCCTGAGTTGATCTCAACTGAAGATTACGACCTTTGGATTCGGTTGGCTGCAAAGTCAGACAAGTTTGCTTTCATTAGCGAACCACTTGGTGAATACCACCGCCATGACAACAATGTCAGTGCAAACATTGAGAAGCACTTGGCAGCTGAGTTAGCACTTCTTGCAAAGCACTTTTCAACAAACACGCGATTTGAAAACATGATTGCACGACGCCGCCGAAAAGCATTGGCGTATTACGGAGCAGGACGCTCGTTGCATCGAACCAGAAAACACTTCCTTGCGCTACAGAAATACTCCCGCTCATTGGTTATCTGGCCACTTTCACTTCGTTTATACGCAGCAGTCATGCTTTCGTTGATGGGATTTTTTAAGCCAAAAAGCAAGTAGCGTTACAGCCATCGAAACCGAACGCGATATTCGATATTTTGCCTATGCCCGCCATGCGCTTGCTGAGGCACTGAGGGTCTGCGAATGCGGTCCGGGCGATGCCGTTCTTGTTCCTGAGTTCATTTGTCGGGATGTTTTGAGTTCAATTCATGCCGTTGGATCCACCCCCGTTTTTTACCCTGTGGACCGATCGCTTTCACCAATGAGTCTGCTGAATTCGCAGCAATGCAAGGCCGTGCTGGCCGTCAACTACTTCGGATTCGCTCAAGACCTGGCGCCATTCCGTGAGTATTGCTTACGAACAGGCGCAACTCTTATTGAAGACAACGCCCATGGCTTTCTCAGCAAAGACGCTTCGGGGGTTTTGCTTGGAACGCGAGCCGATCTCGGAATCACCAGCATTCGCAAAACATTTCGCTTGGTAAATGGGGCTGCGCTGTATTTCTCTGGCACCAGATACTCGGGTCTTGTATCGGAACAGTTGGAGTTTCAAAGTGGCACTGCTCCAAAGGGGTTCCTCCTCCGCAAAGTGAGTGCACAAATCCAGCGCTCAACCAAGATCCCCACGCTCTCACTATTTCAATTCACCATTCGCATGGTGCGACTACTCGCTACAGGATCGCGACTTCCACAATCCACTCAGGAAAGCGAAACCGAGCTTCCAACACCCATAGCACCCCATCGCAGCGTTAAGGAACTCATCGCATCACTGCAACCGAAAGTTGAAGTTGAGCGACGACAGAAACTATTTGCCGAAGTTCACAAACGGGTGAAGGATCTTGATATTGAAGTGATTTTTAGCGACATGCACACAGCTGTTTCGCCTTATGGATTTGCTTTCATTGGCAATAGCGACTCTGTAAATTCGGTGCGCAACAAGTTGCGAGGCCTTTCGGTTGAAGTAATTCATTGGCCAGATCTTCCAGATGCAGTGAATGTTCCAGAGGACCACTTCTATCGCAATGTTTGGGTGGTGAATTTCCTGTGAGAGATAACTGGAAGATTTTTGAAAGTGGTGATAGCGATTGGGATGAATTACTTAAGCAACTAAACCAAACGTGTGTTTTTCAGTCATCTCACTGGGCCCGCCACAAGGCTTCTACTGGTTGGAGTGCTACTCGAATGGTTAAGAAGTCTGGAGCTTCCCAAATCGCAATTCAATGTCTTGTCCGCAAAGGTCCGTTTGGGATTGCAATGGCATGGGCTCCTGGTGGCTTCGCTGGTGATCTTTCGCTCACAGACAACGATTTCGCGTCTTCACTATAGAATTTGGTTGCGGCGCGAATTCTCTACATTCGCTTTGGAATGATGATTGAGTTTAATTCAAGTGAAGCATCTCTTCTTGCAAATGCAGGGTTTAGGAAGAGCAAGAGCCCGATTGGTGCAAAACAAAGCATGCTGCTCAGTATTCATGGCGATCAAGAAGTTATGTTGTCTGCAGCTTCAAGT
>JACCDL011231742.1_pt1 | contig 10583 bp, 6 predicted proteins | sample 7441931 | NCBI WGS metagenome assembly JACCDL01 (sample SAMN15323437, study PRJNA562643) | freshwater metagenome | isolation source: river surface water | place: USA:Blue River Watershed | collected 2017-08-16 | reverse complement strand
TATTAAGAGCGCCTGATAGTTTCTCTAACAGCTAAAAATCTTAAGTTCTTTCGGCTGCCTCTAAGGTGTTCAGTAGCAGCATCGTAATCGTCATGGGGCCAACACCACCGGGGACTGGCGTAATCGCGCTAGCAACTGCTTGGACTGATTCAAAATCAACGTCACCACACAATTTACCATCCGGTAAACGGTTGATGCCAACGTCAATCACAACTGCGCCAGGCTTAACCATCTCTGCTGTAATCATTTTTGGTTTTCCAGTGGCCACAACTAAGATATCTGCTTCTTTAGTATGTGCTGATAGGTCTCTTGTTTTGCTGTTGCAAATAGTGACTGTTGCACCTGCCTGTAAAAGCAGCATGGCCATTGGTTTACCAACGATATTAGATGCGCCAATGACAACAGCTCTAGCACCACGAATAGGGTAGTCAATGCTTTCAAGCATTTTCATGCAGCCATAAGGTGTGCAAGGTCTAAATAGAGGTGCGCCAATCATCAATGCACCAGCATTAGCTACGTGAAAACCATCTACATCCTTTTCAGGTGCGATAGATTCAATCACTCGATGACTGTCTATGTGCTTAGGTAGTGGAAGTTGTACCAAGATGCCATGAATACTTTTATCTTGGTTGAGCTCGTCAATTCTTCTGAGTAGCTTCTCTTCACTTAAATCAGCTGGATGTCTTTCCAAAATTGAATGCATGCCAACATCTTCACAAGCTTTTACTTTGTTGCGAACATAAACCTGACTTGCTGGATCTTCACCAACCAGTAACACAGCTAAACCTGGTTGAATACCTTTGGCAACTAGGGAGGCTGTTCTCGTTGCAATTTCGATTCTGATTTTTTTGGCTAAAGCGTTGCCATCGATGATTTGAGCAGACATATGAATTAAGAATTGGTTTCAGATAAGGCTAAGCGTAATAAATCTGCAACGCTGTTGACGTTGAGTTTTTCCATGATGTTGGCGCGATGAGCCTCAACTGTCTTAATGGAAATATTTAAGTCGTCCGCAATTTGCTTATTTAATCTTCCAGCCACAATACGCTCTAAAACTTGCTTCTCACGGCCTGTGAGTTTGCTTAAAAGATTTTGAGTATTCTTCTGTGAGTCTGCTTTGGCGTACTCAACTCTTGCGCGAGATAGCATCTTCTCGACAAGTGTTTTTAACTCAGATTCTTTAAATGGCTTTTCAATGAAATCCACAGCACCTTTTTTCATTGTGGAGACCGCCATTGAAACATCACCGTGACCAGTGATGAAGGCGATAGGCATTGGTATACCTTCAGTCAAAAGACGTTCTTGAAGTTCTAAACCTGACATACCTGGCATGCGCACATCTAATATTAGGCATGAAACAGTTTCTTTGTCGTCACCTTGAAGCGACTGTAAAAATCTTTCAGCACTTGGCTGACATTTAACAGAGTAGCCATTGCTCTCTAGAAGCCAAGTTAATGAGTCTCTAACAGCCTCATCGTCATCTACGACATAAACGATTTCAGTTTTAGTGTTCATATTCTTTATTAATCCAGTGGAAGTAGTATTGTAAAGGTGCAGCCGGTGCTACTCTGATCTTTTTCATTGCTGTGATTAGTGACCCAAAGCCTGCCTCTGTGAGACTCAATAATTGATCGGCAAATATTTAAGCCAATCCCCATGCCGTCCTGTTTGGTGCTAAAAAATGGCTCATAGAGTCTTTCAAGGGCATCTTCAGGTATGCCTGGGCCATGATCAATCACTCTAATGCGCAGCATTTCGGGGCTAACTGTTTGATCAATATCCACTTTTATGGCGATGATCTTGGCATTTGGATTGTTGTTGGGACTTGTTTTAATTGCATCAATGGCATTTTTAAGCAGGTTCACAAGTACTTGCTGTATCAAAATTGGGTCTAAGGACACCATTGGTAAATGATCTGCAATTGAGCTGCTAAGCTGGACGCCATGACGTTGTGCTTCAATTTCAGCTAAGCCAACGGAGTCTTCAATAATGGTGTGAATATCACTGGTCTTACTTTGGGGCTGGCTTCTCTTAACAAAGCCTCTAATACGTTGAATAATCGTCCCGGCCCTATGGGCTTGTGTTGTTGCCTTTTCAATCGCAGGAAGGATGTCCTTCTCTATATCATAGGCTTGTGTCGATTTGAGTCTATTAGCAATGCCTGTGCAGTAATTACTGATGGCAGCTAGCGGTTGATTAAGTTCATGAGCCAATGACGATGCCATTTCCCCCATGGTTGTTAAACGGCTAGAGAATTGCATTTTTTCTTCTTGTTGTCGCGCCAGTTCATCCGCATTTTTTCTTGCTGTTATGTCAGTTGCCACAATTAATTGTGCAAGGTGGCCGTCAACCCAAGAAATATAGCGCCTTCTAACTTCATACCAAGACTTAGAACTTTTAATTTGTATTTCTCTAAAATCTGAATGTGTTGGTGTTAATTCGGAAGCAGGTAAGCCTACAAAACCATCGACACTATCAATATCTAACTCATCAATGTCGCTAGGTTCAATTTCATGACCTGCTAAATCCAAGTGAGCTTGCGTTGTTATTCCAAAATGGTCTCGATAAAATTTATTGGCGAATAATAGCTGACCGCTTTGAAGCGATATCACTGAAACTGCAGCATCTAAGCTTTCCAAAACCGTTGTAAATCGTTCTTGGGCCAAGGCAAGTTCTTGTCTTGCCTTTACTGGTTCCGAAATATCAACAATTGAGCTGACCCATCCTACTTGTGTACCTTTTTCATCTATTAACTTAGAAACGAAGGTTCGGATATTGATATCAATGCCATCTTTTTTTCTGAGGATTGCTTCAAAACCAGATTTTGGACTATTACCTGTTAATGCTAAGGCCATTTTTTTATTGAGGTCTGGAATCATTTCGTTTGGCCAAAACGGAAAGGGTGGTGCCATACCAATTAAATCTTCTTTACTCCAACCCACCATATCGCAAAAAGCCGGATTTACATAAGTAATAGTGCCTTGCATGTCATGTGCGCGCATACCAATGGTGATGGACTCCTCCATGGCGCGTCGAAAGTTAGTTTCAATCTGTAAATCTTTTTGTACTGCATATCTTTGTGTTGTTTGTTTCCATACCGACCATAAGCTCCACAAGACAAAGCCACTGAGACCAATCACTAACCAAAGTAGGGTTCGATAGGTGAGGTTGGTTGGTGGAGGATAGGCGCTGACATGAAGATTGAGTGGTGTTCCTAATTTATCTATCGTGACGCTGTGTTCTATCGATCGCCCACTTGTTTTTTTGGTGTTTGATGTTGCAATCTCCTTGCCATTGCTATCAACTAGTGAGAATCTATACAAGCCACTTAATTCTGTTGGAATCATGTGCTTGAGTACTCTTCTTGTTGAATAAATCACCGCTATCGTACCGATGACTTTCCCCCTTTGTATAACTGGGGTTACATGCCAAAAAATATTTTCTCTATCTAGACTTGCGCTATCTTTGTCATCAAAGTTGAATGTGAGAATTCGACCATATTCAGCCTTATTTGTTTCTGAAGATATCGCAACTAGTCCGGCTAGTTCTTTCTCAAGAGTTGGTTTTAATTTTGACCGCTCGAACCATTCGGGGTGATTTAATGCGACTGGAATATTCCACAATCTGTTTCGATCTTGATCAATCCATCTCAAATGAAGTATTTCAGGACTATCTTGAATGAGCGTTGTCGCTCTTCGTAAAAATGTTTCGGGATTTTGCAGTTGAATCATTGATGTGCTGATTTCTCTGCTGAGATCCAGAAGCAACTCTTCGTTAGAGTTGAAGCGCATCATGATGCGTTGTTTTGCGTAGGCTGTTTCTCTAAATAGCGTGTATTGCTGCTGGTTTTTATCCTGATAATTCAATGTCCACAGGATCAATGCCATCACGCTCGTGAAAATCACAATCGCCAAAATTGGAATAAACAAGAAGGTATACGACCTAGTTCTCTGATTGAGAGCTTTAGGAAGTAGTTTGTCTAGAAACTCTTCAAATTTTGAGGCAATTCTTGATATCAACTGTTATTTCTCATTGACTAGGGAAAACCATAGAAGACACGAGTTTAATTCGAGCCGAGAGTACGAGTTGTATTTATTTAGCTTCATCTGCTGCTTAGCAATAAAATTCCATATTATGAGAAAGATATCCGTTATGTGGTAAATAACTTGCTGCCTTTAGTACTGTTTTTTAGAATTTACACAATAAATAAGGGGTTTTATAGCCCACCGGTTAATGCTGGACAATGAGGAGACAAGAATGGCTGCAGGACAAGAACAAGTACCAGGCTCAATTCAAACGCAAGATATAGATCCAATTGAAACAAAAGAGTGGATTGATGCACTTAATGGCGTGATCGCCAAAGAAGGTGTTGATCGTGCTGCATATTTAATTGATGAGCAAATTTCTCATGCTCGCGTTAATGGTGTGGTTCAACCATTCCACGCTGAAACCCCTTACATCAACACCATCCCTGTAGAGCAGCAAGCTAAACTACCTGGCAATCACGAAGTTGAAGAACGCATTCGTGCGTACACTCGTTGGAATGCCATGGCAATGGTTCTTAGAGCGAATAAAGACACCAACGTTGGTGGTCACATCTCCTCATTTCAATCAGCAGCTACTTTATATGACGTAGGTTTCAATCACTTCTGGCATGCACCTTCTGATAAACACGGCGGAGACTTGGTGTTTGTTCAAGGGCACGTTGCAACAGGTGTTTATGCGCGTGCTTATATGTTGGGAAGATTAAGCGAAGAGCATTTAAACAATTTCCGTCAAGAAGTGGATGGTCAAGGTATCTCTAGTTATCCTCATCCATGGTTAATGCCTGACTTTTGGCAATTCCCAACTGTATCAATGGGCTTAGGCCCAATTATGGCTATTTATCAAGCTCGCTTTATGAAGTATTTGCAAGATCGCGGTTTTGCTCAAACTGAGGGCCGGAAAGTATGGGCATTCTTAGGTGATGGTGAAACTGATGAGCCTGAGTCATTGGGTGCCATTGGTATGGCCGGTCGTGAGAAGTTAGATAACTTATGTTTCGTTATTAACTGTAACTTGCAACGTTTGGATGGACCTGTTCGTGGTAACGGAAAGATTATTCAAGAACTTGAAGGTGAGTTCCGCGGTTCAGGTTGGAATGTGATCAAGTTGGTTTGGGGAACGCATTGGGATGCTTTATTTGCGCGTGATAAAAAAGGCATTTTGATGAAGCGTCTGGGTGAAATTGTTGATGGTGAGTATCAAACAATGAAATCCAAGAATGGCGCTTATGTTCGCAAGGTTGTATTTAATACTCCTGAGTTGCAAGCTCTTGTTGCTGATTGGAGTGATGAAGAGGTTTGGAATTTAAATCGCGGCGGTCACGATCCGTACAAGGTTTACGCTGCATTCCACGCTGCGAACAATCACAAGAATCAGCCTACCGTTATTTTGGCTAAGACCATCAAGGGTGATGGCATGGGTAGCTCTGGTCAAGCAATGAATATTGCCCACCAGGCTAAGAAAATGAATATTGAGGACGTTAAAGCCTTCCGTGATCGCTTTAAGATTCCTGTAGCAGATGACAAGATTGAAGAGTTACCACTTGTTAAGTTTGAAGAGGGTAGCGTTGAACTTAATTACATGCGCGAAAGACGTATGGAGTTGGGCGGCTATTTGCCTCAACGCCGAACTAAAGCTGAAAGTCTTGATGTTCCAAAGTTAGATACTTTTTCGCCTTTGCTTGAAGCTACGGTTGAAGGTCGTGAGATTTCAACAACAATGGCTTTTGTGCGCATGTTGAACATCATTATTAAAGATAAGTTAATTGGTAAGCGTGTTGTTCCAATCGTTCCTGATGAGTCTCGTACTTTTGGTATGGAAGGCATGTTCCGTCAGTTGGGTATTTGGAACCAGTTAGGTCAGTTATATACCCCGCAAGATCATGATCAGTTGATGTTCTACAAAGAAGATAAGCATGGTCAAATTTTGCAAGAGGGTATTAACGAAGCAGGTGCTATGTGTGACTGGATTGCTGCAGCAACATCCTATTCAACACATGGCGTGCCGATGTTACCTTTCTATATCTTCTACTCCATGTTTGGATTCCAAAGAATTGGTGACTTAGCATGGGCTGCTGGAGATATGAGAAGCCGTGGTTTCTTGTTAGGCGGTACAGCTGGTCGTACAACCCTTAACGGTGAAGGTCTTCAACACGAAGATGGTCACAGTCATTTATGGAGTGGTGCAATACCTAACTGTATTAGTTATGACCCAACTTTTGCTTTTGAATTAGCGGTCATTATTCAAGACGGTATGCGTCGCATGATGACTAACCAAGATGATGTTTACTATTACATTACTTTGATGAATGAGAATTATGCTCATCCAGCAATGCCGAAAGGTTCTGAGCAAGACATCCTAAAAGGTATGTATAAGTTGACCAGTGTTGGTGATGCGAAAGCTAAGCAGCGCGTTCAATTACTTGGAAGTGGTACGATTTTCCGTGAAGTGATCGAAGCAGCCAACATGTTGCGTGATGATTGGGGTGTTGCTTCAGATATTTGGGGTTGCCCAAGTTTTACAGAGTTAGGTCGCGATTGGAATTCAACTGCGCGTACAAATATGTTGAATCCAACTAGCAAACCAGTTCTTTCTCATGTTGAAAAACTTTTGAAAGATACAACCGGTCCTGTTATTGCAGCCACTGACTATGTTCGTATGTTTGCTGAACAGATTCGTCCGGCTATTCAAAATACTGGCAAGCGTTACAGCGTTCTTGGAACCGATGGTTACGGTCGTTCTGATACCCGTGAAAAATTAAGACACTTCTTTGAGGTAGACCGTCGCTGGGTGACTGTTGCAGCTTTAAAAGCTCTTGCTGATGATGGCCAAATTGAACATGCCAAGGTTGCGGATGCTTTGAAGAAGTATGGTCTAGATCCTAAAAAACCTAACCCAATGACAGTGTGAGGATGACAAGATGACACAAGTAATCGAAATCAAAGTTCCTGACATTGGCGACTATAAGGATGTTCCTGTTATTGAGATCCATGTCAAACCAGGTGACCGAGTTGAAAAAGAGCAGTCTTTAGTAACTTTAGAGTCTGATAAAGCAACGATGGATGTTCCATCATCAGAGTCAGGTGTTGTGAAGGAAGTTAAGGTCAAGCTTGGCGACAATATTTCTGAAGGAACGATCGTAGTTCTATTGGAATCTGGTGACGTTGCTGCCTCTCAAGCTCCCGCTGTGAGTGCTCCAGCTACTTCATCAGCACCAGCACCAGCACCAGCAGCAGCTGTTGCCTCTGTTGGTGGCTCTGTTGAAGTTAAAGTTCCTGATATTGGTGACTATAAAGGTGTACCTGTTATTGAGGTTCACGTCAAAGTTGGTGATCGCGTTGAAAAAGAGCAGTCATTAGTTACTCTTGAATCTGATAAAGCGACGATGGATGTGCCGTCTTCTGAGGCTGGCATTGTGAAGGAGCTTCGAGTAAAAATTGGTGACAGTATTTCTGAGGGTGATGTCGTTGTTGTTCTAGAAACTAGCGGAGCAGCTTCATCACCTGCACCTGTTTCTCCAGCTTCAGCTCCCACCCCTGTTGCTGCCGCAGCTCCGAAATCTTCAAGTCCTGCTCCATCAACTACTTCCGCACCTGCTAGAACCGAAGCAAGTCCAGTTGGTGGTGTGAGTCATGCGAGCCCATCTGTTCGTAAATACGCGAGAGAGTTGGGTGTTGATGTGTCAAAGGTCATTGGTACTGGACCGAAGTCACGTGTAACTCAAGAAGACGTTCAGGCTTATGTAAAAAATATTATGACTGGTCAAGCTGCTTCACCTGCAGGCGGCCCAGTTCCTGCTAGTGGTGGTTTGAACTTATTGCCTTGGCCGAAAATCGATTTCACCAAGTTTGGTGAAATTGAAACAAAACCTTTATCAAGAATTCAAAAATTATCTGCCGCTAATTTGTCACGTAACTGGGTCATGATTCCAGCTGTGACTTATCACGAAGATGCTGACATCACAGAGTTAGAAGCATTCCGTGTTATGACGAATAAAGATAATGAAAAGCAGGGCATCAAAGTGACCATGCTAGCTTTCTTAATTAAAGCAGCCGTTAATGCATTAAAGAAATATCCAGAATTTAATAGTTCTCTTGATGGGGATGATTTGGTTCTTAAGAAATATTTCCACATTGCCTTTGCAGCTGACACACCTAACGGACTTGTTGTGCCTGTGGTGAAGAATGCTGACAAAAAAGGTATTTTTGAAATTGCCAAAGAGACAGGTGAGTTAGCAAAGTTAGCTCGAGAAGGTAAGTTGAAGCCAGACCAAATGCAAGGCGCTTCATTCACTATTTCATCATTAGGTGGTATTGGCGGCACTTACTTTGCTCCAATCATTAATGCGCCCGAAGTTGCTATTTTGGGTGTTAACAAAGCTTCTATGAAGCCGGTTTGGAATGGTAAAGAGTTTGTCCCTAAATTAATTTGCCCATTATCTTTAACTGCTGACCATCGTGTAATTGACGGTGCTTTGGCAACTAAGTTCAACGTTTATTTATCTGAACTTTTGGCCGACTTCCGTCGTGTCGTCTTGTAAAAGGAAATAGACATGGCAAAGATAGAAATTAAAGTTCCAGATATTGGCGACTTTCACGATATTCCAGTAATTGAAGTTCTCATGAAGGTTGGGGATAAGGTCGAGAAAGAGCAAGCATTACTAGTTCTAGAATCGGATAAGGCCACGATGGAAGTTCCTAGTGAGCAAGCTGGCACGATTCTGAGTGTTGCTGTGAAGATCGGTGACAAAGTAAATCAAGGTATGGTGATTGCCACTATTGAGGCTGGTGCTGAAGTTGCAGCAACGGCACCATCTAAATCAGCTGTTGCCGAAGCTCCACAGCCAGCCAAGGTCGCTGCACCAGTTGCCGCCGGTTCTTATGCTGGCAAGGTTGATCATGAGTGTGACATGCTAGTTCTAGGTGCTGGTCCTGGCGGTTATAGCGCAGCTTTCAGAAGCGCTGATTTAGGGCTAAATACGATCATTGTTGAACGCTACGCAACCTTGGGTGGTGTTTGCTTAAACGTCGGCTGCATTCCATCTAAAGCACTTCTTCATACTGCTGCAATCATGGATGAAGTTAAAGCCATGGCTGCTCATGGTATTAGTTATGGTGAGCCTAAAGTTGAAATTGATAAGCTAAGAGCTCACAAAGAGAGTGTTATCGGAAAATTAACTGGTGGTTTGGCTGGTATGGCTAAAGCCAGAAAAGTTAAAACCGTTCGAGGTATTGGCCGATTTTTAGATGCTAATCATGTGGAAGTAGATGTTACTGAAGGTAGTTCAAAAGCTATCACTGGTGCTAAAGAAGTGATTCGTTTTCAAAAAGCGATTATTGCTGCTGGCAGTCAGTCAGTGATGTTACCTTTCTTGCCCAAAGATCCGCGCATTGTTGACAGCACAGGTGCGCTGCAATTGACTTCAGTTCCTAAGAGAATGTTAGTCATTGGTGGCGGCATTATTGGTCTTGAAATGGCTACTGTCTACAGTACCCTAGGCAGTAAGATCGATATTGCTGAGATGATGGATGGCTTGATGGCTGGTGCTGATCGTGACTTAGAAAAAGTCTGGGAAAAAATCAATGCTCCTCGATTCGACAACATTATGTTGAAGACCAGAGCCAGCAAAGCTGAAGCAAAAGCTGATGGAATTCATGTGACCTTTGAGGGTGATAAAGCGCCATCATCACCGCAGGTTTATGACTTGGTTCTTGTTGCTGTTGGTCGAACACCTAATGGCAAGAAGATTGATGCTGATAAAGCTGGTGTTATTGTTGATGAACGAGGCTTTATTCCAGTTGATACTCAGCTAAGAACTAACGTTGCTAATATTTACGCGATTGGCGATATTGTTGGCCAGCCTATGTTGGCGCACAAAGCTGTTCATGAGGCACACGTTGCTGCTGAGGTGGCTGCTGGCCATAAAGCATACTTTGATGCCAAACAAATTCCTTCTGTTGCTTATACCGATCCTGAAGTGGCTTGGGCAGGTCTCACCGAAGAACAATGTAAAGCTAAGGGTATTGCCTATGAAAAAGGTATGTTCCCTTGGGCCGCAAGTGGCAGAGCTATTGCTAATGGTCGAGATGAGGGCTTCACAAAACTTCTATTTGATAAAACAACACATCGCATTATTGGTGGGGGTATTGTAGGTACACACGCGGGTGATTTAATTGGCGAAGTATGTTTGGCGATTGAAATGGGTGCAGATGCCGTAGACATCGGTAAAACCATTCATCCACACCCAACCTTAGGGGAATCTGTAGGTATGGCTGCTGAAGTAGCTCACGGTAGTTGCACCGACTTACCGCCGCAAAAGAAAAAATAGCTTCACCATGTTTCATAAAAAGCTCTTCCAAGTAAGAGCTTTTTTTTCATCTTTTATTTGCGCTTTATTTGTTTTATATGGCTGACATAAAAAAACCCCCGCACAAGGCGGGGGTTGAAAAGGTACTTGCAGATATTATCTGACTGGGTACCGAGGAGACAACTTTTACTGCAACAATTCTTTACAGCCACTATGATGATCTATGTGGCTT